>Ga0163151_10004917_pt1 | contig 17513 bp, 20 predicted proteins | sample OliLakLV19MP5IB2_FD_145596 | JGI IMG/M metagenome (GOLD analysis project Ga0163151, IMG submission 145596) | Freshwater microbial mat bacterial communities from Lake Vanda, McMurdo Dry Valleys, Antarctica - Oligotrophic Lake LV.19.MP5.IB-2 | ecosystem: Environmental > Aquatic > Freshwater >...
CTATGGATTAAACTAATCATACTAAGAATGAAATATACATTGCAATATAGATTCGATCAATTTTGTGTTGTTTTGAGATTAACAGCAAGCCCTATATAAACGTATTTTTTGCTAAATTATTATATTTGTTATTGTGATGCTGAAACATTCGCCGCGGAGAACAGCATGACACTGACGCCTGATTACGTTGCCGTTGCGACGCCCCACTGTCCTAACAGTTATCGTGGACAGCATGACGCAGTAAAATTCGTAATTCATTCCGCCTCGGCTGACGTCACTCGTAATTCTAATTTATTCATCATCCAGTCCCAAGTCCAAATTGGTATAAGCAGTTTGTAGTTCGGCAAGGCTATGACTGTCTTTTGCAAGCTTGGCTTTTTCTATTCCTGTTTTATATATTGCAAGAGCTTCATCTTTTAATTCTCGTCGAGCATATAGTTTTCCTAAATGATAATAAGTGGCCACGTAATCGGGGAAGTTTTGTAATAACATATTATAATACTTTAGGGCCTCATTGTCGTCGCCAATTTGTACAAATTCATTGGCCAGTGCATATATTACAAAGGTATCGTTTGGGGTGGCGGTATAAAACTCCAGTAATTTGTTGATTCGGTCGTTGCGTTCCATGTGTGCAAAGATGCAACAACTTTTGGAGAGTTTGGAACTCTCCAAAAGTTGTTGCATCGCAAACAGTCTGTGGAAAAAAGCACCCTCAGCCTAACTATATCCGTAACCTATCTTTGAACGCCCAATGAATATACCTAGCAAACTCGTAGAAGAAGCCGTTAATGAATTGTCCAAGTTCCCTGGTATTGGGAAGAAATCGGCCTTGCGGATGGTATTGCATTTATTGAAAAGCGATGCAGAAACTAGCGTAAAATTGGGCAAGGCCATTGTGAACATGCGTACCCAAATTTTGTTTTGTACCCAATGTGGTAATGTGTCCGACAAAGATGTGTGTGGCATTTGCAGCAGTGTGAATCGTGATAGAGAGAAAATTTGTGTGGTGGAAGATTTACGAGATATTATGGCCATTGAAAGCACTGGGCAGTTCAGTGGTTTGTATCATGTATTGGGCGGTGTGCTTTCTCCCATCGAAGGTATAGGCCCTAGCGATTTGAATATAGATAAATTAATGGAACGAATAAAAACAGAAGAGACCAAAGAACTCATCATGGCTCTTAGCCCCACGGTGGAAGGCGATAGTACCATGTTTTATCTCACCAAAAAACTACAGTCCCCCGCGGCGGACGCCATTAAAATTACAACTATATCCAGAGGAATTGCAATAGGAGGTTCATTGGAATATGCCGATGAAATTACTTTGGGGCGTTCTATTTTGAATAGAATTGGTTTGGAGGTTTAGTATAAAACTTTCCAAAAGTTAAGCCATCACCATTGTAGCAATAGTATCAAAAATTCCATAATTGCTTAGGTGATTAACCCATATTTGGCGGTTATCTAGCTGCATTTGTTTAAAATCGTCGGGGTGAATTTGGGAGTGAAAATCGGCCAGTATTTGGGGCATATATTTCATGTCTTTTTCTTCGACCCACACTGTATGTTTTTTCCAATCTATTATATTGTCGAAGGGAAGTATAGAATCTGTATTGATGAATAAGGGTATTCTTCCCATCATCATAGTTTCATAAAAACGGGTTGAAAAATTACCGCCACCTCTTATACAAACTATATAATCGGAATGCATTAAATTATCATAATACTCATCGGTGGTTTTTTTCCTTTCCGTTTCTGTATTTGCCCCTGCTCTATATGCGGTTCGTTTAATAAAATTAGTTTCAACTAGTTCCGAATTTTCTAAATAGGAAAGTGCTTTTTGTCTTCTCAATACAGGGGGATATAATACTTGTGGTTCCCAATGCTTCAAGTGTGTATAATACTTTATATTATTTACTGCGATATTAAATAAATGCCAAGCATTTGTAGGGGCATTTACTTTGGCTTGGCCACAAAAGCCCACCACTGCTTTTGTTCCTTTTTCTCTCACTGTAATATTCTCGGTATTATATTTTATTTTCAAATAATCATTTAAAAAAAAAGGGCAGGCAAATTGGTGCTTTAGTCTGCGGCTTTGGTAGCCACTTGCCCTAAATACATATATATCTTTAATGGTAGGTGTAACGCCAAAGTCGTATGCCAAATAACTAATCACCTTCTTATTTTTCGATTTACAATAATTGATAAAATCTTCTGCTAATTTTTTTTTGTGGTGGTCAATATAATAATTCCAAGCCATTGGCAACATAGCGAAATCTGCCTCATCAATATTGTCGGTATAGGTATATAAATTTACGAAAGGTCCAAATTTGGCAAGTCGTTCTTCTGGAGAATGCGTATTAAAAAAATTAGCTTTTAATATATCGAAAACATAAGCTTTGAATACAGTATCAAAATGCGATTTGTCTATATATACAATTGGTTTTTTATTGCCCATCAAGTAGGCAAAATTACAACATATACAGCGTTATCAAAATATTTTCTCAAATAGTTTATCAAAACACTAAGCTGACCACGTTAAAATAGACCGTAACTTGCTGCCGAAAAAAACGTATTATTGCTTTTTATTAAGTATGCGAACAAAACATTTACCTATTTTACTCAGCTTCTTACTAATTGCAACATTTGCCAAAGGTCAATTTGGCGACAAGGGAGAATTGCGTGGCAACTTAGCCGATTCAACTGCTGCAAAATATATTGAGCATGCAAGTGTAATGTTGCTTCGTCCCGCCGATTCGGTACTGCTCAAATTTGTCCGTTCCAATTCACTAGGAGCTTTTAGGTTCAAAAATTTGGATACAGGAAATTATTTGATTATTATTACCCACCCGACTTTTGCCGATTACACAGAAATTGTGAAAGTAGAAGCTGGCGATGTTACAAAGTTAAATACATATATGATACAAAAGACGGTAGCTCTAAAAGAGTTTATTTTTAAACAAAAGAAGGGAGCTATCGTATTTAAAGGGGATACGATAGAATATACGGCCGATAGTTTTAAAACCAAAGAGTTTGCAACCGTAGAGGATTTACTTAAAAAGCTACCAGGTATACAGGTGGACAAAAATGGGGTAATTACCGCCCATGGCGAAAAAGTAGATAAAGTATTGGTTGATGGGGAAGAATTTTTTAGTGATGACCCAACAGTGGCCACAAAAAATCTACAAGCAATTACGGTGGACAAGGTGCAAGTATATGATAAAGAAAATGCCCAGTCGCAGGCTACGGGCATTTCGGACGGAAAAAAAGAAAAGGTGCTGAACTTGAAACTAAAGGAAGAATATAAAAAGGGGATGTTTGGCAAAGTAAAAGCCAGTGGTGGTTTACCCAAATGGTACGAAAATGAAGCCATGATTAATGCCTTCAAATCCAAACGCAAATTATCGGGATATATTATACATTCCAATACCAACCGCAATAGCTTGGATTGGGAGGAGCAGCAGTCGTTCGGGTCCAATTCAAATGTATCATATAGTGATGATGGAAGTACTACCTTTTATTCAAACGGCTCAAGCCAGGAAATTAGCAATAATAACCAAGGCCAGCCCAGCAACCTATCCATGGGTGGTCATTTCTCCGACAAATTCAAAGGCGATAAACACCATTTGTCGCTTAATCTCACTTCTAATTCGCAAATTCGCAGAGGTGTTGCATCGAGCACTACCCGGCAACTTTTGGCAGATAGTAGCTTTTATAATGTGCAATCCGATTCATTTGTGTCAAAGGGAATTAAAAGCAATTTCGATTTATCGTATACCCTAAAACCCGATTCCTTCGCCACACTTACGATTACTGCCAATATGGGTACACTTATGTTAAGCAAAGTTGACTCGTTTGCTTCGGTTTCATTAAATGATGATGAGGTTTTTGTGAACCAGAGTATACGCAGTACTGCCGATGATCGGAATAAAAATTCTTACGGCGGAGGCCTAAATTATCAACGAAAATTTCGCAAAAAAGATAGACTATTGTATATAGTAGTGGGTTTGAATGGTTCTGCTGAAGCACAAACAGGGAAACTATTGTCTAAGAATATTTTGGGCCTTAAAAAAGACACATCTGCTATTGACCAAAAAAAGGACAATAACAAATGGCTTTCCAATGCAAGCTTCACATCAAGCTTTACAGAACCAATCACCAAGTATTTGAATTTACAAGTATCCTACAGTTATGTCAATAATCAAAATAGTAATACTAATAATTCATATAACTCCGATGGCGTTTCATATAACATATTAGATCCAAAGTATAGCAATGATTTTAAGTTTAATATTATAACACAATCTCCTGGTTTGACACTAAAATATAAACGCAAAAAATGGTCTTTAAATGCCGGGGCGAATTTGCAGGCAAACAATTATATCCGCACCAATCGTACTATTGATTCGACAGTACATTATAATTTTACAAATTTTCAGCGTATGGCAAGGTATGAATATAAGTTTTCCCAATTTAATGGTTTTAAGTTAAGTTATAATGGTTATACACAACAACCAAGCATTACCCAGATACAACCTTTGCAAAACAACTTGGATCCTTTCAATATACAAAAGGGCAATGAAAATCTAAAACCTCAAGTCACTAATACCTTTAGGATAGAATCGCATAGTTATAAAATGATTAATGACCGCAGTGCACATATTTCAATGGGATACAATAATACATATAATGCATTTACTTCTTTCGATGTAATAGATGAATTTGGGCAACGTATTTCTCAAACAATTAATGTTGCACGCGGTAATTATAGTTTTTGGTCTTGGATGTATTATGGTTTTAAATTAAAAAAGAGTGGGGTCAAACTTAAATTTAGTAGCAATCCCAGTGTAAATAATTATATAAATTATATAAACGGAATCAAAAATCAAACGCTGTCATCGTCCATTGATATATCACCAGGTTTAGATTATGAAAAGGAAGATAAGTATGAAGTATCTTTCGATTTTAATTTTGATTATAATTCATCTCGGTCTTCACTAAACCCTGATCGTAAAACCCAGTATTGGATTCAAAGCCACGATATCGAGCTTACAGTTTTCTTGCCACGCAAGTTGGAACTCACCACCGACTTCTCAGCAAATATCCGACAAAAGACTAGTGATTTTACCACCAATAACAATATGTTTATTTGGAACATGAGCGTCGAACGCAAGATGTTCAAAAAAGAAAATTTCAAATTGTCATTTATTGTACGTGATATACTGAACCAGAATACTGGATTTTCTCGTTCGGTAAGTAGCAATTATTTAACAGAGAGTCGCTATAATGTAATCAAGCGTTATTGGTTGGTCAGTATTTTGTGGAATTTCAATAAAACAGCGAAAGCACCTAATAATGGAGAAGTAGAAGATGCAAAATAAATTGTTTAAATATATATTCACCATCTGTATTTTTTGTTCAACAAATTATATAATTGCTCAAAAATTTATTAATACTGCAAGAGTAGAATATGAACGCAAAACCTATATAAAGAAAATACTGCAAGAGTCGGGCGATAATGATAATTCTGAATGGATGGCACGTCTTCCCGACTATAGAACAGAGTATTTCGATTTATATTTTTCAGGGAATAAATCAGTATATAAAACAGGAAAGGAAAGTGACCAGAAAATACCTGAATGGATGAGTGCCGGTATTATATCAACCGTATATACTAATACGGACAGCGGTACTTATTTTTCGCAGAAACAAATATATGATCAAAGCTATAATATTATAGATAGCTTACCACATATAGATTGGAAAATTACCGATGATACCAGAACTATTGCTGGTTACACATGCCGCAGGGCTACAGGCAGGGTTTGCGATTCATTGTTTGTAGTGGCATTTTATACCGAAGAAATATTATTGTCAGGAGGGCCAGAAACATTTAATGGCTTGCCCGGATTAATATTAGGTGTGGTAATTCCTCGCATGCACATGAGTTGGTATGCCACCAAGGTCGATTTCCCGGAAATAAAACCCGAGCAAACCACACCGCCTGCTACCAAAAAGGGAAAACAAATAAAGCTAAAAGCTATGCTGAAAGAGCTCAAAGAAAGCGTGAACGATTGGGGCAATTGGAAAAATACATTACTGTGGCAAGCTGCAATGTAGGTAGTTTAAACTATAAACTATAAAGTAGCTAGTATAAAGTATATAGACATTAAATATTTGCTCTTTATACTGGTGCCTTTATACTATTTTATACCTTGTCTCCAATTAATTTTTTAAGCCATTTTAACATCATGAACATGATAACAGTAGCGATACTCAATAGAACAAAATTTACCCAAAAGAAGTTTGCTTTATTATCATAGATATCCCACATACTAGCCAATACACCGCTTAATTTATTTCCCAAACTCGTAGCTAAAAACCAACCACCCATCATTAAAGCTGTGAGGCGTGGAGGCGATATTTTGGAAACCAAACTTAAACCCATCGGGCTCAGGAATAATTCACCTACTGTGATAACACCATAGCATCCTATAAGCCACCAAGGACTTGCCTTTACTGCTCCATTACTACATATATATATTGCTACCACCATTACCAAGGTGCTGAATGCGGATATCAGCAATCCCAATGCAATCTTCATGGGTGTGGAGGGTTCTCGACCTCGCCGCCTTAATAACATAAAGAAAGCAATTACCAAAGGGGTGAGCAATACTACCCAAAGGGGATTAATACTTTGAAATAATTCAGTATTATATAGTTTTACCACTTCGCCTTCTTTTGGTTTTTTATCAGGTGCTACATTTTTAAAATATATCGGGTAGCCAGGTTTTAATACTTGCTTGTTGTTTTCTTTAATAGCTTTAAATTTATCATCGAAGGCTGGAACATTCCTATAATAGAAAGTATCTTTTTCAGCAAGGTACATATTCTCTGCTGGGGCAGCAATTGCTGCTGGCATTTCACGGTCAGTATAATACTGTGCCCAGGTGGTTAGTGCAGTTCCATTTTGTTTGAATACTGCCCAAAACATCACACTTACTGCCATAATAGACAACAGTGCTAACAAGGGTTTTCTGTCGCCATCGTTTGCCCGTTTATATAAAGATATATAAAATATGATAATGGGAATAGTAGCTAAAATAAATGCATCGGTACTGTCGCTTCCAAATATATTTTCAGGTATAAACCATCCTATTAGTCCTGCAATAATAGCAGGTAGAAAAACTTGGGCAAGTATTGCATTCATGGACATGTCTTCTTTTTGTACAGGTTTTTTTACATCAGCATGTTTAAAATGTTTCATTCCAATAGCAAATACAATTAAACCAATGAACATCCCAATCCCTGCCGACATAAAGGCAGCACCCCAACCGTATTTATTACGCATAAAGGCAGCACACAAGTTGCATACACAAGCACCTATGTTGATGCCCATATAGAAAATATTAAAACCTGAATCTTTTAAGGATTTATAGTTTTCTTCGGAATACAAGTTGCCCAAAATGGTAGAAATATTGGGTTTAAAAAAACCATTTCCTATTATAATCATAATCAAAGAAGCATAAAACGACCAATCTGTGTGAATGGCCAAACCCATATATCCCAAGCCCATTAAAGTACCACCAATATATACTGATTTTATATAGCCAATTTTTCGGTCAGCTAATAATCCTCCAATAAATGGAGTGAGAAAAACCAAAGCTATAAAAGTACCATATATATCGGCAGCATGTTTGCGGTCGAAGCCCATGCCGCCCTTCTCAATGCTTTCCATCATAAACAATTGGAATATACCAATCATCAAGTAATAACCAAACCGTTCCCACATTTCTGCGAAGAATAAAAAAGGTAATGCTTTGGGGTGTTTCATCTAATAAGTTTTATAAGTGCAAAAGAATGGTTTAAATCTTGGAAAAACAATAAGCTCGCTAAATATTATATTTATACAAATTAAAACCAAGGGCGGTGATTTATTTTTTTCCCTCTTCTATTAAAGTAAGTAGTTTCAAATATGGGTTGATTTGCGGCTGTGATATCTAGTTGCACCAAATTAGTTTTTTTGTTACCATTTAGTAGAATTCTAACACCGTGCAGTATACTATTTTTGTAGGTATGGAATCCTGAAATATAACCATTCGAGAAACTCACACCTTCTGAGCATTGTTGGTTGTAAATCGAATAAAAGTAATAGCCATCAGGTATACATACATCGTAGCCTGTAGCATAGTTTCCATTATCCGTATCATATATTCTGCTTAGCACACCATTACTGTCCGTCTCATACATTTTCTGCATATTAATCCAATGCTTTGAAGTTTTTCCTGTGATATTCTTTCTGTGGGTAAATGAAAAAAAAGAATCCAAATTCTCTCCTTTACATAATACATGTTTCTTTAGATAACCTGCTTTGTGCATCAAATACATTTCGGGTGTTTTTATACCTGTATTATATACTTCTATTGAATCTAATTTATTATTGGTAAAATAATAAACAAACCCGTGCAATTTGGTATTCATGCGTCTCTCAATTTTATTTATTTGTCCTGATTTATTAAATAAAATAGTTACATTTTCAGAATCGGAAACATTATACTTTACAAATTCCAACCTCTTTCGTTGGCTGAAAGCGTAAGTTATTTGGCTTTGCATTTCCATGCTAAAACCACAAAACAATACAAACAAAATAAGTATCTTCAAGTTTCAAATAATTTAAGCAAATATATACGCAACTAATAAAATTTCGTGAATAAATTTCCGGGATTATACCTAATACTATACCGCATCCACCATCCTATTCACCGCACTCCATACCAAGTCCTGCTCGTAGCCACGAGAAATTCCATAGGCAACGAGTTTCATTTTTTTAGTGAGCGGGTTTTTTTCTTTAAGGAGATTATTTTTCTTGAATATAATATTATCAAGTGTTTGTACATAATCATCTTCTGGAACTTCCTTCATTGCTTTTTGTATACAATAAACAGAAATTTTGCGGGCCTTTAATTCCAAAGTAATTTTCACGCGGCCCCATTGTTTTTGGCGAAATTTACCCCCCGCATAAGCAATTGCAAAACGTTCTTCGTTCAAAAAATTTTCTTCTATAAGCCTTACTATAATATTATCCAAATCCAAACCCCTTGCACCAAGTTCGTATAATTTATTACGCACTTCACTGTGGCAACGCTCTTGGTAGGAGCAGTATCGGCGGGCTTTGTCGAGGTATTCTCTCATGCTAATTTGTTGCGAGTTGTGAATTGTGAGTTGCCAGATTTTTTGTGGCTGTATGTGTTCATGCTTGTGTGTCTCACCACTAACAACCCACAGCTTACAACTATATTACACGCCGAACTCTTCAGGTTTCGCTCTCCATTTGCGTAACACATTCAAACTATCTCATATGAGTTCGAGCTGCACCAAAATTTTCAGAACCTTTAAGCACCCTCAACCACTCTTCTGTCAAGTCCTGTGTTTTCGCCTGTCCATGCAAATAAGTAGCATCAAAAAAATATCTATCTATTTGTGTTTGCTCTAATTTTTTATATCCCACCTCTCTTGCCATTTCAGATAATAGTTCCAATTAGAAAGTTTTTTGGTTATTATAATGTTCACTTGTTGGAGAGAAACTATCATACAATTTTCTCCATTTTGTTGTTATTGTTTCATTATCCTCAAGCATGACATCTATTTGGTTTATGGCTTGCATATATTCTAGAGGTGGTGGGCTAGCCCGTGGGGTTCCCGTAAGTGTTAAGAATAATTTTGATTTTGCCTGTTTCTTGTCTTTCCATTTTTGGAAGCGATTGTTCAAAATAAACAATATAAATGGGACTAAGGTAATTGCTATAATTTCATACAATTGCCCATAAGTTTGCATATAATCTTTCATATATTTTAGAATTTAAGTTGTGCAAACATACACAAATTTTATTCATCTTTTGAACCATCCTTTTATGAATTGTTGCAAACAGGCGGAAATTTACTGACATTAAAAAATCCTCTTTCCTGTGAAATTATGTCACGGGGACAATTAAAACTGTTTATTTTTTTCTATTGGTTCCCCAAGTGCTTGGGTTTGCTTTGAATTCCAATATGGAATTCTTTTCCTCTTCAGTAATTGAACCTCTTTTGATAGAAACATCAAGTATGGTTTCTAGGTCGCAAAGACTATAAAAATTAACATTATTTTCAGCAAATTGATCTTTCGCAGCTTTAAAGTTGTATGTCATAATGCTCACTAACCCCAAAAGATTTAGATTGACGGCTCTTATTGCATTTATAGCAATAAGACTACTGCCGCCTGTTGAAATATGGTCTTCTATTAAAACAACTTTTTGCCCGTCTGTATAATCTCCCTCTACCTGTCTTTTAAGACCATGTTCTTTGGGTGCTTGTCTTGCATAAATAAATGGCAATTCCATTCTATCCGCTATAAGAACACCTAAAGGAATTCCGCCAGTAGCAACACCTGCGATTACCTCTACTTGCGGGAATTTTTCGCGTATCAAGTCAACGAAACAGGAAACAAGTTTGTTCCTAACTTCAACGTATGAATTCACACGCCTATTATCACAATAAATAGGAGACTCTATTCCTGATACCCATGTAAAAGGGTCTGACACTTTTAATTGAATAGAATCAATATCTAATAAAGTTTCCGCAACACTAATTGCGTCTTTTGATATTTTTGTAGATTCTTCCATAACTGCCATATCTAACATAGTAATTGCTTTAATTGGTGCTGCAAAGGTAGGGTATCTTGCTAAAACTACCATCTAGCCAACAACATTTTGCCCACACCCTGTTAATTATATAACCCTATTTTTTCATAGGGTTTATGATTTTGAGTATCAAAAAGTGGACAAAATGTAAGCGAACTAGTCTTGTTTTTGTCTCTTATTTTTAAAGTGCATACTGCAAACTTGCGTGCTATAAGTATACAAGCATCCACAATTTGTGAAATGTTTTTTGGCAATTGTGTTTGTTTGCACTTACTTTGCACTAGCTTACGCATGATAAAAGTTTATGTAAACGACTGCCCTTTGGCGATTGCCAGTCCTGCCGATTACCAATCGGCAAATACACAGGGACTTATTCGTGTGGAAAATAATCTGCCCGCATTGACCAAAGTAATTGAATGGATGCTAGCAGCCCCTTCTAAGGGTTATATAACTATAGCTGCCGATCCTCAACATACTTTCGAATTATTACAAACTGCCTGTCACCCAATTCATGCCGCAGGTGGTGTAGTATTTAACCACGAAGGCAAAATATTGATGATACGCCGCATGAACCGTTGGGATTTGCCCAAAGGGAAGGTAGACCCTGGCGAAACTTGGGATTTTACAGCCATCAGGGAGGTAAAAGAAGAGTGTGGTTTGTCGCAGTTGAAATTACAACAGCCTGTGGGTGAGACCTTGCATATATATATGCAAAAGGGAACAAAAATGCTGAAGACCACACATTGGTACCGTATGGAATGTGACGGGAACCCTATATTAATTCCCCAAACAGAAGAGCATATTACCGAAGCCAAATGGATGCATATTGACGACAAAACTCTGAAGGAATTAGATACTTATGAAACTATTCGCGGCCTACTGCAGATAGTTTTGAAAAACCATTTATAATACTTTTTCAATAATATCCCCGCCAAAATTATAGGGCAAAAATTCTAAACTTGATATAGGTTTGGTGATGATAAGTTTGGCCAATTTCCCTTTTGTAATAGTTCCTAAACTGTCTTGTAGTTCTAGTGCAAAAGCTGCATTAACTGTAGCGGCATTAATAGCTTCGGCTGGGGTCATTTTCATTTTGATGCAAGCTAAACTAATCACAAACGACATGCGGCCCGATGGGGAACTTCCAGGATTAAAATCACTTGCCAAACAAACTGCTGCACCGCCACCTATTAAGCCGCGGGCATTGGGATAAGGAATTCCTAAAAAGAAAGCTGTTGAGGGCAACAAGGTGCCGATAGTGCTACTATTTGCTAATAAAATAATTTCTTCCTCACTAGTATGCTCCAAGTGGTCAACAGAGAGTGCATTTTCAGCAACTGCGGCTTGCACCCCACCAGTTAGGCCCAATTCATTTCCATGGATTTTGCCTTTGAGACCGTATTGAGCCCCTGCACGCAATATTTGACAAGTTTGTGCCACATCAAAAAAACCGCGATCGCAAAATACATCTATATAATCGGCCAAATTATTTTCGGCAATCTGTGGCAGCATTTCATTGATTATAATATCGATATAAGCCTGCTGATTATTTTTAAATTCCATGGGGAACGCATGTGCACCAAGGAATGTGGCTTTAATAGGAATGGGAGAAACATTTTTGAGGCGTTTAATAACACGCAACATTTTAAGTTCACTTTCGGTGCTCAACCCATAACCACTTTTTATTTCTATGGCTCCTGTGCCTTGGTTCACACATAGTAGTAATCGTTCGAATGCTGAATGAAATAATTCTTCTTCACTAGCTTCAGTAACTCGTTTTGCTGAGTTTAATATTCCGCCACCGTTTGCTGCAATCTCTTCATAAGTCTGACCTTTGATGCGGGCTACAAATTCCTGCTCACGGCTTGTGGCATATACTATATGTGTATGCGAATCTACAAAACAGGGCAATACATGTCCACCTTGTGCATCAATATGAGGCAGCTCATTATATATATCGGGAAGTACTCCTTGTCCATACTCGGCAATTAATCCATCTTGCACGGCGAGCCATGAGTTGGCTAATTGAGGCAAATGAGAAAGCTCATCTCCACGTAAAGGCTTGGTGGGAGCTTGTTCCCATACTCCTACTAAGTTTTTAATATTGGTAATTGCAAAATCCTTCATCCCAAATAAGGTATATTATATTGGGGCAAAGGTTACTATTAAAGTTCAATATAACAAAGCTTGCTATTAATATTTAAGGGATCAAAATTATTGACGTGTTATTCTCCATTCGAATACCATTAATAAATAAAGCATTTCCATCTGCTCTTGCTCCATTTATTTGCGGAGCATCGAAACCCATACTCGCATTTTTGGCAGCAAAATTTATAATATAATTTAAGTTCCTTGTTCCTGCATTTTCAAAGAAACTTCTATATCGCCAACCTCCACAATTGGAACTACCTCCACACATTCTCATCAGGCTGCAAGCATTATTTTCTGCATGTTTCAAAGCTTGCTTATTAATAATACAACAAACACGAATTGCAGGCAAAAATTCCACACTGTCTTTTTCTGATTTTTTTGTTTGAGCATTTGCAGTAAATGCCAACAAATATATAAATATAATAATTGTATTTTTCATAGGTATATTATCTAATTCCTATTGTACCAAATGAATTATCATATAGTCTCACCCCATCAATAAATATAGCATTTCCATCTGCTGCAGCCCCATTTATAGAGGGTTCATCATAACCGATACTGGTATTTTTGGCTGCAAAATTTACCATATAATTCATGTTTCTGGTTCCAACACCTGGCATAAATCTGAAATATCTGGGATAAAAAATTGGGGAATAAGGAGGAGATAAATTTGCCACCTTAATATTTGATATGTTAAATGAATAGTTTGGTTTTAATGGAACTAATGGTTCAACATTATTGCTAGTTGAATCTCCACTTTTTGCATGGGCACCCACTGTTACCAAACATGCCAAGATAATAATTAAGCTTTTCATGATATTGTTATAACTATATAAAACTAAAAATGGTTGCACGGGTTTGTACAATAGCATATTTTTGAAACAAAATATATTATACCATGTCCATAGACCCCAGCATTTTTAAAAAAGAAATAAACAAAGGCAGCAATGTATGGATCGCCCCCAATGCTACTGTTTTCGGTCATGTTGCCATTGGCGATGATTGCACCATTTTATTTGGGGCAGTCATCCGAGCTGATAATGACCAAGTAAATATTGGTGCTCGCAGCAATATACAAGACAATGCAGTAGTGCATGTAGACCCAGAGTGTCCTGTAAACATAGGCCACGATTGTATCGTAGGGCATGGTGCCATCATACATGGAGCTTCACTTGGCAATCATGTATTGGTGGGGATGAATGCCACAGTATTGAATAAGGTTGTGGTGGGCGATTATTGTATTATAGGTGCAAATACACTCGTACCCGAAGGTATGCAAATACCCGAAGGTTCATTGGTGGTGGGCGTACCTGCACGAATTATTAAACAACTAAGTGAGGAGCAAAAAGAAGCAGTTCGCAAAAATGCCGATGCTTATGTGGAGTTGGGTAAAGTATATACCGAGAATTTTAGGTAAGAGGCATCTTATATTCATTCTGAAACAACTTTAGAGTGAACGCAGTGCATTATAAGATAGATAATGGTTAAGGAACCATAATATTGCTATCGGCTTTCTATTCTTCTATATATTCCTCATCTATTGCTCCGCGGGAAAACATCTCTGCTTTAAATTTTTTAGGCTTTACAACTTTAATGGGTGTAGGCGTATTTATGACCACGTGATAATTTTCGGGGTTTATTTCTTCCGTTGCTTTTATTTTCGACGATTTTTTATTTAAAACATCAAGGGGTTGTATATTTTTGCCATCAGGGTGCAAAAGGTTTTCACGTGTAATTTTAGAAACAGTTTTTCTTTGCAGGGTTGGAGATTTCAGTTCTGTTTTTATACCCGCATGATGATATATATCTTTCTTGGTAAGTACAGGGTGTGTGGGTTGATACAGTTTGTTGAACAAGCCGTTGCTACTAGCCTGGATAGCCTGAATAGTGCCAGCAACGCCAGCAAACAACATCAGCACAATAGCGGAGACAATAATGTTTTTCATGATAGTTTATTGATTAAAAGTTTTGATCCGCCGCGGCGGAATGATTTTGCTTTACGGTATATAATTAATTCTGCTATTAGCAAATTACCGACCACACTTATCCATAATGAAATTTCGTAGTTGTACGCATAGTCAACTCCTGCATAATAGAACAATATGTAATACCAATTCTTAAACTAAAATAGTTCTCCGCCTGTGGTGGATTTAGTTTTTAGAATGGTAATGCCGAACTACATCCCGAAAGCATTCGGGATTAGTCCCTTTCTTTTGGACTATTATATATTAAGTTTCGGTATAATATACTCGGAAGGTAACCGCAGTTAGAGCTATAGCGTAGGAACGAATCATCCAGGAACGGTGTGCTATAAATTTTCGAGCAACAGCCATTGTGAAACCTTTATACGTAGTTACAAACCAAGCTACTGCCATAAAGATAAAAAGTCCACGTTCGGCCATTTCACCTTTGGCAAAAAAACTCATATACAAACCCGATGGAGCTCCAATTAATAATACCACAAATACATAAATTTTGCTCGACAATACATGAATCTGGCTGCGTTTGCGAAGTATATAAGATGAGAATTGTATAATAGCAGTGAGTATACAAAAAATGCCTGCACCAATATGTATATAGAAACTTGTTTTCCAAATGGGGTCACTGTATAATAAAATTCGTTCGCGGATGAAAATAAAATGCGGGCTAAAATCGAAATAAGGTAGGGTGTTTTTTACCAATAGCAAACTAAAGGTGATTACAGGAGCCCAAAACAAAAGTTCGAGCAAGCCTTTCCAACTTCGTATAGCAGCAGCAATTCTAGAGTTCATGAGTTAGTTGTGAAAGCGTAAGTTAGATATAATTATTGTCTTGCGGCTGAATGTAAATGGATTTGAAAACGTAAACGCTGCGTGGTAAAAAAAGTTGCAGGCATTTTTTAAGTGTTTGAAAATGGAGCAATATTTTTTTAAATTGTGACATTTATCTTCGCAAGTGCGATAGCTATCTTACTTGCGAAGACAAACACAAAATTGCACTTGGTTAAACTTATTTTTAGTTTTTGCAGCTTAGTATTTATTCTCTTTCAAATATAATAATATGTTTTTCTTTTGAGTGCCAAAATTGGAAGATGTTATCGGAAGTATTTTAGCTATCTTCTTATTCTTAACTATGTACAAAGTATTCTCTACCAAGTTAAAACCATATTTAATTAGTAAGTCATTTAGTGGTTGTGAATATTTACTTTTATTCAAACTCGATGTATAGTTATCAATTTCACTGTTATAATTATCCGATACGATAAAGTAATTTTTATCAGAAAAATATTGCGTGATTAAATTTAAGCACTTTTCATTGCATGAACCGCAATTATTAGGTTTAAGGACAAATAAAAACAAAACCGAATCAACGTTTTTATGAAGCTGATCAATACAAAACCGAATTTGTATATTCTCATTCAAATCTGAAACAGAGTTTGATTCTTTAGAATCATTATTCTTGCAATTTTGTAGCAATAAAACTATAAATATTAAGATGAAAAACCTAATTATCGCCCTTGATTTTCTTGCCAATTTCAAGATAATTATCATTATTTAGATTAGTTGATAAGATACATTTATTATTTTTGTAATGTAAGACTCGAGTCTCTATTTTATTAAAACCATATCTGGCTAAATTGTTATTTACATCGTAAACGGTAGTTATATTTTTTATTGAGCTAACTATACTGTCCAGTTTACCATCGTAATGATTGCCAATTATTAGATATACATTGCTTACCGGTTTTGTTAGATTTGACAGAATAAAGTTATGCAAACGGGCACCACAAATCCAATCGCCACATGACCCAGGCTTATTTATGATTACCCACGAATTACTTTTATTTAACGTAACATTATTAATTTTTAAATAAGCCTCAGCATATTTAGAATCTTGCTTTATAGATTTGATACTACTACAAGAATATTCTAAAAGTAGTAGACTACTTATTAAAATTAATAACTTTAAATCTATATGTTTGATTATTGCCATAAGGGCTTGGTTGATTAAAATCTATATATACTTTACCATTGCTTGTAAATGATACGAAATCATTAAACCCTTTACCTAGTTCCATCTCGTATTCAATGTCCAAATCTTTGTTAAGAACCAACATATAAGCATTCCTTTCAGGATTTAAATTGTACAATCCTTCTTTATTTTTAACAGGCTGGCTGTCAAAATAAAACCTAATATAGCGATTAAATTTAGGTTCATATAGTAGATGAGAATAACTAGCAGAGATATTATTTTGGATAATGTATTCTTCCCAAAGTTTTGAAATTTGATGAAATTTATTTAATAGCAAGAATTGTTTTTGAGTATATACCGAATATATATCGTTTTTATCATGGAATGCAGATTTTATCCGTTTTTTCAAATATGTTTTTGTTTCTAAATCGAATACTGTAATTTCTTCACTATAGGGGTATGAAATATATAATTTATTATTTGCTATTGTGCCATATTGCGTTCCATCATTAAAACCCCACACAAAATCTTTACATTCATTTGGTATTGGAATAGGATATATTTCAACTTTATTGCTTACCGTATTAAAAATAAAAAACCATGTTGTATCCTCCCTATCATGTTCAACCTTTGGTTTATAATTTCGGACCTTACAACCAATTATATTTTCATTATACTTTTGAAGCATAAATTTATTATTATGAGCGGCTACCACAAATCTGCCTTGTAATGGAT
>Ga0163151_10004924_pt1 | contig 17483 bp, 14 predicted proteins | sample OliLakLV19MP5IB2_FD_145596 | JGI IMG/M metagenome (GOLD analysis project Ga0163151, IMG submission 145596) | Freshwater microbial mat bacterial communities from Lake Vanda, McMurdo Dry Valleys, Antarctica - Oligotrophic Lake LV.19.MP5.IB-2 | ecosystem: Environmental > Aquatic > Freshwater >...
TCAATACATATGGACTCTCCATTACGGCTTCCATTTTATCTACGTTGGTAACAAAGTAAGCAGAGATATAACCTCTGTCGAATTGCATACCTTCAACTACCTCAACGGTAGTATCTGTTCCTTTTGCTTCTTCAACAGTGATAACACCTTCTTTTTTTACTTTACCCATTGCTTGCGCAATAAGTTTACCTATCTCGCTATCATTGTTTGCAGAGATCGTAGCAACTTGTTCAATTTTTTTATTGTCTTCTCCAATTGATTTAGATTGTTTTTTTAGATCGGCAATAACAGATGTAACTGCTTTGTCAATTCCTCTTTTCAAATCCATTGGGTTAGCTCCTGCAGCAACGTTTTTCAACCCTGCTGTTACAATAGCTTGCGCTAATACAGTTGCAGTTGTAGTTCCATCACCAGCCATATCAGCTGTTTTAGAAGCTACTTCTTTCACCAACTGAGCTCCCATGTTTTCGATAGGGTGTCTCAACTCGATTTCTTTTGCAACTGTAACACCATCCTTAGTGATAGAAGGTGCTCCGAATTTTTTATCAATAATAACATTACGTCCTTTAGGTCCTAATGTAACTTTTACAGCATTTGCCAATGCATCAACGCCTCTTTTTAAAGCATCTCTTGCTTCCAGGTTAAATGTGATATCCTTTGCCATTTTATTTAATTTTTGAATTTGTGATTTAAAAAATTATTGAATTAGTTTTATGGTGAACAAGAATTCTGCAATTCTTAAATTCAACAATTATTTTATACTACTGCGAAAATATCTGATTCTCTCATGATCAAATATTCTTTTCCTTCAACCATGATCTCGGTTCCGGCATATTTACCATAAAGAACACTGTCACCAACTTTTACTGTTAAAGGCTCATCTTTTTTGCCTGTACCAACAGCTATTACTTTGCCTTTTTGTGGCTTTTCTTTAGCTGTATCAGGAATAATAATTCCACCTGCTGTTTTTTCTTCTGCTGCTGCAGCCTGAACAATCACTCTGTCTGCTAGAGGTTTAATTTTTACGCTTGCCATTTTTGTTATTGTTAAAAGGTTAATATTAAAAACTCAAACTAATTTTTTCTTGACGACCTATTATGTCACAATTGATGCCAAAGCACTATAAACAGTATTAAAGAGACAATTTTTCAGAGAAATCTGACGATAAAAAAGTCTTTGTCACCCTAAGATGACAGACTGACACCGATAAATTTTAGTTTCCAGTGTTTTCCGGAGCTGCTGTAGGCATTGGCACCCCGGCAGGAGGAACCACAGTAGAAGCTTTTTTCTTTGTAACAGAGCCTTCAGTAGTAGCATCAGTAGTTCCTGTATTTGCAGGCTTATTAAAAGCTGAAGCAAGGCAAAGAACCAATAAGGCAATTGCCAGTGTCCATGTAGCTTTTTCCAAAAAATCGGCAGTTTTACGAACACCCATTACCTGGTTAGAAGAAGCGAATGACGATGATAAACCGCCTCCTTTTGAATTTTGAACCAATACAATAAGAATAAGAAGTATACAAACTGTGATCAACAATATCGTAATTATAGTACCCATGATAAATTATAAATTAATTAGCCTTTCTATTTCTTGAATTCGGGCTGCAAAGTAACTACTTTTTCCCGGATATTTCAAACGCAGACTCTCATATACTTTTATGGCCTTAGGGTAATTCCCCTGTTTTTCATAAATTTTAGCTAAAGTCTCGGTAACAATCTCAAAATTATCAACAACACTCTTTCTTGCTTTATCAACCGGTGAATAGAAAGAAGCGGCAGGGCGCGTCATTTTTGGTTCATGTACAATGAACTTATCTATCATTTCTGTATAGTTAAGTTTCTTCTTATCCTCTTTTGGAGTTTTAGGATCCGATAGCTTTAACCAATCCGAGAAGCTGAATTTGGAATCCGATGAAATAGGAACATCCTCAATAACAGGTTTCTCCTTGCTTATCTCCTTTTTATCCTCTAGAAATGGCTCATCAACTTCCTGTTTAATACTGGAATCGATCGCTTTACTCAGTATCTCCTGGTCTAAAGAAGAAAGTTTTTTTACATCAATTTCAATCGGTGTATTGGGCGCCTCTAAAACTAATTCTACAATTTCAACATCCTTCTTTTCAATATCATCAGGCTTAACAACCTCAGTTGTTTTTACAAATTCTTTTGGCTGAGAAGAGCTGTGTTTTACAATTAAACCTTCAACAGGTTTTGTTTCCACGAAAGCAACTTTCTCTTCTACAACTACTGTTGAATGGATAACCTGAGGCACCGCAACAACTTTAGCCGGATTATTTATCAACTGATACAAGACCTTACGATCGGATACGTATGCCGCGGCACGTTTTAATTGGCCAGAATAATGCATACTGTTTTGATCGTACAGATTTTTTGTATAAAGCAAATGAGCCGTTTGAAAATAAGGGAACTCTTTCACCACATCATTGAGCAATGCCACGCTATCCGAATTAAGATTTACCGGATTGCGAAGCAGTGATATGAATTGATCCTTATTCATTACCAGTTGTTAAGCGCTTTGTTAAAAATATCCTGAACCAATTGATCGTTGATCTGCTTAATGAGTTCAGCCTCTACTTCTGCAAGACTCTTTGTACTTTGATAATCTGCAAATCTCGAAAAATTGGTCTCAAAGTTTTTTGATTCTTCAAACTTACTTACATATTTCACGCTAACAGTTATTGTCAACCTGTTCTGTGCTGCCTGGTCATTGCTTTGTATCGAAACAGGCGAGGTTGCATAGCCTGTAACCGATCCTTCAAAAGTAATATCACCGCCTTTATCCGTTAGTGCCAGGTTAGTTTGTGTCTGAAAAATATTCCGCAATGCCTCTGTAAACGATTGGCTATAAGTAGGATTTGCCAATGAAGCCTGGTTAGCAAAATATTGTATGCTCACCGTTTTAACTTCTGGCGGAATCGTTATCCCTTTAAATCCATAATTAACCTTGCAGGAATTGAAAAAAGTTAGAAGCACGAAGCACGAAGTGAGAAGCACAAAAAACCTTGCAACTCCTGACTTCCAACTTCCAACTTCCAACTTCCAACTTTGAACTTTAAACTTTAAACTCACTTTACTCCTTTATGTTATACTCGTTTATTTTTCTGTATAGTGTTCTCTCTGAAATTCCTAATTCTCTTGCTGCGTTTTTTCTTTTCCCTCTGTGTTTTTTCAGCGCCGTTTTAATCATATCTTCTTCTACCTGTTGTAATGATAAAGATTTTTCTTCCAACACTTCAGGCTCATGAATTTCTTCTTCCTTACTGATTAATTGCTCTCCATAACCCAATTGAATTGCGTTGGCTTCAGGGGCCCCAACATCCTGGTAAAGCTTTTTAATAATCTGTTCATTCTCCGGGTGAAAATCCTGTTTTAACCCTGTGTCATTCTCAATTAAATCGACCACAATTTTTTTAAGATCAGTTAGATCTTTTTTCATGTCGAACAATACTTTATAAAGCAAATCCCGTTCCGAAAAATCTCCTCCCCCTCCTGAACCATCCTGTTTTACCACCATAGGTAAAGATGATGTTTGCTTCATTGGTAAATACTTCACCATTGTATCCGCCGTTATGTCCCTGGTTTTTTCTATAACGGAAATTTGTTCCGTAATATTTTTCAATTGGCGCACATTCCCTTGCCAGTAGGCACTGGTTAGCAACTGCTCTGACTGTGCATCTAGTTTTATTACAGGCATGCGGTATTTCGCAGCAAAATCGGCAGCAAATTTTCTGAACAATAAATGAATGTCTTGTCTGCGCTCACGCAGTGGGGGAACAATAATTGGAACTGTATTTAAACGGTAATAAAGATCCTCCCTGAATTTTCCTTTTTCAATTGCTCCGGCAATATTTACATTGGTAGCAGCCACCACACGCACATCAGTTTTTTGAACTTTTGATGAACCAACTTTTATAAATTCGCCGCTCTCCAACACCCTCAATAAACGCGCTTGTGTAGCCAACGGCATCTCTGCTACCTCATCTAAAAAAATTGTTCCGCTATTGGCTACTTCAAAATAACCTTTACGGGCTTCATGTGCTCCGGTAAATGAACCTTTCTCATGCCCGAATAATTCTGAATCAATTGTGCCTTCCGGTATTGCACCGCAATTAACCGCAATGTAAGGACCGTGTTTACGCGCACTAAGCTGATGAATTATCTGAGGAAAAACTTCTTTACCTGTTCCGCTTTCTCCAGTTATCAAAACGCTAAGATCTGTAGGAGCCACCTGCATGGCAATATCAAATGCCCTGTCGAGTAATGGCGAACTGCCTATTATTCCAAACCTGTTTTTTATATCTTGAATGTTCATTCCCTTGTCTTGTATCTTGGTTCTTAACTCTTGGCTCTAACAACAGAACCAATCAACGTAGCAATCGTACAACTCTCCGCCAACACGTCAACATAATCCCCTTTTTTAAAATCTCCTTTAGGAAAAACAACAACACCATTTTGTGAATTGCGCCCGGCTAATTCTTCTGAATTTTTTTTCGAAATACGTTCCACTAACACTCTGTGTACCTTACCCAATCCAACTTTTGTGCGTACAGCTGAATTCTTTTGCTGCAGGTCCATTATTTCCCGCAGCCTTCTTGTCTTCACTTCTTCCGGAACATCATCTTTATATTTTCTTTCAGCTAAAGTCTTTGGTCTTTCACTATAAGAAAACATATACGCGAAATCAAAAACCACTTCGTTCATTAATGAAAGTGTTGCATGGTGATCTTCTTCTGTCTCTGTGCAAAATCCGGAAATGATATCTGTAGATATACCACACTCGGGCATAATTCTTCTTATTGCAGCTATTCTATCTAAATACCACTCACGTGTATATCCCCGGTTCATCAACTCCAAAACTCTTGAGCTTCCGCTTTGCACAGGTAAGTGAACATATTTACAAATGTTATCGTATTTAGCCATCGTATATAATACCTCATCAGTCATATCTTTTGGATGAGATGTGCTGAAACGCACACGCAGTAATGGATTAACAAGTGCTACTTTTTCCAGTAAATTTGCAAATGAAACAAACTCCTCGACTTCTTCCTCAACCCCTTCAACTTTAACCTTTGAACTTTGAACTTTAAACTTATATGAATCTACATTCTGACCAAGCAGCGTAACTTCTTTATAGCCCTGCTCAAATAAAAGTGCAGCTTCCGCAATAATACTTTCCGGATCACGACTACGTTCCCTTCCACGTGTAAAAGGCACCACACAAAACGCACACATATTATCACAACCTCGGGTAATACTAATAAATGCCGTAACACCATTTGTATCTAACCTCACCGGATTTATATCCGCATAAGTTTCATCACGAGATAATAAAACGTTCACCGCTTTTTGTCCGCCCTCAACAGTTTCAATTAATCCAGGCAAATCACGATATGCATCGGGGCCAACAACTATATCAACAATTTTTTCTTCTTCAAGTAATTTTGATTTTAATCTTTCCGCCATACAGCCCATCACGCCAACCATTGTGGATGGTCTTTTCTTCTTCAGTATATTAAATTCTTTTAAACGATTTCGTACACGCTGCTCAGCATTCTCTCTAATTGCACATGTATTAATAAGTATAAGATCGGCTTCCTTATAATCAGTTGTGGTTGAATATCCTTTATCCACCAAAACAGACGCAACAATTTCGCTGTCAGAAAAATTCATCGCGCAACCATAGCTTTCAATGAACATTTTTTTTCCGTTCGATTTAACCGCCGGATGCAATATCAACGCCTCACCTTGTTTACTTTCTATGATCACTTTATTTTCCATCTTAAAAATTGCCGCATTCCTAAATTATAAACGGGGTGCAAAGTTAAATATTTTAAAGACTAATGCCAAAATGTCACTTTCTCTTCAAAAAAAATTTCCAGATATTTTTTTCACATAAAATTATATGCCGGTCAATTTTTATAAAGGCAATCTAAAAGTGCTGCTAATGAGGGCATTGAGTAGTGATTAAAAAATATTTTTCTTTTTTTAAATTTATCAAAATCGTGCCAAAAATTCGCGATGGTTAAAAATCAAATTTGGAAATATCCATTCTATATTGTTTTCTTTGCAACCCTTAACAAAGCATTTTCATCTTTTTTTAAAGATTTTAACGACGGAAAATAATATGGGTAAGAATTTATTTATTGTTGAGTCACCTGCGAAAGCAAAAACCATTGAAGGTTTTTTAGGTAAAGATTTTATTGTAAGATCATCCATCGGGCATATACGCGACCTTGTAAAAAAAGGAATGGGTGTTGATTTAGAAAATAATTTTGAACCTGCTTACGAAATATCCCCCGATAAAACCAAAGTAGTAGCAGACCTGAGAAAATTGGCAAAGGATGCAGACATGGTTTGGTTAGCTTCCGATGAGGACCGTGAAGGAGAGGCTATTGCATGGCATTTATCTGAAGCATTAAACCTGAAAAAAAATAACACTAAACGAATAGTATATCATGAGATCACCAAGGGCGCAATATTAAATGCACTTGAGAATCCCCGTGACATAGATCAAAACCTGGTAAACGCACAGCAGGCAAGGCGGATACTTGACAGGCTGGTTGGATTTGAACTCTCACCTATTTTGTGGAGAAAAATAAAACCATCTTTATCTGCGGGCCGCGTGCAAAGCGTTGCCGTACGATTAATTGTTGATAGAGAAAGAGAAATTGTAGCGTTTAAAAGCACCTCATCGTATAAAGTATCTGCCATCTTTAAAAATACAGATGGCTCAATTATAAAAGCAGAACTCGCAAAGCGTTTACCTTCTAAAGAAGAAGCTCTTGAGTTTTTGGAAAAATGCAGATCGGCAAAATTCACCATCTCGAATATTGAAACAAAGCCTGCAAAAAAATCTCCATCTGCACCATTTACAACTTCTACTTTACAACAAGAAGCCGGAAGAAAATTTGGATATTCGGTTGCACAGACGATGCGCGTTGCACAGGGCCTTTATGAGAGTGGAAAAATAACTTATATGCGTACTGATAGTGTGAATCTTTCGCAAACAGCCTTGGATGCTGCAAGTGCGGAGATCACACGTATTTACGGCGAAAACTTTTTAAACATCCGTCAATACAAATCAAAATCTAAAAACGCGCAGGAAGCTCACGAAGCCATTCGTCCCACATATTTTAATCAACATAGTATTGAAGGTGGAGATGTACAGGCACTTCGTTTGTACGACCTCATCTGGAAACGTACCATTGCATCTCAAATGGCAGATGCTCAGATAGAGAAAACAACTGCGACAATAAATGTTTCTACTGCTGATCTTAATTTTGTTGCACAGGGTGAAGTATTAAAATTCGAAGGATTTTTAAAAGTATATCTCGAAACAAAAGAGGACGAAACAGAGGACGAAACTACCGAGGGGATTCTTCCTCCGTTAAAAACCGGTGAAGCGCTTAATTTACAAGAGGCATCAGGCACTGAACGTTTTACTCATCACCCTGCTCGATACACAGAAGCAAGTCTTGTAAAAAAACTGGAAGAGTTGGGAATAGGGCGCCCTTCTACTTATGCGCCAACTATTTCTACCGTACAAAAAAGAGGATACGTAGTGAAAGAAGACAGAACAGGATCTCCAAGAAATTTTAATTTCATTCAATTAAAAAGCGGAGCAGTAAACACTGAAGTACGCTCGGAAAACACAGGAGTAGAAAAATCAAAATTGTTTCCTACAGATATTGGTATGGTGGTAAATGATTTTTTACTTGAACACTTTCCGCAAATTATGGACTTCCATTTTACAGCAAAAGTTGAAGAAGAATTTGATGAAGTTGCTGCAGGTAAACTGGAATGGACAAAAATGTTAAAGGATTTTTATAAACCTTTTCATAAAACTGTTGAAGTAACTACCGAAACATCTGAACGTGCTTCTGGCGAACGTGCACTAGGCACCGATCCAAAAAGCGGAAAACCAATTATCGCAAGGATCGGAAGATTCGGGCCTATGGTACAGATTGGTGCATCAACCGATGAAGACAAACCAAAGTATGCTGGCATGCGTAAAGATCAACGCCTCGATACCATTACTCTTGAAGAAGCCTTGGATCTTTTTAAATTACCAAGAGCGCTTGGCGTGTATGAGAACGAAGAAGTAACTGTTGCCATCGGACGTTTTGGTCCCTACTTAAAACACAATAGTTTATTTTATTCTCTCCCTAAAACAGATGATCCTTATACAATAGAATACGATCGTGCAGTTGAAATTTTAAAAATGCCTAAACTTCCTCGCGAATTGGGAATGTACAATGGCCTTCCTGTTAGCGCCGCGAAAGGACGTTTCGGACCTTACATTAAATACGACGATCTTTTTTGTTCGATGCCTAAAAACGAGGACCCATTTGAAATTACACTCGAAAAAGCGATACAACTTGTTCAGGAAAAACAAAAAAAGGAAAGTGAAAAAGTCATTAAAAAATTTGAAGGCAATACTTCTGTAAAAGTTGTGAATGGCCGTTATGGACCATGTATACAATCGGGTAGAAATTTCTTTAAAATTCCTAAAGAGAAAAAGCCGGAAGAACTTACCCTTGAGGAATGTTTGGACATAGCAGGTTTATCAGAAAAAGCTAAAGGGAAAAAAGGCAAAGAGAAAGAAACAAAGGAGAAAAAGACTACAAAAAAAGCGGCTGCAAAAAAACCTGCGAAAAAAGCCGCAAAGAAAACTGCAGCTAAAACAAAAGCCAAACCTGCGAAAGCGAAAAAATAATCGCTTTTCACATTGAATGGTTAACAACTAATTGTTGCCGACTCCAATTCATTTTTTAATTGGCATTAAATTCGTTCCAATATTATTTTCAACATGGAACTATCAGACTTTTTTTCGCCGGTCGAAATTTCTACCGATAATTATGCTGATGGTCAGTTAGGAAAGCTAATAGATAAATTCCTGCCTGAGGGAGATTTTCCGGAAATAAAAAACTACAAGCTCGCTATTCTTGGTGTTGAAGAAGACAGGCAATCTGTAAACAATATAGGCTGCGAAAACGCAGCAAATCATGTTCGCCCTTTTTTATACAAACTCTATTCTCATGGATCATCGGCAAATATAGTAGACCTCGGAAATATAAAAAGAGGTCACACAATTGATGACACCTACTTCGCACTTAATCAAGTCATACAAGAGCTTTTAAGAGAGCGGGTTTTACCAATTATCATTGGCGGCGGACAGGACCTTACATATGCAAATTACAAAGCATATGAGTCAATGCGTCAAACAGTAAATATGTTAGCCATTGACCCCATGTTTGATATGGGCGACGCAGAAAGCATACTTGACTCAAATACTTACCTGGGTAAGATTATTTTACAACAACCGAATTATCTTTTTAATTACAGCAACATTGGTTACCAGACTTATTTTGCTGAACCAAAAACGCTTGAGTTAATTTCAAAACTATACTTCGATGCATACAGATTAGGAGAAACAAGATCGAAGATCGAAGATTCAGAACCTATTATTCGTAACGCTGATTTTATAAGTTTTGACATTTCCGCGATCCGTTTTGGCGATGCCCCTGGATGCGGCAACACGAGCCCAAATGGATTTTATGGAGAAGAGGCTTGTCAGCTGGCAAAATATGCGGGCATGAGCGATAAGTTATCTTCAATTGGGTTTTATGAATTCAACCCTTCCCTGGATAAAAAAGGACAAACCGCCCATCTTTTAGCCCAAATGCTCTGGTGTTTTATTGATGGCTTTAATAACCGTAAAAACGATATGCCATTGACAGATACCAGTGGTTTTACCAAATTCAGGGTCAATACAAAAGAAAAACACGAAATTTTGTTTTATAAAAGCAATAAATCCGACCGTTGGTGGATGGATGTACCCTACCCCCCTGACCAGCGCCTGAAATACGAAAGGCACCACCTGGTCCCCTGCACCTACAACGACTACGTACTGGCCTGTAGCGAAGAAATGCCTGACCGATGGTGGCAAACCTATCAAAAATTGAGTTAAAACCCAATTATTGACAATTCCCCAAAATTTGTTTTGTTTGATTTTTTTTATACCTTAGCCAACTGCTAAAATCATTTTTTGCATAAAAGAAGCAAATTTTTGATATGAAAAAAACTCTTATAACCCTTACTGCAATCGCAATTGTAGTTACTTCATTCGCTCAACAAGACGCACAATTTAGTCATAACATGTTCAATAAACTGGCAATTAATCCAGGATATGCTGGTACTAGCCAGGCATTTTGTGCTACAGCATTATACAGACAGCAGTGGACTGGCTTTCCGGGTGCACCTAAGACATTTCTTTTCAGCGGTGATGCTACTATCAATGCTATAAGAGGGGGTATCGGCCTAACGGTGGTATCTGACCAATTAGGATTTGATAAAAGCTTTTTAGGAAAACTTGCGTACTCTTTTAATATGCCTGTGGGTCCTGGTACACTTGGACTTGGACTTGAGGGTGGTATGCAACAAAAATCTCTTTTTGGACCGTGGGTTGCATCTGACGGAGTTGCAGGAGATAATAGCATTCCAGCTAACGCTGACGCAGCAACAACATTTGACGTTGGCTTCGGAGCGTATTACGCAACCAACCAACTTTATTTTGGCCTTTCTTCTCTTCACTTACCTCAGGGTGAAATCAGTTTGAAGAACGCTACATTTACTACTGTAAGACATTACTACTTAATGGCAGGATATGAATTTCCTGTTTCTCAATCTATCGACATCAAACCTTCGATCTTAGCTAAATCTGATGCTGCAGCTACCCAGTTAGACGTAAACGTTTTAGGCGTTTGGAACAGAATGATTTGGGCTGGAGCTTCTTACAGGCTTACTGATGCTGTTGTTGCTCTAGTTGGTTACCAGGGAGGCAACGCAAAAATGACCTGGAAAATTGGTTATTCTTACGATGTGACTATGTCGACCCTTAAGCAATATAGTAGTGGGTCACATGAGATTTTGCTTAACTATTGCTTTAAAATTGAACCTAAAGCAAAAGTTCAAAGTCATCAGAATGTTAGGTTCTTGTAGTATTTTTTTGAGTACAGTTGTAACCTTTATTATTAGCACACGTTAAAGCACTCTTACACCCGGTTTAAAAACTAAAAGGAGGCATCATGAAAAAGTTACTTTTATTAGCTTCATTCATCGCGGTAGTTGCAGGATGCAACAAAGGCAATGGAGAACTGATTGGCGTACAAGGCAGGGAAGAATGGTTTCAACCCGATCCTTTTGGAATGCTATGGCTCCCCATGGGAAGCTACAACATGGGCCCAAGTGATCAGGATGTTCCTTACTCACATACCACTAAAGCAAAAACAGTTTCTGTTCAGTCATTTTATATTGACCAGACAGAGATTAGCAATAACGAATATCGCCAGTTTGTTAACTGGGTGGTAGACTCCATCGCTCGCAGGCTTCTTATTGCAGGTGGTTTTGAAGAAGATTACGCTGTATCGGAAGAGGACTGGCTTGCATCTAATCCTTTAAATTTAGGCGAGACCTATCCAGACCCCCCTCCACTTATCTGGGATGAAGATCCTGATTATAGTAGTGAAGAAGAAGACAAACAAGTTGCATTGCAGCCTTTATACCTTCCTGTTGCTGAAAGATTTTACGGAAGAAAAGAGATTGATACCAGAAAGCTTAATTACGAATATTTCTGGATCGATTACAGAACGGCTGCTAAAAAAGCAAACAGATTCATTCCCGAAAAAACAACTGATCCAAAAACCGGACGTGAGTACGTGAACGGTAATGGAAATTATACTGTAAACGGAAAAACAGGTTTAGACAGAAGTGTTTTCATTATAAAGGAAGTAGTAAACGTTTATCCGGACACACTTGCCTGGATACATGACTTCACTTACTCTTTCAACGAACCAATGACGAATATGTATTTCTGGCACCCGGCATATGATGATTATCCGGTTGTAGGTGTAACATGGAAACAAGCAAAAGCATTCTGTGTTTGGAGAACAAATCTGTTGAATAATTTCCTAAAGGCTAACGGGGGGACTTATGTTCAGGACTTCCGTTTACCAACCGAATCTGAGTGGGAATATGCAGCAAGAGGCGGTCTGGCACTTAGCCCGTACCCTTGGGGTGGCCCTTATATCAGAAATGCAAGAGGATGTTTCTTAGGGAACTTCAAACCGATGAGAGGTAGCTATATAGACGATGGAGGTTTCCATACTGTTAAGATCATGTCTTATAACCCTAACGATTTTGGCTTGTATTGTATGGCTGGTAATGCTGCCGAATGGACAAGCAACGCATATGACGAGTCTGCGTACGACTTCTCTCATGACCTTAACCCTGACTATGTTTACGACGCAAAAGATGACGAGCCTACGGTAATGAAACGTAAGGTCATAAGAGGCGGATGCTGGAAAGACATTGGCTATTATATGCAAAACAGTACCAGGACATATGAGTACCAGGATACAGCTAAATGCTATATCGGATTCAGATGCGTGATGACTTATTTAGGAAGAGCTAAAGACGATAATCTATAGAGATAAAACAAAACAATAAAATAATAACCCTTAAAATTGAGACTTTATGAGACCAGGAGGTAAAGCATGGAAAAAATTTATGGCAAAGTTGTACGGTATCGGTGCAGCGATTGTAATTGTGGGTGCTATGTTTAAAATTATGCACTGGCCTGGTGCAGGCCCAATGTTGGTTGTTGGGTTAACAACTGAGGCTTTCATATTTTTCTTTTCTGCCTTTGAACCCTTACACGAAGAAATTGACTGGAGCCTTGTTTATCCCGAGTTAGCTGGTATGCATGGTGATGAGGGTCATGAAGAAACTGCAATAGAAGAGAACGCAGGTTCTATCACAGAGCAACTTGATCACATGCTTGAAGAAGCAAAAATAGAGCCCGCCCTTATTGCGAGCCTTGGCGCTGGACTAAAAAGTCTTTCTGATCAAACTTCTAAAATCACTAACATTACAGACGCAAGTATAGCAACAAGTGAATATGTTGATAACATGAAAGGTGCTGCACGTTCAGTAGAAAATCTTTCTTCAACATACAACAAAGCTACTGAAGCTGTTGCTCAATCATCTGATGAGTTGGCAAAATCTTACTCTAAGGCCACAAAAGCATTGGAGGATATGTCATCTTCAAATGCCGATTCACATTCAGGTGCAAAAACATATAGCGAGCAATTGACAAAAGTTTCACAAAACCTTTCTCAGCTTAATGCATCATACGAACTTCAGCTTCAGGGGTCAAATAGCCACTTGCAGTCCACGCAAAAACTTTATGAAGGTATTGAAGAACTGATGAAGAATCTTCATGACTCCGTTGAGGATACCAAGAAGTATAAAAACGAGATCTCTACTTTGTCAAGCAATCTTCACGCGCTTAACACTGTTTATGGCAATATGTTATCAGCCATGAACTACAATAAGTAGAATCATAGATACAACAAAAGCATTTTCGTTTAACACATAAATCTATTTTGATTTAAAATTATTGAGAAATTATGGGAGGCGGTAAAGAAACACCTAGGCAAAAAATGATTGGTATGATGTACCTTGTACTCACTGCTCTTTTGGCAATGAACGTATCAAAAGACATCTTGAACGCGTTTGTAGTTGTTAACGAAGGGCTTTATAAATCCAACGAAATATTCGCAGGAAAGAACGAAGATTTATTTAAGGATTTTGAAGCTGCGGAAGCAAAAGACAAGGCTAAGGTGGCGCCCTTCTTTGAATTAGCAAAGGAAATAAAGAAAAATGCAGATGAGCTTAATAAATTTGTTGAAGAATTGAAAAAACAACTCATCGTTTTTGTGGATGAGGCTCCTCCTGAATCTGCCGATACACTTAGAAAAAACATGATGGGTATTGCATCAAAAGACAATTATGACAAGCCCACCCAATTAATGATCGGAAGTGAGCCATCTTCTCCAAAACCAGCTACTGAAGAGTGGTCTGCTTTACAGCTAAAAAAGAAAATTGAGGATTTCAGAGAAGCTGCCATAAAAATGTTTGACAAAAAGGATAAAAGTGGAAAAGACATGTTTCTTCCGGCAGTTAAAGCAGGGATGAAAAAAAAGATCGCTACTGCTCTTGACTTACCCGGTGGTGTTGAAAATGGAGTTGCTGCCCCTTGGGAAGTAATTAACTTTTATCACTTGCCGCTGGTTGCTGTTATCACTAATCTGTCTAAAATTCAAACAGATATTAACAATGTTCAGGCCGATGTAACCGGCACATTGTATGCGGCAGTTAAAGGTAAGGATGTAACCTTCGACCAACTTACTGCAAAAGTAATTGCCCCATCCAGCTATATCTTGGCGGGAGAAGACTACAAAGCAGATGTACTACTTGTTGCGTTTAACTCTACAAGTAATCCTAAAATTTATTTAGGTGATGTTGACACAACATTAAAGGATGAATTCAAAAATCCTATTAAAGGAACTTCCACAGAGATCGCAGACGTTTCTTCTGGTGCAGGTCATTATGTGTTGAAAACCGGTTCGGAAGGACTTCAAAAATGGAGCGGAGTTATTGAGGTTGATGCTCCTGAAGGAAAAAAATATTATCCATTTAGCAGTGAATATATGGTGGCCAAACCTGCAGCTGCTGTATCTCCGGATAAGATGAACGTATTTTATATTGGTGTTGATAATCCTGTATCTATTACTGCTGCAGGTGTTGCACCTGAAAACCTTTCTCCGAATATTACCGGGGGAACTATGACAGGATCAAGAGGAAAATACATTGCCCGCGTAAGCGGAGGTACCGAAGCTACAATTAACGTTGGTGCCAAGTTCGGTGGTACTAACAAATCAATGGGAAGCTTTAAGTTCCGCGTAAAACGTATTCCTGATCCTGTTGGAAACTTTGGTGGTAAAGAAGGAGATGATCTCATTCAAAAAGGCCTTTTAACAGCTGTGCAAGGCGTTACTGCTGTTATGAAAAATTTTGACTTCGATGTTAAGTTTGTTGTTCAGTCCTTTGATATTACTATGACAGCAAAAGGAGTTCTAGCAACAGCTGTATCTAACAGTATGGTTTTAACCGGAGAACAAAAATCATTATTAGCAGGAGCTAAGCCCGGCACAAGAGTTTACATTGAAAATATACGCGCAAAAGGTCCCGATGGAACTGTAAGAAAAATACCAGGAATTAACTTAAAGGTTCAATAGTATTTTGCTTTTAACTAAAAGGAGGTAAAAATGAAAAATGCAAAAAAATTGATTGTTGTGATCGCAGTATTGCTGCTGGCCAGCGATTTATTTGCACAAAACGTTTTGGATGGTGTTTATATAAAAGAACATACTCCTAAAAGAAGATTTATACCATACACTCCGCTCAGAGAAGCTGATGTAATGTGGTCTCGCAGAATATGGCGTACAGTCGATCTAAGAGAGAAAATTAATCACGTTTTATATTTTCCAACATCACCGATCAATGACCGTAAAAGCTTGTTCGATGTAATTAAGACGGCTCTTTTAACTGGTCAAATAACTGCCTATGGCAGCCCATTGACTGATGATGAATTTAAATTCCCTATGACCAAATCGGAATTGGAGGGTATGTTTTCAAAAGTTGATACTAACTATATTCCAGATCTTGAAACAGGAGAAATGATTCCTACTCCAGTTAAAATCGAAATTGGCTCACAGGATATTAAACAATACTGGATAAAGGAAGATTGGTTCTTCGACAAACAAAGATCGGTTCTTGATGTAAGGATCATTGGTATTTGTCCACTAAGAGAGAACAAGGGTGATAACGGAGAAGTTCGTGGTTACTCTCCGATGTTCTGGTTATATTATCCCGAATGCAGACCTGTTTTTGCAAATGCTGAAGTGTACAACAGGTTTAACGATGCCGAAAGAAGGACATTGGAAGATGTATTGTGGAAAAGACAATTCGGAAGTTATGTAAATAAAGAAAGCAACGTTTATGACCGTTCAATTGCAGAATATAAACTAGGATTGGACGCTCTTCTTGAAGCTGAAAAAATTAAGAACGATATCTTCGAACTTGAACACGACCTTTGGCATTTTTAATGCTTAGTTAAAAACTATGAAAAAAGGGAAGCGGAAAAGTTTCCCTTTTTTATTCCAGCGATTTTTCGAAAAACTTACAGTTCAACAAAAGTGCCAATGAAAAAAGTAATCCATTTCATTTTTGCTCTTTTATTTTCACTTGGTGGAAATGCATTTTCTCAATGCAATTCGACTCCTACTGCTCCAAATGTATTGGACGGTGCATTTAACAAAGAACACACTCCAAAAAGAAATTTTGTTCCTTATACTTCACTTAGAGAAGCAGACGTAATGTGGTCAAAAAGAACCTGGCGTACAGTTGATCTGAGAGAAAAAATTAATCACGTTTTATATTTTCCAACATCCCCTATCAATGATCGCAGAAGTTTATTTGACGTTATAAAATGCGCATTGTTAACTGGCCAGCTAACTGCTTACGGCAGTCCATTGACTGATGATGAATTCAAATTCCCTATGACTAAATCGGAATTAGAGGGCATGTTTTCAAAAGTTGATACTAACTATATTCCGGATCTTGAAACAGGAGAAATGATTCCTACTCCGGTTAAAATCGAAATAGGCTCACAGGATATTAAACAATACTGGATAAAAGAAGATTGGTTCTTCGATAAACAAAGATCAGTCCTTGATGTAAGGATCATCGGTATTTGTCCACTAAGAGAGAACAAGGGTGATAACGGCGAAGTTCGTGGTTACTCTCCGATGTTCTGGTTGTATTATCCTGAATGCAGACCTGTTTTTGCAAATGCTGAAGTGTATAACAGGTATAACGATGCCGAAAGAAGGACATTAGAAGATGTATTATGGAAAAGACAATTTGGAAGTTATATAAACAAAGAGAGTAACGTTTATGACCGTTCAATCGCCGAATATAAATTAGGCTTGGATGCTCTTCTTGAAGCTGAGAGAATTAAGAATGACATCTTCGAACTTGAACACGACTTGTGGCATTTTTAAAACTACAAACTTTCTAGAAGTCTTTTTACAAGTATAGAGGTTCCCTCGCTTGCATTCATCATAATATGCTCTACCCCATCCATAAGCCCCATGGATATTTTATCAGGATCAATTACATATTTAACGCACTCTTTCCTTGCAAACTCTACCAACCCTGCTGCCGGATACACTGTTAAAGATGTTCCAATTACAATAAAAATATCTGCCTTGTTGGTGATCTCATAAGCAAGTTCCATATTGGGAACACTTTCTCCAAACCATACGATATGAGGTCTCAATTGGGCACCCATATCACATACATCATTATAGTTAAGGGTTGAACCCTTAATATCATAAACCTTATAAGGCTTAAGCGTACTTCTTGATTTCATTATTTCACCATGCAAATGAACAATCTTTTTTGAGCCGGCACGGCTATGCAGATCGTCAATATTTTGGGTAATAATTGTTACATCAAATTTCTCTTCTAATTTAACCAACTCCCTGTGAGCCTTATTA
>Ga0163151_10004926_pt1 | contig 17480 bp, 24 predicted proteins | sample OliLakLV19MP5IB2_FD_145596 | JGI IMG/M metagenome (GOLD analysis project Ga0163151, IMG submission 145596) | Freshwater microbial mat bacterial communities from Lake Vanda, McMurdo Dry Valleys, Antarctica - Oligotrophic Lake LV.19.MP5.IB-2 | ecosystem: Environmental > Aquatic > Freshwater >...
GCGAGGCACGCTCAGTGTGATGGTGGGCGCGGACGCCGCCGTGTACGAGCGCCTGCTGCCGCTGATTCGCTGTTTCGCCTCCGACGTCACGCATTGCGGCGCGGCCGGCACCGGGCAGGCGGTCAAGATTCTCAACAACATGGTCCTGATGCAGACCGTTAACGCCTTAGCCGAGGCCATGGCCATCGGGCGCCGGGTGGGCCTGGAGCCTGCGTTGCTGTTTTCCACGCTGGCCAAGGGCTCCGCCGACAGTTTCGCGCTGCGCAATCACGGCATGAAGTCGATGCTGCCGGGCGTGTTTCCCGAAGCCGCCTTTTCCACCGAATATGCGCACAAGGACATCCTCTATGCCCTTGAGCTCGCCGGCGAAACCGATGTTGCGGCGCGCGGTGCGGAACTTATCGAAAGCGTCCTCAAGCAGACCATCGACGCCGGCCACGGCAAGAAGTACTGGCCGATCCTGGTGCGCACTATCGACCGAGCTTGACGCGGGTCCGGCTCGCGGCGTAGTGGCACACCGCAACTTTAACGTCTTGCTACGTTACACAATGGAGCCTGATTCTCACCGACCGATGACGCGACGCGCCGCCGCCATGACTTCGTCGGCGTCATGGGTCTTCGCGGTGCCTGCGCGAATCTCGTCCGCACGTTGCTGCGCAAGCCGGATCCAGACTTGATCGATGTCGGTAAGTGGAGCGCCATCCTGGCTTTCGACCATGGGGTCGGCGAATCGCGCATGTTCAGTCGGCGAGCGGGTCGACATGTGCCTCAAGAACCTGCCGACGTCAGCGGCAGGACCAGTTCCACCCGGTCGTGAGCAACTCTGGGCGTAATCCTCCCCCGCTCCCCTCGTTCCAGGCTGATCAAGCCGTAACCAGCCATGGTCTTGAGTGTCCGGGAGAGATTCGACTTTGCCTTGCCCGTGATCCGCGCAAGTTCATCCAGGGAACCGGGAGCCTGCTCGGCGATCACACGCAACAAGTCCCGGTTACCGGCGGACAGAACCTTGGCGAAGGATTCGGTGGAAACGAACCAGACCTTCGGGTCGCCACGGGCCACCCGCTGCGCGCCGCCGGCCACCGCCAGCGTGCGCGCTTTCATGTCATCGTAGCTCGCAATACCGACCTTCAGGGTTGTCATGGAATTACTCCTGGTTCACGCAACATCGCATCTACCACCGCCCAAAGATCGGACAGCAGGGTCGCCGCATCCCGATATTCATAGCCCTTGATCGTTCGCAATCGGTGCCTATGGTCCTTAAGGATCGCCTCGCCTTTGATCCCCCACGCGATGGGCATTGTCGAAACCGACGAGGCGCTCGCCGTCCGGTCCGTGCAGGGTCAACGAGTAATCGAGCCCATGTGGCTTGTCGGGCGAAGCCGCCACGCGCGTCAGTTCTCGCCTATGGAAGCCGCCAGCCGGGCAATCAATGCCGGATTGAAGAACAGGCCGTGATCGCGCATCAGGAAGGCTTCTCGCGAAAAGGATTCGATCAGGCCGCGCTGCCGCGCCAGGAGCAGGACTCCCAGCGTACCAGTCACCTTCAGGCCGAGACGCTCGGCGATGTTGCGTCCAATCCGCTCGTCGATGAGTAGCAACTCCGCGCGACCCTTGAGCGCGGCGTGGATCGTCCACTTCTCTCCCTCGTCCAATTGCGTGATCATGGGTTCCGGATCATCCGCAGACACGGGTTCGACTACTACCCAGGAAAGCGAGTCGAGCGAAGGCACCGAGATCACGCCTCCCGCCGCACATTCCCGCACGACGGGTTCCACAACGTGAACTTGTCCGAACAGTGCCGGCAGCAATTCCAGGTGCCCGATTGCGCACAATGCGATGAACGGCGTGGTGTTGCAAAATATCACAGCAATTGGCGCTCGCGCTCGAAGTCGTCGCGGGTATCGTCGAGCAGGGAAATACCAGCAGCCGAGGCCCGCAGCAGAAAGTTCACGCGTGATTCGCCGACCCATTTGGCGGCGAGCCCGGACGAAAGCCGCCCTTCGCGATAAAGAGCCAATGCGGTTTCGATTTTCGCGCGCTCGCCAATTCCTTCCGCGCTCATTTGGGTACTGAGCAGGACCTCTTCCGGCACATCGATTGCGGCTGACGTATGCATTGCACTGCCTCTCATGGCGGTCGCGGTCATACAAAACGTAACGAGTGTAGCAACTCCGGGTAAAACTCGTTTCCTTCGCACGCTAGTCACCAGCAGCTGGACCACCACGCGCAGCACTTGGGAGAGCAGGGCTCCACATGGTGCCGCCGAGGGTGTTGGTCAGCCAGACTTGTCCGGTAGACATGGCGCTTCTCCTTCAAAATTTGCGTCGTTCAAAGCTGACCGGGATCGGCGCTCAGTGCGGTGCGCAAAGGCAACGGCGCTGATCGAGCACTCCCGAAAAACGCTACCGCCAATCAGCGTTGAGCGACGAAAGTCCACGGACTCAACACCCGCGCCGCGGTATCGACGAAGTCCGCCTCGTTGCGGGTGACCACAGCAATACCTGTTCGACGGCGGTAGCGGCGATCATGGCAGCATGAAGTCACGACTCGAAAATGTGTGGACGGGCATCGCATTTCTCCCTTGCCTCGTAACTGTTCAGCCTCTCTGGGAAGCCCCTATTTTGGGAGAAATACTTTGCCGCCGCAAACTCTCTACACTCTGAAGCCATTTCCAAGTGGTGTCAAAAATCAGCTGGAAAATCGACGTTTTCAGAGGGGCTGAATAGTTACCTTGCCTCAATGCATTCGTGTGCCTTGAACCCGACGAACTTGCTACGGGGGATCCTGAAGAATCTGTGCGCGCGTCGGCTCTGTGATTCACAAGCGCGCATCGGCATCGTCGTAGCCGAAATCGCGATAGAGGTTGCCGCTGCCATGAAGGAATTTCGGCAAGCTGGTATTGAAAGTCACGGATGATTGATTCCTGAAAACAGTTTGGGGACAACGTTTTTGACGCCTATGCCCCCCGCATCAGCGCATCGACAAGATCGGCCACCTGATCCGCAAAATCCTCGGAAACCGTGTCGGCCCGCTCGGCGCGGCGCGCCTGCCAGTCCTGATTCTTCACGTGATCGACCAGCACCGCGCCCTGCACCGCACACGCCGCCGGCAAGCGCAACTCGAATGGATAGCCCTTGATCCGCGAAGTGACAGGGCACGCCAGGCAACGTCCGGTTTTGCGGTTGTACGCTCTCGACGACAGCACTAGCGCAGGCCGGCGCCCCGCCTGTTCGCGCCCGGCATGTGGTGAAAAATCCATCCAGACCACGTCCCCGCGATCAGGGACGTAGCGGTTCACCACACTTCACTTCCCGCCGGCGCGCCGTCATGCTGCGCGGCGTCCGGCAGAGTTGACGGCTTGATCGACGCGATCATCGCGGTCACAACAGCGACGGTCTCGGCGCGGGTGCGGCTTGGTTTGACGGCCCGGATCAAGATTGAATTGTCGGGGCGCGCCTCCGCCTCAACCAGATCGCCCGGTTTGAGGCCGGATTTGCGCAATACATCGGAAGGGATACGCACCCCGGTGCTGTTGCCCCAGCGGGCGATAGTGGCGGGCATGGCGGAATCCTCATGGATATTCAATGAATATCCATCATAACATTACGCCGGCGCCCGAGCGGGGCATCGTGCCCTGGGCGAACAGTGTAGTGAGTCTCGGACGTGCTTTCGATCGTCGGTTGCAGGGCCGCGATGCCGCGGCCCTGCACGGGGTCTTAGTTCGAATGGCACTTACTTAAGGAAAATGTGGATTGAATTCAATGAGTTGGGAGAGCGCCGTGCATGCCTTCACCCGAGGGGATTTTCGCCAGCCTGCCAATCGTCGGATAGCTGTGCCTAGCGCGATAACAATTCGAGGCGAAAAGAGCGTTTGCATAGCATTGATTGTGAAGGGTTTTCTCTTAAGTAAGTGCCATACGTCTTAGTTCCTGTTTGGCTTTCAGCTTGTCGGCCCGCGTTGTCGAGGGGGTTGCCGGGGCGAGGACGCTCCGTCGTGGTCGCCGACCAACCGAATTTCTCGTAGAGCGCACGGCCGGTCGCGCGTATCGCTTGGGTACCATGGTCGTGCCGCCCTGTTACCTACGAATTGATCCGCATGTCCGACAGCGTTGCGAGCTCGGGGTCTTCGACCAGCCGGGAGTAGTCGCGCTGGAATTCCCTCAATGCACCTTTGGCCGCGATTCTCCGATCCACCTTCCGCCAAGAACGTCCACGGGAGGCACCGCTGCCGGCGTCGGGGTCGATGGCCGGGCATCAAGTGCCTTGCGCAGCAGTTCTTGCGCCTTCTCCTCGTCGCCCGCGAAGAGCGCCGAGGTGATTTCTTTGGCGATGTCGGCGGAGGTGTCCGCCGGCACGGCCGGTTGCGCCGCCGGCGCCGGGTCCGGCGCCGTTGATTGCGCCGGGGTTGCCCGGCTGCGCGCTTCCGCCTCGCGCAGCAGGCGCGTGGCTTCTTCCAGCCGCTGATCGGCGGCGGCGGTTTTCTGGTGCGTGCGCATCACGCTGGCCAGTGGCACCATTTCTTCGACGCTGTTGTCCCTGCGCTTGCCGAGAAGGTAGTCGAAGTTGTCGATCAATGTGGACGCGGCGTCCTGCATCTGATTCCACAACTGATCGGTATCGGCATCCGCACGGGTCACGCCGGTGTTGGCCGCCTTGCCTGCCGCGACCGCCTCCAGCCGCGCGCGCTCCTGCTCGGCGGCCACGTCATCGGGGTACATGTCCTCGTCGAACGCCGGCTGCGCCGGCACCTTCAGACCGGATTCCGTCTCGAACTCGCGAATACGCCCGTCTTCGATCGCTTGCAGGGCCAGTTCGCGGCGGTTCCCCGCCACGGTGCGCTCTCCAGTGTTGCTAGCGAGCACGCCCTCATCGTCATCAATGATGGTGCTCATTTTGTTGCTCCAGAAAAAAACCCGCCAATGGCGAGCCTTGAAGTCGATGCGAGCCGGTTACTAGAGTTGAGGCAGAATTAGACTAGCGGCATGCGGCTTTCTTTGTAGCCAAATGAACTGCCCGTACGAATCAAATGCTTGAGCAACTAGGCCCAATCAAAGGCGGCCGAAAAGGGAGCCACAATGTCAGAGACGGAATTGAAGGATCCGAACGACCCAAACTGGCGGGAGATGCTCCGCCACGTCCTGATTGCAAGTGATTCCGAGAACAAGTTTTGGTCGCCGCAGGAAGTGGCGCGGTCAAAGGCGGGCTTTGCCAAGCAAGGCGAAATGCCCACATTGGATGTCCTGTATCAGCATTTTGGCGAAGAGGCGCTCGATCGCGCATTTTCCGAAATGATGAAGGAGCGTCATGCGGAGAACAAATTCAACCAGGCTGCACAAGGGATCGATAGCCCATGTCATGAGTGCGGTGCAACGAGCAATCTTACCTACCATGAATTCGGCCTTGCGCGAATTCTAAAGAAGAGCTGGACTGCATCGCTCGTATCTGCGGCAGCTAGTGCTGCGACGCTACCGTTGCTAGGAGCTGGGGCGCTGCTTGGTTCAAGCAAAACTGCCAACATCCTTCGGTTCAAACTCGTCCTTTGTCAAGACTGCGTCAAGAGAAGAAAGAATATCTTTGGTGCATTTGTAGCGGATGCCGACGATTGCAATCTTCACCCGCTGTGGCAACAGGCCCGCGAAGCCGACTTCACGAAATTCATTGGCGGTTATGAACTCAAAATGGAATGGCGATAGCGACCTAACGCCCCTACGGTGAAGGTTAGCCTTGGCCATGCTTGCTGATTTTCCGTCTTCCACATACACGGGCGAGTAGCATTACAAGCGCGGCAAGAACAAGTGCTGATGAAGAAGGCTCAGGCACTTCAGCTCCCGCAGCAATGTAGGATGAAAACTCAATGTTACTTATGAGCAAATCCGCGTTACGGTCCCCAACACTATTTAGCGTGAAATAGAACATTCCACTTTGTCCGGCAAACTCGGAAATGTCAATCACAGCCCGCATTTCGTCGCCAAAAAAGTCTGTGCCCGTAAAACTCCAAAGCAACCGATCCTCGAAAAAGACCGTTAACCAGTCGCCGTCGCCAAGATTTAGAAAATCGAAATCAAAACTCAACGAGCTAGCGCCCACTGGAACGGTCAACTCTCGTCCCACCATCACCGGCGAGGATTCTTTGAGGCGCAGAAATGTTAGAACGCTATTCCCGATCGCAGAAATGTTTGACGCCCCAGCGTTGAAAATAGCGGTTGCGGTATCACCGACGACGGTGATGGATGTAATCAAAATTTCTTCGCTTTTCCTAATGACAGTGTTGGTTGCATCCACAACTACACGGTAGAGCTTACCTGCAACATCGAACGCATATTCCTTTACTTCCTGTGCAGTATTGACTATGGAGCGCCACGCATTCGTCGCTAAACCGACCGCGCCGGTAATCAATTCCGTTGAAACACGCTTGATTATTTCTACGAACCCTTCGCCCGAAGTCCACTCGGTAGGGGCCGGGCGGGCAGCATAGCGATCGGCAAGCACTGCCGTCGTCCAGAGGCCATTCTTGTCTAGCACTCGGTCAGCGTAGAAGCGAGAGTGAATATTGGGTTCGTCAGTAGAAACTGTGGGCGAGTGGCGGCTCGGGCAGTTTCCCAAGTACATGATATAGCGAGAGTTCTGTCACTTTGAAGGTGCGGAAGCCGTAGGATTTTCTCATGGTGACTTTAGCTTTGTTGTTGAGCCCCTCGACGACGCCGCTAGAGAACTGCTTTCGGGCGCGGAAATAGTTGAGCAGCAACTCGCGGTGGTTACGCATGGTGCGGGCGAATTTTTTCAGCGGATCGATGCGCGAGCGCATCACATCGGCGCACCACTGGTCGAGGAACTTGCCGGCCCAGGCGGGCGATTCATAGTCCCAGAACGTCTGGAAGTATTCCTTGGACAGGTAAGCGCGAACGCTTTTGAGGTTGTAGCGCAGGACCTCGCGCAACTTGACGCGCTGCGTGTCGGTCAGATTCTCGGGGCGCTTGAGCAGACACCAGCGGGACTTTTTGAGCACCGGTTCGTAGCCGTCCTTGATCAATTGGCGCGCTTCGCCGGAGCGGATCTGGTCGATCGCCAGGTTGAGCTTAGCCACGACGTGGAAGCGGTCCAGGATGTTGAGGGCATCGGGACAGTTCTTCTTGATCAGGTCCAGATAGGGCTTCCACATGTCGGAGCACACGAACTCGATGCGCCGGGCGATTTTGGTACCGATCAAGTTGAAGAACTTCTGGAAAGCCGCCTTGGTACGTTTCTCCCCCACCCAAAGCAGGCGCGTGCAGCCGGCCTCGATTTGATAGACCAGGGTCAGATACTTGTGGCCACGGCCGTAGGCGATCTCATCGACGCCGATGGCCCGGATTGTGCCGAGTTGCCGGTGCTGCAGTCCCCACTCCACGACGTAGGCCACCGCATGGTGGACCTTCTCCCAACTGGTGTGGAACGACAACGCGGTCTCTTTCCAGGACAGCTTGCGTGCCCATTGCGCGAGGAACAGCATGTACGCCTTGGTCAACTGGTGTTTGCCGCTACCCCAGGGCACCGCTTCGACCGTGACGCCGCAGCGCCTGCAATCGACGCGCCGCATGCAGTACAGTAGAACCACGGCGAAGCCCCAGATCGGGATGAACTCGAAACCGCGCTGCGACAAGCGGTCGTAGCCGCTGGCCGGTGCATGACATCCGGAACAGCGCGCCTTGGAGCCCTGGCGCGGTCGGACATCGATCTCGATGGTGTTGTCGGCCGTACGCAAGCGGGCCGCGGCGTAGACGAAGCCGGGGAAATGATGACAAGCGTTGAGCAGGCGAATCAGGTCCATGGTTGGCAAGAGGCGGGAAGTTCAGTCAGTCCCAAGTATGAGCGAGGCGCAGGCGGCCGCGCTGGCCGAGCATTGCCCGGACCTGGCGCAATGGCCGCAGCGCTGGGAAATCGACGAGGACGATATTGCGATGGGTGAACGGATCGTGGCGTTCTTCACGCCTTTCTTGCTCCACCTGCTCGACAAAGGCATCGCCCGCAAGACGTTTCGCCGCCACCGCGACCACCTGTGGCTGCTCGGCGGCGAACTCATAGGGCGCCGCTACGAGGATGACACGCTGAAGAAGATGCCCGTAGGCAAAGCCATCGACACACTCATCGAAGACGAAGGCGGCCCCCTGATCTGGCCGCGGATAACCGAGGCCGAGCAAAAATCCTTCGACGCCACCTGCCGGCAGCTCTACAAGTACCTCAGTCCGGCCGACAACTCGACTCGGTAGCAGCGTTACCCGCGATGCAACGCGCCCAAGCCTGGCGACAAGAACCGAAAGCCAGCATGGCTGCGAGCGCGAAACTGCCGCGCTCGCAGCCATGACCAAGTGTATGGCCCCTCCGCCGCGTCAAGGGTTCGCTACGCCAGGCTGCAAAAGGCCGCAGCCTGCCCTTGACCCGGCTCCGGGGCCGCCTGACTGCGCCGATGTATCTTCAGCGCCCGAAACAGCCAAGCCGGCATCAAGCGACAGGCTCGGATTCCGTTCACAAGAGAGAAAATCACCCACAAATTCCGCTGACGAGGCAAGTTTAAAGTATTTGCCCTCTTAAAATCCAGCCAACCGCGCTTACAACCCGGAATGGGAAACTGAAGTCACTGCCGAATTCGCGGACGACGCGCTGCAAGAAGGAACGACCCGCCTTCACGGTTACTGCGTACATCAAGAGCTTGAGCGCGAAGAATTTCAAGTTCACATCGAGTTTCTGGCCAGCACTGCCAGGGCCACGTAGGGTTTGAAGCCATGGATTCCGTGATCGGGGCACCGATCGAGGCCATGGACCTCTAGCGCATTGATGGCGGACTCCACCGCCGAGTGGGCCCGTCGGGCCCGGGCGAACGCGGGCGCTTGTTCTGTCGCCTGCGTCTCCTGGGACAGCTTGCCCTTTCTGGGCAGCGCCACCAGCTCGAGCTGCTCTTTGAGAGCGGCCTGGTTGGCAGTGGAATGCAACCCCTTATCAAAGCTGCAAGCGTTCAACTTGGGGAAGCGGTTCTTCGCCTGCACCACCATGTCGAGGCACACCTGATCATCGCTTTGGCGCTGCATCACCTGATGGTGCAGGATGAACTGGTGCTGGTCCTCCAGGATGCACACCTTGACTCCGAGCTCCACCGGCACACCCGCCTTGCCCTTGGATATCCACTCCGTGTGGGGCTGGAAGATGGAGAAGACTTTCTCCTCATGCCCAATCACTGCACCCTCAATCACACGACGGCGAACCTGATCGATCTGGCGATCTGCGTGGGCCATGAAGCCTTCGATTTCTTCCTTCTTCACCAGGTCGAGGAAATCGGCGTGCCCCTGCGCGTCAAGTTCGACGATCGTCTGACGTGCTTTGTCCAGGTAGCGCTGGGCCGCATCGAGATACTCTTGATGGGCTACCTTTGAGTCGCACCGCCCACGCAGCGCTCCTTCTTCCCACTTTTTTATCAATCCATGGCCGGCCTGCACGACCAACTGGTTGATTTCACCGAGCAGTTCTGGCGTGAGCAGGGCGACGTTGTCCTTGAGGGTCTGATGGTGGTAGCTGACATCCGCAAAAGCACCATGGCCAAGCATTTCGCGAATCGTGTTGTGGTGGTTGACCAATTCGTGCAAACGGTCGTAATCAATGTTGAGGTCCAGCCGGATCACGCCGCAGACCAATATCGTCCACAGGGTCATGCCGGGGCGGCGATTGCTTTTGTTCACCCGTGGGGCGACTTGACGCGCCAGCAACTCGAAGGTCGCGGCTCGAAGCACGGGGTCCGTGTAAAGCTGCTGCAGACCCCTCAGGATTTTGGGGATGTCGTCGCGTGATTTGGCATCGAATTTGATCTTGGAGACATCGATTTCGCCGATGCTCAACTGCTGGCTTTGGACTACGCGCACGGTGTATTTCCTGTATCGAAGATTGACGCTTTGCGGGGCTCGTTCATTAACGTTCGAGCAAGGCAAAAGGCACACAGGAATTCACGATCTTCGAGGAGAAGTTTTGCACCCAGACCGCTGCACATTCGAAACGAAGATTGCCGTACAAAGCTAACTTTGGGCCATCAGTCCACCGAAAATCACCCCAAAACCCCCGTTTGCGAAAATCTTCGTCTTACACAATGAGCCTTCCTCCAATGGGGAACGGAGGTTCTCGGTCAGGCACTAAATAGGGAGGGCGCCAAGCGTCGGCGGCATGGCGCCGAAACGGTGCCGCGAAGCGCAGCACTTGTTCCGGCCGGCGCCAAATAGAATCGCTGTTCAGCGGGACCTTCTAAATCACCTTGAGGCCTTAAATGAAAAACCCTTGGCTTGATTTGCCGAAGTCGGCGCCGTTCGTCCTTACCGGCGATTCGGCCTTGGTCGCCCAACACAATGCGCATCCCAAATGCGAGCGCAAGCAGACGGGCCGAATCAACTTGAAATTGCGACCGGTGCCCTATATTGGAGATCCGAAGGCACCGGTGGTGCTGTTGACGCTGAACCCTGGCGACAAGCCGGGGGATGAACTAGGTGAGGCCAACGATATCTATCGAAGAATGAGCAAGGCGAATCTCAACCATGAGGCCGGCTACTACATTCTCCACCCCGAATTGCCGGCATGCCCGGGCAAGTCGTACGCGCGCTGGCAGGTCAAGGCGTTGCTGCAGCGTTTCGACACCGACGTCCTTTGCGAAAAGCTGTTCCTCGCGCAATACATGCCGTATCACTCGAATGAGTACGTTGATACAAAGACGCTTTTTCCCTCTCAGCGGTACACGTTTTCACTCATCGAAAACGCGGTGGCCCGCGGGGCACTGATCGTGGTCTTGAGGTCGAAGGCTTTGTGGTTGAGGGCAGTTCCAGCCCTCAGGACCTATCGGAATCTTGTGGAATGCTCCAACCCAAGAAGCCCGACCGTTTCGCCGGGGTCGCTGAGTCTCGATTTTGAGCGCGTTGTTCACGCAATAGCTGAAGCGTAAACCATGAATCCGCGGTATCGGCTGGCGCCGACCGGCCTTGCCGCTGCATCTCGGAACCAATGGCAGCCGAACGACGGCACCAACCCGGCGCTGCCGCTGCTCGATGGCGGAGAGACCGGGGCCAGTGTCGGCACGATCACATTGGCGGACGTTCTTGTCGCCATGATCACCGGCACTGGCGGCGTGGGTGCAACCGTCACGGCGAAAGTCGGCTTGCTGACGGCGGCAATCAGCGGGAATCTGACTTCGAGCGGATCTGTTGCTGCATCGCTGCCGCTCCTGACCTCGAACATCCTCGGGTCGGTCAATGCGGCGATGTCGCTGACCCTGCTGACGGCTAGCATCAGCGGATCCTCCGGCTCGATTGGCGCTGTGGCGGCAAAGCTGTCGACGCCGAAGGCGGCCAGCTTTGTGGTCACGCAGGTCACCAACGGCGCCGTTGCGGTTCCCCTCACCTTGCCGCGATCGGCAATTGACAAATTGCCGGCACCCTGACTTCGCAGGGGAAGGTGTCGGGATCGTTGCGCCGTTTGACGGGCGGCGGCACCGGCCTCCTGGGCGTGACCGGCAGCGCCGCGGACACGCTGAAGCTGCTCAACGTCTCGATTTCCGACTACATCCCGGTCACCGGCAGCGCGGCGCCGATCCTTACGCTGTTGCAGGCTGCCATCGCCGGCGACCTGTCGATCAATACCATCGCGTCCGTGTTGGCGATGAATCTTGCCAATGGCGCGGTCACCGAATACCAGCAGTTCCCGTTCAACTCATTCGCCGTGTTCGCGGTCTCGGTGGGTGCGCAGGGCGATCTCGTGCGCACTGATTTCGCGATGCCGTCTGGCTACTCGTCATTGACCTTCAGCGGATTTTTCGCGGTGGTGGAGTACGGGCTCATCGCCGCCTACGGCACCGATGGGCGCACCAAGTTGGCGCTTGGTTCGGCCGGCATCACCGTGACCAAGGACGCCTACAAGAAGCAGCTCGACCCGGTGGTAAAGAACGGGGAAACCTACACGCTGCGGGGCTGGTTTTCTCAGGGAATGCGCATCATTGCGCATGAGAGCGAGGGTCCAGAAAAAATTGACCTAGAACAGAAATGCCCTATGAAAAAAGTGATGATCCGATCCGCATTTCCTGATGACTCAAGCGGGCAGGGCAGCCACCTTCGTTATAACCTCGGTAACCGCAGTTCGGGATTGCTTGATCAGGCGCTTGGCCGTCTTGACTTGAAGATCGTTCAAACGCACGGATGCCTGGGCTTCCAACATCAACGGTTCAAGCATGTTTTTTCCTGTCTGCAGGAATTCGTTGGCGAGGTCATCAAGCTGCCGATCAAGACACACCTGCGCGCCTTCGAGTTGCTCGCGCAACGCTTTTTCAAAAGCCTCACGCTTGTGACGAATCTCCTTGTCCTTACGGCCGGCTGAGTCACTAAGCCACTTGATGACCCCGGCTACCACCATGGCGCCACCAACGAAAGGCGCTATAGGGGCAATGAGCGGAAGTACTACGGCCGTTCCCAACGCATAGGCAGCTGCACCCGTGCCTGCCAGTGACAGAATGCCAACACCAATCGTGACGTCTGCTGCGTCTTCAACGGTGTTCGCTATTCGAGTGCGAATTCGTAGTGGAGGCATCAGCTTCGTGAAGTGGGTGTGATGCCGCTGCTGCAGTATCGATACACTGCTTAGCCGCATGTCCTCCTGGAATAGCCGGAGATCCTCTTTGAGGAGCCGAAGGGTTTTCTCTCGTCGGGAAACGATCCGGTCGATTCGTCGCTCCAGTTCCTTGCCAAAGCTCGTACGTCCAATGCTCTCCCAAACTTTCGGTAGCTTTACTTGGTCAATCTTGAGTCGGTCGGAAACGTCCAGCTCAATGGCATTGCCGGCGTCATGAATTGCATCCTCCATATCTTCCAGAAATGTTTGTCGTTCAAACTGAATTCGGGCCTCAACAATGGCCAGTCGCTGCTGCACTTGCTTTTCGAGTTTATTCACCGATGCCACGAAATTCTGTGCCGCTGCCTCGGCTATCTCGGTAGCGCGCAGCGTTTCCTCATAGTCATCAGTGTGCCGCATGATGACGTCACATGCATCGACGATGCATTCCCGAAGGGCGTTGTGCTCGACTTTGCCGGACTGAAAGGCACGGATATTTTTCAGGACGTTCTTTTCGCCAGTCACTCGATAGCATTCTTCAGCAAACTCGACCAGCCCATTTCCTCTAACCACCTGTAGCGTCTTGCGAGTGATGATGTTCCAAAGCGTGCTGCTCTCCGCAGAAACGACGTCATCAAGCTCCGCTTCGGATGCGGGGTGCCGCAGCGCCGTCGCCAATCGCTTTGCGATATCACGGCTTTCCGATCCCTGAAGAGCCAAAAGGGGCTTGGCAGCTTCGAAGCATGCCGCGGCGACGGAATGCTCGGCCGACTCGCTGGACGTCAGTAGTCGTTCAAGCGCAAGTTCTGTGGAAATTCGATGATCAATCGCATGGAGAAGCATGACACCAGCGAGAGCAGATTCTCCTGTCAGCTTCGCAATTTCATTCAGGGCTGCGTATTCAGCAAGGTTGACCGTGCCATCTGCAGAAGCAATTGCCGCGACGGCGCGCAGATATTCTGAAGGGAAGCTGCGGTCTTTCGACAGGTGATCTTCCAAACTCACCTGAATCGACAATGCCTTTGGAGAGTGAGGTTTAGATGCCGTGTTTGCCTTGCTCATCACGTGCCTTTTCCTTTTTTCATAGCGTTCAAGCGCTCCCGCGTATACGAATCAAGTCGGTGCGGTTCGGACCGATCCAGTTTGCCTCACTTTGGATTTGATGTCTCGATAGTTTTCTTTTCACCGCGTAAACCAGGCGGTCAGGACCGCATTTACGTTCCGTTTGCCGCCCTTTCCGACAGGACATTCCATGGCCGACGCCAACAGCATCATCGCGAAAGCGCAAGCCTACGCCGATAGCCTACAGCAGCGCGCGGAGGCGTTCGTCGCCACGCTGCAGAACGTCGCGCAGCCGACCGACCCGCTGGTGATTGCCAGCGTCCCCGGCTTGTCGATCCAGGCGGCGCCGTTCATCGATTCGATCTCCGCCATCCTGGCGCAGTTGAACGGCCAGACGCTGACCGCGCCGGCGATCATCACCCCCAGTGCGCAGGCGCCCACGGCGCCGACCAATGCCGAGCTGGGCCTGACCTCGATCGCGACCACCGACCTTACCAATTTGCAGGTGCCGGACTTCACGGCGGTGGCCCCGGCGCTCTACCTGCCGGCCACCCCCTCGCTCAATCTCCCCTCCGCGCCCGGCAACCCGCCGACCTTCACGGCGCCGACCTGTTGGATCTCGCAAAGCATGGCGTCCACGGCATTCAAGAATGCCGGCCGCGAGTTTTATGCAAATATGCCAACCAAAGTCACCGAACTTCTTGCTCTGATTCAGGCTGACGGCTGGCGCCTTGTCCGCCAAAAAGGTAGCCATCGACAGTATCATCACGCATCGAAACCGGGAACGGTCACCGTTGCGGGCAAGGGAAGCGTTGAAGTCCCCCCAGGGACGCTGAACAGCATCCTTAAACAAGCCGGTTTGAAGAAGTGAGGTAGCGAATGCAATATCTCGTCGTAATTGAAAAAGGTTCATCGAGCTTTGGCGCGTATGTGCCCGACCTTCCTGGATGTATCGCGGTGGGCGAAACGCGCGCTGAGGTGACGAAACTCATCCACGAAGCGATGGAGTTTCACGTTGAAGGGATGAAGGCGGATGGCTTGCCTATTCCGAAACCGCATTCCAGCAGCGAACTCGTCGAAGTTCAAGCCTGATTTTCCGTTCAAAAAGGCCATTCGCATCAGCTGCCTCCATGGTGTCCACCCGTCCGATCGGCGCGCTGTATGCGGCGTCTCGTTTGCAACCGTACAACGGCCCGGCACGCTCGACGGCGACTGGTTCAAGGGCACGGCTTGCGCTCTGAGCCGCCCGCAGGCGGCGTCGGCCCTTGATGCCGACGTCGCCTACCCGTCGCAAGCGGGCGGCCAACTGCTCGCGGCCGGGCTCATCCGGGTGACAGACACCGAGACTTTCCACGCCGCGAACCCGGCGCGGCCGATCTCGAACCTGATCCGCGAGGGCGAGAGGTGCTCGGGCTACACGTATGTACCGGTGAATTACTCGATGGTGACGAAGTAATTCAAACGAGGAGCGGCCTGAGAGCCGCTTCCACCAACTGTTTTGAAGGAATCTCGGTCAGGGTGTAGATTGTCTGGATTGGCTGCATCGAACCGGGAAAAACCGTCATGGAATCAGAAAGCATTGTCAAAAGCGCGCTGAAGTTGAAGCCGGAACAGCGGCTTGCTCTGGTCGACCAGATATTGCAAAGTCTCGACCCGCCCGACCTCGAGATCGACCGCATCTGGATCGAAGAGTCCGATAGACGCCTCGCCGCCTATCGTGCCGGCAAGGTGAAGGGCATTCCCGCTGAAGAAATATTTGGCAAGTCCTGATGCGCGTCATCTTCTCGCCCGAGGAGAGGCTTGAGCTGGACGAGGCGTAGCGCTACTTCAGTCACCAAGATCCGCTACTGGGCGATCGCCTGTTCGACGAAATCCGCGCAGCCCTGCCGCGCATTCAGAGAGAGCCGCTGTTGTGCCCGGTCGAGCGCGGCGATATCAGGCGCCTGGTGCCGACGCGGTTTCCGTGCAAGCTCCTGTATGGGCATGCGTCGCGTGGGACCCCTGCAACAGTTGCGACACGAGCCCGAAGCGGAGCGGGTCGACATGATCGACCGCCTGATCGAACTCGACAGCAAGGCGGCCGGCACGCCGGAGAATAAGGACGCGGGCGGCAAGGTCACGCACAAAGATTAAACTTGCGCTTGGAGGTTTACACCATGCACAAAAGTTTGAATCTGGATGAAGCCGCAATCGCGCGCTTTTGCAGGCAGCATCGGATCCGTCGGCTGTCGTTGTTCGGTTCGCAACTCAGAGGCACCGCAGGGGCCGAGAGCGATATCGACTTGCTGGTCGATTTTGACCCGGATGCCGTGCCGGGGTTGCTGGGCATTTCGGCGATGGAACAGGAACTCTCCGGGCTGCTTGGCGGACGCAAGGTCGATTTGCGTACCGCGCAAGACCTTTCAAGACACTTCCGTGAGGAGGTCTTGCGAATTGCGGAGGTTCAGTATGCGCAATGACGATCGTGTGCGCCTGCAGCACATGATCGAGGCTGCGGAAAGTGCGATCGATTTCGTCTCGGGGCGGGTTCGCCCCGACCTCGACAGCGATCAGCATGCTGTTGTTCGCCCTCGTCCGGGCGATCGAGATCGTGGGCGAGGCTGCGAACAAGATCAGCGACGAGGCGCGCGCGGCACTGCCCGCGATTCCATGGCCGGCGATCGTCGGCATGCGCAATCGACTGATTCATGCCTATTTCGAAGTTGATCCGCAGCTGGTGTGGCAAACGGCGACGGTGGAACAGCCGGGCGCGCTCCTGCCTGACACTCAAGACCCGCGCGCCGAATACCACGCGAACACGACGGTCATCGCGACCGTAAACCGCCAGCTCGGCGATACGCGCATCCGCTCAGCCGCCGATCTCGCGGCCGCCACCCGCTACCTCTACAAATCCGCCGTTGAGCGCTTCGACGCGATCGTCACCGACCGTGCCGGCAAGCCGCTGGCGGTGGTCGGGTCGTTCAATGGGGCGTTGGCGCAGACTTCGGTCTACCCCGCCACCGTGGTGGCCGAGGCGATCCGCGTGCCGGGTGCGGCGCAGAGCTGGTTCTCGCACAACCATCCGTCGGGCACGGCGGCACTGTCGATGGCCTACCGCATGCTGCACGGCTCGATGATCGAGGCCTTCACCGGCACCCACGGTGATCGACAACTTCGACAACGTGATGGTCAAGCGCAAGGTCAACGGCGTCGAGGAAACGGTGCCGCTGGCGGATGTGATGCGCACGCACCAGAAAACCGCCGCTGCAGATCAGCGGCTGGAAGAAGCCGCGCGCTTGCTGCGCGAGGCGGAAGCGCGCAGCCGCGCGGCCCAGCGCCGCAGCCGGCGGCGGAACCCGCACAACCGGCCGTGCCGGCGGAACCCTCCGCCGACATCGCCAAAGACATCACCTCGGCGTTCTTCGCCGGCGACGAGGAGAAGGCGCAAGAACTGCTGCGCAAGGCACTTGATTCCCGGCCATCGACCCCGACGGCGACAGCGCTGCCTCCCGTGGACGTTCTTGGTGGAAGGTGGATCGGAGAATCGCGCTCAAAGGTGCATTGAGGGAATTCCAGCACGACTACTCCCGGCTGGTCGAAGACCCCGAACTGGGAACGCTGTCGGACACGCAGATCAACTCGTAGGTAGCAGCGCGGCACGCCCATGGTACCCAGTCGATTCCCAAGCGACCGGCCTTGCGTTGTACGAAAAGTTCGGCTGGTCGACGACCCCGATGGAGCGTCCGGCGCCGTCAGTCCCCTCGACCACGCGGGCCGACAAGCTGAAAGCCAAACAGGACCCAAGACCCCGTGCAGGGGCACAGCATCGCGGCCCC
>Ga0163151_10004930_pt1 | contig 17475 bp, 17 predicted proteins | sample OliLakLV19MP5IB2_FD_145596 | JGI IMG/M metagenome (GOLD analysis project Ga0163151, IMG submission 145596) | Freshwater microbial mat bacterial communities from Lake Vanda, McMurdo Dry Valleys, Antarctica - Oligotrophic Lake LV.19.MP5.IB-2 | ecosystem: Environmental > Aquatic > Freshwater >...
TATTGGTGGGACCTCCAGGAACTGGTAAAACATTGCTTTCAAGAGCTATTGCGGGTGAGGCTGGAGTACCATTTTTCTCTATTGCGGGCTCGGAATTTATGGAGATGTTGGTTGGAGTTGGAGCAGCGAGAGTTCGAGATATGTTTGCACAAGCCAAGAAGAATGCACCGGGAATAATTTTTATTGACGAAATTGAATCTATAGGGAGAAAAAGGGGAAGCGGGATGTCGGGTGGGCACGATGAGAGAGAGCAGACTTTGAATCAGATCCTAGTTGAGATGGACGGATTTGCGCCGAATGAATCAGTTATTGTGGTTGCGGCGACGAACAGACCTGATCTTTTGGATCCGGCTTTAGTAAGGCCTGGGAGGTTTGATAGAACAGTCGTGATTGGATTCCCTGACTTACATGAGCGCGAGGAAATTATTAAGTTGCATATGAAGGGCAAGCCATTTACAAAAGATGTTAATACCAATCGCTTGGCTCGTAGGACAGTTGGATTTTCAGGGGCGGATTTAGCGAACATGTTGAACGAAGCGGCAATACTCGCGGCACGCGATGCTAAAAAAGAAATTGGGCCTTTAGATCTGGAGGAAGCGGCTACCAAAGTTAAAATGGGACCGCAAAGGAAAAGAATGCAATCCGAGAGAGACAGAACTTTGGCTGCGTATCACGAAGCCGGACATGCGATGGTGGGGCAGATGTTGCCTTTGGTTGATCCAGTGCACCGAATTACGATTGTTTCGCGAGGAATGAGTGGCGGGCATACGATGTTTCCACCTACAGAGGACAGATCTAACGAAACAAAATCAAGATTATTACAGCAAATTGCGACCGCTTTAGGAGGCCGGGCGGCTGAGGAGATGATATTTAAGGATGTTTCAACAGGAGCTTCTAATGATATGGAAGTGGCGACTAATATAGCCCGCGAGATGGTAACTTCTTATGGTATGAGCACTAGTATTGGTCCTATTAATATTACTCCTAGAGGTGGGAATTTCGGGATGTACAGAGAGGAAGGAACTAATGTTTCTGAGGCTTTGCAAAGTAAAATCGATACTGAGATTTCTAAGATAATTGATGAGGCTTATAAACAAGCTAAAGATATTTTAGCTAAGAATAAAACTAAGTTGGATAAAGTTGCTAAAGCGCTTTTGGACAAAGAGACCTTGGATACTGAGGAATTTGAGAAAATTGTTGGTAAGAAGAAATCAAGTGAATCACCTTCTACAACTTCTCCAGTAATGGTTTAAATATGTTTCCTGAGACAAGAGCAGAAAAACTTATAAAAGAGGGGATTAGATGTGCAGCCAGGGGAGCAGACTTTTTACTTCAAACAACGCCTGTTTATATTCCCAGATTCTCAAAGAGAATAGGGGGGTGGGTGGGGAGTAATAAGACGGAGGCGATTATATACGGAGTGTTTGCGGGACTCGCTACTGGTTCATGCACGACCACTGAAATTGCCAATCTGACAAAACCTGCTTTGTTCATAACTGCGCTAGGAGTTTTATTGTATGCAGGAAGTGCAAGACTCCGATAGTGTACCCCAGATTTCTTTAATATTGCCAATTGTAGTAAAATAAATCTTCCCTAATTTTTTGCACAGGAAATTTTTGTATTGTCGTCCCTAAAATTGGGTTAAAGTTGATAAAATAATAAATATGATGTTTGTTAAAAAATTATGGCGGTTGATGAAGCCGTTTCATAGACAACTATATTTGCTTTCTTTTGTAACGGCTCTTTTTGAGCTGGGGATTTTGGCGGGGCCGTTTGTGTTTGGTAAGATTTTGGATTTGCTTATTGCTACGAAGGGAGTACTGAGCTTTGAGACAGCGGTTTCGGTTATTGGGGGGTTAGTTGGGATTAGGTTATTTACGCTGGCGATGGATTATATACGGGATGTGGTGATAGTTAGGTTGTTATGGAGATCTGAGAGGCATATTTCGACTCTGGCTTACAACAAGCTATTAGAATTATCGATTGATTATCACGAGAAAGTTAATACGGGGGCGAAAATAAATCTCGTTAATAAAGGTAAGGATAAGATGATGGATTTGGTTGGGGCATTTGCCTGGGAGTTTCAACCGATTGCGCTAAAACTGGTACTGACGGCGATTATTATTTTTCTGGTGAGTAAGTTCTTTGGAATAATTTTTATCATTTCGGTCATTCCTTATTTATTTATAACTTTTAAGACTTTTGCGCGAACGAGACCTTTGAGAATGAAGAGACATGATTTGTATGAGATTTCATCGGGGGAGATTGGAGATACGATTACTAATATTACGGTGGTTAAAGCGTTTGCCCAGGAGGAAAGAGAGATATCTTCTTTTGCTTCGCTTTGGCGTTCGGTATTAAATATTTCCGGCAAAGAATACAAAATACATACAATTTCTTCTTTAACGCGTAGTTTTATTGTGGAGTTTTTCTATATAACTTTAATGATTATTGGAATTTGGCAGATAAGTTTAGGGAGTTTGACTGTTGGTAGTTTAGTATTTTTGATTTCACTAACAGAAAGAGCTTATTCAAATATATATAGATTAGGGCGGGTTTATGAGAGGGCGGTTGATGCGGCGGAGCCGGTTGAGAGGATTAGTGATTTGCTTAGTAAAACAGCGAGTGTTGTTAATAAAAAGGATGCATTAGTGCCTGAGAAGATAGATGGAGGAATTGATTTTGATCAGGTGTCATTTGCTTATGGCAAGAAAGATGTTTTGAAAAACGTGAGTTTTTCGGTTCCGGCGGGATCGTTTACGGCGCTGGTGGGTAAATCCGGGTCTGGTAAATCGACTATAGCGAAATTGTTGTCCCGATACTACGACCCGCAAAAAGGGGAAATTCTGATTGATCAAAAATATAGCCTGAAGGACCTTGATCTTGATTTTTACCGGTCGAAAACTGCAGTGGTGTTTCAGGATTCACCAGTACCTAACCGGACTATTTGGGAGGTTATTAGTTATTCTGCTGGAGCTTCAGAATTTGAAGAAGTTAAAGAGCGGGTTATTAAGGCCGCTAAGTTGGCGCATGCGCATGAATTTATTAATGAATTTGAGGATAAGTATGAAACACAAATTGGAGAGCGTGGAGTTAAGGTTTCAGGAGGGCAGAAGCAAAGACTGGCTATTGCCAGAGCTTTATTTGCAGAACCGAAGATTTTAATTATGGATGAGCCAACTTCGCATTTAGACACGGTTTCAGAGGCGATGATACAAAAAGCTTTGGAGGAAATTTCTCAGGCACGGGCGATGACTAAGATTGTGATTGCCCATCGGTTATCTACTGTACAAAAAGCCGATAATATCATTGTTATGGAGAAAGGTAGGCTGGTGGAACAGGGGTCGCATCGTGAACTATTGAAGAATGGTGGGGTTTATAGTGAGATTGTGGCTCAATCACAGCTCAAAAAATGATAAGATATACATCTTATGGGAAAAAAGGTGATTGACTTGGTCATTGTTGTTCCTACTCTGAACGAAGAAAAATACGTTGGAGAACTGCTTGATTCAATTTCTGAACAGACTGTCTCACCTAAAGAGCTAGTTATAGTGGATGCCTTTTCTAAGGATAAAACAAAAGAAGAAATTGCAAAGCGCCGTAAGGCCTTGCCGCAAATTAAATTTTATCAGATTCCGAAATATACTATCGCCAGGCAGCGTAATTTAGGGGTTAAGAAAACTACTGCTACTCACATTTTATTTTTGGATGCAGATACGGTTTTAGTCGACCCAGATACCTTAGAAAGATATTACGAGGAAGTTAAGGAGAAAGATCCAGGACTGGCACTGGCTCCTAATTTTCCTTTATCAAATAATTGGAAAGATAAAGTTTTGTTTCAAGCTGCAAATTTGGGAACTAAAGCTGGCCGGGATATTTATCCGGGGGCTGTGGCCATTAATTTATATGTCAGACGGGATGTATTTGACTCGCTAGGTGCATTTGATGACAAAATAAAAGTAGGGGAGGATTTTGAGTTAGTTCAGCGTTACGCTAAAGCCGGAGTTAAATATACGGTTTTGCAGGATGCAAAGGTTTACACATCAGTTAGGAGACTCAGGAAAGAAGGCAGGATTCGGTTTGTTATTAAAATGGTTAACTCGATGATTAATGTACATATTTATGGATATCGCAAAAATCCGATTGCTAAGGAATATGAATTTGGTAACCATCCTCCTGTAGAATCTTAGATCTGCTAGAATTCAAGCATGAAACGTTTTATCCTGGTTGATGGAAATGCATTATTACATCGGGCATTTCATGCAACGCCTCCACTCTCTACTTCTAAGGGCGAGCTTATAAACGCGGTTTTTGGATTTACAGCTATGCTTTTAAAATCCTGGGATGATTTGAAACCGGATTTTATGGCGATTGCCTGGGACAGGAGGGCACCTACTTTTCGCCACCAGGCTTATACGCAATATAAAGCAACCCGCGGACCGATGGATGAGACATTAGGGGGGCAATATACCCGGGTGCATGAAGTTGTGAAAGCTTTTGGGATTCCGGAGTTTGGGGTTGATGGGTATGAGGCTGATGATTTGATCGGAACTTTAGCATTGCAAGCCAGGGAGTCGAGTGAGGAAATTGAAACGATTGTTCTGACTGGAGACCGGGATATTATGCAAATTATTGATGAGACGACGAAAATTCTGATGCCTAAGAAAACTTTGACTGACGTCGGGTTGTATGGGGAGAAAGAATTTATAGAAAAGTATTCATTTAAGCCAATTCAGATAATTGATTTTAAAGGGTTGGCTGGGGATGCTTCGGATAATATTCCGGGAGTTGCGGGAATAGGGGCGGTGACTGCGACAAAGTTGATTATGCAGTTTGGTTCAGTTGAGAAGATTTATGAGCCTGATAATTTGAAGACATTACCGGTGCGGACGCAGATGCTATTAGCAGAAGGGGCGGAGTCGGCGGTAATGAGTAAGAAGCTGGCGACTTTGGATTTAAAGGCGCCGATTGAGCTTAAGTTGGATGAATGTAAGGTTACGGACTACAAAAAAGACGAATTAGTAAAGTTATTTAAAGAACTTGAGTTCACTAGTTTAGTTAAAAAGTTGACAGGGTCGGGAAAAGATCCGCTTAAGGGTGAGAATCAGTTAGGGGTAGCAGTTGAGCCGGTTAAAATTGAGCAGAATGCGCAGACTACTGATTTGGATTTGGCTGTTGATGAAGTTTTGAAAAAGATGTCGAAGACTGGGGTTTTGATTGATCTTAAGCTTTTAGAGAATCAGGGCATAGGCCTTAAGAAAAGGCTGGCGGAAATAGAAGAAGAGATTTTTAAAACTGTGGGGCATGAGTTTAATTTAAGTTCTCCCAAGCAATTATCAGAGGTTTTGTTTGATGAACTTAAATTGCCGGTTATTAAAAAGACTAAAACCGGGAGGAGTACTGATGAGGAAACTTTGAATGAGCTAGCTGCGGCCCACCCGATGATCCCATTATTTTTAGAATACCGGAAATTGTTTAAACTAGTTTCGACTTATGTTGATGCTTTGCCAAAATCTGTTGCAGAAGATGGGAGGATTCATTCAACGTTTAATGTTGAGGGTGCGGCGACAGGGCGATTATCTTCGACTAATCCTAATTTGCAAAATATTCCTAATCGCGGACAGACGGGAGGGGAGATAAGAAAGGCGTTTATTGCCACTCCGGGTAAGGTATTGATTGGGGCAGATTATTCGCAGGTAGAACTGCGGATTATGGCGCATGTTTCAGGGGATGAGAATATGATTTTAGCGTTTGAGCGGGGAGATGATATTCATAGTGCAACAGCGGCAAAGATTTTTAATGTGGAGATAGAGAAAATTGATAAAGCGCAGAGGACTGTGGGGAAGACGATGAATTTTGCGACGCTTTACGGGCAGGGACCAAGAGCTTTATCTAAGCAATTGAAGATAGAATATTCGATTGCAAAACAATATATTGATGAATATTTTTCTCAATTTTCAAAAGTTAAAGCCTGGATGGCTAAAGTTGTTGAAGAAGGAAAGAAGTTAGGTTATGTAGAAACTGTTTGGGGGAGAAGAAGATACATTCCGGAACTTCAATCAGCTAATTCTTTTTTGAGATCGTTTGGAGAAAGGGCGGCGATTAATCATCCGATTCAGGGAACTTCGGCAGATATGATTAAGAAGGCGATGGTGGAGATTGATAGGGAGCTATCAGCTGTCAGCAGTCAGCCGTCAGCCAGAGGTAACAAAGCTGATAGCGGAGAGCTGATAGCGGATAGCTGTAACCTGATATTGCAGGTTCATGATGAGTTGCTGTTTGAATGTGAACCTGATGAAGTTGAGAGAACTGCGAAGATGATTAAGGATAAGCTGGAAGGGGTTATTGAGCTATTGGTGCCGGTTAAGGTTGATGTTAAGTCGGGGAAGAATTGGGGAGAGATGAGTCCTCTGGATATTTAAATTAGTCTTCCGGGAACGTTGTTATCGTCTCGGGGAAAAGGACCATTTCTTGTTAAGGGGACTCGGTTACCTTGCTCGTCAATTGCATAGATTAAAACATCGCCATTTCCTCTCATAAACTTAATGGGGCCGGTTAATTTACCGGTAAATAAATTTCCTTCTGATTCATAAGGAACTAACTGATTTCCTTCTTGGTGGACAGTTTGGAAGATTAATCTCCAATTAACTTCAGGAGGAGGAGGAGTTAGTTGATAAATTTCGTGGATGCCGTCACAACTCATTTTAACGTTATCCAGCGTGCCTTTACGAACGAAAGTTTCATAATTACCTCTTAGAATGACGCTGGGACGAAATTTAGGAACTTCAGTTTTTCTCCATTGCCAGTAATTAGAATCTTTGTCTTGTGCACCACATAACTCCATTATTCCTCCAAAAGGTCCTCGGAGAATTCTCCAGGTTGTTGAATCGCGGATGTCATAAGGATCTGTTTCGAAGGGGATATGGGGAAATGAAGTCTCGGCGGCGGCGATCACAATTCCGGTTGCGGCGGCTCCGGTAAGTAGAAATCTACGACGGGACAGAGTTCGAGAGGTCTTGGAGGTTACACGAGGTTCCTGGGAGTCCACTGACATACAGGGATTATATATTAGTTTCTCTAACCTGCCCTACAATATTCGGACTCCTTTAGGTTTGTCCTTGCGGTGGATGAGACCCGTGAGCTGGTTAATTTTTAGCGGGTTATTATTCTGGTCCATGGCGAAGACTGTGCAGCCGTTGTCAGGGCCGGAGAGAAGCATGACCGGGCCTTGGAGTTGGATGTTGCATCTTCTTATTCTGGTAGACCCAGTGTATTTAAAACCTAAGAAATAACCTGCTTTGGACTTTTCTGCTTCCAGTATATAGCCGTAAGGACGGCCGCCTAGGTGGGCGATGACTCCGAAGAAGGGATTATTGTGGGGGTTGCCGGAGGGAGCGCCTTTTAGGTAAATTCCGTACTCATCAAAATCTTTTTTGTACTCAATGTTTTGCCAGTGCCAATGGTGAGAGAAAACATCTAAGAAGCGCATGGCTAAGAGCTCTAAAATTGCATCAGCGATTCTGAATTTTAGGGGGAGAGTAGGGTGGGTTTGGTATTTTACTAACATTGAGAGAGCATTCTACCAAATTGAAGAAAGTACTACTAATTTCTTTGAGATTTAACGGAAATTCTGGCTGCATCAAATCTCTTTAAAGCTTCGGCTTCATCTTTTAAATCTCCAAGGGGAACTGGTTCATTATGAATCCAGGAGAAAGTAGGAGGGAATTTTCGACTTGAGATTTTCATACCCATAGCCCGTTCTAAGGCTTTTCCCAGCCTGACTGTAAATTTTCCTAAATTATCCTGAGCTTCTCTGGCTTCAGGAGTGTCGTATGTACGATCTAAAACTCTCCATCTTTTAAGAAGATCCATATTGATATCAACATAGTCCTCAGCAGTGTAGATGCCTAGTTCTTGTGTAACCATAGAATAATCTTGGAATAGTCGAGTTTGGGTTATATCCTCAACGTTTGGCACTTTTCTATCTGTCATTAAAGCTCCGGGCATAAGAACTCCACCTTTGTCCAAGCTAACCATTCGGTCCATAGCCACAACAGATCCATTAGGGTCGGTATCGAAAACTTCTCCCATGAGCCATTGATAGAATTCCCCATGACGGGCTTCATCTCCTTTAGTTCTCCAGCTTAATCGGTGTAAGAATTCATCTCCTTGGGATAAAGCTAGTTTAGCGGTATTACCGTGTGATCTTTCTGTAGCAGGTTCTTGATTAGATGTGAAGATTAAAGCGTTGTAAACGCTAGTACCAATCCGTGATCCAAAACCATTTTGAATAAAGTAATGAACTGTCCTATCATAGGCTTTCATATCGATTCTTCCAGAAAGCATCATCCATCTATCAAAGACTATTTTATGCCTATTTTCTTCAGCATCCCAGCCCGCACCCCATCGTCCAAAGCCGTTAAAGCCTCTGCCTTCAGTATCTGAAAAAATCGGGACGCGTTCTAGGGCGCGAGCATAGAGGGGGGCACCCTCCTCGGTTATTCCATTACCGGCAGTTGCAACAATTACTCCTTTTGATAATCCAGCCGCCATTTTACGCAATTTAACAGTTTGTTCCATCCAGTCCGGTTCCTCAAAGTTTGGTAATAAGTCGCTTGGTTGCCAGGCCCGGTCAGGATTAAGCAGCATTTTGTCTACCTTGACTGCAACCTTGGGTTCAAGACTGAAAACGATCTCATCTTCGCGGGCAATGCGTGCTAGGTCTGGGTGAAGACGTTTAAGAAATAAGTGAGGTGTTTTTCCTGCTTCGATACTCATTTTAGATTAACTGAGATCTTAGCACTTAAGGGGAGAGTTGAAAATATTAAATAACAACTTTTTTGACTTCGCGCATTTCTTTTTCGAATTTTGTGAAGCCGGTTTTTTCGAAGAGGTAGAAGGTGAGTTGGATTACCGGAGAGAGGAAGAGGGTGAGTAGCCAGAGGATCAGGCTGGCGAGGCTATAGAACATGAAGGCGAGGAGGAAGGGAATGGCGAAGAGGTAGGGTTTTAGAGTTTGATCGATCATTGAGTTGATTTGAGTTTTTAATACATTCTTTAAATTGCCGGAGGGTAAGGGGGTTTGAGTTATTATTGGTTGATTGGGGGTGGTTGTCTTCGAGTTTGAAGGAATTAAGGCGTCAAGATCTTCAGGGTTAAGACCATATTGCTGTAGTACTGTGGGGTTTTGTTTTAGTAACTCGATTTGCTCGGCTGTCAGAGCTTGGGCGAGTTGGTATTTTTCACCTTTAAAATTCATGCTTTGGGAGGATAGAGAGAGATCTACTGCCCAGTCAATTAAGGAATCGGGGATTTTAAAACCCTCGGTTTGGATTCTGGCGTTGGCGTTTAAGAAATATCCGAAAGTTAGAGTAAGAAGTAGGAAGACGTTTAGTAATTTAATGGGTCCTTTTAGTAAAGCTGTTGGTTGGAAATCAGTGTAACTTCTTAAGATAGTCTGAAGGTTAAAATAAATAATGGTTAGACTGATGAATATACCAATTGCTATAATAATACTAAGATTCAGGCTTAGAAAAGCAAAAGGAGCCAGGGCGGCTATTAGCGCGACGGTAATCGCATATTTGATATCCTGAGTGAAAGTTATGAAGAGGCAATAAGTTAACGAAGCTAAAACCAAAGGTAGACCGAGTAAAGAGAATTCATACAGACCGCCGTAAGTTCCGAAGAAAGCGTTTAAATAGGCGTCGAGGATTAGTTTATAGAAATAAATTGAAGAGGTAATCAAAACTAAAAATACCGGAGCGAAGATTAGTTTTTTTACCGGAGACATCAATTTATATTAGCATGTATGATATTATTCAAGCTATGAAAGCATTGGTCACCCATGTAAATCCGCATCTTGATGATATTTCTGCAATCTGGCTTTTTATGAAATTTCATCCTGATTTTTCTGGAGCAAAAATTGAATTCATTAATGCTTCACGGGACGCGGCTTTAAAAGAAGAGTCGGAGGAGAAAATATTTTTTGGGACTGGTGGAGGGAAATATGATGAGCATAAAGGGGATTTGGAGGATTGTGCGGCAAGTTTAGTTTGGAAAAATGTTAAATCTTCCGGGACAGGGGATTTTACTGAAATAGAGATAAAAGCGATGGATGATTTGATTGAATGGAATAGGTTGATTGATTTAGGTAAGGGGACTAACTATGATTTTGGGCCTTATTCAGTTCAGGCTTTAATAAGAAGCAAGGACTCGACGCAGGAAGCCTCTTTAAAATCCTATCAGTTGGGTGAGGAAATTTTGGACAGGATTTTTGAGCTTTTGAAAAGGATTAAGCAATCAGAAAAAGATTGGGATTCCCGCATCGAATTTGAGAGTCAATTTGGGAAGTCGGCGGCAGTGGCTTCTGGAACTGTTGATAGATCTTTTACTAGGGATAAGGGCTTTGATTTAATATTAATGTACGACCCTCAATTTAAATCAGCGCAGTTCTTTACTCCTTCTTTTGAGATAGATCTTGAACCGATTTATAAAAAGTTAATTGAAAAAGAGCCTAATTCAGGATGGTTTTTGCATCAGTCGCATCATATGGTGATTTGTGGATCATCGTCGGCGCCGGACCATAAAACCGCATTAACTTTTGAAGAGCTAGTTGAAGTGGCTAAGAACCTATAAATTTCCCCATTGACAATCGTCTCATAAAGGCGCAGTAATATAGTTATCTTATGGCAGATAGAGCTGGTGAGCTCCCACAAAAATTATTTTCTGCTTACTTAGGAAAAAATCCTGATATTCCTACGAGACTTTTATATAACGACGTGCAGACTAAAGAGCTTCAGAGATCTCTAGGGAGAGTTGATGCTGATCCTACAGTTAAGCTGGATAATGGTATAGAAATTGGTAGTTCCTCAGCAGATACAACAGGAAGAAAGCTCGTAATAATAAGTAATCCTAAACTAAGGACTCATGAGCTTTTGGTAGTGGCTCCCCGTCAGAATAATTTACCTCCTGAAATAGCGGAGCATCCACAAGCCCTTAAAGACATAACCGAACCATACGGACCTAAAGCAGGTCCATATAATCCGCACATGATGAGATTAATAATGATTAGTATGGGAAACTTGGTCGAGGGTAACTATAAAGGGATTGCAGAATCTACCCAAGCAGGTGAGAAGTTACCTCAGTTAGGCTTATGGCCTAAAGGTGGCATAGTAAGTGGGGCATTAAGTGCTCTGCGATTGGCAGCAGTATACGAAATAAAGCCTGAAGAGCCGAGTAAATATATTGTTACTGTTGAAAAGCCTGGTCAAGAAACTGTTTCAGAAACGTGGGTAGAATTGGCTAAAAAATTTAGTTACGGCTCCGACTCTTTCATGGTACTTGGTAGAGCGGCAAATGTTGGAAGAGTGCCCACAAAGTATTAATATTATCTATTTGTGAAAGTTAAAAAATTTCCTCAATCGCATTTGGTTCTCATTAAAAACGGTAAGACTTTGATTATTGATCCTGGATATATAACTTTTGAGAAAGGATTTAAGGTTGAGGATTTTCAGAATGGTGATGTTTATTTGATCTCACATCAACATGCTGATCATTTGGGGCCGGAAACAATTAAGGAGGTCGTTGGGAGAAAGCCAATTTTTGGGAATATTGATGTGGTTTCTAAATTAAAAGAAGCTGGGGTGGATCAGGCGCAGGAGATTAAAGACAGGGAAGAGATAGAGATTGAAGGATTTAAAATTAAGGCTGTGGATTTACCACATTTTAAAAAAGAGGGATCAGAGATGCCACCAAACACCGGGTTCCTAATTGACGGGGTATTTTTTCATCCGGGTGACGGAGACAAGGCTCCTGATATAAATTCGCATAATGCGGCAGTGCCGATAGGTGGTGCGACAATTATTTATGATACGGCGATGGAATTTATTAAGGGGATTGGGGCTAAGGTGGTTATTCCGATTCATTATGATTGGTATAAAGCGGATGGTGAGGAATTTAAAAAGCATGCATCGAGTTTAGGGATAGATATCAGACCGCTAGAGTTTGGTGAAGAAACCGAAATTTAAAGACCTTCTTTCGCAGAATAACTCTACTTTTTGTTACAATTACCAGATGCGGGTAGCTCTAGTTCACGATTATTTGAGAGAGTATGGGGGAGCGGAGAGGGTTTTGGAGGCTTTGCACGAGATTTGGCCCGAGGCTCCGGTTTATACGGCTTTTTATAATCCAAAGGGCTTAGGAATTCATGCTGATAAATTTAAGAATTGGAATATCAAGACTTCTTTTTTACAGAATTTACCTTTTGCGAATAAATTACTTTCTCCTTTAAGAATAATTGCTCCCAAGATTTTTGAAAGTTTTGATTTTTCGGATTATGATTTAGTTATTTCTTCCTGTAATACTTATTTTTCTAAAGCGGTAATAACAAAAGGCAGGACGAAGAATTTGAGTTATATTCATACCCCACCGAGATATTTATATGGATATACAACCTCATTTAATTATAAGAAACATTGGTGGACCAAAATTCTGGCTGAGACAATGAATCATTTTTTGAGAGTTGTAGATTTTGAAACTTCACAAAGACCGGAGGTATTAATTGCTAATTCTGACAATGTTTCTGCGCGGATTAAGAAGTTCTATAGAAGGGATGCGGAAGTGATTTATCCGCCGGTTGATGTTGAGGAATTGTTGAGAGTTGGAAAACTTAAAGGTAAATATTTTTTGACTTTAAACAGATTGTCCCGGGGGAAAGGGACTGAGGTTGCTGTTGAGGCATGTAGTCGTTTGGAGTTGCCTTTGAAGGTTGCCAGCACTGGGGGAGAGTTAAATAATTTAAAGAGAATTGCAGGAAAATCTATTGAATTTGTGGGTGAAGTTACTGAGGAGGAAAAGGCTAGATTGTTTTCTGAGGCAATAGCTTTAATTGCCTGTAGTGAGGATGAGGATTTTGGGATTACGGTTGTAGAGGCGCAAGCGGCGGGAGTGCCGGTGATTGCAGCGGGAGCAGGAGGGCATTTGGAAACGATCATTGAGGGGAAGACCGGGGAGTTTTATATGCCGGGATTCTTGGGGGACTACAAGACTTACGTTGATTCGATTTCTGTTGATAATTTAGTTGATGTTTTAGAAAAGTTTAATCCTTCTAAGTATAAGGATGGAGACTTAAGAAAAAATGCAGAAAAATTTTCGAAAGAGAATTTTAAGAAAGAGATTCTAAGATTAGCCGGTAATACTCTTAGATTAAAGTCAGGTTAGTGTCCAGACTAATTATAATTGATGAGTATAAGATAAATTATGCTACGGGATCTTGGTCTGCCAATCATGTCTCATGATAATAAAGAGGTTGATGAATGGGAGATACTGGATGGTTTTGATCGCCCAAAAAAGCCTGGAGAGATTGAGATAGATCTTACATCTGTGGGCGAGGCAATAACTGCGAGTGTTACTTCAGTCAATAAGGGAGGTCTCAGAATCGTGGATAATGTTAGAAGTCTTCTAAGAGGGATTGGACCAAGGAATACGGGAAATATTGAGGGGTCAAGGCTTAGCTACAAATTTCATAACATGCTAAGATCTCTTCGTGCCAGAGCTTCCTGAGGTAGAGATTATTAAAATTTTTCTTGCGCAAAATATTGTAGGACTTAGAATTAAGTCTGTTGAGATTTTGAATGAAAAATCATTTATTGGTGACTTTGCGTTATTAACTGATAAAAAAATAATATCTGTTGGGAGAAGAGCGAAGGTTTTGAGGATTGGCTTTGAGAGTTTGGAACTTTTAATTCATTTGAAGATGTCAGGACAGATTGTGTTTAAGAGACACGAGATACGTGATACGAGAAAGCATAGTTTTATTGGAGGGCATCCGACTTTGGATATGTTTGGGGAATTGCCGAATAAATCGACGCGGGTGATTATTAATTTGTCTGACGATTCTACTTTATTTTTTAATGATCAGCGGAAGTTTGGATGGATGAAACTTCTGGATCATGAGTCAGGTGTCATGGGTCATGAATTCTTTGGGAAGATGGGGCCGGAGCCTTTGGGGGATGGTTTTTCATTGGAGGTTTTCAAAAAGAATTTGTTAAGGAGAAAGAAGACTCCGGTTAAAGTGGCGCTTTTGGATCAGGAGGTTGTGGCGGGAATAGGGAATATTTATGCCTGTGAAACTTGTTTTCTGGCGGGAGTTGACCCCAGAAAGAAAGTTTTGGACTTACATGATAAGGAACTGCAGAAACTGTATGAAGGTATTATTGAATCTTTGAAGAATGGAATTAAATATGGGGGGTCTTCGAAAACTCATTTTGCTAATCCTGAGGGTAAAAAAGGTTTATTCCTGGACTATGCTTTTGTTTATGGGAGGGAGAAGTTGCCTTGTAAGAATTGTGGTAGTTTGATACAAAAGATTAAGCTTGGAGGGAGGGGAACTTTTTATTGTTCTCAGTGCCAAGTTGATTAAACACCTGGGCCGACGTAAAATTGTGGATACTTTCTAAATGGAAACTGAGACTCAAACTTCAATTATTAAAAACCGCGGCTTCGTAAATTTATGGGTTAACCAGATTTTGGTGCAGCTGTCATATAACTGTTTGAACTTTGGATTACTTGTTTGGGTTTATCAGTTAACTCAATCTTCATTTGCTGTTTCTTTAATGCTTTTTACGGTTTACTTACCCTCGGTCATTTTTGGATTATTTGCCGGAGTGTTTGTGGATATTATTGACCGTAAAAAAATCATTATGATTATCAATTTACTGTTGGCAGTTTGTTTTTTAAGTCTGATAATTTTCAAAGGCAGTTTTCTGGCAATTTTAGCTGTCGTATTTTTAGTTAACTCTTTAGTGCAGTTTTATGTGCCGGCTGAATCCTCTGCCATTCCTTTGGTATGTCATCGCAATCAACTTCTGGCCGCAAACTCTCTTTTTTCGATAACCTTGTTTGGATCTTTTTTGGCTGGATTTGGAATTGCCGGGCCTCTTATAAATATGTTTAACATAAATTTTGTTTTTGGATTTGGGTCAATACTTTTACTGCTCGCGTTCTGTTTGTCATTTCTATTCCCACCGATTAAAAGCGAGCTTGACCCATTGAGTAAAAAACTGGTTAATGCGCTTGACAGGAAAGATATTCTGCAAATTGCCGAAGTTGGATTTAGAGAAATGAAAAATACTTACTATCTGATAAGAGGGCGGATCCCGGTGACCGCTTCGCTTTTTATTTTAGCGTCAGTTCAAGTAGCGATAGCAGTGCTCGGGGCATTAATTCCCTCGTTTTTTGAGAGAACTTTAAAGATTAATGTGACTGACGCTTCATTTATTCTTGTTTTACCGCTGGGAATTGGTATGGTTTTAGGAGGTATTATTTTGAGCAGATGGGGTCATCTATTTCCCAAAAGAACAATTGTTTCACTTGGAATAACTATTGCAGGGACATTATTTTTTGTGTTGGGAGCGGCACCCCTGATTGCTCCACTTATTGAATATTTACCGATGGAAAAAACCATGTCATTTATGAACAGGCTGCCACTGTCAACCTTGCTTATCACAGGATCATTTTTACTGGGCTTATCAATGGTTTCTATCGTTGTTCCATCACAGACTGCTTTGCAGGAATATAGTCCGGAAAGAGACCGGGGAAAAGTATATGCAGCGCTCTCAGTTTTGATGTCGGCTTTAACGCTGATTCCAGTTCTTTTGGTTGGAGTGCTGGCTGATAGTTTTGGGGTGGGTCCGATTTTTATCGCAATGGGAGGGACAATTGCGCTTTTCGGACTTTTGGCGTTAAAGCCTGATTTTTACTTTTCTAAAAAACAATTACCTTTAAAGATTAGACAATTCCTGGGGTCAGGACACTGGAGAAAATTAAAAGCTAAAATTCGGCCTAAGAAAGATTAAAATTAATTTCCTGGACTGAGTCGGTAGTTAGAATAAGCAGAACTGCGGGAGAAAGGTATTTGGTAAAAGTTAGTTTATTCTCGAGTTGAAGCGATTTTCTAGAGGCTTCGAGCTGTAGAGCAGGGCGGGGATCAGGAGTTTTTCTGGCGAGTTGGCCAAAAGCTTTCGGGTTAATTAACTTTATTATTTCGTTAATGTTTGCTCCGTGGGTACAGATGATTACGTTGTGATAGTTTTTTGTGTTCAGCTCATTTAAAAACCTGCTAATTCTTCTCTTAAAGAAAAAGGGAAGTTCAAAGAAAAATTCATTGAGTCTTGAATCAAATTCGAAATTTTTGCCGGAAGCCTCAGAAACTATGCTGACTGTTTGACGACATCTTTTAAAACGGGATGAGGCATTGAAATCGGAGTCGACTTTGTTTAAGTACCTACCAAGTTTTTGAAGAGCTGGTTTGCCTTCATCTAAAATATCAGCTGTGAAAATTTTGGTTCCGTAATTTAGTCTTAATCCTTTGGTGACAAAGGTTTCACCATGGCGGAAGATATAATATTTTCTTTGGTAATTATTCATAGCGTAACGGGATTTATTTGACACCCTTTATTGTATACTTCAAAAATGCGCTTAAAATCATTGGTTTTGCAAAATTTCCGTAACCTTGAGAATATTGAAATTGTATTTAAAGATAATATCACAGTTTTGATAGGCGACAATGCGCAGGGGAAAACTAACTTTTTAGAAAGTATTTATTTTTTGGCAACTGGTAAACCAATTAAAACTGAGTCGGACGAGGAGGTAATTAAGTTTAACGATGAATCAGTAAATGTTGAAGGGGAGATAGAAGGCGAAGAGGGGGTTAGAATCTCGACTATAATCCAAAAGGTGAGTGAATCCTTAAAAAAAAGATTTCTAGTAAATGGAATCCCAAGAAGGCAGCTGGATTATGCAGGGAATTTAGTAGTAGTTTTTTTTAGGCCTGAGGATATTGAATTAATCACCGGTTCCCAAGTATCAGGCGAGAATATATAGATCAGACAATAGGGCAGGTGGATAGGGAATATAGAAGAGTATTAAGCTCTTATCAAAAAGTCATTACTCAAAAGAATAAGTTACTTAAATTATTACGCGAAGGGTTGGCAAAACCTGATGAGCTAGATTTTTGGAATGAGCAACAATTAAGAATGGGAAAAAGTTTGCAGGGGAAACGTGAAAGTTTTTTTGAAGGGATTAACGCTTTTGAAAGAAAATTTGGAGATTTCGAATACCGGTATTTACCAAATTTAATATCTGATGAAAGACTTAAAGAGATTAATATTCGGGAAATTCAGGCAGCTGTGTCTTTGATAGGCCCGCATAGGGATGATTTTGAGTTTTATGAGGAGGTGAAAGATCTGGCAAAGTATGGTTCGAGAGGGGAGCAGAGAACGGCAGTTTTGGATTTGAAAATTACTGAACTTTCTTATTTTGAGAGTGTAATAGGAGTTCGGCCAGTTTTATTGCTTGATGATATTTTTTCAGAGCTTGATGAATCGCATCGTAAGCATGTTTTAGATTTGGCAAAACTTCAGCAAACGATTATTGCCACTGTTGAGTATGATGAATATTTGAAAGAGGCTTTAAAAG
>Ga0163151_10004932_pt1 | contig 17467 bp, 19 predicted proteins | sample OliLakLV19MP5IB2_FD_145596 | JGI IMG/M metagenome (GOLD analysis project Ga0163151, IMG submission 145596) | Freshwater microbial mat bacterial communities from Lake Vanda, McMurdo Dry Valleys, Antarctica - Oligotrophic Lake LV.19.MP5.IB-2 | ecosystem: Environmental > Aquatic > Freshwater >...
CTGGTAAATCAATTTTTCCAATAATCTTAAATTTGTGATCAAATAAGTAGTCAAGTGTTTCTCTCACAGTTCCTTCAGTAGTATTTTCGGCGGGGGCCACTATGACATCAACAAGATTTTTATCTAGGCTATCGAATAAATCGTAGATACTTTTACAGGCAATAAGCCGATTGTCTGTTTCATTAAATAATTTCAAAACTGCCTGACTTGAGAACGTGCCTTTTGGACCTAAGAAACCGACTTTAAGATTCTTGGGTTCTAATACTTTATCTTCAACTACTCTTTTGCTATTGTCAGTAGTTCCGGAAATAGATTCTAAATTTTCTCTCAAGCCTGCATATTGTTTTTCTATTTCTTTAACATCACCGGTTTTAATCTTTTTAACCAGATCTTTTTGAATCTCCAGATAATCCTCGACTACATTGATAAATTCAGGATTTTGGGTTTGGATTTCACTTAACAACTTTGGACTTTGAGAAAGAACTCTTAGGGTTGCGGAAAGTTGTGATAAGAAAACGGGTGTTGAGATTTGACCGGAAATTCCGATTTTGTTTTTTATAAGAATTTGAGCTAGGGAAAGATTTATAAAATGAGTCAGGGATTGAATGTGAGCCATTGTTAGATCATGAAGATCGCTGGGTAATTCTATAATTTGAGCGCCTTCCTTTTTAAAAACTTGTACCAGATCGTCAGCAATTTTTGACTGCTTGAACTTTTCAGAAATAATTTTTTGATTTTGGATAGAACTGAGCGTTGGCCCGAAAAGAAAGTGCAAGGACAGAGATGATCTGCCGCAATTTTCTAAAGCTTTTTTGGTCTCCGACTTTATTGAGGAGAGGTCGACCATTAAACACTCATGTTTAGTTTTGGGAGCAGTTTGTAAGATTATTTGCGGAGCAAGATTAATCGGCACCGAGATAAAAACAATGTCTGCTTTTTCAATCTCTTCTTCCCCTTTATTTTCATCACTAACAGAAACGGAAAAATTAAGTGACTCCAGAAAAATCCGGAGCCATGTCCCCATTGCTCCTGTTCCTCCAACTATATGGATCTTTGAATTTTGATCTAACATCAGAATGAGGCTTGAGTTTGAGCAGATTTAGTTTTGACTTGTGGTTCTTTATGGAGATTTTGATATTCATCCATTAACTCATCAAACTGCTCCCATGTTAACTGCTGCTTAGCATCGGTCCAGGCGATAGTTGGATTTGGATGAATTTCAAAAATGAAACCGTCAAAGGAAGTACCTGCTTCTTTGTGGCGCATGGCTTCTTTAGAAATCCTTATGACATTGTCGACAGTGCCACCCATATGGGAAGGATCGATAATCATTTGGACATCCTCTTCGGTTTTAAAGCGCATTGCCATTTGGTAATCAGGGAAGTTCCTTAATTCTTTTGGGTCGCGGGGCTCATCCGTTCCTGGGTCAAATCCCCGGTGAGAGAGAAAGATCTTGTCTTTACCAATTTTTGTTGAAAGCACATGTTTTAATATTCCCCTCCAATGCTTTTCGTGTCTCCAGGGTTGGTTTTTAAACATGAAGCGCGCCCAAGGGTATTTTTTTACTGCTTTAACAATTGCGACTTGTTCGTCATGATTTTGGTTTCGGGCACCTATCCAGATTAGGGCTGAAGGGTTTTCGACATTTTTAGCAATAGCAGTTAAAACAGCTTTAGTGTTTCTAGCATTTAGAACTTCTGTTCCTGGGGTTAATCCCATTTTTGCGACCTCAACCAGCCACTCAATACCTTTCTCTTTTACACCATCAAATCCGGGCTCAGTCCTGGGTTTCCAGAGGGAGGCTCTTAGGATTTTTACTCCACGCTTTTTGGCTTGCTTAGCGCTTTCAAGAACCTGCTCGCGCGTTTCAGCAGCACAGGGACCAGCAATTATTATTTTATCCGATGTTAATTTTGTTATATTTATCATAGTTTTCGACAAAAAAAACCTCCCATTTGGGAGGCCTGATTCTCACTAATATCCTTTTAGGATACTAGGAGGCCTCCTCCTTTCGGAAGTAAAAATATGTAAAGCTAAACCAATTTGAATGTTTCTTCATTACTTAAATAAGTATATCACTTAATCAGCTAATGTCCAGTCGTATGTATACTAAACGCACATAATCTCCTCTTCCAGCTGATTTAATTAAGCTGAATATCTTTAACTTTAAATTGAAGATTTTCATTGCCGTTGAATTTATTTATTTCCAGGTTGTAAGCCAAGTTCAGCAGCTGGCCTGATTGGATAAACGATTCAAGTTCTCCCATGCTAAAAGCAATTGCATCTATTCCGTCAGCTTTGAATTTCAGATGCTTGCCGGCGCTAAGTGTTCTTGTGTCTGATGACTTTAAATTAAAACTGGCGAATACCGGTCTGGGGTTTTGCAGGCCGAAGGGTTCAAAGTCTTCAAGTTTTTTGGCTAATGTTTTTGTTAGTTTAGAAATGGGGATTTCTGCTTCGATGTCTAAAAATTTTCCAAATGCTTCAGTTGATATTTTGGATACAGCGGCTTCGAGCTTTGCTTTTAGAACTTCAATTTTTTTAGTTTCCACACTAAATCCGGCTGCTCCGGCATGGCCTCCGACGTCTATTAAATTGTCTGCACAGCTTCTTAAAACCTCCGTTATGTTTATACCGTTTATGCTTCTGGCTGAACCTTTGGAAATTGTTTCACCTACCGAGATCGCTATAGTAGGGAGTGCGTATTGTTCAGTGATTCTCCCAGCGATTAAGCCGATTATTCCCTGGTGCCAATCTTTTGAGTAGAGAACCTGAATTTTTTTATCAATATTTTGTTCAGCCATTTTGACTGCCTGAGTGTACGCTTCTAAAGTCATATCCTGACGCCTGACGTTTGTGTCGTTTAAGAGCCTGGCCAGTCTTCTGGCTTTGACTGGATCTTTGGTGCATAAAAGTCTTAGCGCATCTATGGCGTGCTCAAGCCTGCCGATGGCGTTAATTCTGGGAGCGATAACGTGCCCGATATCGAAAGACTTCAACTCACCTCTTTCCAGGCGGCACTCAGCAAATAACGCCAGAAATCCCAGATTCTTGGTTTTGTTTAGAACTTTTGTGCCTTCTGTTACGAATGCTCTGTTTAGACCGATTAGAGGCATCATGTCGGCGATAGTAGCAACTGCTACGAACTGTAGTAGTTCCTGAGCCAAATCTTCTTTTATAACACTGCGGATTAAGCACCAGGCTACAGCTGCTCCGCACATTTTAGTGGAGTGAACGATTGAGTAAGCGTCTGGCTTTTCGCTACTCAGAGTATGATGGTCGGTGATTATTAGATCCAGTCCAATTTCTTTAGCAAACTTTGCCTGTTCTATAGCGACGATTCCGTTATCTACAGTTATAACAACGGTTGCGCCCGAGTCCCGGGCGAATTCGAGGCCTAATTTGGATAAGCCGTAACCTTCCCTTTCCCTGTGAGGAATGTAGGGCATGACTTTAGCGCCGAGGGAAGTTAGCGCTTTGTATAAGATTGCTGAGGCGGTAACTCCATCAACATCGTAATCACCAAAAACTACAATTTGCTCTCCTGTTTCAATTGCTTTTTGAATTCTTTTTAGACTTCTTTCAATTCCGGGAATTTCCAATTCTTTTTTGTAGTTTTCAATCTTAGGGTTAAAAAATTTTTCTTTCTCTTCCTCTGAGTTTATACCGCGATTGATGAGTAGCTGCTCTATTGTGTCTTCAGAGAGTTTTTCTTTGATTTTCCAAACTTTAGTCATATCTAGTACAATTCAATAATGGAAATTATTTTACCAGATGAGGTCTATCAGGTTATTAGCAAATTTATAAAAGCTGACTTTAAAATTTATCTAGTCGGCGGAGTTGTGCGGGATATTTTGCTTAAACGCGCTCACAAGGATTGGGACTTAACTACGTCTGCTACGCCGGAGCAAATTCTCGAGCTGTTTCCTGACGGGTTCTACAACAATCAGTTTGGAACTGTGGGAATTAAGCTTTCAGACGTCAGCTCTCAGACTTCAACCGCACAAATACTTGAGATTACCACCATGAGGAAGGAAGGGGTTTATGAGGATTCACGTCATCCTACTGAGGTTTCGTGGACTAAAGACATTGAAGAGGATCTGGCTAGGAGAGATTTCACTATCAATGCAATGGCTATGGAACTGAGTGAATCAGGAAAACCAACTCTCGTTGATCCATTTAAAGGACAGGGAGATCTTAAGATGAAACTAATCCGCGCTGTTGGGGAGGCAGATAAAAGATTCCAGGAAGATGCATTAAGGATGATGCGGGCAGTTAGATTTAGCAGTCAACTAAACTTTGACATAGAAGAGAAAACTTTTGTTTCAATAAAAGAAAACGCAAAGTTGATACAGAATATTTCCTGGGAAAGGATCCGGGATGAATTATTTAAGATTTTAGAATCTGATAATTTTTATGAAGGAATTATTACGTTAAAAGAAATTGGTCTATTAGAGTATCTTTTGCCTGAGGTGACGAGATGTTTTGGGATTGTTCAGGAAGGCCCTAAGCATGACAGGATTTATGATATTGGCGAGCATCTGCTTCTTTCTTTAAAATTTTGCCCAAGTAAGGACCCGCTCGTTAGGCTGGCATGTTTGGTGCATGATATTGGAAAGCTTGATACATTCAGGAAAGACGCTCAGGGGAATGTGACTTTTTACGGACACGAAACTGTTGGCGCCAGACTTGTTAAAGAAACCGGAAAGAGACTTCGACTTTCTTCAAAACAGATTGAGAAATTACATGCATTAGTGAGGTGGCATATGTTTACTGTTTCAGAACATCAAACAGATTCGGCGATCAGAAGATTTATAAAAAATGTTGGTTATGAAAACATTGATGACATGATGGCGGTTAGGGTTGGGGATAGATTAGGCGGCGGGACAATGACCGAGACTTCCTGGAGGACTGAGGAATTTAAAAAAAGAATTGAGGAAGTTATGACGAAACCATTTTCGATTTCGGATTTGAAGATTAACGGATCTGAGGTTATGGAGATTTTACAGATTAAACCGGGACCTAGGATTGGGGAAATTTTGAATGAACTTTTTCAAGAAGTATTAGAGAAACCTGAGAAGAATAATAAAGAGTATTTAACAGGACAGGTAATTAAACTCAGTACATAACTACTCTACTTTTAACAACCCCTTTTGCATGACTTTGGCAAAACTTCTGTATAGAAATACCAAAGACAGTGATAAGTATATACAGGCCAGACTCACCCCTATGAAGAATTTTTGGTAGTCGATAATTCCTGTTGATATTACCCCTCTCATTCCTTCGAAGGCGTAACTCATGGGGATGAATTTTGAAATTTGCTGCGCCCAAATTGGTAAAATCGAAACAGGAAAATAGATCGCCGAAAAGGGGCCAAATACCCAAACCATTGTCCAGGCAAAGGCCTGGATTTTTGTACCGTATCTAAATATGAGGCCAGTCACAAAGATTCCGACTGTCCAACCACTTAATAAAAGCACTAACATGTAGGGCAGGAATTGGAGTCCGTAATCAAATATCCTGACTTTATATAAGAGGTAAGCTATCCCTAAGGCAAACGAGAAGCTGGCTATAACTTTGATTATTCCCAAGATGAGTGCAGAAACTAACCACTCAGTAAAAGTAACAGGCGAGACAAAGAGATTGATTAGATTTTTATTCCAAAGTTCATCCAATAGATTAACTGAAATTTCATACTGACTTTTCCACAGAATAAGCCACATCACCAGGCCGCTTAGGACCATCAATAGAACGTTGTTTCCTCCACCCATATTCATGAAGAATTGACTGGTCAGACCCCACATAATTAAGTCGATTGTCGGCCAATAAAAAGAGTCAGTTAACCGGTCCATATTCTTTCTAAAGGCATAGAAATTTCTCAGCATCAGACCGTAAATCCGGTGAAATTTCATGCTTCCTTCCTTTCTATTTTTATATTTTCTAAAAAGTAATCCTCAAGCGAGGGCTTTTCTATACTTATTTCTGAGTAGAACAATTCTTTATCGATTAAAGTTTTTAAGAAATTTGGGATATCTACTTCCTTAATATCTACTGTCAGGTATTTACCGTCTTTTCGACTAATTAATTTTTGCATTTCACAGAACTCTATGACCTGGTTGATTCCCTCATCAAATCTTAATTCGATGTGGGAGATTTTGATTGTTTTAGCAAGTGACTGAGGTGTGTCGTTCGCGACTACCGTACCGTTATTTATGAAAATTACACGATTGCAGACTGTTTCTACTTCATTCATGTTGTGGGAAGTTAAAATTATTGAAATTCCATGCTCTTTCTGCTCTTTTAATAAAATCTTTCTCACCATATCAGCAGTTTCTGGATCTAAGGATGCAGTCGGTTCATCTAAAAGTAGTACTTTCGGGTTGTTAATAAATGATTTGGCTAGATTTACTCTGGTGTTTTGACCAGAGGACAAACTGCTGATGTTTTTATTTAAAAGTCCGCCCAAGTCGAAGACTTCGACTAGTTCTTTGATCCGTTCTTTTCTGTTTTTTATATCATATAAGTAGGATATAAATGTTAGACATTCAGAAACTTTCAAAACCCAGGGTAAGTTGGTGTAAGTGGTTGAGAAGTTAACCTGCTCCAGAATCTCCTCACGATGTTTTAACAGATCTTTACCGAAATATTCGATGGAGCCTGACGTTGGTGTTAGTATTCCTAGTAGCATTTGAATAGTCGTTGTTTTTCCAGCACCATTGGGGCCGAGGAAACCCAGTATCTCTCCTTCTCTTAGTTCGAAAGAAATATCGTTAACTGCTGTAAAGTCTTTAAATTTTTTTGTTAGATTCTTGACATTTAAAATAGCCATTAATTCATTATATAATTACTTCGCGGATAAAAAAATGAGGATATGGAGATGGGTGTTAACTATTTATATTATTTTTTTTGCGATAAAAGTTTTTGCTGTCTTTATTGCGCCTGAATCAATTGCGGATTTCATAAGTATTGTTATGCTTCTTGCTGATGTTCTGGCAATTTATTCCTTGTACTCTTATATCGGTGGCAGAAGATTCAAAGTCTCTTTGTGGAAAAAAAGTATCATAATTGGAGGTTATTTATTGTCTTTGGGTTTTAGTATTTTTTATCTTGTAGTATTTATAAGTTTTAATTTTCAAAAACTTAATGAGGAGATGCCTTTATCGCTTATCGATTTATTCTTTATGTGCTTACCACTTTTTGTGATTTATCCTGTGGTTAAGACTTTTACAAGCTTTAAATTTAGTAGTCTTATTAAGTTAAATTACTGGAATATTTATTTTTTTGTTTTTACATTACTGCTGGGATGTTTATTTTTTTCTATGCTTTACGAGATAGTGTTGTGGACTCCTTACGATTACTTTTCAGTTTTAACGATACCACCTTCGATACTTTCGATGTATGTATTCCTATATAAGAGAGCTCTGCTACCTTCTCGTTTTTGGCAGTTCTTTTTTATGGTATGTGTTAGTTCAATAATTTTTGAGCTACTTTATTCTTTTGAAGGTTTTAGACAGTTATTTCCAAGATCTGAATATCTAAGTAGTTATGCTAATGAGCCACTACCACTCACTGTTTGGTTAATTCTGTTCCTATTATTCGCACCCTCTTATTACGCTTTATATAAAATTGCATTTGATAATAATTTTTTTAAGAAGGACAAATAGCCGGAAGTCGGCTATAATTTATTCAGCATTTTATGATTAAAAGCGTTGCCCTCGTCATAGTACTCGTTTTAGGTATTGCCACCACTGTTTTTATAGTTCAGAAATCGACTCTGATGCAGTCTTTTGGATATGAAGTTTCTGATTTTAGTAACTTTTTCCATTCTTCGGTGCAGGATAGTGAATTTAACACCAGTATGGATGTTTATCAGGACGGCATAATTAATGTGATGGATGTTTTAAAGGATCGATATAGCCAGGCGGCTACGAGTGCTGGTGAGGAAGTTGACCCAGATGATTTATTAAACATTATGGATTCTTCTGAGGCGACAGACACAAGCACACCTGAGAATTAGTGACCTAATTTTTCTTCCCACCAAGTAAGTAGCGCGGCGGCGTTAAAGATCGAGGAATAAGTTCCTGAGGTGATTCCTATAAGTAAGGCGACGACGAACCATTTTATTGTGACTCCACCGAATAATAAAAGAGCGGTTAGAACGAAGATGACGGTGAGAGAAGTGTTTAATGAGCGGGCTAGAGTTTGGGAGATTGAGATATCAACTACTGTTTCGAATTTTTTGCCTAGATTCTTTGGCAGGTTTTCTCTAATTCTGTCAAAAACTACGATGGTGTCATGAACTGAAAAACCGACAACTGTGAGGAGGGCGGTGACGAAAAGAGTATCAATTTCGACGTGCCAGAAATATCCGAGTATCGCGAAAACTCCAACTAAAAGCAGAACATCGTGGATTAAAGCGACTATAGCTGAGACTCCGAATCTAAATGAAGAGGCTGGTTTAGGAACTTTTCTAAACGCGAAGGTTATGTATAAGATTATGGTTACCCAGGAGACAACAAGCGCGATCAAGGCTTTTTGCTCTAATTCTTTACCGATCGTTGGTCCGACATTTTCTTCCCGGCGGACTTCGAAGTTACCGAATTTATCTTTGATTTGAGTTTTTAAAGTTTGGAGATCATCATGAGAAACCGCTGGGGTTCGGAGGATATAGGTGTTTTCGTTTGAAGCCACAACAGTTCCAAAACTTTTTAGCTCTTCAGGGTTGATAACTTTTTCGAATTTGTATTCGAGTAACGCTCCGCCTGTGAAATCTATGCCGAATTTCAAACCTCCCAGAAAGATAAATATTAACCCAGGAATAATAATTAAAGTCGAGGTTATAAAGAACCAGAGTTTGTATTTCATTAATTTAAGCATGCTTTATTCTAGCCTCCTTTAGGTCTTCATGTAATTTTTTCTTAAATTCAATAGCTGCTTTTTTGATGTCGCTTTCGAGATCTTCACTTTTGTCATTTAAGAAATCCCAAATTTTATTGTGATCATCGGAAAGCGCAATCTCGGCAAATTTTCTCTTATCGGTTTCTGATAATTTTGAGAGTATGGCGTCCATTACGACATTATGAATATTTGAGTCTATCAAATGAGCCAGTTCATGTTTTTCATGATCTTGGAAATTTATTGAATCGAGTTCAATGGTTAGTGATTCTATTTCAACTAAGTGACTGTAAAATTTCATAATTTATGATTCCGCTAACTTCTCTATTAACTTTATTGGACCTAAAGGTACTTTATTTTCAGGATCGTCAACAAAGTAGTATAACACTGGGCCTTTTCTGGGGCCTCCGGCGTAACCTAATTCGTGCATTACTTCGGGACTGCCACCTAAGTGCTTGCCAGTCCATTGGGCGGGTCCAGCATCCCCTATCACAGCGACGACAGCCTGACCGGTTTTAGGATTGACTACCAGCATTTTTCTAAAGCGGTAGAAATCGCGATATTCGCCAACTCTTTCTGAGAAACCCGGTGAAAGGAAAGTTTGGACGGCTAGATAGTATCTTTCCCGCATTTCGATTTCTTCAGTCATTGATTCTTTAGAGGGTGTGAAATAACCGTAAGCGCCGAGACCTGGGGCAATTCCCGATCCTCCATACATAGCCCAATCCTGGGCATCCCTGGCATGATTGTGGACGGTGTCACCAGGGTATCTATAGAGATGTTGTTCACCACCAATAACACCGTAAGTTCGATTTAATCTTTTGTTATCAATTTCTGCTTTAACTTCAATGTTTAAATCTTTTTTTATTAGAGCGGCAATTGCATCATCCTGAGAGGAGTTTAACTTTTCGACTTGATTTGGTAACTTGTCTATAAGCTCCGAGGCCAGTAAAGCATTGTTACTTGAGGAGGCTGAGATCTTAGTTTGTTCGATTGGGGCAATTTCGGCGGGCAGTGTGGACATTGCCAATCCAGGAGTTGATAGGAGCATTAGACCCCCCAGAGAAGTTGCTGCGATGTGACGGGCGTGTTTGTCGATTAGATTTTGGGACGTTTCAGCGTGACGGGCGATCCACTTTTTTCTTAAATGTTCGAATTTAGGATTCTTTGAGGTAAATTTATTCATGTTTGTTTTGAGATACGCGATTCGAGACGAGAGATACGTTTAAATTTGCGTATCACTTATCGCTTATTTCGTATTACCATTTTCAGTATTGTTTTGGTAACTACAATTGCTGTGAACATAGAAACAAGAACTCCAATTGCCAGAGTTACAGCAAAGCCTTTAACTAATCCTGTTCCTATGGAATAAAGGATTGCTGCAGTAAGTAACGAGGAGATGTTTGAGTCTCTAATCGAAGACCAGGCTCTAACAAATCCCAGCTCTAGAGCTTGCCGTCTGGACTTACCCCAACTGAGTTCTTCTTTCATCCTTTCAAAAATTAGGATGTTAGCGTCTACTGCCATGCCTATGGAAAGAATAAATCCCGCTATGCCAGGCAAGGTTAAGGTAATTGGCGGGATAAGGAAGAGGCCGGTTTTGAAAATTGCCAGAACGAACAAGGTGTAGATAAGCAGTGCAATATCGGCAATTATTCCCCAGAAACCGTAGTAGGCAGCCATATAGATCATAACGGTTATTAAACCAATTGCTCCGGCGATAATGCTGGCTTTAACTGATTCAGCACCGAGCGAAGGGCCGATTATTCTTTGCTCTATTATTTCGATTGGGACGGGAAGGGCGCCGGCATTTAATTGGATTGATAGAGCTTTAGCGTCTTCTGTTGTGAAGTCGCCGGAAATTACTGCACTACCGCCTAAGATTTCTTGCTGGACTGTGGGGGCGGAAACATATTGATCGTCCAGAAAAATTGCCAGCGGTTTACCGATGTTTCTTCTTGTTATATCGGCGAATTTTGTGGCGCCTTCGGGGTTAAATTCTATTTGGACCTGAGCGCCGCCTGAGGTGTTGCCGCCTTGAGAGAAAACGACTTGTGAGCTTTTCAGATCGGCGCCGGTTAAACCAGTTGGAGCGTCTGTCATACCGGCAGAACCGGAAGCTTCTGCAGATTCGCTAGCTATCAACTCCCTAAACTCCAATTGGGCAGTTTTGCCTACTAAGCTCGCGGCTTGCGAGGCGTCTTTAACTCCGGGCAGATCGACTAATATTCTTCTGTTGTCGCCAAGTTTTGAGGTTTGGACTATTGCTTCTGAAACGCCGAACAGGTTAACTCGGCGTTCAATAACTTCTTTGGCGGACTCTAAAGCATTGTCACGATTTTCAGAGGGAATGTTGTCCATTTTGGTTTGGAGAACTAACTGGGTGCCTCCTTGTAAGTCCAAGCCTAATCTTAGAGGGAAGTTTCCTGCTAGTGATTTTATTTCACTATTAAAATATGGAATTTTTATTGATTGAGGTAGGTTAATTTGGGGGGCGATGGCGTAAACCGAAAGAAGTATTAATATTAGAATCAACCAAAATCTTACTCTCATATGTTTTTTAAATATTGGGAAATGATTAGACAATCACATTATCCATTAGTTGTGTTTCATCGCCAATTAGCATAATTCTAGGCTGGGTTAAGATTCCCAAGATGAAAGGGTCGCGTCTTTTAACGCGAAAATTAAACTCGGCTTCGTCCATGTAGGAATAGTTGATTTCTTTCTCTCTTTTGGATTGTTCATCTGCAACCAACGACTGGAGACTGGGGAGAACAATTTGCCCGACAACTAATAGATCAACATCTTCAGGACCCGAATCACTGTTTTGAGCGAATCTAACTGCCATTATGGCATATTTAATTTTCCCTAAGGAAGCTTTATTTTTAATAATTCCCCCACCGAGCCCGGTTGATTTAATTACGAAAGCGAGTAACTCAGGATAGAACCGATAATCTTTGCGGAATTTATAATACCTCCTATTAGCCCGCCACTCGGAGGAGACCATACCGAATTTTTCCATCCGGGCTAGTTCGCGACGAACGGCATTTATCTCTTCGTCGACACGGCGAACCATATCCCGGACGTGCATCAGATCATCTTTGCTTGTCAAAAATAACTGAAGTATTTTTACCCGGACTTTTGAGACAAATAATTCTTCCATAGTTTATTACCCTAACTACGATAATTGTATACCAAAATTGCTCATTCTTGTAAATACATCAGCTGGGACAAAAATGGCTCACGAATAAGGCAGGAGAGTTTGTAACTAATATGTGACGGAACTACCCTCAGGGACAGTTTGGATCCAGATTTGGCCTGGGACGAAGGAGATTTCTTTACCGGCTTCGTCCTTAAAGGTTTCGCGAGCTAAGCGATTAGCTTTATTCCAGGTCCCTTTTACGACTTTTCCGTTCATAAATATCAGAGCTTTGCCAGTTGGAGCTTGAGGACCTTTGTTGGCGTAGAGCAAATGGGCGTTCCCTTCGTAGCCATCATTGGCCCTTGACTCTTTCATGTATTGAACAATGACTGTTTTTGGAGAGAGTTGCTGTTTGGTATTCAAATCAACATGGTCTGAACCAGCATTCTTTCTTTTATAAGAATTACTTGCCTGGTCAAAATTCCACTCGACCTGATAATCTTTTTGGGATTCCCAGAAATTAACTGTCATTTTCGTAGCGGCCGCACCAGTGTTAACTGCTTCGTCCGATTTTAAGAATTTCCATGGTACAAAGTTTTTATCCCATCTGACTCCCAAGGCATCGGCCACACCCCAACCCTTTTTCTCGCCTATATCCCAGAGTTTTTTAGTGGTGGTGTACATGGTGTGCTCGGTGGCTACCGGGCGGCCTAGTCTTTGGTAGTCTCTCCAAAAAGTTGGGTAACCGATACCGAACTGATTTAAATCTTTGATTTTGTAATCAATGATTTGACCTAAGGCATTAGCCGGTCCTGGAGTATTAGCACCACCAACGTGAGCATAAAGAGGATCGTACTCAGAGAGCCAATCTAAGAAATAGGTTCTAGCGGAACGGACTGGGCCAAGTTGAATATCACCAAAGGAGCAAAGATACATGCCCATAAAGCGGGTGATTCCGCCTTCGGCTACTGTTTCATAAACTACGTCTGCTGAGGAAAGTCCTGATTGAGGGCGGGATTCCTGATGGTTTTCTATCATGACAGCCAAAGGACGTCTTTTATCCCAGGCTTCTTTAGCGGGTTTGGTGTGGAGATTACCGTTAAGAGGACAGGCTTCAGTTCTTGGAAGACCTGGATCTTCCTGCTCTCCTCCGGCGCCGGGTAGGGCAGTCTGGAGACTGGAGCCGTCTGATGATTTAGGAACCGCAGAATTTGCAAACAGAGAGAAAGAGACTCCGGCGGAGACTGTGTATAAGACGACAGCCATGATCACGAGGACTAGTACTTTTTGGGCTTTAGTTAAATTTTCGAAAAATGTTCTCATTATTTTAATCATCAATGGCTTTTTTTAGAACTGTTGTTTCCTCTTTGGATAACTCCAGTTCGCTTAAGCCCTTTTTTATACTTTTTAAATATGTACGGGTTCCGGCTCTTGAATGAAGACTCGTAATCAATACTCCATCCATCTTACCATCCAACAATACCAAAGAGAAACTCTGATCCCCGCCGGTATCATTATATGGATTATATTTTAAAACCGAGAACTTACTAATATAATCCAGGCTGTCTTTTTTAAACCCTATTAATCTATTCTCCAGTATTTGATTATTTTTTTCAAATACTGATATAGCTTCAATTACCTCGTTAAACTTATTTCTGATCTCCCGACTGCCGTCTTTTGGAAATAATTCTTTAACAAAGTTTCGTTGCTTTAAGATTAAAAATGTTAGAACCGAAAGCCAAATTAGAAAACCTCCAGCTACTGCCCACTCTACCGGATACATAAGTTACTCTTCAAACTATACAGGGTTTAAAAGAAAATTGTCAAATCAGGATGATGTGCTGTAGAATAAATAAAGTGGCATTTAAGTTTTTTCTAATAGCATTATTAATCATCCTTTTATTCGCTATTTATTTTTATTTCTTTGTGCGACCGAGGAATGAAGCTGGTTTTTGCTTTCAGACACTTCAAGAAGCTAGGAATCCGCTTACCGGAGAGATAAGAACTTTTTCCAACCACTGTTATGTTCCAATAGGATGGCAGAAAGTTGAGCTGCAAAACAATTAATTTTTTGTGCTTGACAAGGCTTGCGCGTGCGTGCTAGGCTCAATGACAAGCATGGCTACTGTCGCACTAGAGGAAAAAAGACTTCAACAATTAAAACAACAGCTCTTTGGAAAGTCAGATTCAACCCCTTATAAAATTACGTCTAAACAATTGAAAGAGGTAGGCGGTCTAACCCCGCAGGCTAAAGGTACTATAACTATCAGCTCCCCAACTTTAAAGTCTGATTTGATCAGAATCTCTTTACTATCTGCTTTAGCGATAGGTATCCAACTTTCACTTTTTTTTGCGCAAAAAAACGGTCTACTGAAGATTTTTTGAGTTAACTTACTTTGAGAGGGGGTGATCTTTTAATATGCAAATGTATTGTGTTAAATGTCGCACTAAAAGAGAGGCTAAAAATGTCCAGCAGGTCACCATGAAAAATGGTAAACCAGCTTCAAAAGGTGAATGTCCAACTTGTGGAACAGGAATGTACCGAATTGGGGCAGCTGCATAATAGTTGTCTTTTAGACGATAAGTACTAAAAAATCCCTTCCTAACGGAGGGGATTTTTTTAGTCAAACTTGAAGGTAGAAAGAATTTGTTCAAGCTCTGGATAAATTTCTTCAGAAGCTAAGCTAATATGGGTAGAATGAAGGCTTATGAAAAAAGGTTCTAAAGGAAAAAGCCTGATACCGCCAAAATCAGTTGAAGAAAAAAGGAATAGAAAAGTATTAAAATAAGTTACTAGAATAATCTATTTGAAAAAATTTATCTGTGTAGTTTTTACACTTACATGCTTCGCCCTCTCTACTTCATTAAATACCGTGCAGGCTCATTCTGGTAGGACGGACTCTTCTGGTTGTCATAATTGTCACACTGGCTCATGCGCTGGTGAATATCACTGTCATAACGGAGGTAGCAGTGGTGGTTACTTCCCCCCCGCTCCTATATACCTCCTCCCTGCTCCCATAAACCCTATGAATGGAGACTGGAATTATCAAATCAGCCAGGATAACTGGTGTAATTATGATGTTAATCTAACCTGGGCTAAACCACTGTCAGGAGACAGATTTAGCGTAGCTATCAGCAAAACAGCAGGAGTTGATCCAGGTCCAATAGTTGATACTTCTGCACTTGGATATTTATTTAAAAATATTGCTCCAGGCAGATGGTACATAAATCTAAAAACGGGTAATGCTGAAAGGTGGGCAAGCAATCAAACTTATTGGACTCTCGACTTGCCAAAACCTATACCCGGTTTAAAAGCATATATCTCACAGGGCGGAGGACAGAATTATTTAAACTATGATATTTCTTGCTTGGATAAAGTTGAGGGACCGGATGAATTCATTAAACATTTACAAAGCAACAATAATACCCCCAGGGGAGAAATATTACTTTTAACTGATACACCTACCAGTTTTTCAGTTAAAGGCTGGGATCATGGAGGAAAAGAATACTCCGAGGATTTAACCATTAATCCGGTTGTTCAATCTGCAACAGCAAATACGGAAGGAGCTACACCCGGCGGCAGCTCTGCTGAAAACTTCTGGCTTGCTTTATTAGGCTTTGCGGTTGGGGGTTACGGATTAAAGACAATTTATAAACTTCTTTGGGGTAAAAAATGAGATCAAAAACTGCCTGGTTGATAATATTAGGACTTCTACAGGTAGGTCTTGGATACTATCTAGGAACCAGGGATTTAGGAGACAGATTTTTCTCAAAGACTGAGATAACAGAATCTCTTGGCTCTTTTGATGAAAGAATTAATTTACTTGAAGAAAAAGTGGCAGAGCTAACAGAATCTACAACGAGTGCAATAAGTAATTAGCTTATCGGTAGTAATTATAACTTTCCTCCTCATATTCTTCATATTCCGCTTCCTCAGCTTCTATCATCTGTTCGTTAGCATAAGCCTCACAACCTTCTATAAAGGAGTCAGAATTTCCCCCACAATCATCAGGACTGCCAATTCCATTTTCTGCCGCCCACTTATAACCGGCATCATGCCCGGAACAATCACCTGTACAATTCCAATTATCACTTGTTATTAAAGGTTCTTCGTAATCCTGAGACGCCGGATATTCATATTCATCATACCTACCATAAGTTCCCCCTGTTCCTGAGCTACTGCCGGACTTATTACCGCCGGAGCTACTAACCCAAAAGATGAAGAGCAGGAATAATCCTAAGTAAATAGCTCCTTTAAGAATGGACATTATGGTACCCATGTAATTAATTATATACTCATCAGTATTGTAATTTTTTTACAATTAATTATTCTAAAGTTAGCAGTTCACCTTAATACTGCAGAACCAGTCAGGACAATCTAACTTTAGGTTAGCTGGTTTGGCATAGAGGCCTAAGCAGGCCTCTATTGCTGCTTAATCCCTATAAGGATCTTAGAGTTAGTTGTATTCGTTGCAGTTGCTCCAAAGCCCTTTATTGCCTGCTCTTGCTTGCTGCTCAAGCAGGTTTAATTTATCCAGTTTTTGAGTTGGATATTTCTTATAGGAGAAAGCATAACCTTCCTGAACCATGAGTAAATTTATGTCTGCTCCATCTTCAAGATAAACCCACCTCAGTAATCTTTGATATTTATCACGGTCTGGTTGTGTTGAATCCACTTCTAATCCTACGTTCTTTCCAGAGATTAATTCTTTTAATTTCTTTGAAGCTTCTAATCCAAAACACTGCACTTCCTTTCTTGGATCTACAGTTTCTGGCGTATCAATTCCTAACAACCTGATTTTTTCAATTTTTCCATTTATATTTACTCTGATAGTATCACCATCAATAACATCAGTAACCTTATAAAATCCTTCCTTTGCAGTTTCTGTTGACTCTCCTGCAACCTCTTTTCCTGGTTTAGCTTTGATTTGCTTTAGAATTAACTCCGCTAAGGTTAGATTCTTATTTGAAGCTATGAGTTTACTAATAAGCTCAGATGTCGTTGGTTTAGTTGATGGAACCGGAGTGGGTGTAGGAGTTGGGATTGGTGTGACTTTTGGAGAAGGTTTAGGAGTGGCTGGTTTTATTGACGGTTTAGGTTTAATTGTCGGAGCAATAGAAGGCTTTAGAGTTGGTGCAGGTGGAGGTGGCACTGGATCAGGAGCAGGTGCAGATCCACCATTATGGTAATGATATTCGCCATACTCTAACCCCCACTCTTCACAGTTTGTTCTGCAAGTATGTCCTCCGCTTGAGTCCGTTCTTCCAGGGTGCGCTAAAACAGCATCAGCAGAGAAGATGAAAAGTAATACAGCTAAAAATAATCCTGTAATTATTTTTTTCATATCTCTATTGCAAGTTTATCACCTGTTAACCCTGATGGATATCTGAAGAAGCTTTCTTTGCCTGCTCTTCTATCATAAGTTGCAA
>Ga0163151_10004940_pt1 | contig 17450 bp, 14 predicted proteins | sample OliLakLV19MP5IB2_FD_145596 | JGI IMG/M metagenome (GOLD analysis project Ga0163151, IMG submission 145596) | Freshwater microbial mat bacterial communities from Lake Vanda, McMurdo Dry Valleys, Antarctica - Oligotrophic Lake LV.19.MP5.IB-2 | ecosystem: Environmental > Aquatic > Freshwater >...
ACAGGGTCACGCGAGTGGGGACGCGCTGCCCACGATCTCGCTTCGGCAACCCAGGCACGCACTCTCCTCGCCGCCCGCCTTCGGGTCCGGAGGTGTCGGCGGGTCGCTCGGCGCGTCTGTCGGCGAGCTGGCCCCGGCGCAGATTGTGGCAACCGAAAGACTCGAGTGGATTGCCCGCGACGGCATCGAGCGCTCGCTCCGACGGACGGTCCTGGCTCAGCAGCGCCGGGCGCGATTCCTCGTCGTGGTGATTGTGATTCTCGCCGCGGTCTCCCTCTGGAGTGTGCGCGGTCAGTTTCTCCGAACCTCCGGCCAGACTGGCGAAGCGAGTTCGAGTGGCCCACTCGGCGTCGCTGAGGGAGCGGATCAGGACGCGCTCGAGAGCAATCGCTCGCGGGACGCGGGCGCGTCGACGGCGCCGGCGGCACCGGATGCACCGGCTCCAGATGCATTCGAATCTTCGCTGGCGTCATTGCGGGCCGAACTGGCGCGGATCAAGGATGACGATGCCGACATCGAGGAGCGGCTCGTCGCCCTGCGGGCCCTGATTGCGTCGATTGCGTCGATTGCGTCGCTTGCGCCTCCCAACGACGCCGCGGAGACGGAACGCGCCGGGCTTCGTGCCGAGGCCCAGGATCTGCTGGCCGTGCTGGAACTGAAGTCGTTCCTGCCGGAGAGCGGCGGGGGCTGAGTTCCGTCGGAGAAGATCTACTCCTTCGCGAGTTCGACCAGCACCGCGCCGCCCGGGAAGCGGTGGATCACTCGGTGGGGCGAGGTGGCCAGCCTGCGCAGGCGATCGAGCGTGAGCAGCGGATCGAGCCAGCCGCTCGCCGACCAGCGCTCGATCATGGAGGGGTCGATCAGGAGATGCGTGAATCCTGCGGTGCGGAGCGCCGCTGGCCAGCGCGACGGGTCCTCCGGCGCGGCCGCGATGATCGGGGCCAGCGGATTGGTGTCCCACACCGTCGCCCAGTCGTATCGAGCAGGATCTCCCCGGAAGTAGAAGGCCCGGGCCTCACCAATCAGAAGCACGCGCGAGTTCGGTGGCAGCAGATGGTTCAGAAAGAGAGACGGCGTTGCCGCGGCGACGATCTGGGCCTGCGCCGGAGGCGCCGACTCGCGCAGGGCCTGGGCCTGGAGATCGCCCGTGAAGAGCGGGATGAGACCGATCGCCGCGCCGGGCGCGCCGTTTCCCTCGCTGCGGTAGAGGAGTACCGGTGCCATCGAGAGGAGCACCAGCCCGATGGCCATTGCGGCGGCGCCGGCCGGTCTCCAGCGCTCGATGGGAAGCGTCCCAACGGCGAGTGCCGCGAGCAGCGCCGCTGGGATCAGGGTCGGCAGAAGGAAGCGCGACTGCAGATGCGTCGCCACCAGCCAGAAGCCAAGTTGGACCGCCAGCACGACGACGAGGGCAAGGCCACGGCGCCGCGTCCCGCCGCGGGCCAGCAGCACGCTCGCTCCGAAGAGGGCCAGGAGCGGCGTCAGCGCCCATTGCATCCGCCACGGTTCTCCCGGTGACGGATTCGACCCAACTCCGAAGGCGAGCCACTGCTGAAGCAGTCGAGCGGGGCGGTCGTGCCATGGGGTCTCGGTGCGGTGCCCGTCGGCGAATCGCTCGACCTGTTCGGCGCTCCACGGCCCACTTCCGAACAGGGTCGTTGCGAAGGGGAAGACCGGGTTGTCGACCGTGGCTGCATTGCGGATCAGCCACGGCGCCAGCACGACTGCGCTCAGGAGCGCCATCGCGGCGAGTGTCCGGAGCGCGGACGTCCAGTCTGACGTCGAGGTCGCGTCACTCGCTCCGCGCCCGCGGGTCAACAGCACGACGGCGGCGACGGGCAGCACGGCGAATCCGGCGGCGGTGAGTTTGGCCCCCGCAGCGGCGCCGACCAGCACGCCGAGTGCGGCGCCGAGTCGCAGCGATGCCGCCCGAGTGCAAGCGACGCCATCGGGGGGCGGCGCGAGCAGTCGCAGGGCCGCGGCGAGGAAGAGGCAGACCGCCATGTCGTTGTACGCGAGAGAGCCGACCACGATGGTCCACGGCGTCGCCAGCACGACGACCGCGGCGACACCGGCCGCGAGTGATCGCCGCGCCGCCGGGGCCTCGGGGAGCCAGGCGTGGGCCGCTTCGGCGGCGACGCGCGCCGCCAGCAGGGCCAGGCACGCGTGAAGGAGTTGGCAGGTCGGGGCGGCCTTGATCGCGGCGTGGGCGTCATCACCATGCAGCAGCATCAGGTGCAGAAACGCAGCTTCGACGAAACTTGGCAGGTGGCCGTAGACGCAGTGGGGGGTCGCGCCGAGTTCACCCTGGAGCAGCCACTCCTTGGGGAGCTGCAGGTGATAGCTCAAGGCGTCGTAGCCGCCGAACTCGCTGCTCCAGAGCCAGCCCGGCGCGGCGCAGGCGGCGACCAGCAGCACGGCGACGGCGGGAATCGCCGCGAGCCCCCAGGGCGATTGGCCGCTCTCCGACGCGACCGGCGGATCGAACCGTTGTGAGGCCACGCCGAGGACGGCACCGCCGACTACGAGGCACCACGCGATGGCGCCCGAGGGCACGCTCGCGCCCGAACCGCTTGTCGACACCGGGCCGCCGCCGAGAAGCCCAAGCGACGCAAGCGCGAGGGCCAGCCACATCGCCGCGGCGGAGCCGAGCGCAAGTTGCATCGCGATCGTCCCAGAACCTCCAGTATTCGAACCGAGCAGGAGCCGCCGAAGCGGCCAGCCGATGCCATGGGCCATCATCAGCCAGAGCAGCACGCGAGGCAGCGAGTTCGCCAGTGTGAACGCCACTCGCAGCGGGCCGTGCGGCGAGTCGGGCCCGGTCCAGGCTGCCACGACCGCCATGCTGCCGAGAAGCGCTCCGGCGGCGATCAGCAGCCAGAAGAAGCTGAGGCCGGTTTGCGGTCGTGCGGCGCGGATCACGTGCGGGAGTTTACTGAGCCGCGGTGTCGTCGTTGAGAGTGGAGAACGCAAATGAATTGCGGAGGGAATTGTCCACCCGCTCGCCGCGCGGTACGTTCCGAGCAACAGTCTCCGGCTCATCAACCGCGGGAGCTGTGAGCGGTCTGCGCCTGTGGTTCGAACCCAGTGCGGGTTTGGGGGGCGCCCGAGTCAAGCAGGGAGAAGTCCATGCGAGTCTTCAGCAGTTTCGTTGTCGCCCTGGCAATCGGGGCGTCCAGCGCCCAGGCCTCGTTCGATCCGGATTGGTCGATTGCGCGAATCTGGGACGAACAGATTCTCAGCGCCATCCGCAAGAGCACGCCCCGACCGCCGGTGCATGCCCGCAATCTCTACCACCTCTCCGCGGCGATGTACGACACGTGGGCGGTCTACGACCCCACGGCCCGCGGCGTCTACGTGCAGGAGAAGCTGCGGGCGCGGAATGTCGATGCGGCCCGGCGCGAGGCGATCAGCTACGCCGCGTACCGGGTCCTCAAGGCCCGCTACGTCGCCGGCAACGGTCCCAACATCGCGGTGATTCAGGCGGAGTTCAACGCCCTCTTCGCCGAGCTCGGCTACGACGCGGGCATCACCACCACGGTCGGCAACTCGCCTGCCGCGGTTGGCAATCGCGTCGCGGCGACGATCCTCGCGCAGAATCTCGGCGACGGTGCGAACGAGGCCAACAACTACGCCCAGAACGTCGGCTACGTGGTGGTGAACCCCTCGCTCGTCTTCAAGATCCCCGGATGTCCGATGTTCCAGCCTGCCCAGTGGCAGCCGCTGGCCTTCGACTTCCTCGTGCTTCAGAACGGCATCATCATCGGCGCGTCGGTGCAGACCTTCATCTGCCCGCACTGGGGCCACGTCACGCCCTTCGCCCTCAACGTCCTCGACGGCGATCCGGACCTGGGGCTGTATCACGATCTTGGCGGGCCTCCCGGCATTGGCGATCCGCAGGTCCTCACCGATGCCGTCGACAACATCGAGAAGGCCGCGAAGCTCGATCCCAGTCTTCCCGAGACGATCGACATTTCGCCGACGGTCTTCCACAACAGCCCGCTCGGAACGTACGACACGCCCGGCTACGGACTCAACCCCGTCACCGGCGATCCCTACGAGCCGAACGTCGCCAATCTGGGTGATTACGGCCGCGTGCTCGCCGAGTACTGGGCTGACGGTCCCGATTCGGAAACGCCTCCGGGCCACTGGCACGTCGTCACCAACGACCTCGCCGACAGCAAGGGGTTCGAGTTCAAGATCGCCGGCGAGGGCGATGAAGTCAGCGAACTCGAGTGGAGCGTCAAGACCTACCTTGCGCTGTCTGGAGCGAATCACGATGCCGCCGTGACGGCATGGGGCCAGAAGGGTCTCTACAACTCTGCCCGTCCTCTCTCGCGCGTTCGCTACGCGGGCGAGTCCGGCCAGTCGAGCGATCCGCAGCTTCCCTCCTACGACCCGGTAGGGCTTCCGCTCATCCCGGATCTCATCGAGCTCGTGACCGAGGACGACATCAAGCCGGGTGGACGCTTCGAGGACTTCCCGAACATGGTCTACGAGCCGCTGTCGGGCGAGCCCATCGGCATCGACGATCAGGTCGGGAAGATCGCGGTCCGGGCGTGGCTCGGCGGCTTCAACGCCGGCGGCACCACCGGGTTCTCCGCGACTGGTCCGCTCCCCGGACACGTCTATCGCACCGGCAGCGGCTGGGTCATCGGCGGATTCCTGCTCGGTGAAGACGACACTCCCGGTTCGCTCAACTCCGGACAGTCGGCGGCGGGCTCCGTGCTGATCAGCGAACTTCGCATCGATCAGCCCGGCAACGATCCGGACGAGTACATCGAGCTCGTCGGTCCTCCGGGCACCTCGCTCGACGGACTCACCTACATCTCAATCGGCGACGAAGTGCAGACGTCCGTTCCCGATGCGCAGGGTCGCGTGCAGGTGGCCATCAGCCTCGATGGTCACACCATCCCGGCCAGCGGCCTCTTCGTGATCGCCAAGCCCAACTTCTCGTTGGGGACCGCCGATCTCACGACGTCGTTCACCTTCACCGAGATCGGCAACTGCACCCACATGCTGGTCTCGGGCTTCTCCGGGTATCCCGGCCAGGAGCTCGACTACTTCGACGACGGCGTGCTTGATCTCGACCCGCTGCCCTGGGGCTCGACTCTCGATTCCATCTCGCTGCGGCGCAAGCCGGGCGCGGTCGGCATCTACTCGACCACCGTCCTCGGTCCCGAGAATCCGAAGAACCAGCTTCACGGCACGGGTTGGGTGCTCGCGGATCGCTGGATGCCGTATCAGGCTTCCAACTTCGTGACGCCGCCGTTCTCGGGGTACCTGTCCGGCCACAGCACCTTCAGCCGCTCGTCGGCCGAGGCCCTCACCGGGATGACCGGCAGCCCGTACTTCCCCGGTGGCTTCGCCGAAAAGGTGATCCCCGAGGGTTGGCTGAAGTTCGAAATGGGGCCTTCGGCTCCAGTCAGGCTTCAGTGGGTCAAGTTCAGCGACCCCGCTGACGAAGCCGGCGTCTCCCGCATCTGGGGCGGCATCCACCCCATCGCCGACGATCTCTCGGCTCGCCAGGCCGGCTACAAGGTCGGTCGTCGCGCCGTGGCTCGAGCTCTGGCGCTCTTCGAGGGCCTGAACAATTCGCCCGACCTCAACAACGATGGTCTGGTCGATGGCGCCGATCTGGGCGAACTCCTCGCGGCATGGGGCAACCCCGCGCCACAGGGCTTCGACCTCGACGGCAATGGCCAGGTCGACGGCAGCGATCTCGGCATCCTGCTCTCGAAGTGGGGAAGCTGAGTTCGATCGAGGCGTGTTCGCTCGCGAGAGCGACACTCCTCAGCATGTGACTCTTTCGCGCGGGGTGCCGTCCATGACGGCGCCCCGCGTCGTTTTTGCGTCGCGTGGTTCCGATTGGGTTCGGTGCACCGCGAGACCCACGGTCCCCGAAGGCTCTCGGCCTCAGGCGTGCCGCAGTCGGTATCGCACCTCGCCCGCGACGATCGTCGCGGCGGCGCGGCCGCGCACGGTCCAGCCATCGAAGGGGCAGTTGCGACTCCGGCACCGAAAGTCGCGGGAGTCGATGGTCCACTCGCACTCGGGGTCGATGACGGTGAGGTCCGCGGGGCCGCCGATTGAAAGGGTGCCGAGCCCGAGGCGATCGAGTCCGACGAGTCGAGCGGGTTCGATGGTCATCATCGCGATCATCCGCGACCAGGAGATGACGTTGTCGTCGACCAGCGCCTTGCGATAGAGCGGGAGAGCGCACTCCAGACCGATCATGCCGAACGGAGCCGCGTTGAAGTCGAGTCCCTTCTCGTCCGGGGCGTGCGGAGCGTGGTCGGTGGCCAGCACCGTGATGGTGCCGTCGGCGATGCCTTCCTTGATCAGCAGGATGTCCTCGGCGGCGCGCAGCGGAGGATTGACCTTGGCATTGGTGTCGTAGTCGGCACACGCCTCTTCGGTCAGGAGCAGGTGGTGGGGAGCCGCCTCGCCGGTCACCGGCTCGCCGCGCCGCCGCGCCGCTCGAATCAGCTCGACCGAGCCGCCGCTCGAGAGGTGCTGGGCGTGATAGGCGCAGCCGACGGAGCGATTGAGTCGGAGATCGCGCTCGATGATCAGCTCCTCGGCGATCCGCGGCCACCCTCCGAGGCCCAGCCGCGTCGAGAGTTCGCCGGCATTCATCACCCCGCCCCTGGTCAGCGTGGGCTCCTGGCAATGCTGCATGAACGGGCGCCCGGCGACGCGACAGGTCTGGAGGACGCGAAGCATCATCCCCGCCGAGGCGATCACGTCGCCGTCGTCGGAGAAGGCCACCGCGCCGGCGCTGGCCATGGCGCTGATGGGGGCGAGGGCCTCGCCCGCCCGACCGATCGTCGCGGCCGCGACCGGAAAGATGCGAGCCTGTCGAAGGCTGTCGCCCTTGAGTCGGATGAACTCGACCAGTGTGGTGGTGTCGAGCGCCGGCCGGGTGTTGGGCATGCAGCAGACGGTGGTGAACCCGCCCGCGAGCGCGGCGGCGCCGCCGCTCTGAAGGGTCTCCTTGTGCTCGCCTCCGGGCTCGCGAAGGTGAACGTGGATGTCCAGCAGGCCCGGCGTGATCAGCAGCCCTGCGGCGTCGAAGCGCTCGGCTTCCGGAGGGGCGGCGATCGACCGAGGCTCGATGGCGGCGATGCGTCCGTCGACCACCAGCACGTCGCCGGTGAAGTCGATGGCGTGGGCTGGGTCGATGATTCGTCCACCGACGAGATGGAGCGTGGGCATGAAGAGGCTCGGGAGGCGGCGGGACGAATGTCGATTGTGGAATCAGTCCCGGTAGGGGGCATCGAGGTTCTGCCCCTGGATCCACACCGAGTCGGCGATGAACTCGATCCGCTGCGTCGGCTCGGTGATCGCGGCGACCTCTTCGGCCGGGCGACGCGCGTCCTCGGCGTAGTGCCGAAGCTGGGCGACGCCCACCGTGGTGGAGATCGCATCGCCCCGGGCCACGAAGGCTTGCCCGGCGGCGTTCCGCGGCACGAAGAAGGCGTAGCCGCGGAAGCGCACGAAGATCGGCGTGCCGGCGCTGTCGCGTGCTTCCATCCAGCACCCCTTGATGGCGCAGACGCTGGTGATGCGACCTTCGATGATGACATCGCGCTCCTCACCGTTGAGCGAGGCGACCGTGCAGGAGGGGACGCCGGTCGAGGCGAGCGGAGCGCCGTAGCGGTTCGATCCAGTTGTGCATCCGCCGACGAAGAAAAACGCCGCGAGCATGAACACACCGAGGGTGAGAGTTCGAGAGGGCATGCGGCGATGATAAGGAAGGGACAGAGCGGCCGCGAAGCGGCCGAGACGGGACAGACCGGCCGCTCCGCGGCCTTGCAGGGGGCAGCAGAGGGTTGCACGACTGAGTGCGTGCGCGGAGGGGCGACGCACGCGCTGACCGCAAGGCGCCCGTGACCGACCGCAAGGCGCCCGTGACCGTCCCCAGGCGCACGCGCCCGCCCAGTCCGCCGGGGTCCGCCCGGCGCGGCGTACGAAAGCGAGTGTCGGCCCGGAGGGCGTTCCCGTGCCGCAATCGCAAGGCGCCCGTGACCGACCGCAAGGCGCCCGTGACTGACCGCAAGGCGCCCGTGACCGACCCCAGGCGCACGCGCCCGCCCAGCCCGCCGGGCTCCGCCCGGCGCGGCGTACGAAAGCGAGTGTCGGCCCGGAGGGCCGAACCGAGCGCTCAAAAAACCAAGAACGCCCGCTCGAAGAGCGGGCGTTCTTGACGATCGTGAGATCGAAATTACTTCGTGCAGGCCGACTTGCCGGAGCAGGTCTTGCCTTCGCCGACCGCACCCATGCTGGTGGTGCCAGCGGTCGCGGGGCAGGTCTTGACGCATGGGGTGCTGCAGTTCTTGGCCTCGCCGACAGCGCCCGGGCTGGTCGTGGCAGACTTCGAGCAGCAACCCTTCGACTCGCCGACGGCGCCTGGGGCGGTCTGGCTGGCGGTGCAGGTGCTGGCGCAGGCCGCGGACTTCTCGGCGCAGCAGGCCTTCTCAGAGCCGACGGCGCCAGCGGCGACCGGCGAGTCCGACTTCGGGGTCGTGCTGCAGCCGACGAGGGCGGCGGTGAGCGTACAGGCGGCGAGCAGAGCAAATCGCTTCATCGGGAGTTCTCCTGGGAGGCGCTCGGGGCGCCGGTTTGGGTTCATTCACAAAAGGTCGGACGGACACCCGCCGACCCCGAGGACCACCGAGGGGTCCGAGGGAAACCGCGGAGTATACGGATGAACACAGACCAACCATCCCGTATTTCACCCTTCCCGCGGCTTTCCGTAGAGTTCGACCCCCGCATGGACCCGACGTTCCCCGAAAACCTCGACCCCGACCAATCGTCCTCCGACGGCTCGGGCGGTGGCGCGCCCTCCGAGGACCGGGAGGCACGCCTCACCAGACTTCTCGAAAAAGCCCGGGGATTGGCCAAGGTGCCGGGGGTCTATTTGATGAAGGACCGGTCCGGCAGCGTCCTGTACGTGGGGAAGGCCAGGTCGCTTCCCGATCGGGTCTCCACCTACTTCGTGCCCTCGGCGGAGCTGGGAGGTCGCAAACAGCCGATGCTCGAACTGGTCGAGGAGTTCGACACCATCGAGTGCGACAGCGAGTGGGAGGCGATGCTCATGGAGAGCCGCCTGATCAAGGACACCCGCCCTCGATTCAACACCCGCCTCACCGACGACAAGACCTTTCCCTATCTTGCCGTCACCGTCCGCGACGAGTTTCCCGGGGTCTACATCACCCGGACGCCGACCGACGAGCGATTCAAAGGGGCCAGGATCTTCGGTCCCTTCACCTCGGTCTGGGCCCTTCGACAGGCGGTCCAGTTGCTTCAGCGGGTCTTCAAGTACCGCACCTGCGAACTGGACATCAGTTCGAGCGATCCCCGCAACCAGCATTTTCGGCCCTGCCTCCTGGCGTCGATCGGCCAGTGCACCGCGCCGTGCGCCAATCGGATTGCGCCGACGGCGTATCGCGAGGACATCGATCGATTCGTCCGCTTCCTCGGCTCCAAGCGCAGCGCCATGCAGCGGAGCATGCGGGAGGAGATGGAGCGGGCCGCCGAGGCCCTCGAGTTCGAGCGTGCCGCCGTGCTCCGCGATCAGCTCACGGCGCTCGATCGCCTCGGCGATCGCGAGCAGGGTGGCATCCGCGGGGCCGCAAGCGGGGGGTCGAGCGAGGGTGCCGAATGGCAGCCGGAGGTGACCGTGTTCGTCGGCGATCCGGCGCAGGGGCTCCGTTCCCTCCAGCGCACGCTGGGCATGACCGAGCCCATCCGCTGCATGGAGGCGATCGACATCGCCCACCTCGTCGGCGGCGAGACCGTGGGAAGCAAGGTCTGCTTCATCGATGGTCGCCCCTTCAAGGACGGCTACCGCAGGTATCGCATCCGCACGGTGCTCAACGACGACTACGCGGCGATCCGCGAAGTCGTGTCGCGGCGCTATCGCGAAGCCGGTGACGGTCAGGAGCTCTATCCCGATCTCATCCTGATCGACGGCGGAATCGGACAACTCCATGCCGCCGAGGAGGCGTTTCGACAGCTTGCTCGGAAGCCGCCCATGGTGATCTCGCTGGCCAAGAAGGAAGAGCTGATCTACGTGCAGGAGCGACCCGAACCGATCCGGCTGGGTCGCGAGAACGCGGGGCTCAAGCTCTGTCAGGCGATCCGCGACGAGGCCCATCGCTTCGCCCAGCACTACCACCACGTCCTGCGGCGTAAGCGCCTGCTCGACGAGTGATCGCGGAGCGCGGGGTGTCGCCGGCGGCACCGGCGTCCCGCGGTGCTCCAGTCGCCTTTTGGGGGATCGAACCAGTCGGGCGCCTGGACTTTCGCGGCGGGTGGGTCGCCGCAGCCGACTTTGCCGCTTTCGCGGGATTCGCCGGTTTCGCGGGCTTCGCAGGTTTCAGGGGCTTCGACGGAATCGTGACCTTCGCCTGCGTGGTCGCCTTCGTTGAAGTCGTGCGGGACTGGTCTGGCCTGCGCGAAGGTTCTGGCGATGTCCGCCGGGCTGTCTCGCCAGCGGTCTCACGAGCGGTGTGCCGGGTGGGCGCTCGCCCGGGACCCAGACGAAACGCCGAGGGGATCGGAGACTCGAAGCGCATCTTCGCGGCGGTCGTCGGATGTTCGATCTCGAGCGTGAGGGCGTGAAGCGCGATGCGCCGTTCGTGCCATCGAGGATGCATCTCGCCGTATCGATCGTCGCCGAGGATGGAATGACCTCGGTCGGCCAGGTGCACCCGGATCTGATGCCGCTTGCCGGTCTCGAGCCGCACCGACAGCAGGGATGAGTCGCCCCAGCGCTCGCGGACCGTGACGTGGGTGATGGCGTGCTCGCCGGGCTCCTCGTGCGAGGCAACGCGGCGGCCGAGATTCTCCGTCGTCACCAGGCGCGAGCGGATGGTGAAGTGATCGTCACGCGGTTCTCCCGAGACCACCGCGACATACTCGCGCTCCGGGTGTCGCTCCTCGAACTGTCCGCGAAGCGAGGCCGTCGCGGCCCGCGTGCGTCCGAACACCAGCACGCCCGAGACGCCGCGATCAAGCCGCTGCACGACCCCCAGCGGTTCGCGCTGCCGCAAGGCCACCCGCACGATCTCGACCAGCGTGCGCGGCTCGCCGTTGGCGGTGGGCACTGTGAGGGCCCGCCAAGGCTTGTCGACCACGACGATCGCCTCATCCAGGTGCAGGAGATCGGTCCCGGGAATTGACGGCGGGCGGGGCTTCTCGGGGTAGCGACGTCCGGGGTCGAAGGCGACGTCGATTGCCGCACCGTGCCGCAGCCGCGCTTCGGGTCGATCGCAGATCACTCCGTCGAGGGTCACGCAGGCGTGATCGAAGAGGCCGCGAAGCTCTCGCCGCGAAAGCCCGGTGAGGCCTTGGACGATTCGATCGGCGCGCACGTCGCCGTCGAGTCCGTCGGTGGCTCCCACAAGGTGGCGAAGTCGTTTCACCTCGCACAGTAGGATCAGCGAGTTCGCGCGCCCGAGGCCGGACGGAAGTCACCCATGAGCTTTGCGACCCTTGCGGGGCACGATCTTCTTCTCTCGATCAAGGCCGTCCCCGGCGCCTCTCGCGATGCGCTTGGCGGCGAACTTGGTGGTCGGCTCAAGGTCCGCGTGGCCGCGGCTCCTGAAGGAGGAAAGGCCAACAAGGCAATCTGCGAACTCGTGGCTCGAGCCTTGGGCGTCAAGGCCAGACAGGTGAGCGTCGAGCTGGGCCGCAGCAATCCCGAGAAGGTGGTGCGGGTGACGGGATGGTCGACCACGGCGGAGTCCGCGATGAAGCGACTCCTCGATCGCGAGTGAGCTGCCCGGCCCATCTCTCTACGATTGGGTCATGTCCACGCCGCGTCAGGTGCCCCAACGGCAGAAGCGTGGCCCCGCGCTGACCGCGACCGATCGAGTCACGCGGATTCCTGCAGTGCGACCGAGGCTCCGCGATCAGTTGCGGGAACTGCTGCGGCGCACGTACGAGCAGATCCAGACCCGCGGGCGACGGTCCGACCGACTCGTCTCCAGTTCGTCGCGCGGCTCGCCGCCCAGTTCGCCGTCCAGTTCGTCGTCCAGTTCGTCGTCCAGTTCGTCCGGCTCGTCCAGTTCGTCCAGTTTGTCGGGGTGCTCGCTCGATGCCCACTGGGATTCCGTGGTGCAGGGCATGCTTCGTCGCAGCCGTGCGGTCGGGGGAAACAGCGTCGAGGTCTTCACCGATGGCGATGCGATGTTCGAAACGCTCTGGGTGGATATCGACGCGGCCAAGGCGCGGGTCTGGGTCGAGTGCTACACCGTCGAACCCGATCGGGTCGGAACCCGGACCATTGCGGCGCTGGCCAGCGCCGCCCGGCGGGGGTGCGACACGCTGCTCTTCATCGATGCGGTCGGAAGCAACACGCTCGCCCAGGCGGACTACGCCGAACTGCTGGAGGCCGGTGGGCGGGTCTGCATCTACAACCCGCGCTCGCGCTGGCTGCGGCGCAGCCCGCTCAACCGCAATCATCGCAAGCTGGTGGTCCTCGATGCGTCCGTCGGCTTCGTCGGAGGCATGAACATCAGCGAGCACTATGCCGGTTCGCGATACGGACTGGACACCTTCCGGGATTGCCACCTCCGAATCCACGGACCGGCGTGTCGGCTGCTGGAACGATCGTTGGCGGCGATGGTCCGACACGGAGACTTCGCCCACTGTCCGCTCCCGACTCCCGAGGCGGCGATCCCAGAAGCTCCCTCAGAAGCTTCACTGGATGCCTCGGGCCGCTCGATCGTCCAGCTGCTCGAGTCCAGCGCGAGCCCCGGGCGCCGCGAGATTCAGCGGGAGCTGGGCGTGGCCATCGACGCGGCGCGGGTGAGCGTCGAGCTGGCCACACCGTACTTTGTTCCGCCGCAGTCGCTCCGGCAGCGCCTCAAGGCGGCGGCGCGGCGGGGGGTCGCCGTCCGCCTGCTCACGACCGGGCGATCGGACGTTCCCCTCGTGGCCCTGGCGGCACGGCACGTCTACGTCGACCTGCTCCGCAGCGGCGTGCAGATCTTCGAGTTCGATGAACCCGTGCTGCACGCCAAGGTCGCCATCATCGATTCCATGTATGCAATGGTCGGCTCGTTCAACCTCGACCTCTGGTCCAACTCCAGAAACCTCGAGCTGAACGTCGGTATCGTCTCGCCCGAAGTGCTGGCCCGGCTTCACGACCAGTTCGAGGCCTGGCTGGACGACTCCCACGAGATCTCGCTCGATGGGCATCGTCGGCGCTTCTGGGGCCGACGGTTGGTCGAGTGGGCCGCGTACCAGTTGATGCGGCTCTGAGCCGCCGTCAATCGCCGGTCGCCGAGCCCCGGACCCCGGACCGTTGCCGACGAGGATGCTCACTACCCTTGCCGCGATGTCATCGACCCCCGCCGTGACTGGACTTGACCGAGGCATCCCGTCGCCCACCTCCGTCTCTTGCGGCCCGGCGCCGCTGGCGCCGGGGCTGGCGGGGGAGTGGATGCTCGATCCGCAGATCGACTTCCTCAATCATGGCTCGTTCGGAGCCCTGCCGCGGCGGGTGGCGACCGCTCAGGATCGCTACCGGGCGATGATCGAAGCTCGACCGATCGAGATGCTTGGTCGGCGCTGCCGAGAACTGCTGGGGCCCGCGCGGGCCGCGGTCTCGTCATTCGTCGGGGCCCGGCCCGAGTCGCTCGGCTTCGTCTCCAACGCCACCGGCGCGGTCAACTCGGTCCTTCGGACCATGGAGCTGCGCCCGGGTGACGAGCTCCTGACCACCGACCACGTCTACAACGCGGTGCGACAGACCATGCGATTCGTCGCCGAGCGCGCCGGCGCGGTGGTCATCGAAGCCCCCGTTCCGCTCCCGATCGCGTCGTCGACGGCGATCCTCGACCAAGTGCTGGAACGGATCACGACTCGAACACGTCTCCTCGTGATCGACCATGTGACCTCGCCGACGGCCCTTCGATTTCCCGTTGAGGCGCTGATCGCCGCGTGTCGCCAGCGAAACATCGATGTTCTGGTCGACGGCGCCCACGCCCCGGGAATGCTGCGGCTCGATCTCGACTCGCTCGGCGCCGCCTTCTACGCGGCGAATCTTCACAAGTGGACCTGCGCCCCCAAGGGCGCCGCCTTTCTCTCGGTTCGAGCCGATTGCGCCGCCGCGGTGCATCCTCCGACGGTCAGCCACTTCCTCAATCAGGGCTTCGACCGCGAGTTCGACTGGCAGGGCACGCGCGACATCAGCGCGTGGCTGAGCGTGCCGGATGCGATCCGCTTCATGGACGACACCGCGCTCGGCCTCGGCTGGTCGCGGGTGATCGATCACAACCACCGACTCGCCGTCTGGGTCCAGCAGTTCCTCTGCAACGCCTGGAACGTCACGCCACTCTCGCCGCTCGACGGTGAACTCCTCGGCTCGATGGCAACGGTGCGGCTGCCCGAGCCGCTGCAGCCCAAGCAGGGGGCCTTCGACTCCTTCGAGGCGCTGCAGTTGGCGATCTACGAAGGACATCGAATCGAGGTCCCGGTCATCGAGTGGGGGGGACACTGGCACGTGCGACCCTGCTGTCAGGTCTACAACCGCGCCGAGCAGTACGTGCGCCTCGCCGAGGCGATCGGTACGCTCGCCCAGCAGGCGCGACAGCGGGCTGGATGATCGAGTGAGTTCGAATGAGTTCAAGTGGGTTCGTCGGCACATCACGTGATGCATGGAGGCAATCTCGGCATGACCCCGATCCTGGAACAGATTCGACAGACCCTCGAGAACCCGGCGATGCGGCACGCGGCCATGGTGCACGCACCAGTTGCTCTGGCCATGATCGGGGTTCCGGTGCTGCTGCTGGCGCTTCTCATTCCGCGGCAGCGCACCCCGCGGGTGATTGCGGCCATCTGGTACGCGGTGCTGGCCGGGGCGGCGTTTCTGGCGATGCAGAGTGGTGAACTGGCCGAGGGGAAGCTCCCCTCGGACCTCGACGTCGCGGCGGTCGAACTGGTCGACCGACACGAGTCGCTGGCGTCGCTGGTCTGGTGGATTGCAGCGGGCGTCGCGGGCGTCGTGGGCGTCTCTCTCTTCAAGCCCAGAGCGGTCCGGATCAGCGCCTCGATTCTCGCCTTCGCTGGAGCGGTGGCCTGCGCCGGCGTGGTGGCGACCGCGGCCCACGATGGCGGGCAACTGGTCTATGTCCACGGCATCGGGACCACGCCGCGGGCGGAACTCGGACGAGTCCGTACCGAACGGGATGACCTCCAGCGACGACTCACCGAGGCGACCGCCCGGCTGGACGCGGCGACGGCTCGGGAAGAGCCCACGCCCGAGCGCGATCTGGGGGGCAATCTGGGGCGCGACCAACAGCGCGATCTGGGACCTGCCAGGTCGGGCGAGTCGGCGCGGACCGGCAGCGGAGCCGCGACGGAAACCGCGCCGGCGGACCCACGCGTGGCTTTCTTTCACGAATCGGTCGAGCCATTGCTTGCCTCGTACTGTCAGTCGTGCCACAACAGTCGGCGGCCCAGGAGTGGCTTCGATCTGACCAGTGCTGCGGGAATGACCAAGGGCGGTCGGGTGTTGAAGAAGTCGCCGGTCGTTCCCGGCGACCCCGAGCAGAGCCCGCTGATGGCGATCATCCGCGGAGTCCACGGCGACGTGGAGCAGATGCCCCCGGACGAGTCGATGGCTCCAGAGGAGATCCGCGTGTTCGAGCAATGGATCAGGGACGGGGCCGTTTGGGGATCGGCATCATGAGCAGAGTCACCGGTCCAACGCCGCGCTTCGAGTCCGCATCCGACGCACTGCGCCGGTTGTCGAGTCGGCACTCGGGTGGCGCTTCGCGGCGGGTGGCGACACTCGGCGCCCTGACCGCAGCGCTCCTGTTCGCCGGCTGCGCCTCCGGCTCGTCCGCCCCGACTGATGGACGTTCACGCGACACGGCCCCGGCGACGGAGCAGACCCCGACGCGTCCCGCCGATCCCGCGCTCCGCGCGTCCACCGCAACGCCGCAGCGACCCGAAGTCGCCGCAGGTACGGCGGCGCCCGCGGGTCGACCCGTGGACGCTGCACCGTCTCCGCCGCCCAACATCGCCGCAGGAGCGATCAGTTCGACAATCGAGACCCGCAGCGAAGTGCTCCGCCAGCCGTGGTCCTTCGGCGAAGCGGCGGGGAGCCTGCTGAGTTCTCTCAACTACCGCATCCACACCACCCTCGCCGATGGGCAGCTCCTGAAGGATCTGCCGACCTTGATGGAGGCGGCGCTGGACCACTACACCACGGCCCTCGGAGAGCTTCCGCGACCCGACTCCGGTCTTCGCAGCTACGTCTTCGAGCGCCGCTCGGAGTGGGCGGCGTACACCCGTCGTCGACTTCCCAACGACGCCGAGACCTATCTGGCCATCGGACGCGGCGGCTACACCACCGAGGGCGAGTCGGTCCTCTTCAATATCGGCCGCGAAGACACCTTCATCATCTCGGTGCATGAAGGGTGGCATCAGTACACCCAGACCGTCTTCACCGATCGGCTCCCGACCTGGATCGAGGAGGGGATCGCCTGCTACATGGAAGGCCATCGCTTCCGCCGAGGCAGCGCCACCCCGACCTTCCTGCCGTGGCGCAACTTCGAGCGATTCGGCGAGCTTCGCGACGTGGTCCGCAGCGACCGTCTGCTCCCGTTGAAGGAGATGCTCGACGGCACGCCGCAGGCGTCGCTCGGTCAGGGCAAGTCGTCGCTGCTGGGCTACTACGCCCAGTCCTGGGCCTTCATCCACTTCTTGAACGAAGGCGAAGGGGGTCGCTATCACGACGGGCTGCGACAGGTGATCGCCGATGCCGCGGAGGGTCGATTGACTCGGCGGCTCATGCGCTCGGACAAGATCCCGCAGCAGGCCCGACGTCCCTGGGCCCTGTCGCGCACCGCTCGGTGGATCGTCATCGAGTACTTCAATCAGGATCTGGACGAGATCTCGGCGCAGTACGAGGCGTTCGTGCGGACGATCACCACCAGTGGCTCGAGCAACGCGATCTGGCGCGGCGAGAGTCCGGTTGGTTTGAGCGGAACTGGTTTGAGCGGAACTGGTTTGAGCGCTCCGTAGCGGCCTCCGGCCGGAACTGGTTTGAGCGCTCCGTAGCGGCCTTCGGCCGCACACTCGCTTTCGTACGCCGCGCGGGGCAAAGCCCCGCGGGCTGAGCCTGGTTTGAGCGCTCCGTAGCGGCCTCCGGCCGCACACTCGCTTTCGTACGCCGCGCCCGGCGGAGCCGGGCGGGCTGAGCCACGCGTTCGCGTCGCGAATGATGCAGGCGCCTCGGAATCGCACACGTGCAGATCGTCCCGCCACCCCGCGCACGCACCGAGTCGTGCAACCCTCTGCGGCTCCCTGAGCCCTGAGCGCTGCCCCCTGAGCGCTCCGTAGCGGCCTCCGGCCGGAACTGGTTTGAGCGCTCCGTAGCGGCCTCCGGCCGGAACTGGTTTGAGCGCTCCGTAGCGGCCTTCGGCCGC
>Ga0163151_10004943_pt1 | contig 17437 bp, 18 predicted proteins | sample OliLakLV19MP5IB2_FD_145596 | JGI IMG/M metagenome (GOLD analysis project Ga0163151, IMG submission 145596) | Freshwater microbial mat bacterial communities from Lake Vanda, McMurdo Dry Valleys, Antarctica - Oligotrophic Lake LV.19.MP5.IB-2 | ecosystem: Environmental > Aquatic > Freshwater >...
GAATTCTTTTGGTTGTTAAACTTTAGATCTAAATAATATTCCTTTTAACATCCACTAACGAATGGAATTAAACAAGCCCTGAAATGGGTTTTTGTTTTGCCTGCTAACAAAACAATATTTTGTGAGTGACGTCGAAATAAAATTCAAAAAATCACAATTTAACCTAAAACAAACATTTGCTAATCTGTGCTATTATATAGGCATGAAAAATATAATAATTGTAATCGGTATTATCATTGTAATCGCTGGTGCTTTTTATTTTTTATCAACTAAAGATGAACCTGTAGTAGTGACTCCAGGAAACCCGCAGAATACGGCCACTACAACGCCAATTGTTCCAGTTGTCGATACAACAAAAACAGTTATGGGGTACTCAGTTGAAAATCGAAATATCTTGGCTTATCACTATGGGACAGGAAGTAAAGAAATAGTATTCGTCGGTGGTATCCACGGCGGATACGAATGGAACACTACCCTTCTCGCTTACGAACTTATGGATTACCTCACAGCAAATCCAGATGCTATTCCTGAAAATATTCGTATTACTATCATCCCAGTTTTAAATCCAGACGGTCTTTATAAAGTGACTGGGAAAGAAGGTCGCTTCGAAAAAACAGATGTCTCATCCTCAAGAGAAACTGTAATTGCAGGACGTTACAATGCAAACAATGTAGACCTCGGTCGCAATTTTGATTGTGACTGGCAGACTAAAGGTGTATGGCAAAAGACGACTGTAAGCGGTGGAACAGCAGTCTTTTCAGAACCAGAAAGTATTGCCTTCAAAAACTACATAGAAACACAAAACCCTACAGCAAGTGTTGTTTGGTATAGTTCTGCGGGTGGTGTGTTCTCTTCTAGTTGCGGAAGTCCGGTTTCTGTAAAAACAAAAGCTCTTACTGATCTGTATGCAAAAGCTTCTGGGTATAAAGCGTACTCAACATTTGATTTCTACAAAACAAGCGGTGACTTGGTGAACTGGCTAGCAAAAAAGAATATTCCAGCAATAAGTGTCCTCCTCACTACTCACGAAAATACTGAATTTAGCAAAAACTTGGCGGGGATGAAAGCAGTATTAGTGGAGTACTCTAAATAGTACAACCTTGCTAAATGAATAAAAATAAAAAATACCTAATTGGAGGCATTGTTGTTGTAATTTGTGCGATTATATTTATTTTTATTTACCCCAAAAAAGCACCCACTATAGAACCTACTACCCAAATAGTCGTTACAAAAACTATTCCCGAAGAAAGATTGATTGGAACATCCGTCGAGGGTCGTGAAATAAAATCATACACGTATGGTCTTGGGAAAACTCACCTCTTGTTTGTCGGTGGTATCCACGGCGGATACGAATGGAACAGTGTTCTCTTGGCATACCAAGTAATGGATTATTTGAAAGAAAATCCTGAAATAATCACAAAAAATCTCACTGTCACTATTATCCCCTCTGCAAATCCAGATGGTTTGTATAAATTAATAAGGAAAGAAGGAAGATTTAGTATTGCAGATTTACCAACCACTACACAACCCATAGGAACCGGAAGATTTAATACTCGGGATGTTGACCTAAACCGAAATTTTGATTGCAAATGGCAATCGAAAAGTATGTGGAGAGGTAATGTAGTAAGCGCAGGAGCAAAAGTATTTTCTGAACCAGAAGCAGTGGCTATTCGTGATTTTGTTTTAAAATTTAATCCGAGGAGTGTCGTTTTTTGGCACAGTATGGGAAACAGTGTTTATGCATCGCAGTGCGAGACCGGTATTCTCCCAGAAACAATTGATATTATGAATTCCTATGCAAAAGCTTCAGGATATAACGCGGTTAAAACATTTGACGCATATCAAACCACAGGTGATGCTGAAAGTTGGCTGGCAAAAATAGGTATTCCTTCTATTACTGTAGAATTAAAAACGCACGAGACTGTTGAATTATCTCAAAACCTTTCTGGAGTGAAAGCACTTTTTGAATATTATTCTCGTTAAGTATCTTTAAGGAATTTGAGCTAGAATCCAAAACTTTTAGTAAATCTTGAGAGACTTTTCTATGTTACAATTTAAATATGTCTGAAAAAATTCATCAACACAACTCCCCCGTATCAACCTTTACATACATATTGAGTTTTGTGTTAGTTATACTAATAGGTTTTATAGTGTATGGTGTCTTGCAATACAAAGACTTGACTGCAAACCTACTTGCCACGAAAAATGAGCTGGCATCCACCACAAAAGCTCTGCAAGAAAAAAGTGAAGGTTTGTTGATCGCAGAAAAGGTGAACTCTGAACTCTACACAAAACTAACTGGCGAAACAATCCGAAATGATACTTTTTTTCAACAAATACAAGCACTGTCGTCCACTGTAGGAATCCTAGATAAGTTAAGTAAAACGGATGAAGAGCTGCTACAAAAATATTCAAAGGTATATTTCCTAAACGAATACTTTCTTCCCTCTTCTCTTACTCAAATAGAAACAAATTTTTTATACAGAAAAGACAAACCTGAAACAATTCATACAAACATAAAACCGTACCTAGAAAACTTGCTGAAAACTGCGCAAGCTGAAGGGGTGAATTTACTTGTGCTTTCTGGATACCGCTCATTCAACACGCAAGCAAACCTCAAAATAAACTACAAAATAGTGTATGGCTCTGGCGCCAATAAGTTTTCCGCAGACCAAGGATACTCCGAACACCAGCTCGGTAGCACATTAGATTTCACCACCGAATCTGTAGGTGAAATTTTAAATAGCTTTGAAAAAACTCCGGGTTACGAATGGCTTACGAAAAATGCCCACAAATTTGGTTTTATACTTTCCTATCCAAAAAATAATACATTCTACCAATACGAACCTTGGCATTGGCGTTTTGTGGGAGTTGAACTCGCCATAAAACTACAAAACGAAAGTAAATTCTTTTACGACTTGGACCAAAGAGAAATAAACACCTACTTGGTAAAAATATTTGATTAAAAAAACCTAGGAAGTGGCCCTTTGTAAAATCTCAACCGCCGCAACCTCTTCGTCGAAATTTATCAGAAATAATATATTTAAAATTTAATTTAGACTATTCAGTGGTTTATGATTCTGAGCAATAGGAAACCTTCTTCCTGCGCCCCAGGCTTTCTCGTGGACACGTATAGTGGGAGCAGCTTGCCTCCTTTTAAATTCAGCCTTGTCAACCATTTTGTGAATTTTTGCAAAATCAGTAAACTTTGACTCGGTAACTATTTTTTTACACTCCTCTAATATTTGTGGATCTATGGCGGTTCCTTCTATGTATGGAATTAAAATAGAATCTAGTACAGGATATGGTGGAAGTGAGTCAACGTCTTTCTGTCCTTCATACAACTCAGCGGACGGTTCTTTGTCTATTATATTTACAGGAATAATTTCTTTTTCATGAAATTGATTTATATACCTGCACAAATCCCACACTTCTGTTTTATATAAATCAGATATCGGTGCGAGCCCTCCATTCATATCTCCGTACAAAGTACAGTATCCAACAGCCGATTCGCTTTTGTTACCAGTAGTTAAAGGTAGGTATTCTGGATATTCGTTTGAAAACGCCATAAGCACCATTCCTCGGAAGCGGGCTTGCATATTCTCTACGGTCAAGCTTTTCTCAGATTTGCCAAGAGACCGAGCAAAATCATTCATAAACAAATCCACATGAGCTTTAATCGCATAGTTATACAACTTAACTCCCAAGTTATCGCACAGTCTCTCTGAATCAGTTACACTACCTGTGGAGCTCACAGCAGAAGGCATAGTAATAGCCACAACATTGTCAGGACCAACAGCTTCGACCGCAAGAGCGAGCACCAGAGCTGAATCCACCCCACCACTAGAAGCTACTACTGCCTTTTTGAAACCACACTTTCTCATATAATCCTTGATTCCAAGAACAATCTGTTTAAAGTAAAACTCTGGTCTAGACCTAGGTAGAGTTCCTAGTCCGTTACTTTCTTCAATTCTCACAACAGAAATTCTCCCTTCGTTTTTTGTAATTTCAAATACAGCATTATCTTCCTCAAAGCTTTTCAGGATTGAGACAAGCGCACCAGAACCGTCCACAACAAAAATTGTACCATCAAACACAATATCATCATTACCACCAACTTGATTTACATACACCAAAGGAAGACTGTAACTCTCTGCAACTTTTGCAAATTTTTCCAAACGGTAGTTAGGCTTTCCAACTTGAGAAGGCGAAGCGTTTATACTGACAAGTATTTCTGCACCAGCTTTTACCGTTTCTTCCACTGGATTTATAGGATAAATAAAGTTGTTAGTGACAGCTTTGTCATTCCACATGTCTTCACAAATAAGAAGACCTACTTTTATTCCTTGTATATCTATTACTTTAACCTCCCTACCTGCTTCAAAATATCTACTCTCATCAAATATGTTATACGTAGGAAGTAGTCTCTTAAAGTACTTGTGCGCCACAACTCCATTTTGCAAAACAGCTAAGGCATTGTGAAAAGATTTTCCAGGCCTTGTATGTTTATCAAAATAACCTAATACAACAGTCAATTTAGTGCCCGCAGTAGACAGACCGATTTTCTCCAAACAGGCGTATTGATCTTCAAAAAAACCGACCTGCTCAATAAGATCAAGTGGAGGATATCCTGTTATCGTCAACTCAGGAAAAATTATGACATCGACCCTATCCTTATTAGTATTAATTACTTCCAATATCCTATTTGTATTCCCTTCCAAATCACCCACTATCATATTAAGCTGAGCTGTAAATATTTTCATAATTATCCAAGTATAACAAAGGTTTCGAGCCGACACCATAATTGACAAACCGCTCGTAATCAATTAGTTTGTGCTTAGGAGTACATATGCAACAACAAAGACACTGGCAAGGCAGATGGAGGTTTAAGCACCCCCAAATCAACCCAAGAACCCAATCTGGAACAGCTGATGTTCTTGCGTCCAGCAAGACTGAAGCAAGGTCCAAAATTCAATCCAAGATTTCTCTTGAATTGTTTGGGACGGAAAACTTCAAATCCCATGTCAAAGTTGACATAATGGATGTGAGGAATTAGAACACCGAAATCCGCGTCAGACGCGGATTTTTTAAAAGAGTTATTTTACTTACAAGATATATTTGATAGAATAATGTCATGATAGAAAAATTAAGAGTTCCAGACGAGGATATCCCTGGGTGGATGCAAACCCTGCGTGAGGGTGGTTTTACTGATGCAGAAATAGACACCATCTTGAGCAATCTTAACCAGACATATTCTAACGAAATAATAAAAGGACAAGTAGAAACAGAACTAATAAAAATTAACAACGAAATCCGAGAAAAAAGAGGTGTAGCTCTCTCAGATACCGAAAGAAATGCTTTGAGGAAAGGTATTGAGAGTAGATTCAGATGAAAGTATTTACCTCAGGGCAAACCCTGGAGTATTTTAATCCCCTATATTGCTCTCCCGTTTCGCTCGCTCTAAGTCGGCAATAAAAAATAAAAGCTCTGTACAGAGCTTTTATTTTTATAACCAAACTGATTGTGAGTTATCTGACTGCTGTTCTAAACGAACCAGAGCTACTTAGTATTGTATTCCCTGATTCATCTGTACCACCTGCAACATAGTAGTATGTTGTACTTGTTGCCAAGTTTGACACTTCTAAATTGTGGAAGTAAGACATATCGCTAAAATTTAGTGTTGGAGTAACAGTGGTGTCTACTGTACTAGTGGCACTAACCCACAACCTTGCGTTGGTAGGTTTGTTGGTTATCCAGATTACATTTGCAGAAGATGCTTCAATCTTGAACGAATTAGTGAACAAGATTTTAAGCAGATGATTGTCCGGAAAGGACTCTTTTTTTGTCTTGAAGTGTTTAATTTTCTCTTCAACATCTGTGCCCCCAGCCTCCTTTGAGCCAATAATATAATAGTATACAGTGTCAGGTTTTAAGCCGTTTAATGAAGCTGTATGCTCCACACCAGCAGAAGTTCTGGCCATAACTTTAGTGCTTGAAGCAACTAAATTTCTGTCAGTATTGTACATGATGTAACCTTCTGCCACAGCATCGGTCTTCCAGATGATGTTTGCGGTAGATGTTGCAGTCAATACCCGTTCCCCATTGATTTTCAACTGATTTTCAGATTTGTTTTCTTTTTTTATAAAATGTCTTAGCCAGTTGAAAAACTTCTTCTCGTTTTTTATTTCAACTTTATTATCAGACTGTATGTTTGACTCCAGTCTCATAAAAGATGATGATTCGTTTTTATCCGATCGTTTCTCATTTTCTATATTTTTGTTTTTTTTATCTTCACTCGCGTCCATTTTTAACTCAATAAGGGCCTCTATTTTATCGTTTATTTTTACTTCTGATTCGCTCTGCAAACCGATGTTCAGTGCGCTTGTTTGGTTTGGTATCACCCCCAGAAAAACCAAAACAAATGCTGTTGTTGTTATAATATTTTTTATATTCATGGTTTTATTTTTAGCACGTTACCTAATAATGCCTGTCGTAGTATAGTGACGAGCGCGGGGATAGCATCTTACATAGTGTAAATACAATACAGATGTAATTACCTGAAAATAGGCTATAATTAGAACCATATAGCACACTTGATTAGGAAGTAAGATAGTACTATGTATATCGTCTAACACTATGAACCAAGATCTCGAAAAAACCTTTCTCATAGCTTATGAACAGTATTCTGATGCAATATTCAGATTTATATTTTTCAAGCTAAACGACAGAGAAAGAACTCTTGATTTAGTCCAAGAAACGTTCATGAAGACATGGTTACAAATGTCTAAAAATAAAGAGGTAGAAAACATCAAAGCTTTTCTATACAAAGTGGCTGGAAACTTGGTCATAGATGAGTACAGAAAAAGAGGTCGAAAAGATCATATGACTTCATCTTTAGACACTCTGAACGAAACTGGTTTTGAACCAGCTCTTGATATAAATCAGCTAGAAGTTCTGATTAACCAACTGGACGGGACCAAAGTTATGAAAATGATACACGAACTCCCTGATATATATTCAATAATCTTGTTTATGAAATATACGGAGGAGTTGTCGGTAACAGAAATAGCGGAGACCATCAAGGAAACACCGAATGTAGTTTCAGTAAGACTGAACCGAGGTATAAAAAAACTGAGGGAATTGGTAGAATCACAAAATAATAAACATTAAATATATGAAAGAGTTTTTCAAAAAAATGAAACAGGAGAAAATGACGAACGAGGAGAAAAACAAAGGTCTCAATTCCCTTAAGTCTTTTCTTGCGCAGAATCCTGCCTCAGTTGCCCAACACAACACCTTCAGCAAGAAGTTTACTCAACACATGCGGTCACCTTTTTACAATAGTTTTTTTACAACACATAGAGTGCTTATTGGATCCATCTCTGCATTTATTTTGCTAATAGGGATAACTGGAGGAACATCTAGAGTAGCACAGTATTCACTTCCGGGAGATTTACTCTATCCTGTAAAAATAAATCTGAATGAAAAACTAGAATCTTTTATGTCTTTTGATATTGAAGCAAAAGCTTTGATAGAATTGAAACATCTAGACACACGTCTAATGGAAGCTGAGACACTTGATACTGCAAACAAACTCGATGGTACTCGCAAAAAAGACGTGGAATCGCAGTTTAAGCAAGATTTAAGAAGCACTATCAACCACATAAATTCATTACAATCTGAGGGTGATACGAAAAAAGCAAACAAAGTTAAAATAAACATGGAAAATTCTTTGAATAAATATAAAGGAGTTGTTGACAAAATCTTGGAGAAAAAGTTAGAGGAAAAAACCACCCAAAAAGTAGACAGTGTTGGCAACTCTGAAATGCAAAAAAGGGAATCGAACTTAAAAATAGATTCAAGCTCAAGAAAATCTGAATCTAGCACAGAAGCAACCACAACCATTTTGAAAAGTGTAACCGAGCAACAAAAAAGTATAATTGATGAAGAAACTAAAGATTCAGATAGTGGTGGTGAACCAAAAATAAATTCTATTCTTCTTGATCAGTCTGATGAAGTTGAGACACCGACACTAAAAAGTATTTTAGATAGAATCAATCAATAAATCATCATCTTAGGCAGTCCTTGCCTAAACAAAAATACTGACCTTAGTCAGTATTTTTTTAGGTATCTATTGTTATATGAACAATTAAAATACTTTCTCCCCACGTATCAATCTAACCAATACCATTATTATCGCTATGACAAGCAACACATGGATAAATCCTCCGACTGTGTAAGAAGTTACTACGCCGAGTAACCATAAGATAACTAATACGATTGCGATTGTTGATAACATATATTTAGTTTGTTTTAAATGTTAATTTGTCACCCCGAACAACACCCTTGCTGTTCTCAGCCACTACTCGAAAATAGTAGGTCGTGTTTGAGGAGAGATTACTAAGGTCAGCCCATACAACCGATGAATCACTTGTCTCACTTAAGGCCACTTGGTTTGTTGTTTTGATCAATACAGAACCCAATAATGAGTCAGTACTGTACTCAAACCAATATTTTGTTTGTAAGTTGTTAGGACTGACTGTTGCGTTAAGTTTTGCTTTATTTGTTGTTATAGATGTTGCATTCTTTGTGATCACTGTTGGCGCCAACTCAACCCCAGCAACAGGAACAGATCCTTCGGTTCTGAAGTTCAAAATTGTACCATTTATTGTTCCAAACTGATTTTGTGCATTCAGTCTGAAATAATAAGTCGTGTTTGGTTCCAAATCAGAAAGTGAAACTGACGCTGGAACCTTTGAAGTGCCGTCTCCAGCAGAAGAGAAAGCTGAAATACTCCCTAGCGCTGTAGTCCTGCCGTACTCAAACCAATACTGAGTTACTACCCTGTTAGGTGTAACTTCACCGTTCATCCTCGCTCCATTAGAGGAAATATTGTTTGCGGAAAGAGTTCGTGATGTTGGAATACTTCCAACTGGCACTGATCCTCCGTCTGTAGTTTTGAATGTATACTGACTTCCAGAAACCTTACCGTACTGGTTTTCAGCTACTAGTTTGTAGTAGTATGTTGTATTTTTTGTAAGATTTGGAATATAGATTGGAGCCTGGATTGAGACAAACCCGGATCCAATCGTTTGATTGTTTGTTTTTGATTGGAGATTTGAGGTTGTTCCGTATTCATACCAATAGGTCGTAAATGCTCCTTTTGGATTTACTGTACCAGTCACCATCGCAGCGTTATCGGATGGAAAAACTGATGTGCTCGTCACTACTGTGGGTGCAGAAGCTTCTTTTGTATCATTATTGTTGTTTACTATTGGGGTACTTGTTGCAGTTACATCTACTGGACTATCACTATCAGATGCAAAATACAATATTCCCATAATAAGCAGGGCGATTCCAACAACAAGTCCCACTACTAATTTTGTGCTCATAATTTTTAATTTAATTTTGTAATATAATTCAAAAACCTAGAAAAAAAACCACTTTTAAATCAGTGGTTTTTCTTCTTTATCTACATCAACATTTAGTTTGTAGTTCTAAAAGTTGTAGGCCATGTAATACTTTCATTACCGCTAGCATCTCTAACATATACTACGTAGTGGTAAGTTGTGTTAGCCTGTAGTCCAGTAAGATTAGCAGAGTGTGAAGTTCTTAAATCACTACTAACCAACAAACTTGAACCTGATACACTTATAGCAGATGATGCACTACCTTCTAATAGTGATATAGGTGAAGTGCTGTAATATATTATTGCAGAAGCATTTTCATTTGTATTCCAATTAATTACACTTGAACTATTTCCTACACTAACAGTGACTATGCCAATGGCTGGAGAGGTTCCTGTACTAATTACACCACCTCCCATTTGTGCATTTATAGCAGCCATTGTAGTAGGTCCAACACGTCCATAACCAGTAGTGACTGGTGTACCTGAACTCACAATACCGTTACTAGTTTGGAATCTTTCTATCCCAGCTTTAGTAAGTTGACCAAAGTATCCAGTTACCAATCCTGAAGGATAGATAGATGGACTAGTAGAAAGAAACACTTGTAAACTAGAGACATCGCTTCCTCGGGCTCCTAGATCCAATTGTCTGTATAACAGAGCAGCCGAAGCATCTAATGGGACGAAGAAACCGAAAGCTAAACTGAACACTATTCCTGCTCCTAATATAGAGCGAGTAATATTGCTTTCAAACATTTTTATATTTTTCATAGAAGATTATAGTTACTAATAAATATGTTATGAGTGTATGTACTAACCCATGTAACCAGAAGACGTATCCTTGCACATTTTCTTACGAAGATATGAGAATATATTCCTCTAGCACTGTATTTAATATAAACTTAATCTTATTAAAAATCAATACTAAAAAAGCTTTATGACACATAAATCAGTTTTAATCTAGTTTTAATATTAAACCATGTATAACATCTCTGATTGTGCTACTTGGTAACAAAACCTATTCCGCAACGTCTAAAACTATGAGCAAAAAGTTTTAATTACTGTAAGTTAAAATTGACATTTTTTTTTCTAGGAGTAGTATGATTAAGATTACATTAAAACACTAACGCCTTCCCCACCTATGAGCTTTAATAAGAAAAAACTTAAAACTAAAATAGTAAAAAACTACAGACACTTTTTACTCTATATTCAAAATATTAAGAGAAAAGTTCAGATTTTTGTAGTAAAAAACGACATAACTAAAAAAAAAGTTTTGAAAATTTTCTTGTATTCACTATTCACTATTTTTCTTCTGTTTGTATTATGGACATTCTTCCGACCACTTCCGAGTATTGAAAACTTTCACAACCGCCAAGTCCCTGAATCAACAAAAATATATGATCGTACAGGTAAAATATTACTCTACGATATACATGGAAATATGAGGAGGACTGAAATAGAATTGGAGGAAATTTCGCAATATATGAAAGACGCCACAATAGCCACTGAAGACAAAGGTTTCTACAAGCATTCCGGTTTCAGTATTACAGCTATTGTACGGGCATTGAAAGCAGACGTAACCGCTTGGAAACTAGAAGAGGGTGGCTCAACAATAACTCAACAATTGATAAAAAATACCCTGCTGTCCAATGAGAAGACTGTAACTAGAAAACTGAAAGAGGTAGTCCTTGCAATTAGACTTGAACAAAAATATACAAAGGAAGAGATACTTGAAGCGTATCTTAACGAAATTCCGTATGGCGGAGTGATGTATGGTGTAGAAGAAGCCAGTCAGTATTTTTTTGGCATACATGCGAAAGACTTGTCTGTTGCCCAGTCTGCCTATCTAGCTGCGCTTCCTAAGGGACCTACTTACTACTCACCATATGGGAAAAACAGGGACCTTCTAGAAAACCGAAAAAACATGATCATTTCTGAAATGAAAAAAGAAGGCTTCATCACTGAAAATGAATACACACTTGCTCTCGAGAACGAAGTTGAGTTTTTGGACAAAGCAAATTTAGGTATCAAAGCTCCGCATTTTGTGTTTTATATAAAAGAACAGCTCGTTAAAAAATATGGTGTTGAAGTTGTAGAAAAAGGGGGTTTAAAAGTTATAACCACACTGGACTGGGACTTACAAAAAAAAGCTGAGGAGCTACTTACTAAAAAAGCATTGCAAAATGAAAAAAGACTCAATGCTTCAAACGCAGGACTTGTAGCCATAGATCCCAAAACAGGACACATTCTAGCTATGGTTGGCTCTAGAGGATATTTTGATGAAAAAATTGATGGTAAAGTAAACATAGCCTTGGCAAAGCGACAGCCAGGATCTTCATTCAAACCTTTTGCTTACGCAACAGCTTTTAAAAAGGGTTATACCCCGGAAACAGTTGTATTTGACCTCAAGACCCAATTCTCCACCGCCTGTGCCCCTAACAATTTCGTAACGACCAAGATTTGCTACTCACCGAGTAACTATGGCAATAAAATACACGGACCTATCAGTATGCGAAGTGCTTTAGCGCAGTCGGTAAACATAGCTTCTGTAAAAGTGCTGTATCTTGCTGGACTGAACGACTCTATAGATACCGCTGAAGCAATGGGGATAACTACACTTGAAGACCGAAGTCGTTTTGGACTATCGCTTGTTCTGGGTGGAGGAGAAGTAACATTACTAGATATGACATCTGCATACGGCGTTTTTGGAAACGATGGAGTGCGAAATCCTGCCACAGGAATACTTTCTATAGCTAATAAAAATGGAGATATTTTGGAAACATACACAGCTTCCAGTACTCAGGCTATTGATATCGAAGTCGCTAGGATCATATCGGATATATTGTCAGACAACATCGCCCGTTCTCCAGAATTTGGACTGAGCTCTGCCTTATACTTTCCAAATGCTCAAGTTGCAGCAAAAACAGGAACCACCAACGACTTCCGAGACGCCTGGATTGTTGGATACAATAGTTCAATAGTTATAGGGGTCTGGGCAGGAAACAACGACAATAGTCCAATGTTCAAAAGAATCGCGGAAGCAAGCGCTGCTCCGCTTTGGCACGAAACAATGGCATATGCAATGACAAAGTATGAATCAAAACCATTCAAAAAATCTGAAATCAAAATGGATTTTGAAGAAATTCCAGAGGTTTTGAAAGGCAACTGGAATCCTAATCCTGAGCTAGGCATACACGATATTTTATATTGGGTAAACAAGGAGAACCCGAGAGAAGGAGAGGTTCAAAACCCATGGAAAGACTCACAATTTGCATTATGGGAATATCCTGTACAAGCTTGGGTGCAAAGCATTATACCGGTTGCAACTTCTACAGAACCTGTATCAACATCAACAGAACCTGTCTCTTATTCAACCGAAGTTGTCTTAAACTAATTTATGTTTTAGTATAAAAATAACAGCTTCTCAGCTGTTATTTTAATTTCTAGGAAAATTATTGTAGTAGAATATCATATAATGATCAGTACAAACACAAACAATGAAAACCAAATACCGATGGACCATGTCATCGCTTTATCGAAATCCTCCGAGCTATGTTCATTAATTTCTTTTAGTGCCATTTTATTTTTGGATTAGTGTATGTTTGATAAGAAAACATATCTGCAAAACCGTGCTTATGCGTAAGATTCGGATTCAAACCCGTACGAAGCAAGTTCCTGCTCCAAACATGCTGAACACTGTGTAAATTTCACAGGAACTTGATCCTCATTATCAGAATCAAGTTCAACTGGCATTTCAAAATGCCATGACTTTTTGTAATAAAAGGTATAACACTGTTTACACATTGTTATAGCCTTAAAATTTCTAGTTCTGGGAAACCTTTGTCTTTCTTGTTTTGCCCACTTTTTAGTGAGTACTTTAAGTTTAGTTAACATATATTTTAATTTTGTTATTTTACTAATTTATTAGATATTTAATCTAATCTTAATATTCTATTATCTAAAAATTGACAAGTCAACGACAAAAACAACCCAAATAGAGGATAATATGTTTATAAACTGTTAATAACTTTTAATGTTAGCTTAACAAAGGGAGGGATATGACAAAAGTAGTCCCTGTACCCTCCGAACTTTCAACTTGAACATCACCTCCATGAGCTGAAACTACCAATTTTACTATGGCAAGCCCGAGTCCAGTTCCACTTTCATTTCCAGTGCGAGCTTTGTCAGCTCGATAAAATCTTTCAAAAATATAAGGCAAGTCTTCTGAGGAAATCCCGATACCATTGTCTTCAATTCGAACCTGAACTTCGGTATCTGTTTTGGTTATATCCACATTCACTAGACCATCTTGTTTCCCATATGTAATAGAATTTTTCAAAAGATTTATGAACAGCTTGTCTAGAAACCAAGCATCTCCCTTCACAAACATATCTTCATTTTTTATAAAGTTTACTGATATTTTTTTGTCCTTTGCCAGAACTTTTACTCTTTTGACAACCCCTGTAATAAGTTTAGTTAGATTAAGCTTCTCCCTCTTAGCTACACTTTGAAGAGATTTCACCTGGTTGGTGAGTAGTCCCATGTCAGATACTAAACATGATAAGTGATCAACCTCAATATTTATTGCTTTTAGGGTGCTCCTCATTGATTTTACAGTACTGTCTTTCTCAAGTAATCCAAGTTCTGTATTGCCTTTTATAATTGCAAGCGGTGTACGGAACTCGTGAGTGGCGTTTGCAATAAACTCATTTTTTAATTTTTCTTCTTTAAACAGCAACTGAGCTTCTCTCAAAACTACTGCTTTTTTCTGTTCGGTTATATCACGCACATTTAAAACAATACCTTTAATATTTGGATTTTTAAGTAGATTAAGGGCTGTCGATTCCATGGTACATACTGACCCATCCGAGTGTGTGTAGTGAAGCTCCACCACATGAGTCTGTTCTGGAACTTTTAAAATCTTTTCAAAATAACTCACTATTTTCTCTGGATTTTGTTGATACACAAAATCTCCCACTTTTTTTCCAACAACAAACTCTGCTTTATATCCAAAAACTTTATATACAGATGGACTGATATATATTATTTTACCTTTTTCATCTATCAGTATTATGACCTCATAACTGTTCTCAATAAGAGCTCTGAAGTATGCTTCATGTCTTTCTGAATCTAGGCGTGCTTCTTGTTCACTTGATACAAGTCTTTTAATGGTTATAGCTTGGGCAACGTTGTTACCTATAGCCACTGACAGTGTTCTTTTATTATTCGAAAATGGTTCCTCTTTTTTAAAACAGAGAACCATAGTTCCGTAAACAGTATCCTTGCGTGTTAGGGGTATAATTACAAAACTTTTTATGTACTTTTTTAAATAGTGAGCATCAGGTGTTTTTTCTATGCTGGTCACAAAATCTGGGACAGAACTTTCAATTACCTTATGGTTTCTGCCATCTCTTCTAGGTGCATGAGGCTTAAAGGTTAGATTAGAACTTTGGTATACAAGCTCGAGTTTGCTTGACTCTGCAGAGTTAAGCCACACAAAGCCAAAATCCGCCTGCAGGACTTTAAGTCCTACTTCCGTAAACGCCTTGACTATACCAACTTCAGACGGTTCTTTTAAGCATTCTAGAACCGTCTGATTGATTAATGTAATTTGATCGGAAATCATAATCTTATTACTTTAAAATACAACAAATGGCGGAAGAGAGCAAGGACTACTTACATCTCGACCGCCATTCTATTTAGCTCTCACAAGAACTGAGGAGTATTTCTGTCCAAAATACATGTGAGTATCAACAACATCAGTCCCAACAGGACGTTTTGCGCCCAACCTCATGTTGGATTTAATCATATCCAGCGTATATAACTTGCTGGAATGACCTATCTTGGTCGGGTTGTCTTCACGGAGCGCACTGACAATCAAAGCGCAATTCTCTTTGAGTGGGTCGACTTGTTCCGCCATAGACCTAGCGATAAGCTGTAGGACTATCTTTGCGGAACGTTTGGAAAGGCAACCAAGTATTCTGGAAAGATACCAGACTTCAACTCCACTTGGTTCAGGGATACCGAAGCTTAATGGATCCAACAAAGCAGTTCTGATCTCAGCCTTGATGACCATCGGCCTTAATCTTTCCAAAGCTGTTATGTTGGTGCTTCTTTGAAGATCACTGAACTGTTGATCTACGCTTACTCGAGCGTGATCACAAGCTCTCTCTGAAACATCCACCCAGATCACCCCAAGTCCAGCATAAAGAACAGCTTCCTCAACCCAGCGAGAGTCATACCCTTTACCCGCGCCTACAGCAACGAGTTTTTTGTCTCCTAGGCATCTTCGCTTTCTATCTTCGAAATTCGAAGTGCGAAGAATTTTACCCAAGGACCCGGCCGAAAAACTGCCGAAGCGCATATTTTCTATCAGCGCATCCTCTATGCTTATATTTCCTCTTAACTCGTGGGGCACAAAAGCATATGGGTCATTTTTTATCTTTTCATCCCAAACACGTTCCATTTTCCGGATGCTGGACAAAGAAAGACCTAGATTCATGTTCAATTTCTGGTTTAACCCAGTTACTGTTTTAGCCACGACACACCTCCTTTCTACCGTATTTATACCACACTATGAAAAAAATACAACTATTCTCTTATCATAAAACCGACTCCTCGTATCGTGTGGACCAAAGGTTTTCCTGATTTTCTTTCTAATTTTTTTCTCAAATATCTTATGTGAACATTGAGTTCGTTGTTGGACTCTTTAAAATTTGGTCCCCAGACGTCGTTGATCAGCTGTTCCCTGCTTATCGCTTCACCAGTATGAGTAATGAGTGTGTTCAAAATCTTGTATTCTTTTGGAGTAAGGTCTACAAGTTTACCTGCGCGAGTCACCTCATGTCTAACTTTGTCCAACACAAGGTCGCCCACTTTCCAAATATCCGAGTCAGTAGTTTTTCGTCTACGTAGTACAGCACGTATTCTTGCAAATAATTCGTTTATTCCAAATGGTTTTACAAGGTAGTCATCGGCACCGATATTCAAACCCTGGACTCTGTCTTCTACAGTTCCTTTTGCAGTTAACATAATAATTGGGGTGTGAATGTTTCCAGCTCTTAATTCTTTGCAAATCTCTATACCATCTTTTTTGGGTAACATAATATCCAATATGATTAGCTCATATTTGTTCTTTTTTGCTTTAGAAAGTCCTTCTTGTCCGTCAAAGGCAGTGTCGACAGAATACCGCTCAGTTTTTAGAGCACGTTTTAATATATCTGAAAGCTTTTTCTCGTCTTCTATGATTAATATTGTCATATCGTATTTATATCATATCTAGTCAAAGTAGTAAACTATCTATTAACTACAGGTTAAACTAGTTACCCACCATATAGTTTTATTTGCTATTGACTATTGAACCCGAAAGGAACATAATTATTAAATTAATATTAAATATTTATTTATGGATTCATACAATTCATCTTCCACCAAACCCCTTTTCAAGGGAACCCAGATCACTTGGTATATATTAGGTTTTATAGAAGTTTTACTTGCGTTCCGTTTTGCTATGAAACTGTTAGGCGCAAACCCAGGAGCAACATTTACTGATATTATTTATTCTTTATCCGGAGTTTTTGTATACCCATTTATATCAGTATTCAGAACTACAAATGTCTCAGGAAGTGTTTTTGAATGGACAACTATCCTAGCAATGTTTGTATATTGGGTAATTGCTATTGGGATTATAAGAATCTTCTTGATGAGTAAAACTGTGTCTACTCCAGAAGCAGCTGTAAAAATGGAGAACCAAGAATAAGCAAATATGAACTCAGTCCTACAAGCAGATATTTTCTTTTTTATCTCGTCTATATCAACTGTGATATTTACAGTACTATTTTCGGTACTTTTGTATTACCTCATAAAAGCCGCAAAAAATCTAAAAGAACTATCGATATCCCTAAAGCACAATTACCAAGAATCAGAAGAATTTGTGTTGGATCTGCTTGATCGTCTAGAAAGAAACATACTGTTCAGATTTTTGTTTTCACCCAGCAAAAAGAAAAACAAAAATAAATAACTATAAAAAAT
>Ga0163151_10004950_pt1 | contig 17421 bp, 12 predicted proteins | sample OliLakLV19MP5IB2_FD_145596 | JGI IMG/M metagenome (GOLD analysis project Ga0163151, IMG submission 145596) | Freshwater microbial mat bacterial communities from Lake Vanda, McMurdo Dry Valleys, Antarctica - Oligotrophic Lake LV.19.MP5.IB-2 | ecosystem: Environmental > Aquatic > Freshwater >...
TCTCAAAATCTTTTTGTCGCCCACGTTCCGCAAAACCCAATTGTCCAAACGCACTGCCGCGATGAAACGCCAACGCCTCTAAATCAATGATGGGTTTGCCTTCAACCTGCCATTGCTGAAGTATTTGTGTTTTCGCCGCACCCGTTAATCCGTAAAGTGTGCAAATTTTAAACGGATATTCTGGCGCATCTAAATAATTTTGAACATACGCGCGAAAGGCTTTATGCCCGCCAGTGACTACGCGGGAATTAAAACCCAAAAGTTGAGCTAGCATGGCCATACTTCTTGAACGAGCACCACCGCGCCAACAATAAAATATCAATTCTCGCTCATGAACTTTTGGATTTTGAACAATTAAAGATGCTACGTCATCAGTTGGAGTTTCATGCATTAAGCGATCGGCAACAATCGCAAAGGCTTGCTTTAATATTTCATCACCAGGTTGATTTAGTTTTAGTTCTTTAAAAAGCCCTTCAAACGCTATCCAAAATGTTGAGAGTTTGGGTTTAACAATCTCAAGGCCACGCACCCGGGCAGATTCTGGGCCACTTTTCTTATAAAGTGTGCCCACCTCTGCTCTTTCACCATCAGAAAACAGTGAAATACCTATAGCGCCAGGCACATGGGCCTCAGCGAATTCGCTTTCAGAGCGAACATCAATTATGACGCCTTGCGCGCTTAATATTTCTTCGACAGGAATGGCTTTCAACATGCTAATCTCATACAACTATTCTTGTTAATCGTACAGGACGGAAAATCGTGAAACTTAAAAACATTATAGCAGTCGTAATTATTGTCGGATTTTTAGGGGTTATCGGAATCACCATCTCCTTTTTCATCGCAGCAGCGAGTCTCCCAAAACTTATCACACTTGAAGATTACAAGCCTCTTGTGGTGAGTGAGATTTATTCGCGCGATGGTAAAAAGGTGGGCGAATTTTTTCGCGAAAAGCGAATAATCATTCCATACAAACAAATCCCCGAACAAGTCTATCGCGCGTTTATCGCAGCCGAAGACTCAACATTTTTTAAACATGGTGGAATAAATTTAACCGCTATTTTACGCGCGAGTATTGCCAATCTCAAAGCCGGTCATACAGTACAAGGCGGAAGCACGATCACACAACAGGTCGCAAAATCATTGATGCTTACACCTGAGAAAAAACTTTCGCGAAAAATTAAAGAAGCCATTTTGGCCTATCGCATGGAAAAAAATCTCACCAAAGAAGACATCTTGTATCTCTATTTAAATCAAATTTATCTAGGCCACGGTGCCTATGGTGTTCAAGCGGCGGCGCAAAACTATTATCGTAAAGATGTAAGTGAACTCACATTAGCAGAAACAGCAATGCTCGCAGGTCTTCCCCAAGCTCCAGGCAAATATTCACCCGTATTAAACCCGCTGCGAGCCAAAGAGCGCCAAGTTTATGTTATAGGGCGCATGGCTGATGATGGTTACATCACCAAAGATGAAGCAAAAAAGGCGATCTCAGAGCCTGTAAAAGTTTATTACCGTGAAGAGTTTCAAGATCTTGCACCATTTTACAAAGAGACTGTCCGACAATTTCTCAATGCTTCACTGGGCGAAGAAAAAGTTCTTGATGAAGGAATTAAAATCTACACAGCAATGGATTCTAAAAAACAATTAGCCGCACAAGCCTCGGTTGAAAAAAATCTGCGTGATCTTGATAAACGACAAGGCTACAGAGGGGCTGAGAAAAACCTCAAAACAGCAGAAGAGATCGCACAACTCTTAGTCAAAGAACGCGATAGCTTAATGCAAAAAAATCAGCCTTACAGAATCGTCACACCTGATGGAAAAGAACCACCTAAGCCGCCACTTGATCTCAAACATAAAGACGGAACACCTAATATTCCAACCTACGTGACTGTTAATCAAATCGTGAAAGGTGTTGTTACAAAAATTGATACCAAATGGAGCTTGGTCACCGTTCGTTTTACAGAGTCTCAAGGTCTTATTGATATCGATGATATGAATTGGGCACGTAAACCCGACGTTACAAAACATCACACCGAAGACACGATTAAAGATCCGTCTAAAGCATTAAAAATCGGGGATGTCGTTGATGTCAGAATTAAATCAGATAAATTCACATCAAAAAGAATTGATGAGCAGCTTAAAAAAGTAAAAGTCGTTAAAGGAAAAAAACCACCACCACCGCCCGCTGATCTTCCGCCATTTGCAGAATATGTTGGCCTGACTCTAGAACAAGAACCCATTGCGCAAGCAGCTCTTTTAAGTTTTGATCTCGATACGGGCGACGTATTAGCTATGGTCGGCGGGTCAAACTTTGCAAAATCTGAATACAATCGAGCTCTTCAGGCTGCTAGGCAAACGGGTTCTACTTATAAGGCCATCATTTATGCCGCCGCATTAGATAAGGGTTTTACTTCTGCTTCGACAATTGTAGATGCACCGGTTGTGTATGAAGAGGGCGAAGGTCAAGAAACAAAAAAATGGAAACCTGGGAATTTTGAAAACAAATTTTCTGGCGATGTTTTATTTCGAAACGCAATTATTAAATCATTAAATATTCCAACAGTAAAAATTCTTGAAACAATTGGTCTTGATTGGGTTGCAAAATATTCTAGACGTTTAGGAATATTTAGCCCGCTCAATTTAGACTTCACCATGGCACTGGGTTCAAGCGGTGTTACACTTTTTGAAATGACAAAAGCGTTTTCTGTTTTTGCAAAAGGTGGAAAAATCACAAAACCGATTCTCATTAAAAAAGTTACAGATTCAGCAGGTAAAGAAATTTTAATTGAAAATGTTTTACTTGATGAGAAATTTAAAAAAGAAATAGATGCTTTGGCTTCGGCAACACCGATCGCCACACCCGTTGCAGCTGAAACTACTGGTGCCGCCCCGGCTGTTACTGAAGAAACTTTTAAATTCGACAATCCAGATCAAGCGATCTCAGCGCAAACAGCATATTTAATCACCAACCTCTTAAAAGGTGTTGTTCAAGAGGGAACAGGCTGGCGCGCCAAGGCATTAGGAAGACCCTCAGCGGGAAAAACGGGCACAACAAACGGATATTACGACGCATGGTATGTCGGGTACACAGCTCATGTTTCAACAGGTGTATGGGTTGGCTTTGATGATGAAAAACCTTTAGGAAGATTTGAAACTGGTAACGCATCTGCACTTCCCATTTGGGTTGATTATATGAACGTTGCAGTAGAAGATACTCCCGCTTCAGATTTTGCTGTTCCTTCAGGCATTGTGTTTGCAAATATCGATGCTGAGACGGGCAAATTGGCCTCAGCAAAATCTAAGCGCGCAGTGCGAGAAGCATTTCGCGAGGGTACGGAGCCCTCTGCTTCTGGTGAAGAATTACCGCAGGCAGAAGAGAAGAATTTCTTTAAAGAGGATTTATCGGAGTGAAAGAAATCGTCCTTCAAGGGGCGAAACAGAATAATCTCAAAAACATTAGCGTCAGAATTCCCCTTGGTTCGTTTACAGTTATTTGTGGTCCTTCAGGCTCAGGCAAATCATCCTTAGCTTTTGAAACGCTTTATGCCGAAGGGCAACGTCGTTATATCGAAAGTCTTTCGACTTACGCACGGCAATTTTTAAACAAAGCACCAAAACCAGATGTTGAATTTGTTCAAAATATTCCACCCGCAATTGCTATTGAACAAAAAAATCATGTGAAAAATTCTAGATCCACCGTGGGAACCACCACTGAAATTTTAGATTATCTACGCCTGCTTTATGAAAAAATCGGAACACCCATGTGCCCGAACGGCCATGGTCCGATCAAAAAAGATTCAGTCAGCGATGGCGCCACACGTTTGTTAAATGAAATGCCCGATGCACGGGCTTTTATTTTATTTCCTGTGACCGAAAAAATGCGAGTCGTTGAGGGTAAAAAACTTTTAGCACTTATTATCAGTGAAGGTTATCTACGAATCACCAAACCAAAATCTCAAGAAATTATTGATCTTGATGCAAAATCAAAACTTCCAGCAACTGATTTTTTCGTTGTTATCGATCGTTTGGTTGTGAATGAACAATCGCGAGGTCGCCTAGTAGATTCGTTATCCCAAGCCTATGCCATGAGTTTAAAATTCAACCATGGTTTAGGTGGAGGATATGCACGCGTACGCACGGTTGAGGGCCAAGAGATTCCATTAAGTGAAGAGATCAGTTGCTCGATTTGCAGTTTCACTTTGCCGCCCATTAATTCAAGGCTTTTTAGCTTCAGCAGCCCTTACGGGGCGTGCACGACTTGTAATGGATTCGGAAACATCCTCACAGTCGATGAACTTAAAGTTATCCCTAATCCGCAAGCAAGCATTGCGCAACAGTGCATCGAACCACTTGCCATGCCCTCGAGTAAAGGTGCGCAAAGAAAACTCATCGACTTTGCACGTAAAAATAAAATTAATCTTGAAACGCCCTGGGTAGAACTTCCCGAAGATGAGAAAAAACTCATTTGGGAAGGCGGAAAAGGTTTTTACGGCGTTATGGGGTTTTTTGAATATCTCGAGGAGAAAAGATATAAAATGCACGTGCGCGTGTTTTTATCGCGCTTTAAAAGCCCATTTCTCTGTGAAGCCTGTCACGGGACACGCCTCAGACCCGAAGCCAATATGGTTTTACTTAATGGAAAACCAATTTCTGCACTTTCACTACTAACACTTCAAGAACTTCATGATTTTTTCACAGGCCTTAAACTTGCGCCACAAGAAGCGGCCATCGCACTTGAAGTTTTTAAACAAGTACAATCAAGACTTTCGTTTCTCATTGAAGTGGGTGTTGATTATTTAACTCTTGATCGTCTTACTCGCTCACTCTCAGGGGGTGAATATCAACGCATTCATTTAGCAAATCAACTGGGCATGGGTTTATCACAAACACTTTATGTTTTAGATGAACCCACAGTAGGTTTGCATCCAAGAGATAATTTACGACTTATTAATATTTTAAAAAAATTACGTAGACTTGGTAACACTCTCGTAATTGTTGAACATGACCGTGACGTCATTCAACATAGTAGTCATGTTATTGAAATGGGTCCGGGCTCAGGGCATTTAGGTGGTGAGGTTTTAAACTCAGACACCACAGAAATGTTTTTAAAAAATCCAAAATCACTCACCGCCAGTTATTTGCGCCCCACTAAAAAATCAGTAACCGACGCCTCTCGGCGCCCAATGGTGTTAGAAAATTTTAAATACAAAATTGAACTCAAAGGTTGCTCGGGCAACAATCTTAAAAATATCGATGTGACATTCCCACTCAATCGACTTGTATGTGTCACAGGTGTTAGTGGTAGCGGCAAATCAACCCTTGTCACAGATACTTTGTATCCAGCACTTGCTCGTTCACTACAAAAAGAATTTGATGTGTCCGCACCATTTAAAAAACTTACCGGCGCTGAATTTGTAAAAAACATTATGCTCATTGATCAAAAGCCAATTGGCAAAAGCAGTCGCAGTAACCCCGTTACATATCTTAAAGTTTACGATGACATCAGAGCCATCATGGCTTCAACGAGTGATTCAAAACAACGGGGCTACACCCCAGGGTTTTTTAGTTTTAACGTTGATGGCGGAAGATGCCCCGTTTGTCGCGGCGAAGGTGTTGAAATCATCGATATGGTTTTTATGGAAGAAGTGGCCTTGAAATGCGATGCTTGTGATGGCCGGCGATTTAAAAAAGAAATTTTAGAAGTACGCTACAATGGTAAAAACATTGACAATATCTTGCGTATGACTGTCACAGAGGCCATGGATTTTTTCGTAAATTATCCTAATATCAGACGCCCCTTAAGTGTACTTCGCGAAGTCGGTTTAGAATATATCACTCTAGGTCAGCCAGCGCCGACTTTGAGTGGCGGCGAAAGTCAGCGTCTCAAAATTGCCAAAGAATTTCAAAGCTCACAACAACGAGCGACACTTTATATTCTTGATGAACCAACAACGGGTCTGCACTTTAGAGAAGTAGATATGCTTTTGAATGTCATTAATCGTCTGATTGATAGCGGTGGAAGTGTCATCGTCATCGAACATAATTTAGAAGTTATTAGAAATAGTGATTTTATTATTGATCTTGGTCCAGAGGGTGGCGCTGGTGGTGGTCAAATCGTAGCCCAAGGCACTCCTCACGAAATTGCCAAGGTGAAGAACAGTCACACAGGATTGTTTTTAAAAGAAATTCTTAACTCCAACTAACAAGATTAAATATCCGAGCAGCATCCGACTTTTCGATCACGGCCATCTGCAATTTAGTTTTATTCGCTTTAAAGACAAAACCCAGCTTGCAGTATGACTGCTCGCTGGGCCTTTGATTCCCTAAGATAAGGGATTATCTCCTCTGCGAAAGGAGATCGTATGAAGTTTTATACAAAAAAGACTGTTTACACCGGTCTTTCTTCATTTCGGAAGATCATTAGGAAACTAAAGAGAAACCCCAACCTGATCCCCAGGTTTCTGCATTTAGTTTACTTAGTGTTGAAAATCTTGTTCTGATTCCTAGGGCTTAAGCGGGTAACTGTGGCAGCGTCATTTGGCGTTCAAGGACGAGGATCAAAGTAACCCGGCACCATTTCTACTAATAAAAACCCCCCACAAATCAATTTAAGGCCTACTTGCTGTAGAACTCCTTAACAGCTGACTTATGTGACGAATTATTTTTCACTAGCCCCAGTTGGCACGATGATCACAGTAAATTTAAACACTTGATGCGTCGCAATATGACCAAATAAATGACAACTGGACCTCAACTTGTCTGAAGTTTTGACGATAAGTCTTATGTTGGAACGGCTCATGCTGTTTTAAATTCTATAACCAAGGAGCGCTTGCACATGATTAATTGGGACGAGTTTGAACATATTCACGTCATCCAAAAACTCAAATCAATCATTAGTCAGTGGTGGGACATCGAAACTGTGTTCACCGATGAACAGGGAAACTTACGAGGCTTTAAACGTGAAAAGCATGTTTTCAATAACACTGCTGTTCGCCCAATTCTCACACGTGATAAAGGTGTGGAGAGTTTAGCTGAGTTTGTGAAAACCACAATTGAAGAACTTCGACGCGTGGATAACAAACACGTCGTTAAAAAATGGGATGCCGCTGGTTTTGATGCCGCCGTGTTTCCCATCATTCTTGATGGTGAGTTTATGGGTTCTGTTGTTGCACTTGGATTTTTTAAAGACGGTGTAACTCCGGAACGCACAGCAGAACTTAAAAGTTGCTTATCTGCATTTGGAGCAAATGCTTCAGAGTTAGAACAAGCCTCTACAAATATTCGTTCACTCAAAGAAGATGAGCGCAATTTCTTTACCGAACTTGTTGATCTCGTAGGTCAAGAGGTTGTCACTCTTCACACAGAAATCACAAGCCGCGAGACACGCATCAGTGAACTCAATAAAGAATTAGGCATCCGTTATAAATACGACAGCATGATTGGTAAAAGTAAACCCATGCAAGATGTCTATACACTGTTAGACAAAATTAAAAACTCAGAAAGCACTGTTCTTATTCAGGGTGACAACGGTACAGGTAAAGAGTTGATCGCCAAAGCGATACATTACAACTCACCTAGAAAAGATCGCGCCTTTGTAAGTCAGAACTGCTCTGCTTTTAACGAAAATCTTTTGGACTCAGAATTATTTGGTCACGTGAAGGGTTCATTCACGGGCGCCATTAAAGATAAAAAAGGTCTATTTGAAATCGCAGACAAAGGGACATTCTTTCTTGACGAGATCGGTGACACTTCACCTTCAATGCAAGTAAAACTATTACGCGTAATTCAAGAAGGTACGTTCTTGCCAGTTGGAGCAACAGAAACTCGCAAAGTTGATGTAAGAATTCTCGCCGCTACAAACCGTGATCTAAAAGATATGGTTGAAAAAGGAACGTTCAGAGAAGACTTATATTACCGTATCAACGTTATTAATATTCGAGTTCCTCCTCTTCGCGATAGAAAAGAAGATATCCCACTTTTAGTGGAGCACTTCTTAGAAGCTGCTGGACAAGAGAAGAATCAGAAAAAGAAAATCATGACCAAACGCGCTTTAGAGAAAATTTATGATTTTCCATGGCCCGGTAATATCAGAGAGCTACAAAACGAGATCGAACGCCTTGTTGTTCTCGCTGGCGAAGAGCAAAAGCTTACAGCCGATATGCTTTCTCCACGTATTTTAGATTTTGGCGAAAAGAACAAAATACAGGGTGCACGCGTACACGGAAAACTCAAAGATGCTCTCGAAGAACTCGAGCGCGAGATGATCAAAGAAGGTCTACGTAGAACCGGTTGGAATAAGTCAAAATTGGCTAAAGAACTGGGCATTTCACGAGCCGGATTGATCATGAAGGTTGAGAAGTACGGTTTAGATAAAAGAAAACTTTTAAAGTAAGAATTTCACGATCGACAAGCCCAGGGCCATATACAAACTGGCTCTGGGCTTTCTTATTTTCTATGCCAAATTCAACTTCAAAAAATACGCATTAAGCTAACCCCTCCAAATTATTATGAAAGAAATTTATCTCTCACATCTTTAACCAATCTTGATTTGACAAAGGTCTTATTGCTACGAGGGGTGTCCTCGATGGCATACACGTTGCTGATGGTGAACGTGAGAAGATGAGGATTTTATAATGAGAGCTTTTGATATGGATCGAATTATTTCCAAATTAAATTCAATGATGATTAATAGATTCGGTGTTGCTGTCCAATACATTTCAGTTACAGATCAAGCTGATGAAAACTTTATAACATTAGAAACCGTAAAACGTAATGCTGGCGCACCGATGATAGTAGCGCACAATCAACTCATCGTGCCTATTCGTGTAGAAGGTACCTTGGTTGGTGCCACAAAAGTAAATAAAATTAACACACTTAAACCCCACGAACTTTCTCAGGTACGTGAAACAATCGATCTTATTTTGGGTTCAGCACTTAGCGCACAATACAAACTCGATATGACCGAACAAACTCTTGGACACATTGCCATTACTGAAAGTCTCAGTAACGTCATCGGTTTTGGCGATCGCAAAACGATACGCGACCGCAAAGCATCTGGTGTTTGATTATCTTGTGATTGCTGGAGGGCTATGTCCTCCAAAATCTTATATCCGAAAAATTCTTCCATATGCACAAAACCTGATTACTGTTGATCGCGGCATTGAAGCACTTCAAGGTTTAAAAATCAGTCCAACACTTCATATTGGCGATAACGACTCAACTAAAGAAACGATAATTAAAAAAATCAGTCCAAAAGCTCGCATAACACTGCCGCAAAAAAAATCAGTCAGTGATTTAGAATACACACTTCAAGAGCTTCCGAAAAATTCACTCAAACTTGTAATTGGTGCGCACCGTGATCACGAAGGTCGACCAGATCATGCACTTGTGAATTTAACCTTAGCGCAAAAGTATCCCCAGATTTTTTTTGCTGATGAGGATATGTGGATAACTTCTCTGGTTGATAAAAAAACCTTCGCGTTTTCTGTTCCCACGGGAAGTGTATTTAGTATTTTAGATTTTAAAAAGCGCGCTGTTTCAATTCAAGGGTCACATTATGATCTCAAGAATAAAGTTTTTGCCTCACCCTCAATGGGGCTTAGCAACATGACAAAGAAAAAATGGGTCAAAATCAGAGCACATTGCTCAGCGTTAATTTTTGTTAAAGCATCTTTATTTAAATCAGCAATCCAAATCAAATGAGACCCTCACCCGTCACACCCAATGTTGACGTAGGTACACAAAAGCGCTACGCTTTTTCTCTATGAAAACTCTATTGATTTTGATTTTTACAGTCGCACTTTCTGGATGTCGCACTTCAGGTACGGGGCTTAATCTCATTAGCCCGCAACAAGAAGCGTCGCAAGGTGCACAGTACGCGGCACAAGTTGAAAAAGAATATAAGGTGATGAAAGACCCGGTTTTACAAAGCTATATTAATAATCTTGGCCGCAAGATGGTTGCTCAAGTTGAAAACCCGATGTTTGAATATACATTTGCCGTCATTGATTCATCAGAAGTAAATGCGTTTGCGATTCCCGGTGGTCACATGTACGTAAATCTTGCGCTTTTAAAACAAGCAGAAAATGAAGCCGAACTTGTTGGTGTTCTTGGCCATGAAATTGGACACGTCGTTCATCGTCATGGAACAAAACGTATGACCGATGCAATGCTTGTTCAAATTGCCGCAGCCGGTACCGCAATCGCAGTTGGTAATGAAAAAGGCGGTCAGTATTATGGCATGGGAGTTATGCTTTTAGGCCAAGGTGGACTTCTTCATTATGGACGTCAAGCCGAACTAGAATCAGATCACACTGGCGTAGATATTCTTTATCGCTCAGGCTACGACGTAAATGGACTCGCAAGTTTTTTTAAAAAATTACAAAAACTTGAAGAAGCACATGGTGCAAAAAGAGGTGGTCTCTCAGACCTTCTTCGCACACATCCACCGTCTGCAGATCGCATAAAAGAAGCGCAAGCCTATATCGCAAAACTTCCACCGCAAAAAAAATCAATCGTCAGCACACCTGAATTTGAAGCGATGAAAGCTTATGTTGCACCGATGACTCCAACTCCACCAGCACCACCAAAGAAAAAAACAGGCTAAGCGGAGTGGCAAAAATTCTTGAGTCTGATTCGTATTATAGATTTTTAAGCACTTCACTTAAAAGTAAAGATGTAGTTGTTCAATCATTAGCCGGTGATGCCTCTGCAAGACGCTACTACCGCGCAATGCTAAACGAAGACTCTTATGTGCTTATGAGTTGGGAACCTTTCACTGACGTAAAAAATTATCCATTTTTAAATGTACTAGAACATTTCGCAAAACATGACGTACATGTTCCTAAAGTAATTAATGTTTCTAAAGAAGAAGGTTTTGTTTTATTAGAAGATCTAGGTGATTTAACCCTAGAGAGAAAATTCTGGGAAAGCCAAAATCCAATTCATGCGCTTGAATTTTATCAACGTTCAATTGATGAAATCATAAAAATTCATTATCCATGTACCGCCGATCGTAAGCCTGAGTATTCTGCATTTAAAATTGAGTTTAATACTGAACGACTTTTGTGGGAGATAAATTACGCACGAGAGCATTTATTAGAAAAATTTTTGCATTTAAAATTTGACGACAAACAAAACGCTGTTTTAGATAAACACTTTCATGCAATTTGTGAAAAAATTCATCAAGAACCAAAGTTCATTGCACACCGTGATTATCACTCACGCAATCTTATGATTAAAACCGGTAAAATGCGTGTCATCGACTTTCAAGACGCAAGATTGGGTGCTGTTCAATATGATCTTGTGAGTTTACTTCGTGATTCATATGTTGATCTCAATGAAGAAGTTGCCGAAGGGTTGTTAAATTATTACTTAGAAAAAAGACGGGAGTTTATTCCAAAGCCCGTTGATCGCGAACACTTTGATAAAATTTATGACCTTCAAAGCATTCAACGATGTCTTAAGGCCTGCGGGTCTTTTGCTAGTTTTTTTAACACCCGAAATGATACACGGTATTTAAAATATATTCGCAGTACTCTTCAACGTGTGCGTCGAGCCCTGCTTAAATTTCCAGAACATCGTGAGCTTCTTGATTTACTTACCGATCAAGGATTATTTGAAAAAGATATTACCCCATCATGAACGGTCTACTTTTAGCAGCAGGCTTAGGCACTCGGTTTCAACCGTTCACAGAAAAAATTCCAAAACCTGTGATTCCACTTTTGAATATACCAATTGCTTTTTACAACCTTCATTTGATGCAGCAATTAGGTTTAGACAATCTAACCATCAACACACATCATCTTCCTGATAAAATAAAAGAAACGTTTCATAAATATAGTGATGCCATTAACGTACCTCTGCATTTTAGTGATGAAAAAAATAAAATTCTTGGCACAGGTGGGGCGATTAAAAAAGCACGACAAACACTATCTAGCCGCGGAACCTTCGTTGTGGCTAATGCCGATGTGGTGAATGGTTTTTCAATCACAGATGCTTTAGAGGTGCATCATCAAAGTCACGCACTCGCCACACTTATCGTGATGGAACATCCTGAAGCCGGAAAAAAATACGGCGCTGTTTGGGTTGACGATAAAAATCAAGTTGTACATATCGGAAAAGAAAAGCCCGCAAAAGAATGTAAGCCCTTTCATTTTGTGGGTGTGCATCTTTTAGAAGAAAGTATTTTTAAATACATACCCGCTGGTGCATGCGACATCAACTATGACGTCTATCTTAAAGCTATTGCAAAAGATGAAGTCGTAATGGCTTATGAAAAATCTGGTTTATGGTTTGATGCGGGCACGTTGCAAGATTATTTAGAGGCCACAGAATCACTTCTTAAGATGTTACCCAAACTTCAACACCAACCTTATTTTTTAAGTCTGTTTCGCCGCTTTTGGCCTGGGTATGATCGAAGGCCAAATATTTGGGAGGGCCAGGGCTGCGAACATCTTTTGCCTTTAGGAAATCAAAATAAAATACTTTTAGGCAGACAATGCCTTATTCACTCAAGTGTTAAGGTATCAGGCTTTGCAGTTTTTGGTGACGGCTGCACCGTCGATAAAAACGCAGTAATCGAAAATTCAATAATAGCCGCTGGCGTAAATGTCCCCGCCGACGCAGTACACACAAACACCTTAGTTTTGTAGCATTCTCGTTATGGCGCTGGAGTGATTTGGCCTAAGACGGCTGCTTTTCGTGCGCCGGTGGTTTGCGGTATGTTTCCTGATAAGTGATTTACGGTGCGATAGGCAAGTAGTGCAAACGCTGCAGCTTCGATACTTTGTGTGGGCCACCCCCACTCTGCTGATGTAACGACATCAAGTGGTTTTACAAGCTTTGAGCCAACATTGAGCCATTGACGTTCACGCAAGGCAGATCTGATTGCTTTTACTAATGTCGAATTTTGAGAACCGCCGCCACATAAAACAACTACGTCTGGCCATTGAGGCAAATGCTTTTCATAATTAAGCGCAAGACTTGCTGCCGTGAAACCTGTGAGTGTCGCAACAGTTGAATATGAATCAAGTTTGAGTTTTGAACATTCAGCCAATACTTTTTTAAGAAATAAGAAACTAAACTCTTCACGGCCCGTGCTCTTGGGTGGTTTTTTTGCAAAAAACGGATGCTTAAGCCATCTATCAATTAGACCGCCATGAGAAATTCCACGCCTTGCATATTCACCATTTTTATCAAACGTTAATTTTGCGCGCGTGAAATGACTTATAGCCCCGTCGATTAAAATATTCGCAGGACCCGTGTCAAAAGATAAAATTTTACCCGATTTTGGTAAGTAGGTGACGTTACTGATTCCACCTAAATTATTCACAGCGACGTTTAAATTTTTACGCGAGAAAACTTCTTTATGAAACAGAGTTGCAAGTGGAGCGCCTTGACCGCCAAGGGCGAGATCCATGGTGCGAAATTGATTCACAACCGGTACATTAAAACGCGCTGCTAAATAAGCAGGCTCACCCATTTGAAAAGTGGCCCCTTCATTTTTTACGGGATTATGAAAAATGGTTTGCCCATGCAGACCAATGTAATCAAATTTTACTTTTGGAGCTTTAAGAGCATAAAAACGACCAAGATCGTGATGCAATTGTGAAAAATCATAGCTTGAAAGATTATTACTAGCCGCAGCCATCAATCGGCTTTTAAGTTTTGCTGGATATTCAAAAGACCAAATTTGTTTTAATTTAACAGATGCTTTTGAAATCTCGCAAAGCGCATAATCAACGCCATCAAGACTTGTACCAGACATAATTCCCAAAACACGATGCATACTCATTAATAAAAGGTACGCCTTACTTTTTTGGAAGGAAAGTGCTTTTTTCGATTTTCTTTTGATAGCGACGCTTCACCATTTCAAAAATATTATCACCCGCTACACCAATGGCACTATCGCCAACAATTTTTTGCATTCCATCAAGTGATGCGACTTGAATTACCATTACCGGCAAACGCACCGCCACCACCACCCTCTTCGGCGTCACCACTACCGACACCATATTTGTCTTCGTATTTCTTTTTTGCTTTTTCAATTGCAGCCTTAGCATTCGGAGATAAACCCGCCATAGCTGCGGCTACATCAGAATCACTCATTGAACCACTATTGGATTTAGCCATCAGCGCTTTTACTACTTCAGGATCTAAAATGTTAACACCTGCACTATTAGCTTCTTTTATTAAGTCACTAATTATTGCGCGCTCTTCTGGTGCTGTTGCAGGATCCTCATAGATTTCTTTCATTTTGATGCCGATATCACCATTACCTGTTGCATAATCAGGTGTTGATATTTCAGGATTTTCAGATTTATAACCTGCACACTCTACACCATTGGGATCTCGTGTACATGGATTATCAATGACCTCTTTGCTTTCATATTTTTCTACTGCGGCGGCCTCATCACGACCTTGTAAATAAGATAGAATGCCACCGGCGATAAGGCCTTTCCCCATCACTTCTAGAAATGGTTTCTTTGAGGGATCAGCTGTTTTCGCCATCAATAGAAAAGTAGCACCGGCTGCCGCACTCTTAGCCGCCATTTTATAATGATTTTCTTTACTTTTTTTTGCAGCTTTCTTTTGATTTACTTCTTCTTGATAGTTGCAACTGGATATACGTGAATTTTGATCTTTGTCACAACTCTCTTTGCAATCGAAATATGCTTTGTTATTTCCACCTTTCCCCTTCGGTGGACAATTACCTAAACACGCATTAAGTGCGTCCGTCGAATTATCGATACAACTTCCACCGTATACAGAACCGGGCGTGAATTGAATAATAAGTGCAATTGCGAAAATACAGAACTTCACCATCACCCACCTTCACCGGGTTTTAAAGCAGATCGTTTCTTTGTCATCATGCGTGTGACTTTTTCGAAATTTGAAACATCATTTGCACCAGTGATTCCTTGCGCAGCAAGTGCATCGCTTGCGGGTTCACGCGCATTGGGATCCAACTCACCACCGGGCAAAAATTTTGATAAATCAATAGGGGCTCCATCATTTCCGGATCCGCCACCACCGCCACTATCGGCACCACCACCACCAACAGAATAACCACCACCACTGCCACTTGAGTAACCATGTTCGATGTCTTTATTATACTGACCGGGATCTCTACCTTGGCCACCCGACGGTGCGCCACCCGGATATGCACCGCCACCTGCAACACCACCACCACCGCCGGCGTTATCGTTAGAGTCAAATTTTGCGGAAGAGCCCGTATTTGGCTGACCGGAATATTCACCGTCCTCAGTGTCTTCATTAAAATCCGGAGGTGTTGAATCATCTGGAAGTTTAGGCAAGTCGATACCTTTTGGAGGAGGTCCACCGGAAATACTTGGAATTGTTGTTCCGTTTCCACCAGGAATTGTCGGTGATATATTACACGTTTTTTTATCTTCTCTGTGATTAGCGCAATACTGAGGACATTCTTTTAAATCATTTCCACCAACACGATTACATTTATGACAAATCGCTGTGTGCGCTGGCTCTTGACCATGTTTTGCACAAAAAGCTTCAATACATGCCGGGTTGTCTGCTTTTTTAGAACCGGTTTCGCAATTGTTTATTTTGTACGCATCAATACATTGCTGAGCTTCTTGTTTATCTGCAGTAAATTGCGCCATCTCTTGTGTGAGTCTCCTCGCCCCCTCAAAGGCTGATTGACGACAATCTGATATGTAAGCTGATTTTGTTGGTTCATCTTTGTCAAATTTACCTATTGGTTTACATAAAATTTCACAAAGACCCACTTGAACACCACATACTTTTAACAAAGTTTTGCCTCCGTTATAAGCGACCTCTGCTTGATGTTTTCTATTTTCACACGCTTCAAGAATATTAGTCGCAGGCTTGCCCGCGGCATCCATTTGTCTTTTTTTAACTAATCCCTGACCAATGCCAAGACCACCACCGCATTCATTTACTGCAGCAAAATGAATTGCTGAGCAGGCATTCATTCGGCCACCTTGTTTTCCACCTGAAGAACTACCTGAGCCACCAGGTAATGTGTTTATTTTTCCATCCGCATCTTCAAAACAGGTTTCACTACCATTAGCCCCACAAGGCCATTTAGTTCCCTCAGGATACTTGCGTTTACCAGTATTGTTTGTTCCAGCGCCAGGAGTTCTTAAGAACGAATCATCTAGACTAGTGGTACGGTCATAATAAGATTTAGCCCTATATGCACCCCCGACAAGATCACCACCACGGCCATCATTACTGGGATCATTGCCATCAACCTGCGCATACCCAATCGACCCATAAAACAATCCACTGCCGATCACCAACGCACATACTAAAATTTGAAACATATTCTGCCGCAGCCTTTTCATGCTTTACCTCCGCACGGTAAAAAGCCTTACATATTTCTATCGGCCTAAAGGCTGGAACCCTTAAGACTTTTGTAGGGAAAAGGCAGAAAATCAGCTGAAATTTAGAGGGAAAATGTCGAAGTTTTAGACACCTTGATTTTAAAAGCGCTAGGCTCTTGGCCCTCTTCCGTGATCAAGAGTTGGCTGCCGCAGATGTTTCCGCTTTATGCCCTGAAGATTAAGAACCAGATTCGAACTAAGAGATAAACTCCTCGAAGTGCTAAATAAATTTGCGGTGACCACTTCTTAAGTTTTCTTAGCATCTGCCGAATAAAGCTATAACTGGTGTTATAGTTCATATGGGACTCCCTTCACGTTAAGGAAGTCATCCATGCTTCAAATAGCCAAAGAGCCTAGCGGCATTTAACAATGCAAGCTGGGCTTTTTGTTATCTGCTCTCTAAATGCAATTTGAGGAAAATTAATTGTCGGAAATTCGGATTATAAAACAATAGATCCGAACATAAAAGTAAAAGCGCTAGGCTCTCAGCCCTCTTCCGTGATCAAGAGTTGGCTGCCGCAGATTTCTCCGTTTACGCCCTGAAGATTAAGAACCAGATTCGAACTAAGAGATAAACTCCTCGAAGTGCTAAATAAATTTGCGGTGACCACTTCTTAAGTTTTCTTAGTATCTGCCGAATATAACTATAACGGGTGTTATAGTTCATAGGGGACCTCCTTCACGCTAAGGAAGTCTTCCATGCTTCAAATAGCCAAAGAGCCTAGCGGCATTTAACAATGCAAGCTGGGCTTTTTGTTATCTACGCACTAAATATAATTTGAGAGTAATCATGAATCGGAAAATCGGATTATAATTTGGTTACTGGGACAAATTATGTCCCAATACTTTAAATTGGGACATAAATAATGCTATAATTCATTATACCGATGTACTGCTATTTACTGATACAAATGTTTTTGCTTATGATGACCATGACAAAGAGTTTGCAGATTATGAGTATCATTTGTTCCATTCAAAGAGAGTGCTTTTATATGATGAATCTCCACCCATCTCTGAGATTCACAGCGATGAC
>Ga0163151_10004952_pt1 | contig 17418 bp, 24 predicted proteins | sample OliLakLV19MP5IB2_FD_145596 | JGI IMG/M metagenome (GOLD analysis project Ga0163151, IMG submission 145596) | Freshwater microbial mat bacterial communities from Lake Vanda, McMurdo Dry Valleys, Antarctica - Oligotrophic Lake LV.19.MP5.IB-2 | ecosystem: Environmental > Aquatic > Freshwater >...
TCTCTACACCAAATCTGGCCACATGGATATCCGAAAAGGAAAATATTCAGCTGATAAGAAAATAATAGAAAAAGGCTGTGGTTGTTTAACCTGCCTGCCGGCAGGCAAGCAGGTTAAAGGTATTTCTCGCGCAGAAATACGAGCCTTAATTAAAAGTAAGGATCGAAAACAAAACGCCCAAGGGCAACGCTGGTGCCTCATGCACAATATGTGGTTCTTTAATGATTTATTAAACAAAATACGAGCCTCGCTTTCGCGTGGCTCGTATTCAACATTCAGAAACAGATTCTTGAAAAAATTTGGTGACTCAGCTTAACTCTGATGATGATGTTCTTCTTTTTTTGCTTCTTCTTTAACTGGTTCAGCTGAGGCCATCATTTTTTGAATAGTATTCCTCTTTGAGAACACGTAAATATATAAAATATCTAAAATACCAGCAGTGTTAATAAGCAACAAGGCAATAAACCAACCTTTATGCCCCAAGCGAGCTGACTTCCAAAGAGAAAGTCCCTTCCATATCAAACTCCAAACAATAAGGCCCATCATTAAAAAACCTAAGCCGAGAGCCAGTGGCGCACCGAACAACCAAGAACCGTGATCTGAAAATTGTGAATAATTCATCATATTTTTTTACGGATATCTTTTAATTTCTTGATATCCTCTTTTACTTTATCATGATCTGTCTCTAATATAAAATCAAGATCAAATGTCGACATAAGCTGGACGAATCCCTCTAGCCCAATCTTCCCCTCATCAATATGCTCATGACGATCTCTCCGCCCACCCAAATCAATCTTTGAATCATTGGCGTGAATCAATTTAATAGCTCCCTTACCAACCGTTTTAGAAATGTCTCCTAGAGTTTTCTTCATCGTGTCGATACTACGAATATCGTATCCGCTAGCAAAAATATGGGCCGAATCCAAACAGACCCCTATCTGCCGGTTGGCTGACAGGCCACTTAGTTTTATTATATCCCTAAGCTCGGCAAATGTGTCACCCATTACATTACCCGTCCCGGCAGACACTTCTAGTAATAATTCGGTTGTGCCTTTATAACCATCCATGACTTTAGCCACACCTTCAGCGGTTACCTTAAGAGCTTCACTTCTTTCTAAATCTTTGGCGCTTCCAGGGTGAAACATTATATATTTAGCACAAATCTGACTACCCCTCTCTAGCTCTTCTCTAATAATTCTAATCGATGATGATCGTATCTCCTTTTTAGCTGAAGCAAAGTTAATATAATATGGGGCATGAATGAAACATTCTTTCTGTCCATGTTTCTCCATTTGGTTTTTAAATTCTTTTTCAATCTCTGGTGTTATTTTTGGTGCCGCTCCCCCTTGGGGTGATCTCGTAAACATCTGAAAAACCTCGCACCCCAAATCTGCCGCCCTCTCTGGTGCATTCACAATTCCTCCTGCGATAGAAACATGACATCCGATTCGTCTCATATAACTTGCTGGTCGCACGCTCGAGTACTCGCTTTTGTCTCGGAATTGATCAAGTCAGCGACGGTATTAATTAATATTAGTATTTTATATTTTTTAATTCTTCAAGAATATCATTTGGAATTGGGATAGCTTCACGAATAGGACTTTTGCCAGGATAACGCCATGCAGTTATAATCACCTTTTTACGAGGTGGGCCGAAAGTTTCATTCTTTAGTAGTTTACCCCGAGCCTGCCGAATAGGCCTAAGGGCATACATTACCCAAATCTCCTCTTTCCATGTTGCTGGCTGACCAATCTTAGCCGAAGTGGTTTTACCTGGTTGCATCACCGCAATAGTGTACGGCGCAACGCCCTTCTCACTTCTATGAGGACTACGAATCACTCTTTTGACCCTATCGGCTGACAACCCATAATATACCATTTTACCAGCGACGTGATTAGTCCAGTGATACTTGGCATCATTTTTGGGGAGATTTATTCTCATTTAGTAATTAAAACAAAAAGCACCGGCTTGCGCCAGTGCTTTTTGTTTTGCTTACTTTAGCGATCGTTACGATCGTTATAGTTGCTAGAGCCACGGCCGAAGCCATCACCCATAGGACGTCGAGGAGGACGTTCAGTCATAGGACGAGCCTCATTGACTGTTAGATTTCGGCCATCCAAGTCTTTGCCATTGAACATTTCAATTGCAGCTTGGGCAGCTTCATCAGTTGCCATCTCCACGAAAGCGAAACCACGTGATCGGCCTGTCATCTTGTCCATCATGACGACGGAAGATGTGACTTCACCAGCAGCCGCGAAAGCTTCGCGTAAGCCGGCTTCAGTCGTGTTGAACGACAGGTTTCCGATATATAATCGTTTTGCCATTGTGCGTTGTCTGCAAGCTAGACTAGAGAGCGAATATTGTACCCGCTCACCACTCTGGTCACAGACAAAAATTACTAGTAGGGCGACCCCTCGTCGAGTCCTGCTAGCGACAAACGCCGCTGTGAGAATCTACCGAGCTCCTACAATATCTACATTATAGCATATTCGAGCATTATATGCAACATTTAAACATTTTGACCCCAAAACAGCCTATTTGCTTAAAATTTTATCAATTATGGACTTAAAAGTAGTAAAAGGAGCAGCCCCGACAGAATTGCCATTAGCATCAACAACAAGTTGGCCATTAATAAAGGTGGCCGGTGTTCCGTTAACACCAATTGCGCTTCCGGCTTGGGTTTCCTCTTGAACAACTGAAGTATATTTATCAGAATCAAGACAAGTGTTAAATTGGCTCATATTTAATTTAAGAATTGAAGCAAACTTCTTAAGATTAGATTTCGAGAATGCGCCGGAATTACCTGTTCCTTGATTGTTAAATAAGTAATTGTGATATTCCCAGAATTTACCTTGATCATTTGCGCAACGAGCTGCTCCAGCCGCCCAAATTGATTCTTGGCCCAAGAAAGCATAGTCTTTCCAAACAAATCTGGCTTTACCGGTTTCTACATATTGGCTAATAAACATTGCTTCATTTTCTTGGAAATATCTAGCACAAAACGAGCACTGATAGTCACCATACTCAACAATCGTTACTGGAGCTTTTGGATCACCAAGCACCATTGCGCCTTTAAGGTCTATCTCAACTTTAGCAGGAGGCTTCTGGGCTACATTCTTCGGGCCACTATCAGGTTTTGTATAGAAAAGTGAACTACTAATTAAGATAGCGGCAAAAATTATCGCTATTGGTAGAATTAATTTACCCTTATCAAAAGTAGGGGGTGTTGGAGACTGATGATTGTGTTCAGGAATTAAAGTTGCCGGTACACCTTCCCCATCAGATTGAGGCATATCTGTTAACTGTACGATTGGTTCGGCTTCAGTTTCAAAAGATTGATTAATCATTTTCTTATTTTATCATATTATTTTAAAAATTGCACAGTATCTAATATGGACTCAATTGTGCCCACTAGAGCTGAAGGGTTATACTCTTTAATTTTTGACTCGGCTGGATAATTCTGGATATCACCGTGATTAATGACATATTCAAAGACATTACATTCACCATTTCGTAAGGCCCGATAACTAGTAAAGTCATAATAATTCCCAGCACCAACCTCGGATCGCATGAATTTTTTAAATACCACTCCCCCAATAGATCGCTGTGAATAAGCATTCACATAATCAAATGACCTTTGGGGTCTTAGGCATTCATTGACTTCGATTTGATTGTTACTCGAGCCCATCCTAAGCGAAGCACCACCAAAATTTGTTCGAGATTGAAATGAACGTAAAATTTCTACACTAAAAATCTCAATGCCATTAGATAGCCCTCGCAACGTCCATTCAGCTTTTGGGCCAATCTGCCCAGGTTTTAAGGCAAACGTTGCTGGATATTTTAAAGAGACTCCAGATTTCTCATTTGTGTAATTTCGCCACGTTGAATAATCTGGAGTTGGGGTTAGTTCTTCTGTTCGGCTAAACAATGAACTCTTAATTGAACCACCGAAAGCAATCAAAACTAACAAAAGAATAACCCAAATCGCAATTACTTCTTTTTGATGAGATTTAATTTGCATTCACTAAGTATATAATAAACGTCAGTCAATTAAACTATTCTGCTAAAGCGGCATCAATCCGAGCTGTAAAATCTGCAATATTTTGAACATTTCCAACCTTAAGACCGTTTATAAAGAATGTAGGAGTGGAATTAACACCCAAAGAAACTCCGGCCTGTCTGTCTTTTTCAATAACACTTTCATATTTATTACCAGAAACTTCAGATTTAAATCGCGCAGTATCCAATTTTAATTCAGACGCATAGCCCACAAAAATTGATAATGGGTCGGCAGAATTAACCCAAGTAATTTGATTCGCATAGATAAGTCTATACATTTCCCAATACTTACCTTGGGCGCCTGATGCTTCAGCTGCTTCTGCTGCCAAAAGGGCGTAGTTATGTTGAGGTAATGGAAAATTTCTAGCAACAAAATTTACTTGAGGATTATCTTTATACGAAGCAAGAATTTCTTCCATTATAGGAAAGACTGCCCCACAAGCTGGGCACTGAAAATCTCCAAATTCAACAATATTAACCTTCGCGTTTGAACTTACTGTGTTGTGGCTCGTTGAATCAATAAGTCTATCTTTAGTAATTGGTGTTGTCGAAGAAGTATTACTCCGGCTAATTAAAAAACCAAGGCCCCCGAACACTAATACGAACACCGCTATAATAATTTTTGTTTCTTTAGCCATTTTGGTATACCGAGCGATGTACTAACATCAACCAGGTTATTAAAATAAATGATATTAGTGATAAAAACGGAATAGTAATAAATCCAAAAACTGTCCAAACCTGAGTAACGCAAGAAACTCCAGATACACATGGCGCCAAAGATTCAGAAATAACGTTCCACACCAGTAAATTTTGATACAAAGCTATGATTGCACCAATTATACTAAGGGGTAAGGCATAAAACGACATCTGCTTATCTTGGCGATATATCCCTACAGCAATAATCACTATTAGCGGATACATGCATATGCGCTGGTACCAACACAATACACAAGGCACAATGCCTGCAATTTCACTAAAATACAAGCTCCCCACCAAGGAAGCTAGGGCAATAGCTAGGGCCACATAGGGACCATATTTTAGAGTCACAAGTTTAAAAACATTAAGCATTTCTTTAGTATACCCCGTTCCGAACCACTTCGCAAAAATTGATTTGAAGTAATTAAGAAAAGCCCAAAATAAGACTCCCCCTACGAATTACCCTGATGTTCCGCATAAATAGAATAGTAGATCTCCGTAACTGCAAAAAGAAGACTGAGGACAAGTGGGCCAAAAAGGAATCCGAGTGGGCCAAAAAGGGCCAGTCCACCAAGAATAGAAAGTAATATCAAAAATGGATGAATCTTCACTCCTCGTTCTACTATCTTAGGTCCCAAAAAATTATCAATCAAACCAACCGCTGTTAATCCCCAAATAAATAATCCAGAGGCATGAAAAGTATCGCCCCTAAATAAAAGGAATATCACCGCCGGGCCTATCACAAGTGAAGTGCCAAATCCTGGAATAACGGCCGCAACAGAAGCCACTGCACCCCACAAAATAGGGCCAGGGACACCAAACAAATATAAACCAATAGCAGTTAGAGACCCTTGAATTAAGGCAATGATAAGATTTCCTTTTACAACTGTATTGATGGCCAGTCCTAGCTTGGTTAATATCTCTTTGTCGTGAATATTCCGCAAAGGACTTAAATCAATTATTGCTTTTTTAAATTTATCCCCATCTTTAAATAAATAATATGAGGCTATTAAAAACATCAGTATATTCACCACCAAGCGTGCGAGGTTTGAAACAAACGAAGACAAAAGTGGTAATAACCAATCAAACCCTTGTTTAAAATAATTGTGGATATCAAGAGAAGATTCGGATGAAACAGGAATTATCTTACCTAATTTACCAAGCACCAAATTAACACTATTTGAAAAAGTAGAGGTACCTTCACTACTTAAAAGATATTGATAAACATGAGTTGCCTCTCGAAGAATCTGAGTGGCCAGAAAAGTAATGGGGATAATTATAACCAAAACCACAGAGAGAACAGACAAAAGTGCTGCCAAGCCCTTATTTCCACGAGTCAGGGTAAGTATTTTTAAGTGTAGCGGGTTAAATATGGTTACAACAAAAACTGCCAGTAATATTGCGTACAAAAATGGCTTAAAGATTAGGAATGAAAGAACCATGACCCCGATTAGGAGGGCCAGCAAAAAATACAACTCTGACTTATGATGCTTCATCCCCTAAGTCTATAGCTAATTTAACAAACCGTAAAGAAGATAATTCGAAGGTTAATATCTTCTTTATAAACATCCTTCTCAATTAATACTCAATTACAAAGCCCACCATTGAGGCGGGCTTTGTAATTTTACCTGATAAATTATATGACTGATGGGGTTGGAGATACTAAGCAACGCAAAAACGGAAGACGCTGATTTTTTGGTTCACCAAGATTATCTAATGCTCTAAAGATCCCCTTTTTGGCAACTTCTTGAGCTTTTGGGCTCATCCTAGCAAAAGCCTCTTGAATTGCCTGTCGGGCTTGTTCTGCCCCAACTACCCCCTTACAAATATTCTGCTCTGGTAAAGTCTCAACCCAAGCAACCAGAGTGGCAAGGGCAGAATTAATATTGTTCAAGAAAATATTCTTATCGTCATCACTCAATACGCCAGGAGCACGAATTGCCTGCTCATATGTTTTAATTGACTTAAATAGAGCTGCATAATACCTACGCTCATCAGAATTATTAATATCACGGAGAACTTGTTTTATATCCTTCCCAAGATGAGACTTGATCCCATCCTCATCGACTGAGCGCCCGAAAGAGGCTTGATATAAAGCTTCTAGCTCTTCCCCGTCAACCTTGTTTGAATTTTCACTATTATCTGCCGATGCTGTCATGGCCCCACTTCGAGCCACAAATAAACCAATTCCTATACCAACAAAAAGAGTAGCCACTATCAAGCCTGTTACTATTTTTTTTGATTTATCCATACTTGATTGGAATAGTAACCTTATTATTGTGTTGGCCTTAACGAGCACAATAAAAAAGGTCCCTATTTTTACCGAGATTTTTTAGTTTTTCTATCAGCGAGCATCTTCGCTTTGATAGCTTTGCGCTTAGCCGTTTTTGGCGAACGTGTTTTTCTAGTTAATGTACTACCTAGCGGTCCATGTCGTTTTTGTATCGGCATAAATTCCAATTTATTTAACTTTTATTACCTCAATAGTAGCATTTTTATATAAAGATTAGCAATTGTAGAAAATAAAATGAGCAGGCTCAACACCTGCTCAAGACCAGCACCAGAACGATGATTCCCGCTACGAGCGGATATCTCATCGCCATCCGGCCAGTCCCACGCCCGACACTACGAACGCCACGCCTGGCCGTCCGGTCGGCACCTCGAGCAAACCCATTGGCCGCTCGTGGCCCCCCGACGATGTAACACAGGCCGTATATCATGATTCCCATCGCGAGAACCAGGACCAGAACTTCTATCGGCATAACTTAACCTCCAATACCTTAATTATAGCATGTCTGATATTAAAAGTCAACCCCGCCGTTGCAAACCGACCTGTGGTCAAATGGTGTAACTTTAGCCTCGTATTATCTTCTTGAGGAACTGAGGCGTGAAGGGAAGCCGTAAACGACGTCTCATCCAGAAATAACCCCATATACTAAAGACTAATGCCCCAACAGTATCAGCAATAAGGTCTATCATGGTGTCTAATAAACTGGCACTTTGCCAATAATCGGTTCCGGCCAATACGTCAGCTAAAAATTCCATCATCTCCCATACCGCCCCTATAGCTATTGAGAAAATCACGGCAAAAAAAGAAATAAACCCAGGGCTCATATTTAATTTTATGCTTTTGTTTTCATTCAAAATATAGATTAAGACATAACCAGAAACACTCAAAAGAAGGCCCGATTGAAAGTGTAAGAATTTATCCCAAGATGGAACACGATTATAAAAATCAGCCACATGGCCCAAGAAAAGAGTCATGAAAATAAAAACGACTATCCCCATATCAAGCTCAAATGGGAGATACATTTTACGATGCCCTCTCAACAAAGAAGGAGTGAGCATCATAATAAAAATTACAGTTGTAGCGAGCCCAGAATTCCAATCCCTGTTAACAAAAAATATAACCGCCACGACTGCCACTGATGCCCTCATTAGGTAATAAATAAACAGAGTTACTTTACTCTGATAATTATTCGATATATAAAAATTCTCCTTATCCATATACTAATTTAACCATCAAGTTGCTCAAGTGTCCATAAAGCTAAATTAAAAAAGCCCCAACTATGGCTATGCATGACCCTATTATTCTAAATTGAACACCCGTTAAAAAATAATCTTTATGATGAATACTTTCATGCAGGCTCTGTGAGCAAATTCCAAACCCAAGCAACACCAAAAACAAGCCCCAACTCCCGACAACAATAGGGAGAATTAGAATCATTGGCCAAATCCATCTACTAAGAAAATGTTGCATATAGATAATTATATTACTTTAATTGTCTTCTAGTAAACTGGCCTGATATTCTCTAGATATAGCCACGTCTTTCGGTATTACAGTTGTTATTTTTTTATTAGTAATACTTACCTCTAAAGCTAAGCCCCGCATAGTTTCTTGGGAAAAGTTTTGATCAAAAATAAAGTTACCTAAACTATAAGCGATCCAACCATCTCGATATTGTTCCACTTCTTGCACCACATGGGGATGGTGACCAATTATTAAGGATGCTCCAGCATCAATCACTGTCTTGGCTATTTGTTCTTGGTTTAGATTGTGTTTAGTTTGGTATTCCTCTCCCCAATGGAATGACACTACTACTAAATCAGACCGATTTTTTGCATTTTGGATATCTTCAATCATTTGTCCCTGATCTAGATAGCTTACACCGGGAGTATCTACCCCAGCAGAAACATTCTTAGAAATTAAGTTCGTGTAGGCCAAGAAAATAATTTCGGCCCCATTGATATTTTTTGATACGCCAGCATGAGCTTCTTTAAAATTACTACCACCCCCGACAGGCTCAATGCCGGCCTCTCTAAGGTGGCTTAGAGTATCTACAAAAGCATCTCTCCCGTAATCCCAGATGTGATTGTTAGCTATTGAAACAACATCAAATCCTGCACCAGTTAACCCTTCAACCACTCGAGGATCACCACGAAAAGAATAAATACTCCCAACCCTAACACCACGGCTTGAAATCGGACTCTCTAAATTACCAAATGTCAGGTCAGCACTCTTTAAATACTCGCGAATATTGTAAAAAGGGAAATTGTAATCCCCTCTTTTTTCCATCGAGTCTCCGACGGCCCGAGAAAGCATTATATCACCCACAAAAATCATTGTCCCTGTGCCAGTATCGTAATTGTCACTATTTTGATCAGAAACAAATGAGCCAACATCAACCGAGACGACTCTTCCATAGCCTAGTGTTTTATAAAAGACAAAGCCTGCTATAAAAACTAAAGCGATACCCAGTGTTATTAAGATATATTTATGTGTCATTTTTTACACCTTGACCACGATTTACAGCAAGATCAATGATGTTTTTATTATACAAGCTGGGTACAATGAGAACAGCGCTTGGCCTGAATCGGAATCTCACTTAGGCACTCACTGCATTTTTTGGAGGTTGGATCTGCTGGAGGGCCTTTTTTAGAATGTTTAACCAGCATATTCATGGGCTTAATCACAAAGAAGAATATTGCCACAGAAACCATAAGAAATGAAATGAGGGCATTAACAAAATGTCCCACCATAAAAGTGCTTCCATTTACGGCAAACGCCCAGTCAGAAAAATCAGGTATTTTGGAAATTGATGCAATAAGTGGAGTGAGTAGATCAGCCACCAAAGCTGAAACAACAGTCCCAAATGCAGCGCCGATTACAATACCAACCGCCAAATCGATGGCATTCCCTCGAAGTAAGAATTGTTTAAACTCCTTAAACATAGATAATTCTTGAATTTATTATGAATTCCTAGTGGATGATGATTGTTAATTATCTTTCGAGTTCTCTTTAGACATTTTTACCCCAAACCCTTCAAGGGCTCTTAGAACCTCTAGGGGCATAGCAAAGACAATGGTGTTGGATTGATCAGAACTAATATCATTAATCGATTGAAGGGTCCTTAGATGAAGCGCCCCAGTAGCACCTTCCATTATTCTGGCAGCCTTGGCCATATTGTCGGCTGCAATTACTTCTCCTTCGGCCTTAATAATCATGGCTCTTTTTTCTCTTTCTGCTTCCGCCTGTTTTCCAATTACTCTTTTCATTTCTTCTGGTAAAGTTATATCTTTTAACTCAACATTAAGAACCTTTATCCCCCATGGGTCAGTCGCTTTATCAATTATTTCTCTTATATTTTCTGAAACTCTGTCCCTTTGTGAAAGCAGGTCGTCCAAATCCACCTGACCCACCGCATTACGCATAGTTGTTTGAGCTAATTGTGAAATGGCATAATAAAAATTCTCCACTTCCAAGACCGCTTTGTCTGCATCTTGAACTTTATAATAAATAACAGCGTTAACACTAACCGAGATATTGTCTTTGGTAATCGCCTCTTGATTGGGCACATCAACTGCTTTTACTCTTAAATCGACTTTTTGATAAGAATTGATGATTGGCCAAACTAAACTCCAGCCAGGTTCCATTAGGCCGATATACTTTCCTAATGCAAACTTAACTCCTTTTTGATATTGATTAATCTGCCGAATAGAAATGAGGACCACAAAGCCTGCAACCCATAAAATTATCCATAATAAATTTGGCATATTTTGTTGATTATTGGTTGAATATTTTAACCCTACTACATTGCTTGGTCCATAGCAACTATTAAATTCAAAATAAAATAGACCGTTCTCGGTCAACGAGTTCACTTTTTTGTCAGTGAACCAACTCAGAAAAATGGGGACTTAGATCGTCCACCAGTAAGTAGCTAATTTCCCCTCGGAAATACACCGCAACCGCAACTAGGTCTTCATTGCCATAGGCAACGATTTCGGGCTCTATAATTTCTACTTGGGAACCACAACGAAGCCAGATTCCGGTCCAGTCAATCCAGTTCCCAACTCCCATTTTTATAAAAATACGCGTATTTAAGCAAAGACTTATTTTAACCATCACACTCTTAACCACAATACCACCTTTCGGTGGTATTGTCCATATTAAGTGATGGAATAAAGACTAGGCAAGAATCATCATAACCCCAGCAACAATAGCGGCAATTGCCGTAAGTGCCTTAGACTGTGGGAACGGAAAGAAATGACTGATACCAAAAGCTAGAAAGAAAACTATTTCTGCGATTGTGAGTAATGACATATTTTGTAGAATATATTTTTAAAATTTTATTAAACTATATCGACCTTTATTTAATTATACTCTAATTTAAAAATAAAAAATAAAACATGTGGATAAGGTTTCAGGTCATAATCAAAATATCATTACTGGAATTTCTAGAGCGTCATCATATTCTGTTAAACCAGATGGATTATCTTTCTGCAAAATCAAACTTCCTCTATGGTTATAAGTGTCTAAGCCTACAGAGAAAGTAAGTAGGGCCTCAAAGGGGACAAAATCAGTGGTCATCCAATCATTTTGAGCAGTAGCAATCCCTTGGGTAATTATTCTCCCATCCCAATCAGCTAAGATTACCAGGAAACTTGCCTTAAAGAACCAATTCCCTCGAGCTTCACCTTTCACAATAAGCGGACTTTTTATACTTTCATTTGGGCGTGGAGAATCAAGGCGGATAAGATTTGCTTTCTCAAGCTCATTTCCAATATTCTCTGAAAAACTCTTCCCATCCACAGAGATGCATTGGTGCGGATAACTTTCTAGAACAGTATTCCCTCCGGCCACACATTCTTCAAAATTTGTGAATAATTCAAGGGGTTTGTTGCTCAACTTCCACCATATAAAAAAACCAGCTAAAAACAAGGTAACAACTGCGATAATAGTAAAAAGTATATTTTTTATGTATTTATTATTTTAACGATGAGGACAACCCGACCAACTACTATGCGACGATTTCTAGTTTCATCGTACCATTTTAATTTCTGGCGTTTCCATGCTCGTAATCCAATCTCATCAATTTTTACGATTACTTCAACGGCTTATCTAGTGAGCCGTTGACAACCATCAAGTATTTAAATAAAAAGCACGCCCCGGGAGGCCGGGGCGGCTCTCCCCTTGTGGGGCGTGACAGACTACAAATACATGAGGATGGCCCAGACGGCCAACCCCTCTGCCAACAAGCTTCCAAGTACCCAGTGGTACTTGAGTTTGGCATCTTCTGGGAGATCCGCGGCTAGGGTCGCGAAGGTAGCAATTGCGATGGCGAAGGCGAAGGCGAAGAAGACGGAGACTGAGACGAAAGCAGCCGTGGCAGCGAAGGCGGGGGCGGCGGCAGCGAAGGCAGTGTCGACGACGGAGACGAAGGCGACGGCGAAGACGAGGGCGCCCGCCACAATGGCAGTGACCTCTCTGGACCACCCGAAAAGGTGGCCCGCGATCACTACCATGCCAGTCATGGCAATCATCGCTAACTCCCAACCAATCAATTTCTTCATGATTCTCCTCGCTACTTTTCGGGTAAAACAACCCTTGGTAGTAGCTACCTTGATTGTTTTTGAACTATCCTAAGTATACCATACTTGGTGGCATTATGTCAAATAGGGGCGATAGTGTGTACATATGGCTAAAGGGACATTTGGTATATATGGATCCGACCATAAAAATCGCGCTTATCCTTTCAAAATAGCTTGTAACTGCACGGCCAACTCTTTTACTCGCACAGTATAATACCATTAACTAGGCAAATCTTATTGGGCCACGAAGCGACGCTCTATTTCTTTGGCGACTTCAATATCAAGGTCGGTCACCTTTCCGCCGATATCCACGGACTGGAGTTCAAAAAGTATTTTAGTGTGTTTAATTGTCACATCAGCGTGATGGTTTGCCTCTTCAAAGTACTCCGCCAAGTCCGATATAAATCTAATCCCCTGCATAAAATTACCAAACTCATACTCCTTATATATCTTGTCATCCTTAAAAGCCCATCCGGACATGCTTATCAATTCAGCATCGATCACTTCTTGGGTCAGTATTTTTGGTTTTTCCATATCAATTAGTTGTTACAAAGCTTCCACTGCCTCTAGCTCACGATGAGCAGCATCTCCAATGGTCTCGCCTTCTTCTACTTTACCACCAAAGCCATTCCACCTGCCCACACCAAAACCCCTCTTTTTCATCCCCAAAATAATCTTGCCCTCATTTAAAACCATACACTAATTAGTCTATCCACTACCCACTATTCACTAATTATTTATTCAACCACGTAATTGTCAATTGCAACACTGTTGCGAAGGAAACCCAAATTAAATATGGGATGTTCATCAGGGCTACCCATTTGATGCGTGGGTAGATGACAACGAGTGCCCAAATTAATGTGCCCAACACCAAGAGGATGTCGATCGAGGCCAATAAATTGTTTTTGAGACCGAATTGGAAATAGGTGAAGGAGAAATTGAAAATGAGGTTAAGGACAAATGGCAGAGCAACGATTGTGGGTAATTCTTTTGTGTAAACTTTGTAAAACACGGTGCCATAAGTGACGGCAATAATAATGTAAAGTACTGTCCAGACAGGCCCAAAGAGCCATGATGGTGGCGACCATGATGGTTTGATTAATGTTGAGTACCAGTTGTATGTTTCTGGATTCATAATATTTACATCTTATATCCACTTCTTATGGCATTTGCAAATGAATCGACATTGGGTATTCGATTGCCTAGGAAGTACAGCCCTTCGTTTAAAAGCTGAAAGTCTTTCTTTAATAAATCTTCTTTTGTTTTTATATCTTTTAATATATGCTCGCGATAACCATTAATTACACTGGTTCTCTCTTCGACAGAATTAAAATCAATACTGTGCATACTAAATGCCATAAACGGATCAGTTCTCATGAGAGAGATAACAGCCTCATCGCTTAGATCTGGAAAACTACTGATGTCTATAGATGCTCCAAAATCAACAAAACGAACTTCCCCATTTGCATCAATAATCATGTGAGATTTACCAAAGTCATCTGTTAATATTTGGTCGTTGATAAGAATATTATTCCCGTGAAGTTTTTTAAAAGCTTCGACAAACTTTTTGCCTAAATTTTCCATATACAGAGGCGTACATTTTTCAGGATCCAACCCCAAGAGTGGTGTACCTTCTATAAATTCTTCATGCAGAAAACCTTCTTTTGATGCAAATTGCTTTGGGCCGATACCTAAGTCTGCAGCCTTTAATGCAATGCCTTGTTCTGACATTGCTTCTAAGGGCTTTACAACATGAGCGTTATCAGAAAAATTAACTTTATATGCGCTTCCTCGAGCACCTGCCGGGAGAATGGTGACCTTGGGTTTTTCAACCCCACCAGAAGCATTTTTATCCAAGCCTGGAAAATCAAGGATCCTAGCTTGGGTTTTAAGTATTGAAAGATATACCTTATATTCTCTAGGGTATTTCAACTTTATTTCTTCTATATCCATATTGAGTAATTGTGTTCGTATACTCTCAGAACCAATCTTATTGCCAATCAAAGACTCTACTCCAGATAGTTGTTCATCCAATTTTTCTTTTGTTTTAATTCTTAATCCTTCCATAAAATTATTTATTTATCCACGTTATTGTTAATGGCAACACCGGCCGAAGAAGATAGGATGGTGGTGCCCACGTGAGCTTTAATAGAGTTGAATACCAATTGTAAGCCTGATTCATTTCCTTAGAATATCACTATTTTTAGTATTTCAAAAGCTGATCAAGGTTACAAAATCTGTTTTATTTCGGACAAGTGTTTGATGCATTTCCAAGCAACTGATTCTAGTTTGTAGGATGTTGGTGATTCAACCAGAATCCCTCGTTCAGTCGCTTTAAATAAATCAGTGTCGTTCGAGTCATCGCCCACGGCCACGCATTCTGATATCTGAAGATAATTAGCCCGGCAAAACTCTTTAAGTTGTTCGAGTTTTTTATTATTCGCCTCTCTCACGTAATCATAATCATGGAGATTATTATTCTCATCCCAATAGAGGGTCGTATTAGCATACCAAGCTTCAGCTCCTAGTCGCTTGGCGATAATCTCGGCGAATAGGTCGAAAGAGCCAGTGATGAGGCAGGTACGATAGTTTTTTGAGTGTAAGTAATCAAAGAGTTCTTTCGCGTCAGGTTTTATCTCCCAATTATTAAAAATGTCTATAAGCTTTTCCTTGGTGATTGGACCTTGGCTTCGCCATAGGCCAAGCAAGGCTTTTTTACTTTCTTCATATTCTAGCTTCCCCTCTTTAAAATCTTTATGGATCTGGGCATGATTCTCAACTGAAGAACCCAAAATAAAAGTTAGTTTTGTCCACGAAATACCTGGCGAGAGAGTGCCATCAATATCAAAAGCAACAGCTTTTATTTCGTTATCCATGATCCTTTCATCCTACCCCTTTTTATTGAGATTTTCCAACTGACAGGTTTTTTTAGTTATTTGGATTATACCAGAAAAGAGAGGGTGGTCTGATGTCCCCTCGCAAAGCCCTAGAGAGGTGTGTCTACAGCTATCACCGATCTCACTAGTGATATCTAGGGTATCCGGCTAAGATCGATCCTTCCGTCACTCGGCACCGCGATACTTACCCAATGCAATCATTCGCTTGTGCGCACATCAGACCACTAGGACTAGTTTATGATTTTTTAAAAAACTTTCAAGGTTGCCGTTGCCTTAAACAATGCTTGTTTAATTTTTAAAAACAAAAGAGCCCCGCGCAGAGGTGTCCGTACACTTGTACGGGGTCTTCTGTGCAGGGCGGATTAGGCCGAAGTGGTGATTAGGCGTCGTCCGAAGCACACCTAGGACTACAATAGATAGCGACTTGATGAGCAGGTATCTGATTACTGCAACCTCTCCGGGCGCAAAACCGGCCGCTTGGATTGCCAGCTGCCAGCCATCCTCGATCACCACACGTGGCACATCCATGTCCTCCGCAGTCATCACATTGCACTGCGTCAACAGGATGGTTCTTGTCTTTGGGAATATTCACTGCCTCCTCCTTTCATCACGAACCTCATAATAGTCACATAATACAGCATTTGATGGTGTTTTGTCAAACGCCTCAACCCGTCGGCTTAGTTCTATCCACTACCCACTACTCACTCACCATTACTCAATATTCACTAATTTAAAAAGTTGGCCATGGTCAAGGTGGGGTTTTCTTGGAGGTAGCGGAGTTTGACGAGATAGCCTTTGGTTTCTATTTTGAGACCGCCGGTTTTGGAAGTTAAAGCATCCATCCAATCATGGATACCTCCAAGAATTGAAGCAGTTAAAGTCTTATAGACGTGTCGAGGGGCACCATTATATGAAGAAGCTAGGTATTCTTCCAATTTAGGATCATTGATCATTTTAGGGCCATGAGCAGTAATTAATCCTTTTAGATTTTCATCGTACAACAATATGGCTGCCTTCATGGAGTTTAAATGATCCGCGGCACCAGATTTAAAATCTTTAATTAGCTTTGCTGCCGGATAAATTTTAACAATTGTGTTGTAGGTCGGTGGCGTAAATTGAACCCAGCCACAAGCACTGGAACTGTTACAGGTAGCATTAAAAGCCTGACCCAAATTAGCTCCAATAATGATTTGGGATCTCTCAATGGTGTATTGGGGATCAATTTCAAACTCAGTGAGATCAGTTTGTTCTAAAATTGGAATACGACTAAAGTAATCTTGACGAGGGGCAAAGACGTCCGCCACTAATGCGCCAGAAACTGATCGAGATTTCACTCCCGCCAGCCTAAGCTCAGCAAGGGCTTGAGCAATAATGGCCCTAGTATAATCCTGACCAGTTTTGATTAATTCGGTTGTATGTAAATCAGGGCTATAAGGAACATACAAATGATATTTAATAGTTCGTTGAGCGGAAAGACTACTCTCGTCTGGGTAAACATTGGCAATAACAACCCTGTTTTCTGGTGTATTAATCTTGAAAACAGTATTCCAACCATTCCAAATAATACCATTTGGTCTCTGTAGGATGGTTATATTCCAATTTGTGTCGTCAGAAGCGCCGGAATTAACTGGTACGATTAAATCAGCGCCTCGTTTAATAGTTTTAATAACCTGAATCTCGCCATTAACCGTATCTAGAATTGCCAAGGCAATTTCTTTTTCTGGCTCATTAAAAATTTTAACAGTAGGGGCTAATTTGCCATTAACCGAAGTATAGCGCGTCTCGGTGTAGGTGATGTTTTTATTTCCAACCGCAAGAGGTATGTCTTTTAGGAGTTGCTTAGCTTCGACAATCTTGCTCGGTAAAGTCCAAGCTGGGGTGGGAGTTGGGGATGGAG
>Ga0163151_10004954_pt1 | contig 17406 bp, 15 predicted proteins | sample OliLakLV19MP5IB2_FD_145596 | JGI IMG/M metagenome (GOLD analysis project Ga0163151, IMG submission 145596) | Freshwater microbial mat bacterial communities from Lake Vanda, McMurdo Dry Valleys, Antarctica - Oligotrophic Lake LV.19.MP5.IB-2 | ecosystem: Environmental > Aquatic > Freshwater >...
TCAAGCGGATTAGGCTTAATTTCTAACTTTTGTTCTTTGGAGGCTTTAATCATCTGAGGAAGGGTGCAGCTCGAGATGGTGAGCGTTCCTATGATCAGCATAGCGTAAAATAATTTTCTCATGGATTTTTGAATTTTTGGTTTCCGAAACGAGGTGCGAAGTTAGCTTTAACCTCGTTTTTTTGCAATGATAATTAAAAATATTACACTTAATGGGCTATTTATGCAGTATATGAGGCTTATATTTGCAGACCTAAATTATTTTCGATAAACAGACTTTAACTCAGGTAAATGGTAGGGGAATAACACGAAACGGAAAGAATTATGACTGGATTAATCGATCGACTTCAACACTTATTTGAGAAGCATGCCTTTGGTGTATGCACTGCATTAGGTGAAAAGATGGGTATCGCCACCTTTTCGATACGCCTGTTTTTCATTTATACCTCTTTTATGACCTTTGGCTCGCCAATCATTATCTATCTTTCATTGGCATTTATCATGAATATGCGTTCCCATTTAAGGAAACGCAGTACAATCTGGGAGTTTTAAAACTTAGCAAGATCTCCAAAGGTCTTATTCTTCAGGAGAAAGTATTGATAAGGGAGTAGATTCCTATATACCCTCTTAACCTTAAATCCGTGCAATTTTTTTGCGATCTCTCTTCTTTTGGCAAGATCCGACTTCAGGTTTTTAAAGAAATCGAAATGAGCGCTCAACACAGCCTTTGCATGGGCCGAATTGCCATTAACTAAGAAAAGCCCGGCAGCAAACCAATCCAGGATCAGGCGCACAGGAAGCTTCCACAACAATTCATCTAGTGCCAAATGTTTGATTAACAGACTCAGGCCATTTCTGAAGTTGAGATGGGTTTTTCTGGGATTTGACGAAGAGAGGGTTCCGCCCCCCACATGGTATACGCTACTTTTTCCCTGGTAGCAGACTTTATAACCTGCGCGATTAAGTCGCCAGCAGAGGTCAATTTCTTCCATGTGCGCAAAGAAATCCTCATCAAACCCTCCTGATTTTTTAAAAACCTCTGCTTTGATGAAAAGGCAGGCCCCGGTAGCCCAAAATACTGGACGCTCATCGTTGTATTGGCCATAGTCTTCTTCAAGATGTGAAAATATCCTGCCCCTGCAGAATGGATATCCAAGTGAATCAATGAAGCCACCGGCCGCACCGGCATATTCGAATTTATTCCGTTCCCTGTAGGATAGAATTTTGGGCTGTGCAGCAGCGATGTTGGAGTCGCTTTTCAAAAGAGTGATCACGGGTTCAATCCAGCCCGGGGTCACTTCTACATCGGAGTTGAGGAGTACGAAATATTCTGCTTCTATTTTACGGAGAGCAAAGTTATAACCGCCACAGTAGCCACGGTTACGATCAATTTTTAAAACCTCTACCTGAGATGAGAACTCTGATTTGAGTAATTGAACGGAATCATCGGTAGACGCATTATCGGCCACTATGATTTTTGCAGTGCCGCTAAATTGAATGACAGAGGGGAGAAACTGTTTAAGGAAATTTCTTCCATTGTAATTCAGAATGACAACCGCTACTTCGGTCATCCCATGAAGCTACTTAGGTCCATACCCGGTATGTTGGGCAATAATCCTTCGGTTGCTTTTTTTAACTCCTCCTTTGCCAACACGTCCGCTTCTTCCGAAGCTTTATTCACAGCGGCAACAACCAGATCCTGAACAAGCACTCTATCTTCTGCTTTGAGAATGAGCGGATCAATATCAATTGCGATCACTTGCTTTTTGCCATTCACAACAGCACGCACCATACCACCTCCCGCTTCACCGGAAACTTTTATATCCACCAATCTATCCTGGGCTTCTTTCATCCTTTGCTGTACTTCCTTCATCTTGCCCATCATCTTCATCATGTCAAACATAACCTGGAGGTTTAATTATTATACAATAGTCAAAGGTAAATGATTTACGGTGAAGTAGTAAAATCGGTGACGATCAGTTGTTTTTTTTCAGAATCACCACCGTGCCCTCTTCGGAAAAATTTCTTCCCGCCTGATCGATAATTCGTGCTACCCACACATAGGTTCCTTCGGGCATCACCCGTCCGCTTTGCGTTCCATCCCACGGTTCGTTTTTATCGGTGAAGAAGACCATGGTGCCCCATCGGTCAAATATTTTGAGTTCCATCTTTACGATGTATTGACCAAAAACAGAGAAGGTTTCATTTTCAATGGGCCCTGTTCCATCAGGAGTGAAGGCAGTGGGATAAAAAAGGTTGGCCCCTTTAGTGACCACCACCTGATTGGATATAGAAGTGGTAAGACCTGCTTCACTGGCATCGGCCAACACACGATATTGGACAATCTGATTATTTAAATCCAGTTGATCGTCAATAAAGAGGGTATCGGTTCCAACATTCGTAGTAGTCATTAATCCACCACTTTTGTCAAATTTCTGAACACGATAGTTTTTCACTCCATTTTTCCAGCCCTTCAGTTTAGACCAACGGAGGGTGACTACATTTTTATTATCCATTGAAAACGATAATCGTACCGGGCAGATCAGTGTGCCTGCCTGGCTTACATTTCCACACTGGTCGGTATAGTTAATCCGGTAGCAAGTGTTTGATTCTGTGGTATAACCAGTGTCTGAAAATTCTTTGTCCGAAGTTTTACCGATTTCACTAAACGATCCATTGTTTTGGGATCGTAGGATGGTGTATTCAAATGGGTTAAATAATGGATCCTGTTTCCACGCAAGGGCTACTCCTTCTGTTGACACCACCGATGAAGTGTTATCGATTTGGGAGGGATTGGTGGTGGTGAATGATTCGCCACATTTTTCAAGTGAAATACTTTTAGTTCCCCCTGAATAAATATTGACCACCCGATAACAGTATGTGGTTTTACAAACCACATCCACATCATTGAATGTTGATGGAGATCCTGGAATGAGGGTATAGGAAGCTCCACCTCTTTGAACTTCGGTAGTGGTAACACCTAACCCGGAAGTTGTCCAGGTAAGTTTATTCACTCCGCTTTGAACGGCCAGATCAAGATTCTGACTGCACACAGGAAAAGAGTAGGTATTTGTGTTGGAGCAAGGATCAAAGGCACTCAGCCGGAAGCAATAAAAATTATCATCTACTTTCAGATTGGGAATGGTGACAGAGTTTACAGCATAGAATGTTTGAAACTGCTGGAAGGTACTTGAATTGTTGACGGCAATCTCCAGCTTGAATTGCACATTGGTGAATGGTGTGAAGTCCAGCTTGAGTTGGGTGGCATCAATGGCCGATAGCGCGGTAATCTGCGGCACCGGTAATGTGGCCACCGATGTAAAGGCCAACACCTTCGCGGTGCAATTATCCGCTGAGTTAATATCTTGTCCTCTCACGCTGATGTTGAAATTACCCGCTAATCCGTAATTGAAAGTTGCCGTTTGATTATTTCCGTTTGGCATCGTCACTTCAGGAAAACCATCATTATCAAAATCAATGTAATACTGATCATACGATTTATCGGTGATCTTAATGGAGGTTTGTAATCCAGAGCAGGTGTAGACTTCAAATGCTGGTTGGATGTTTGGATCAACGGTTATAATAATGTCATCGGCTCCAATGCTTTGATAAAGAACGGAAAGTTTGAATGTCCCCGCGGTAGTATAGGTGAAAGTGAACAGATTTTGTTGCTGTGTGCCATTGCCCAGATAATCCATAAGGCAGGGTTTGCCCGGTGTACATTCCCCTGCGGTGATTACGTTGGTGTCGATGATCGTTACGGTAAATGGAGCGCAGCCTTTGATCTCATCTACCTGAAAGCGCCCGAGGCGACTCGTGTATTGCGCATAGAGATTACCTGCAAAAAAAACGAAGGATAATATGGTAATAAATTTTTTCAAGTTTCCAGTTTGGTCTCTTTCAAAAAGCGCTCAGCTTTAACGATATCATCATGAAGCAGGCGATCTGTTTCTATAAACGGAACCTGTTTTCTAAAATTGTCAACCCATTCTTCCAATCGCGAAGAAGTTTTCAGTGGCCTGCGGAAATGAAGGGCTTGTGCGGCCGTAATCAACTCGATAGCCAGTATTGAATATAGGTTGTTTACAACACGATACACTTTGGTGGCTGCGTTGGCGCCCATACTTACATGGTCTTCCTGGCCATTGGATGACACAATTGAATCTACTGAAGCAGGGGTACAGAGTTGTTTATTCTGACTCACTAACGAGGCTGCTGTATACTGAGGGATCATCAAGCCCGAATTGATACCGGGATTTGCCACCAGGTAATTAGGCAGGTCTCGCGAACCAGAAATGAGTTGATAGGTTCTGCGCTCGGAAATATTTCCTAATTCTGATAGCGCAATCGCCAGAAAATCCAATGAAAGCGCTAAAGGCTGTCCGTGAAAATTGCCGGCTGAAATAATTTTATCCTCTTGCGGGAAAATATTGGGGTTATCGCTCACGCTATTCACTTCGGTGAGAATGATCGAAGTTACATATCGGATGGCATCATTACTGGCACCATGCACCTGCGGAATGCATCGGAACGAATAAGGGTCCTGAACATGTTTTTTATGTTGTGATATGATCGTGCTTCCTCTTAATAGTTCTCTGATTTCTTTAGCCACTTCCATTTGTCCGGCCTGCGGACGGATGTTATGCACCAGCTCATCAAACGGTTCGATGCGACCATCAAAAGCATCCAGCGAAAGCGCACCAATCCAGTTTGCTAACTTTAAAATACGATTGGCATGCAAGGCACACCACACCCCATAGGCACTCATAAATTGTGTGCCATTGAGCAAGGCCAGTCCTTCTTTTGCTTTGAAATGAATGCGATCCCAGCCGAGCAGGGTTAACATTTCGTGGCTGGAATAAATTTTTCCGAGATAGTGCACTTCGCCCATGCCGATGAGCGGAAGAGAAAGATGTGCTAAGGGAGCCAGATCCCCCGATGCCCCCAACGAGCCCATTTCATACACACGTGGCAACACACGGTGGTTGAACATATCAATCAAACGTTCCATGGTTTCCACCTGAACTCCGGAGTAACCGTAAGAAAGTGATTGCACTTTTAAGAACAACATCAGAAGTACAATCTCGCGTGATACTTCCGGGCCGGTGCCGCACGCATGCGACATCACGAGGTTTTCCTGTAACTGTTCTAACTGATCTTTTGGGATGTGTTTATTATAGAGTGAACCAAATCCTGTATTGATACCATAAATAGGATGAGAGGAAGAAGATAGTTTTTCATCCAGGTAATCGCGGCAACGAATGACTTTTATACGCGCGTCCTCCGACAAAGCAATCTTGGAGTGACCATGCAGCACGTGGTCGAGTTCTTTTAAAGTAAGGGGCTTGTTGGATATGTGATGCGTGGGTTCCATGTATTAATAGTTGGCAGTAGAGGAGGAAGCAGGCAATCCTCTACTTAAAAGTATCAAGTATTTTTTCGATAGTTAGTTTTTGTTGTTCACCGGTTTTCATGTTCTTGAAGGCAAGAATATCGTTCTTTACTTCTTCGGAACCAATCACGATGGTGTAAGGAACCATTTTCTTGTTAGCAAATTCCAATTGTTTCTGAATTTTTACTGAATCGGGATAAATCTCGGAAGCGATTCCGTTTTCACGAAGGGCTTGTAAGACCTTTAAACCATAGCGTTTACTCTCTTCATCGAAATGAGCAATTAGCACTTGCGTGGAAATTTGTGCCTCCTGTGGAAAGAGTTTCAATTCTTCCATAGCATCATACAACCGATCCACGCCAAATGAAAAACCAACACCGGAAACTCCGGGCAAGCCAAACACTCCCGTGAGGTTATCATAACGACCACCACCACTGACACTACCGATGGAAACATGGTTGATTTTCACTTCAAAGATGCAGCCGGTATAGTAGCTAAGACCGCGAGCCAATGCGATGTCAAATTCGACATGATCTTCAGTGGCTCCATAACCGGTAAGTAAATTCAATACTTCTTTAAAATCGGTAATCCCTTTTTGTCCGGAAGGTGTGTTTGAAAATTTACTTGATAGAAATTCAATCTTTTGCTGGGTGGAACCCTTGAAATTTAAAATCTCAAACAACGTGATGAGACTGGTTTCAAAAAAACCGCGTCCGCGTAATTCTTCTTTTACTTTTTCCTCACCGATTTTATCAAGCTTATCAATGGCTACAAAAAGAGCGGATTCATTTCCTTTTGCATCGCATAACTCTGCCAAACAGGAAAGGATTGCACGATGATTGATTTTTATCGAATAGTCTTCAATCCCTAATCTTTTAAATACCTCTTTAATCATCAACACGATTTCTGCTTCGCAGAGAAGTGAGTCTGTACCGACCACATCCGCATCGCACTGATAGAACTCACGGTATCTTCCTTTCTGCGGGCGGTCGGCTCTCCATACCGGTTGAATCTGGTAGCGCTTAAATGGAAAGGTGATTTCATTTCGGTTCATCACCACAAAGCGTGCGAAAGGCACGGTGAGATCATAGCGTAGGCCCTTCTCTGAGATATCAAAAGTTATGAGCTTTGAGTTTCGGGTTTCGAGTTTCGAGGACTCAACGTCTTTCAGAAAATCTCCAGAATTAAGGATTTTAAAAAGCAATTGGTCGCCTTCCTCCCCATATTTCCCCGTAAGGGTAGTTAGGTTTTCCATGGCGGGAGTTTCCAGAGGCTGGAAGCCATATTTCTGAAATACCTTCTTGATATTTTCAAGAATAAACTGTCTTTTAGCCATCTGGGCCGGGCCAAAGTCGCGGGTGCCTTTCGGTAAAGTGGGTTTTTCCATATCTAAAACGGGGCAATTTAATCACTATGCCACACAGATTCACTGATTTTAAAGCTAAATAGAAATAATCTGTGATTCTGTGGCTGTAATTTGCAAAACCTGCTTATTTTTGCAGCCTTTAAAAGAAAGAGCCATGTCAGTTACACGATTGAAAAGAAAGAGCCGCAAGGATAAAGGAAAATCAGCTCGCAGAAGAACAGCATTGAAGACTCAAAACTTCAAGCCTGTTGCTAAAGCAGTTGATATTGAGAAGATTAAAGAGGAGTTTAAAGCCAAGTTGGCAAAATAATTTTCAATTAGTCATTAGTGAGCCGATGGATTTTTCCGTTGGCTTTTTGTTTTTGTAGCCACCAGTAATGGCCAAATAACTATTTCAAAGCTCCCCGCTTACCCAATTCAATCACTTCCAGATTTTCTATTTTTTTTCTGATCACCTCAAAACGGACGATGGTTTTGATATGATGAAAGCCATGATTGCCGGCCGCGCCTGGATTCAAATACAGGAGATTCTTATAGTTGGGATCTTTCTTTATCCTCAGGATGTGTGAATGACCGCAGATGAATAGGTCGGGGATTCGTTCTTTAAATACCTTTTTTATCCTGGGATTGTAGTTGGGAGGCGCTCCGCCAATGTGCGTTATCCAGATACTAAGGCCCTCACAGGCAAACCATAGATCTTCCGGATAGCGCACTTGTATGTCCTTGTCATCAATGTTTCCATATACGGCACGCAGGGGTTTGATTTTTTCCAATTCATCGACAACCACGCGATCACCAATGTCACCGGCATGCCAGATTTCATCGCAATCTTTAAAGTAGCTGAGGATTTTTGGATCGAGATAACTATGCGTGTCAGAAAGAAGGCCAATCTTCATGATTGAAAATTAATCAATCGGAAGATTGGCCTCAACTGTTAAAGCAAATTGAATATTAATAATTCTTTTCGCTTGAAATACTTTTCCAATCCCTGCCTGGTCTTCTTGATGAAGAGGAAGAAGAGTTAGAATTTCTTGAAGAAGTGTTAGAATTTCTTGAAGAGGAAGTTGAAGATGCCGGGGATGAAGATGACGTAGCGTGAGAGGATGATGAACGCTTGAATCCTGCTGACTTAAATCCACCTGACCTGCGCGATCCTTGTGATCTGTTTTGGTTTTGTGATTTTGGAGCCTCAATACGGTCCATAGAAGTATTGTTCATCGGGTAAGGATTGTTCTCAGCAACGGGCACGGATTTGCCAATCAATTTCTGAATATCCTTAAGGAATGCTTTTTCTTCTCCATCGCAAAATGAAATAGAAATACCGCTTGCTCCGGCACGGCCTGTGCGACCAATGCGGTGTATATACGTTTCAGGAACGTTGGGTAATTCATAATTAATCACGTGCGAAAGTTCATCGATATCGATACCACGGGCAGCAATGTCGGTGGCCACCAGCACGCGTGTTTGTTGTGATTTGAAGTTACTCAACGCACGCTGACGCGCATTTTGTGATTTATTTCCGTGAATTGCTTCGGCCATTACTCCGGCACGATTCAAATCTTTGGCCACGCGATCAGCGCCATGTTTTGTACGGGTAAAAACCAGGGCGGTATTGATTACTTCATCTTTTAACAAGTGAAGTAACAATGATCGTTTATCGTTCTTTTCTACGAAGTAAATTTCCTGTTTCACTGTGTTGGCAGTAGAAGATGGAGGAGTTACTTCAACACGTACGGGCTTAGTTAATATGGTATCGGCCAGTTTAGAAATTTCAGCTGGCATGGTAGCCGAGAAGAAAATAGTTTGACGCTTTGCGGGAATGCGACCGATGATTTTTTTTACATCATGGATAAAGCCCATGTCGAGCATGCGGTCAGCCTCATCGAGTACGAATGTTTTCAGATGCTCCAGACGCACATAACGTTGATCCATCAAGTCGAGTAAACGACCGGGTGTAGCAATGAGAATATCTACTCCGGCACGAAGTGCATCGGTTTGTGAACGCTGTGGCACACCTCCGAAAATTACGGTATGCTTGATGCGAAGAAGTTTTCCGTAGGCAGCGAAACTTTCGCCTATCTGAATGGCCAGTTCGCGGGTAGGTGTTAAGATTAATACTTTAATACCAGCCGCTCCTTTTTTATAAAGCTCGTCCTGGTGAAGAAGTTGAAGAATAGGAATGGCAAAGGCAGCTGTTTTTCCAGTACCGGTTTGTGCGCAGCCCAATAGGTCCTTGCGTTCCAGCAACACTGGAATAGATTGCTCTTGTACGGGAGTAGGTTTTGTATAACCTTCCGCCTGCAGAGCCTTTAAAATAGGTTCAATGAGATTTAATTTTTCAAATGACATTTGTAATTGTTGTGACACACGGAAACCGTGTAATCGTTTAGTTTAAACGCCTCTTGGCTCGAATCCGCCTTGAGCGGCTACGCAGAAAGCGAGTTTCTACGGGAATTTGGAGGAGTGATGCACAAAGGTAGCGAATTAATTACGTAGTAGCACCATGCAACCGATAATGATCATGAGCGCGATGAAAAGCGATGCGACCTTCTTCAATGATTTCATTGGCCCGATAAAATTCAAACACACCGCAGGCATCGCGTGAGATGTTAATTACCAGATCAGGTTTGTGTACCTGAATCATTAACTCAGTGAGCCGGTCTTGTGTGAGGTCGTATGATTTGTTGAGAATATCGAAGAGTCCCATCTTATCCGTGAAATCTTCAGGCTTATTGTCTGACTTCAAAAATTGAGAGCGGAATGCCTGCAGCATTTTCATGTACGCTACTTTCTCTTTGTTTACTTCTGCCGGCAGAGTTGCTTTTGCATAGGGAATATTTGCATTCAGGTTCACCGCCACAATGATTTCTCCTTCTTCTTTCTTTACCAGATCGATGGGGAGGGGATTGAGCACACCACCGTCTACTAATTGTGATTTTCCGTTAATGACGGGAGTGAAAACCGTAGGGATGGCAATGGAACATCGTAATGCTTTGAATAAACTACCGCTTCGATAGTGGACTTCTTTTTTACTGAGCAGATCAGCGGCCACGGCTGTAAATGGAATTTTAAAATTCTGAATCTGATGATCACCAATAAACTCTTCGATGGCCTTAAATACTTTCTCGCCCTTCACAAAGCCTTGTGCTGAAAACGTAAAATCCAGTAGCATGAATACATCCAGCTTGCTGAGCTTGATAAGCCAGTGTTTATATTCTGCTAAATATCCAGAACAATAAATACCGCCCACTACTGCCCCCATCGAGCAACCCACCACTTCCTTTATTTGAAATCCTTCTTTTTCTAATTCTTCAATGACACCAATATGTGCCATGCCCCGCGCTCCTCCGCTACCTAAAACCAGTCGAACATTTTTCATTCTAAAATTTCCTTGCCATAAAGATAATTAAAAGGCGTAGGTGCCTGCACCAATAGTTGTGTGTATTAAAATTTAAGTGAAGTAAATCAGAATGACGGTGGGGGAAAATTCTTTCGGTGTTCTTCCTGATATTTTTTCATAGCTTCCTCGTGATCGTATGGCGAGGCCGCTCGTTTTCCATCTGCCACAGCTTGTGCGGCTTGTTCAATTCGTTTTTTGCATTCGGGCTCCACAGTTTGATCAGCCGCTTTCTTTAACATAGCACTGATGGTTGGCCGAACGGTTGTGGGTAAAATACTTAGAAAGGTATCAAACGTTTGCAACTGACTCTCCAGGTCTTTCAAGTCAAATTGGGGAAGGACTTCTGCAATGGAGTAAAGCACAGAGGGAATATTTGTATCGCCTAACGAAACCATTGGAGGAGTGGGAATAGAAACCTGTTGCGCGGTATGAATAAATGTTGACTCCGGTTTTTGATTGATAAGTTGATCAAGACTATACAAAATATCTTGTAACGTTTCTGAGCTTGTATCACCATCGAAATAGCGAATGCCATAGGGGGCCAGGTTACTTCCTCCAGGGAAGTCACTTTTTTCTTCAATGATTTCCCGAATGCGGGGTATCAACGCAAACGGTAGCCATTGTTCGAAGCCCATGGTGTTTGAACCAAAGGCGCCCATGTCTATGAAGCATTCATCGGGCAACGAATTTTCCATCCATCTGCCCAGAGGTTTCAGTTCTGCCTCAATGTCACCAGCTTTTGAAGCCACTAATACATACACGTGCATCGGGTTTCATCAAGATGGTTTTCAAAAATCCTTTCCTGTTTTTTCTTCATCCATCGGATTGTGAAATGCCAACAGAGGAATATCCGTGTGAAGCGAAATCTTTTTAGTAAGACTTGGGTTAGCGATCTTTTCGAACCAGTTACGCTTTTGGGTTGACAATGCAAATAAGTCAATAGCAGCGTCTTCAATGATTTTTTCCAATCCCATGCTTACATTATGATCACTCACTATTTTATAGGAAATAGTTGGATAAGCGGTAACTGCCTTCACTTCATTGAAAAACTTTTCCATCGAAGCGCTTTCATCGGAATCCTCATCAATCGAAACATCCACATGTGCCAGAATAATTTCGGCTTTGAATGCTTCCGCAATGAGAGCCAATTTTTTTACGCCTTCCAGGTCCTTGAGTGAAAAATTGGTGGCGAATAAAATTCTTTCTGGTGCGCGATACATGCTGCCTGCCGGCACCGCGAGAACGGGGCACTCTGCTTTCTCTATGATGTTTGCTGCATTGGAGCCAAATATCATCTTGGATAATTTGTTGGCCCCCAGCGTTCCCATAATAATGAGTTCTACCTTATTCTCTGATGAAACTCTTAAGATTTCAGCCACCGGTTCCCCCACCTCGACCTTCGCCTTGCTGGCAACCAAGGGGTATTCGCTGGAAATGGTGTCAGTGATTACCTTCAGTTTTTCGTGAGCTTCACGCGTGGCGTCTGCTATTTCATCGGCAATGAGGTTACTATATAAATTATCTTTTGATAGAACGGGGGTGTACACATGAAGTAAATGGAGGGTAGCACCGGTAAGCGCGGCAATCTCAACGGCATACTCAAGAGCACGGGTTGCATTACTTGAAAAATCGGTGGGAAAGAGTATCGTTTTCATACTTCTAATAGTTGTTTCGGTAAATTCTGCAATATCGCACAAAATCACTATGATAAATATCAGGTTTTATGAAGATAATAATCGGTAGGCTTTAATTCTTAATCCATAATAGTTTAAAATTTTTCTTTCCTTTGTGCGTTCAAGAATTCAAAAACAACAAAAATGAAATTAGCTTTCTCGTTCACGCTTCTTACTGTTTGCTTTTTAATGTTTCTCTCTTCATGTTCTGATTCAGGTTCAGAACCCGTTCTCACGTTTCAAGAGCAATGGGTAAAGGATACCACAGCGATTGGAAGTCATTTGAGATCAAAGAATATAAATGCCCTTACGGATGCCACGGGTGTTCGTTTTGTAATTGATTCAGTGACAACAGGCTTTCCACCCAGGAGTAATAGCACCGTCACCTTTGATTATAAAGGAAAGTTTCTTTCCGGAACTATTTTTGATGAAGGTGCGATCAGCGGAGTGGTCGGCAATTTTATTGGAGGTTTTCAAGTGGCCCTTTCATTATTACCTGAAGGTTCAAAGGGACGATTTTATATTCCCTCCGGCTATGCCTATGGCGTAGGGGGTGCATCGGGGATTCCACCTAATGCGAACCTGATGTTTGAAATAACACTCAAAGCTGTTGAAGTCACGGAAACGGAAAAGCAGAAACTGGCCTCTGACACCGTGGCTATAGATCAATACCTGGCCACAAATGCTATTAATGCCATTCGCGATAAATCGGGTTTGCGTTACGTAATCAACGAATTAGGGACAGGCCTGCAACCTGATCTTTATAGTAAGATTAAAATCAATTATACTGGAAAGTTGATTTCCAATGGTGCAGTCTTTTTTACAGGAACGAATCAGCCCTCAGATATTTTTGATAGTCGCGTGATTAATTACTTGCGTGCCTTTCATGTCGCTCTTCCTAAATTTCCTGTTGGAACAAAGGCGACCCTTTACATACCTTCCGGACTTGGTCTTGGAACTCAATCCATTACCTCAGGCACGGTTGCGGTTCCGGCCAACTCCAACTTAATCTATGATGTTGAGCTGGTGGCCATTGTAGATTAGCATTATATTTTTAAACATGGTGGCTTGATTTCCCAGAAGCCATTCAAATCATGCCTGTTCTGCTCTTGTAAAAGGCATTTGGCTCTAGATTGCTTTTCATTACCTTTTGAAATAATCAAACCTATGTTTCAAAAATGAAAAGTCAATACCCTTTCTTGTTGGTGTTCCTCTTTTGCCTGGGGCTTCAGGTTCAGGCACAGCCTGTTCCTACTTACGATTCAAAATATTTTGATAAACTCAAATGGCGCAACATTGGCCCACAGCGGGGAGGTCGTTCATTGGGTGCCACGGGCAGCCCGGGCAGACCCTATGAATATTATTTTGGAGCCACCGGTGGCGGACTATGGAAAACCACGGATGGCGGACAAGAATGGGCATCCGTTACGGATGGACAAATTTCAAGTTCATCCATTGGAGCGGTGGCTGTGGCAGAAACTAATCCCGACATTATATATATCGGTGCAGGAGAAACTCAACTTCGTGGAAGTATCACGCAGGGGGATGGTGTTTATAAATCGATGGATGGCGGAAAAACATGGCGTCATCTTGGATTGCGAGAAACACAAGCTATCTCACGCATTCGCATTCATCCTACCAATCCCGACATCGTATATGTGGCAGCACTTGGTCATCCCTATGGAGACAATGAAGAACGGGGTGTTTTCAAATCGATCGATGGTGGCAACACATGGAAAAAAGTTTTGTATGTAAGTCCCAAAGCAGGTGCCGCTGATTTAATTATCGATCGCACCAATCCTAAGATTATGTATGCATCCACCTGGCAGGTCTATCGTAAAACGTGGAAGATGTGGGGCGGTGGGCCGGATTGTAAATTATGGAAATCAGAAAATGGTGGAGAAACCTGGAATGAGCTGACGAAAAATCCCGGAATGCCGGAAGGTCCGTTAGGAAAAATTGGTATTACCGTTTCACCGGCTGACAACAAACGACTATGGGCCATTGTAGAAGCTAATGAGGGTGGTGTTTATCGCAGCGATGATTCAGGGGCTACCTGGAAAAAAACGAATGACGATCGCAAACTTCGTCAGCGTGCCTTTTATTATTCACGCATTTATGCTGATCCGTTTGATCGCGAAACGGTATACTGCCTCAATGTAAACTTCTGGAAGTCAACCGATGGTGGTGTAACATTCAACCAGGAAATAGAAGGTAAGCATGGTGATTACCATGATCTTTGGATTGATCCGAATAATCCAATGCGCATGATTGTATCTGATGACGGAGGGGGAGCCGTGTCAGTAAATGGAGGAAAGAGTTGGACCGAACAAGATTATTGCACCACTCAATTTTATCATGTCACCACCACGAATCATGTGCCCTATCATGTAGCCGGAGCACAACAGGATAATTCAACGATTGCCATACCGAGTGAAGGCTGGGGTCACATGAATGAATTGGGTGAATGGGGTTATGATGTTGGTGGTGGCGAGAGTGGGTACATTACTTCTCATCCTGACAATCCGAATATTTTTTATGCAGGAAGTCAGGGAGCATTGTTAACCCGCAAAGATGTAAACACCGGACAGACTCGCGACATACAAGTGTATCCACGATTTTTCTCTGGCGAGCCTGCCAGTTCATTACCCGAGCGCTGGCAGTGGACGTACCCAATTGTATTCTCACCAAAAGATGCAAACATATTGTTTACTTGTTCACAGCATGTGTGGCGCACTACCAACGATGGACAAAGCTGGGAGAAAATCAGCCCGGACTTAACGTATGCCGATCCTGAAACGCTGGGTCTCACCGGTGGAGAAATCACCAAAGACATGAACGGTCCCGAAATTTATGCGACTGTATTTGCTTTGGCACCTTCCAATCATGATGTGAACACTATCTGGGCAGGTTCTGATGATGGCAAGATTCACATCACACGCGATGGCGGAAAAAAATGGACAGATATTACCCCAAAAGAATTACCAAAGAATTCTGTTGTTGCCATCATTGATGAATCAAAACATAATCCGGGCACTGCCTATGTGGCTGCGTTCCGTTACCAGGTGGATGACCGTCAACCGTATGTGTTTCGCACACGCGATTTTGGAAAGACGTGGACAAAGATTGTAACCGGAATTAAAGACGGACATTTTTCAAGATCCATCCGCGAAGATCATGTGAAGCCAGGACTTTTATTTTTAGGTACTGAACATGGCGCGTATGTGTCATTCAATGCGGGTGACAACTGGCAACCGTTGCAATTGAATTTACCAGACACTCCAATCCGTGATCTGGTTATAAAAGATAATGATGTCGTGATAGGCACACACGGTCGTGGCTTCTGGATTTTGGATGACATTCAGCCACTGCGCCAGCTTACCCCTGAGTTGATGAAGCAAGATGTGATTTTCTTTCAACCGGGCGATGCGATTCGAGATGTTTATGATGCCTCTTTTCAATATTATTTGAAAAATAAAACGGACTCTGTCGTGGTGGAAATTCTGGATACATCCGGAGGGTTGGTTCAGAAATTTGTTGGCAAAGGCTCTGATGTAAAGGATGATGCAGGCGACTGGTGGGGAAGAGGTCAAGCGAAACCAACAGCCGGGCAAGGACACAACACGTTTATATGGACGTTGCGTTACACGGGCGCTACTGTCTTTGATGGAATGATTATCTGGGGCGCGCGTCCGCAAAACGGACCGAAGGCTCCGGTTGGAAAATACCAGGTGAAATTCACTGCGGGAAGTTATACACAGACGTATCCGTTCCAGATAAAGATGAATCCTAACTTAAAAGGAGTCACCGAAGCAGATTTGAAAGAGACCTTTGACCTGGCAGTAAAAATTCGCGATCGCGAGAGCCAGGCGAATGAAGCCGTAATTAAGATTAGAAAAATTCGCAAGCAACTGGAAGAGGGTTTGAAATCTAACAGCGATCCTGAAGTAACGAAAGTTGCCAAAGATGTCATTGCAAAGATTACGGTGGTAGAGGAAGACTTATATCAAACCAAAAACAGAAGCGGACAAGATCCACTTAACTTTCCGATTAAGTTGGGTAACCGTATCTCTGCTGTGCGCAGAAGTCTGGAGACAGGTGATGGCAAGCCAACAGCAGGAGTTTATAAAGTGTTTGATGAACTATCCAAAGAGTTGGATGGTCATCTGACAAAATTAAATGCCATACTGAATGGTGAATTACCTCCGCTCAATCAAAAATTGAATCTGAATAAATGATCGCAGTTGTTGGCATTCCCTTCGATGAATTTTCTTCGTTCCTCCACGGACCGGAGAAAGCTCCTCCTTTAATTCGGCAAGCCTATCATTCCGATTCTTCCAATTATTTTACAGAGAGCAGTATTGATCTTAAAAATCATGGGGGTTGGAAAGATGCCGGTGATTTGCATTTGCCCTCTGGTAAAGATGCGATTGATGCCATTGAGTCAGGAATACAAAATCTGCTTTTACATCATGATAAAATTCTTTCACTGGGTGGTGATCACTCGACCACGTATCCCGTGGTGAAGGCAATTTCAAAAAAATATGGAAAACTTAATATCCTTCATCTGGATGCACACCCTGATCTTTACGATCACTTTGAAGGAAATAAGTTTTCTCACGCTTGTCCGTTTGCACGGATCATGGAAGAAGGACTTGCTTCACGATTAGTACAGGTTGGAATACGCACCATGAATACGCATCAGCGTGAGCAAGCGAATCGTTTTGGTGTGGAGGTATTGGAAATGAAAAACTGGCAAGCAATTCATCAAATCAAATTCGATGGGCCGGTTTATATATCGCTTGACATAGATGCGATTGATCCTGCATTCGCACCGGGCGTTTCACACCATGAGCCCGGAGGTTTTACTTCACGTGAATTACTTTCCATTCTTCAAAATATAAAAGGAAATGTAATAAGTGCCGACCTTGTAGAGTTCAATCCCACACGCGATGTTGGAGGCATTACCGCCATGCTGGCTGCAAAACTTTTTAAAGAATTGCTGGATGTGTTGTTGCGAACAAAATGATAGGCAGAAAAAATTACGATTATATGCGCTTTGGTTTGCTGCTTTCTTTTCTTCTGTTTTTCACAAATGCATTTGCCCAATACGACATCATTCTAAAAAATGGGATGATTTATGATGGCTTTGGTGGCGAACCCTTTCAAGGGGATGTGGCAATCCGTGCTGACACGATTGCGGCAATCGGAAATCTTTCTTCCGCCCAGGCAAAACAAATTATTGATGTGACAGGCAAAGCGATATCACCTGGCTTTATTAATATGTTGAGCTGGGCTGATGCCACCTTAATAAAAGATGGTCGATCGATGAGCGACATCATGCAAGGCGTTACGCTCGAAGTATTTGGTGAAGGATGGAGTCCGGCACCGCGCAAAAAGAAAAACAGCAAAGACACTTTATGGACTACATTGGATGGATATTTTAAAACGCTGGAGCGAAAGGGGGTGAGCACCAATGTGGCTTCCTTTGTAGGTGCTACTTCAGTCCGCAACCTCGTGTTGGGTTATGTGAATCGAAAACCTACTCCTGAAGAATTAGCGAAAATGAAAGGCCT
>Ga0163151_10004962_pt1 | contig 17391 bp, 6 predicted proteins | sample OliLakLV19MP5IB2_FD_145596 | JGI IMG/M metagenome (GOLD analysis project Ga0163151, IMG submission 145596) | Freshwater microbial mat bacterial communities from Lake Vanda, McMurdo Dry Valleys, Antarctica - Oligotrophic Lake LV.19.MP5.IB-2 | ecosystem: Environmental > Aquatic > Freshwater > Lake...
TGATTCCTCTTATTCTAAAAAAGACATAGATAAAAAAGAATTGTCTTTTGATAAGAAAAAAGAAGAAAGAAGTTCGAAACCTTTCTCCAAAAAGCCATTTGCAAAAGAGTCTAGTCCGATAAAAAAATCTTCTCAAGCAAACCCTTACGATTTGGATGAGAAAGATTTCGAGTATGATAAACCAAAACCTTCTTTTGATAAAGAGAAAGGAAAAGGTTTTAAGGGAAGAGGGTATGAGAAAAAGCCTTATGTGAAAAAAACTTGGACTAAAAAAGATGCTCCTGCAAAAAAGTCGCGTGAAGAAGATGATGGAAGTATGCGCTTGAATAAATACATTGCTAATGCAGGTATTTGTTCTCGAAGAGAAGCAGATGATTTGATTTCATCAGGTGTTGTTCAGGTAAATGGAAAAACGATTACCGAAATGGGGTATCGTGTAAAACAAACCGATATTATTAAGTATGGCGGACAAACACTTAAAAAAGAGCGTTTGGTTTACCTAATTTTAAATAAGCCAAAAGATTATATCACCACTGCTGATGATCCTCAAAAACGTAGAACTGTTTTGGAGTTGATTGCAGGAGCTTGTAAAGAACGTATTTATCCAGTTGGTCGTTTGGATAGAGCTACCACAGGTTTGCTGATGTTTACCAACGATGGTGATTTAACAAAAAAATTAACACATCCTAAATATGGTGTGCGTAAAATTTATCACGTAGAATTGGATAAGCCTCTGAAACGTGTGGATATGGATAAAATTACAGAAGGATTAGAGTTGGAAGATGGTCCAATTAAAGTGGATGAAATTTCTTATGTTGCAAACGGGGTTGATAAAACACAGGTAGGTGTTGAAATTCATTCAGGTAAAAACCGAATTGTAAGAAGAATATTCGAACACATGGGTTATAATGTGCGTAAACTCGACAGAGTAATGTTTGGTTCTTTAACCAAAAAAGACCTTTCTCGAGGTCGCTGGCGCATACTTTCCGATTCGGAAGTTGGTATGTTGAAGATGATTAGTACTGAGAAGGAGTAATACTAAACTTATTCACTTTCCGTTATTGATAACATCTTGTTGCCATCCAAAGTATTACGGGCTTTTATTGTAAACTTTGTATTCGCAATTAATGCTGTTAATGGAGAATCCAAATCAATTTAATATTTCCGAACAAGCTCCGAAAAAAACAAATCGTTTTTTTCGTTTTCTGAAGCGCTTTGTCATTTTTACACTTCTTCTTATTGTACTCCTAACAGGAACTGGTTTTGTAATTGGTTATTTCTATCAGGATGAGGTGAAAGAATATGTGATTGGCGAACTCAACAAACAATTGAATACCGAAATAATTGTGGATGGGAAAGACATTGATTTTACTGTCATCAAAAATTTCCCTTATGCATCAGTTGATTTCAAAAATGTAAAAGCATTGGAGGCATTCGACAGAAAAAATCAAGCACCTCAAAAAAAAGACACTCTATTTTCTGCTGGAACAATTTCTCTCCAATTTAATATTCTCGATATTTTCAAACAAAACTATCGGATTAAGAAAATGGAGCTAGAAGACGTAGATTTAAAAGTGCGTATTGATAAGTTTGGGAATGATAATTACCATTTCTGGAAAGAGTCGACCGATACAACCAACACTTCTTTCGCTTTTTCTTTGGAAGAAATTATTTTGAAAAAAATCCAAGTGTCCTTCAAAAATTTTAAGGCAAAACAAAATATTGATTTCTTAATTGAGAAGAGCAAGTTGTCCGGAAATTTTTCGGATGAAAAATACGATTTGAAAACTACCAGCGATTTGTTTGTGAATGTAATAAAAGTGGATAGCACCAATTTTATGCGCAAAAAAAATGTTCGATTAGAAATTGATTTGAATGTCGATAATACGCTCCCTTCCTATAAAATTAAAAATGGGAAAATTAAAATTGAAGAATTGCTCTTCGAAGTGGTTGGTAATGTTATAAATAGTAACAAGGAGCCGATTGTGAACTTAGGAATAAAAGGGAAAGATATGAATATTAAATCGGTGTTGTCACTTATTCCTGCTAAATACAAAGGTGCAATAAATGACTACGAAAGTGATGGAGAGTTTTATTTTGATGCGATCATTCAAGGTGTTTTTTCTAGTAAACAAGTGCCACAAATTACAGCAGATTTTGGAATAAAAAATGCCGACATCACACAGATAAAAGATAATATTAAATTACATGGTGTGAATTTGAAAGGACATTATTTTAATGGAAACAAAAATACAAATGAACCTTCTTTATTAACACTTATTCCATTTTCGGCATTCACGAATGAAGGTTCCTTGGCTGGTGAATTGACATTGAAAAATTTAGCAAATCCCTCTTTTTATGGGAAACTCAAAGCAGATTTGAACCTGGAAAATGTTCAGAAATTTATCAAGATTGATACCGTGGAATCGCTTACGGGAAAGATAACCGTAGATGCAACATTTAGTGGAGATAAAAGCGGAATAAGTTCGGGAAAGTATGAGAATATTACAACAACCGGTGATTTGAAAATTACCGATATGAACCTGAGAATAAAGAATTACTCGCTGGATTTTGTAGGTGTCAATGGGGATTTTAAATTTCACAACAGCGATTTGGTTGTCAACGTTCTTTCGGGAAAGGCTTCAAGCAGTGATTTTGAGTTGAAAGGGTTTTTTAGAAATATTGTTGGCTTTGCGATAAAAGAAAATCAAAGTATCGCGATAGAAGCGAGTTTGAAATCCGATAACATTAATTTAAATGAATTGCTTTCAAACAAAGAGACAGAAGGAAAAGGAGGGAAGTATAAATTGAAATTTTCCGAATTTATTGATGTGAATTTGAATAGTGAAATTCAACATTTAGTCTTTAGAAAATTTGATGCAACAAACATTCATGGTGTGATCAAAATAAAAGATAAAAAAATGGTAGTAGATCCAATTGTGCTTTCCACTATGAATGGAACAATAAGTACAAGCGGACTAATTGATGGTACAGATAGCACCAAACTTTTAATTACTTGTTTCTCGGATGTCAACAAAATCAACATTACAAAAATGTTTGAGAGTTTCGAAAATTTCGGTCAGACTGCCGTAACGGATAAAAATTTAAAAGGTATCGCAACGGCTAAAATCCAATTCGCTTCAATTCTGAGTCCAGAGCTAAAAATGGATTTAGATAAATTATATGTAGGAGTGGAAATGACTATTGAGAATGGCGAGATGAACAATGTAGAGGCTATGAAAAGTTTATCGCGTTTTATTGAATTAAAAGATTTAGAGAATATTAAATTTTCGACTTTAAAAAATCAAATAGAAATAAAAAACCAAGTGATTACTATTCCTAAAATGGAAGTAAAATCGAATGCTATAAATGTTACAGCTTCAGGAACGCATACTTTTAAAAATGAAATTAATTACAGAGTAAAATTATCGTTGAATGAATTGTTGTCTAAAAAAGCAAAGCAAGCTAAAAAACAAAATGATGAATTCGGAGAAGTAGCAGATGATGGTTTAGGAAGAACCAATATTTTCCTTTTAATGACTGGAACAATTGATCATCCAATTATAAAATACGATTCCAAAAGTGCGATAAAGAATGTAAAGAATGATTTAAAAGTGGAAAAACAAACCTTGAAAACGATTTTGAAGGAAGAATTCGGATTATTTAAAAAAGATTCCACTCTTAATAATAAAACTCCGAAGGACAATACAAAGTTTATTATCAAATGGGAAGATGCAGACAAACCAGCTGTTCAGGAAGGGAAAAAAGAATTGAAAAGGCCTAAAAAACCTGAGGAAGAGGATTTTTAGGTTAATAATTGACAACTTTCCCTGCTTTCAACCAAAAAACCTTATTTTCGTACTCCCAAAATTAAGGCACTAAATGAGCATTTATTCGAAAAAGCAACAATGGAAATTGTGGTTGTTTATGGCAGCCATTGTTATTATTGCGGCCTCACTTTGGTACACCAATACCTTGGTGAATAAAATTGCTCATGAGGAACGAGTAAAAGTGAAGTTGTGGGCGGATGCCATCAAAAAGAAAGCAGATTTAGTAAAATATACTAACGAGCTTTTTAACAAAATTAAAATTGACGAACGTAAAAAAGTGGAGCTTTGGGCAGAAGCTACCCGTCAGCTTTCGCAGGACTTAAGCGATTATGGTTTTGTTTTAAAAGTTGTTTCAGATAACACTACCGTCCCCGTCATCTTAACCGATGAGCATGGGACAGTTATTACTTCCCGAAATCTGGATACTGAAAAGGAAAATGATAAAACCTATTTGAAGCTCCAGATGCAAGCCATGCGTGCAAAGCAGGAGCCCATTGAAATTACAATCTATAAAGGACAAAAAAATTATTTATACTACCAAGATTCTAAATTGTTTACTGAATTGAAAAACAATTTAGATGATTTGATTAAATCATTTATTTCTGAAGTTGCAGTGAATTCTGCTTCTGTTCCCGTGATTTATACGGATTCTACTAAACAGAATGTGATTGCTTCAGGAAATATCGATTCATTAAAAATAAAAGATGTTGGTTATTTAAATCAAACATTGTCGCTGATGGCCTCTCAAAATCAGCCAATTGAAGTGGAGTTTGGAAATGGTGGCACTAACTATATTTATTATCAGGAGTCGACATTGTTGACGCAGTTAAAATATTACCCTTACGTAATGTTTACGATTATTGGATTGTTTTTATTGGTTGCATACTTGTTATTCAGTACAGCGCGTAGAGTGGAGCAAAATCAAGTTTGGGTAGGTATGGCAAAGGAAACGGCACATCAACTTGGAACTCCGTTGTCGTCACTCATTGCTTGGTTAGAATATTTGCGTTCAAAAGGGTTGGATCCAGAAACGGCTGCCGAAATTGAGAAGGATGTGAAACGCTTAGAAACAATTACCGAACGTTTTTCTAAAATTGGTTCTGTTCCTAAATTGGATTCCGTTGACTTGGTTCATGTTTTGGATGTTGCAGTAAATTATATGAAATTAAGAACATCTAAAAATGTAATTTTTTCAATTGAAACAGGTAATCAAAAAGAAGTGTTCGGACAATTAAATGTTCCTTTGTTTGAATGGGTGATTGAAAATTTAATTCGTAATGCAGTTGATGCAATGGATGGGAATGGTTCTATTGTGATTACACTTTCTGATCAAACGCAATTTGTATATATTGATGTTGCAGATACAGGAAAAGGGATTCCGAAATCTAAATACAAAACTGTTTTTGAGCCAGGCTATACAACCAAACAAAGAGGTTGGGGTTTAGGTTTGTCGCTTACAAAACGAATCATTGAAAATTACCATTCTGGAAAAATATTTGTTAAGAGTTCTGAAATTGATAAAGGAACAACATTTAGAATTGTTCTCAATAAATAAATCATCCATGTCTAATTTTTTCGAAAAGATTGTTGAGTTTTTCTCAATGGTGAAAATTGCACTCTCACCAATATTAATTTTTACAATTGCTGGAATTGCTTGTTATTTTTGGTTGGAGGGAGCATTGGGTGCTTTTGTTGGTCTTGCTCTGGGTGTATTAGGATTAATGGTTGGTGTTTGGTTGGCAATTTATATTCATAAAAAGCATGGTGCAATAGAATTTAATGCACGCTTAGATGCTACGCCTGAGTTAGATAAAAAAGAAGAAGAAAAAAAATAATGGCTGGCATCTATATTCATATTCCTTTCTGCAAACAAGCCTGCCATTACTGCGATTTTCATTTTTCTACTTCTCTTCAAAATAAAGAAGCCTTTTTGAAAGCACTTCAAAAAGAAATTATTCTTCAAAAAGAGTATTTAAAATCAGAATTGGTTTCAACAGTTTATTTCGGAGGCGGAACTCCATCATTGCTTTCATCAAAGGAGTTGAATGAAATTTTTGATTGTTTGAAAGACAATTTTAATATCAATGTTGATGCTGAAATTACATTGGAAGCCAACCCAGATGATTTAACGGAAGAGAAAATAAAAGCATTAAAAGAGACTTCTGTAAGCCGTTTAAGTATTGGTATTCAAAGTTTTTATGACGAAGATTTGAAATTAATGAATCGTGCACATTCGGCTGAAGAGAGTATCAAGGCTGTGAAGTTGGCACAAGAAAATGGTTTCGAGAACATTACTATTGATTTGATTTATGGTATTCCCGGACTCACAGATCATCGTTGGAGAAATAATTTGCAAATTGCTTTTGCTTTGAATGTGAATCACATTTCAGCTTATTGTTTAACGGTAGAACCCAAAACAGCCTTAGCACATCAGGTTAAAAGCGGCTTAATTAAAAATGTGGATGAGCAACAAAGTTCAGAGCAGTTTGAAATTATGTTGGAAGCCATGCATAACAATGATTTTATTCAATATGAAATTTCAAATTTTTGTAAGAATGGAGCATTTTCAAAACACAATAGTAACTATTGGAAAAAGGAAAAATATTTAGGGTTAGGACCTTCTGCACATTCCTTTAATGGTGAAAGCCGTCAATGGAATATTTCAAACAACACTTTGTATATCCAGTCGATTGAAAAAGGAGAATTGAATTTTGAAAAAGAAGTGTTAACAATTGATCAGCGATACAATGAATATGTGATGACATCTTTGAGAACCATTTGGGGCACTTCAATTGATTTTATTAGAACAAGTTTTGGAGAAGATTATTCAAAATATTTTTTAAAAGAAATTGATTTGTATATTAGCACTGGATATGTTACAGAGGACACTCCCTCTCCTGCGGAGAGGGTTGGCGTGAGGTATTATTTATCCGACAAAGGAAAATTAATTGCAGATAAAATCGCAAGTGATCTTTTTAAAACAAATTAATTATGATTTCAAAAATTACACATAAAGGAAAATCATACAATGTTGATTTAGATAAACCAATCGACATTTCTATTCCTTTGCGAACAGGAAAAGAAAATGTGAATGCTTGGTATTCGAATCCGATGACGATTGAGCCTGTGCGTATGGGCGATTGGGTGGGTGATGTAAAGCAAGGCGGTTCTGTGAACTTTAGAAACATTATGTTTAATCCGCATGGAAATGGAACGCATACCGAGTGTGTCGGACATATCAGTAAAGAAGATTATACCATCAATCAAACGTTGAAAAAATTCTTTTTCATGGCAGAGGTAATTACTATTTTACCTGATGAATTAGAAAATGGAGATAAAGTAATTACAAAAAAGCACATCGAAAATTGCTTGGGAGAAAAACGTCCGGAAGCAATTATTATTCGCACATTGGATAATCATATTTCTAAAATTAACAAACAATATTCAAATACAAACCCGCCTTATTTGGTAGAAGAAGCTGCAAAGTATATTGATGCTTTGGGAATAGACCATTTGATGATTGATTTGCCATCAGTAGATAAAGAAGTGGATGATGGAAAATTATTGGCGCATCACGCATTTTGGCAATATCCTACCAACACTCAATTGCATCGTACTATAACGGAAATGATTTATGTTCCGAATACAGTTTATGATGGAGTCTATTTGTTAAACATTCAAATAGCGAGTTTCGAAAATGATGCGTCACCAAGTAAGCCTCTGTTATTTCAATTGAATACTGCATTATAAATTCTTCGACTCCGCTCAGAATGACAAAGAAATGTCACGCTGAGCGGAGTCGAAGTGTAATTCAATCTAAACTTAAATTTTTATTATACTAATTGTCATCTTGAGCGGTGTAGAGAGACGAATGGCTACATCGCAAATGTTACTCCAACAGTGAAAGGATAAACTTGAGGTCCTTTGTCTTTTTTGAACAAGCGATTTAATCCGTAGCTTGCAAATATCGTCACATCATTAAATCCAACTCTTGCAACAGCACTGTATTTGAAAGGTTCAAGGTTGAAGTCGTCTTTTTGTTTGATTTTATAATGTTTGTCGTTTGCATCATATTTTTGTTTTGTAACTGCACCAATTCTGTAAGCAATGTCAACTCCAACACCAATGTGCAAATTTTTATTTGGATTTTTGCTGGTGTTGAACTCTAGCATTAATGGAATTTTTAAATAAGTAACATTTAATTTGTTCTTTTTATAATCGATTGTTGAGTCGTTGGATGCTGATAAGTAGGTTGTGTCTCCATTCAAGGAGATGTTGTTTTGGAAAGCATAGCTATTAAAATCAAATCCAAATCCAGTTACGAGGTTCATGTAATTTTTTACAAGGTGGAAATCTTTTTCATAAAGGTTTAATCCGAATTGAATTGATTTAGCATAATCCAATTCTAAAAAACTTGCGCCTGGTCCAAGATCGATGTTGTTTTTATAATCCATCATTCCGTTTACTCCAAACTCAATTCCGTTCCAGTGTTTAAAGTTATCGTTGTAATTGTTAGTAGAATCTTTTTTTGACATTTTACCATGTTTGTTGTCATTGTCTTCATCACCAATAATCATGTAATTTTTACCGCCTAATTTTATTTTTGTTGTGTCGCTAGCTGTTTCAGAACCGGAGCCATCTTTGCTTTCACGAACAGAACCTGCTCCACTAATGTTTACATTTCTATCAACAGGATTTCCTTTGTATATTATGGATCCTGCTCCGGAAACATCAGCATCTATACTTTGAATGGCATTTACTTTTGCATCACCAGCCCCAGATACTTTTGCTTTTATCTTATTTGCTTCAAGATTGGAAGCTTTTAAATTCCCGGCTCCTGATACAGTTGCATCCAGCAATTGAGTGCTTCCTTTTAAAGTAACATCTCCTGCACCGCTGATATCTGTTTTTAGTTCATTCGCTTTTAAATCTAAATGAATGTCGCCTGCACCATTGGTGATAATGTTTAATTTATCGCAGGTTAATTGGTTTTCACTTTTTATATCGGATGCTCCTGAAACATCAAGATTCGTAAGTGATTTTATCGAAATTACAATCTCAATATCATCTACATCTTTAATGTTACCTTCTGTAGAAATCACCAGAATGCCTTCTTTTACTTCTGTTTTAATTTGTGCTTGAACGCTTTCTGGTGCAGATACTTTTACACTGTTGGCATCACTTTGAGTGATTTTAATATTAAATGCATCTCCGGCTTTAATACCTGTGAAGTCGCCAACCGTTCTTACTTGTTGAGCTTCTGCTGTTAAAAAGGATAGACTTGTTAGAAAAGCTAATCCCAGAATTTTTGTTTTTATAGAGTTCATAATTATAGAGTTTTCGTTGTTTTTTTGAATAGGACGTTTGTATTGTTTGGAAAGTTACAGCGCTTTAACTTTACCTGTTTTGCTTGATTTTTGAGTAGGACGACCTGCTTTTTAAAAAGTTACACCCCCGTATTTTTATTTCACCTTATTTAATGAACTATTTGCCTATTTGAAGCAACTATTTGGATTTTTAATGCATCTTTTGATTATTAACAAAGACTTGTGTATTAAGAGTTCTGTTGGATTTTTATATCTAAAGTATTTGTAGCATATTTGTAAGGAAATCGCTTATGAAGAATTTGAAGAAAAATATACTCCTTTCATTTGTTTTATTAATAGTGTGTTCCGTTTCTGCTACCAATATGTATTGGGTAGGCGGAACAGGTTCATGGAATGAAGTGAAGCATTGGTCGTTAACTACTGGTGGGCCTTCAGGAACAACTATTCCAACTGTAAATGATGACGTTTATTTTGACGAAAATTCTTTTTCTGCAGATAAACAAACTGTAAAGGTGACAACAAGTGCAGTTTGTCGGAATATCGATTGGAGTGCCATTGATAACAGAGCTATACTATCCTCAGGTCCTTCAAAAACGTTAATTGTTTATGGTTCTTATAAATTATCTCCTCTTTTATATAATGGATTTTTAGGAAAAACAATTTTTGCAGCGTCTATTTTGAACAATTCTATTTCCACTGCAGGAAAAATGATAATTGGAAATTGGGAGTTCAATGGTTCTGGTTCTTGGATACTGACAGATGATGTAACTACCGAAAAGCCTGTGTCTATAACACTTACAAAGGGCTCGTTAAACACAAATGGAAAAACGGTTTATTGCGGTTCTTTCATTGGAAATTCAGCCCAACAAAGAGCATTGGACCTTTCTTCCTCCGAAATTTTTATTAAAGATAAATGGGATTTTAGTGCTCCCACGCAGCTTACATTTGAAACAGGAACTTCTAGATTAATCTTTGAAGATTCCCTGAATGATAATAAATTCAGAAGTGGAGGCTTGATTTATAATTCTGTGTCTGCGATGGCCGCAGCATGTACCCCTTCAGGAACGCCATGTGCCACTTTCACTATTTCACTAACTTCACAAAATGTAACCTGTAATGGATTATGCAATGGAACTGCTTCTGCAACTGTAGTGCCTGCTGCAGGTCCTTATTCTTATGACTGGAGCCCGGGTGCGCCATTGGGAGACGGAACAGCCAATATTACTGCATTATGTACAGGAACATATACTGTTAGGGTTACTAATACAACAACGGGAGCGTTTTGTTTTTGTTCAATTGCTATTACTGAGCCCGGTGTATTGTTCGATTTTGAATTAGTTACTGTTCCACCTACCTGTAATGGTCTATGTAATGGAACATCTACAGTAGCTGCTTCAGGAGGAACAGGTCTTTATACTTATGCATGGACAATCGGAGGTTTGCCTCCAGGTTTTCCTTTTACAGGAAATGGAAATGATACTGTTGCCGGTGTTTGTGCAGGGAGTTATGATGTAACTGTATCCGATCAGAATGGTTGTACAGGAAGCACTACCATAGTTGTTACTCAGCCTGCAGTTCTTGTTGCTCCCGGTTCTTCTACCAATGTAACATGTTTTGGCTTTTGTAACGGAACGGCTTCTGTTGTTGCATCCGGTGGTTCTCCTCCTTATACTTATGATTGGACCCCTGGTACCCCTACTGGTGATGGAACAGCCAATGTTACAAATCTTTGTCCCGGGTCATATACATGTACCGTTACAGATACTAATGCTTGTACAACAACGTTTGTTGCGGTAATTACACAGCCTCCTATTCTTACACTTACGATGTCGCAGACAAATGCAAGTTGTGGCGGAATATGTGATGGTACTGCAACTGCTACAATCACCGGTGGAACTTCACCTTATACTTATGTTTGGTCGAATGGTTCTACAACAACAACTGCATCATTATCGAATACCATTTCCGGATTATGTGACGGTCTCGTTTCTGTTACAGTTACAGATGCTAATGGGTGTAACTTAACAAATTCGGTTACAATCACTGAGCCTCCCATTTTAGTTGCTACAGCTACTGGCACAAATGTTACTTGTTTTGGATTGTGTAATGGAACAGCTACAGTTGTTGTAGTTGGCGGTAGTGGCGGAAACACTTTTGATTGGACACCAGGAGCACCAATTGGTGACGGTACTGCAACAATTACAGGTCTTTGTCCGGGATCCTACACAGTAACAGTTGTCGATATTAATGGTTGCACCGATACAGGAGTTGTTGTGATTGCTGAACCCACTTTACTGGTAGCAAATTTTACAAGTACAAACTTATTATGTTTTGTTCCTTGTGATGGAACGGCTACTGCTCTTCCTACAGGCGGTACTCCCGGCTATACCTATAACTGGCTTCCCGGAACTCCAACCGGAGATGGAACAACAATGATAACAAATCTTTGTGCAGGCACTTATAGTGTTATTGTAACCGATTTAAACGGCTGTATAGATACCTCAGCCGCTATTGTCATTTCACAGCCGCCTGTCTTAAATGATGGAGCCACCTCTACCAATGTAACATGTAATGGGGCTTGTAATGGAACTGCGACTTCAACACCAACAGGTGGGACGCCTGGTTACACATTCTTATGGATGCCGGGTGGTTTCGTTACTCCAACTATTTCAGGATTGTGTCCTGGGTCGTATACTGTTACAGTAACAGATGCAAATGGTTGTACCAATTCAGGAACTGTTGTCATCACTCAACCCAATGTATTAAACGTAAGTATAGCCACAACAGCATTGGCATGTAATGGTGATTGTAATGCAATTGCAACTGCTACCATAACAGGTGGAACTGCTCTGTTTACTATTGATTGGACACCGGGTGCACCTATTGGTGACGGTACTACAACAATTAGTTCTTTATGTGCAGGACCCTATACGATTAATGTCACAGATGCAAATGGTTGTTCGGCAACAGCTTCTGCCACTATATTTCAACCCACAGCTCTCGTCTTGGCAACCTCTACAACTGATATCAGCTGTTTTGGTGCTTGTGATGGAACCGCTTCGGCAATTGCTGGTGGAGGAACTCCGGGTTATTCTTTTTCCTGGTTACCTGGTGGATTTATTACTCCATCTATTAGTGGGTTATGTCCCGGAAGTTACACAGTCACAGTTACTGATTTAAATGGTTGTACTATTTCAGACACTGTAACAATTACTCAGCCCACTCAAGTCTTTGCAAATCCCAGCGTTGTTAGTAACATAAGTTGTGCAGGAGTTATTCCATGTGATGGCTCAGCAACAGCTACGCCATCAGGTGGAGTGGGACCATATTCAGTATTTGATTGGTCACCCGGAGTTATTGCAGGTGATGGAACGCCAACAGTTACTGGCCTTTGTGCAGGAAATTATAACGTAACCATATTAGATGCAAATGGTTGCCCTTCCACAATGCCTGTTACTATTACTCAACCATTGGTTTTAAGTGCGCCAATTACAAGTTCAACTTCTAGTTGTAATATTTGTAATGGTACAGCTACTGTAACTCCAGCAGGCGGTACACCAGGTTATACTTTCTTGTGGATGCCAACCGGACAGGTTACTCAAACTGCAGTTGGATTGTGTCCTAACATTACCTATACCGTTACTGTTACGGATGCGAATGGTTGCATTGCTTCTAGCACTGTTTTAATTATGCAAACCATCATTATCAGCATCACAACTTCTCCTACAACCTTAAGTTGTTTTGGTGCTTGTGATGGAATTGTAACTGCAAATGCAGCAGGTGGAACATTGCCTTATAGTTTTGTTTGGACTGGCCCTACACCCTCCGGCACAACGGTTTCCTTGACTCAAACGGCTACCGGTTTATGTGCCGGAACCTATGTTGTGAATGTTTCTGATGCGGCAGGGTGCTTTAATAGCGACTCTATCACATTTACGAATCCTCCGATTTTAACTATTAGTGCTGTAAGTACAAATGAAACCTGCAGTGGTTCTTGTAATGGAACTGGAACGGCTGCTGGCTTTGGAGGAACTGGGGCATTAAATTATTCTTGGAATACTGTTCCTGTTCAAAATACTGCCACTGCTACAGGATTGTGTTCTGGTACTTATACCGTAACAGTTACTGATGGAAGTGGTTGTACTGCTACTACTTCTATTACTATTACTGGTCCGCCTGCAGTAGTAGATAACGTTACAATAACACCAGCAAACTGTTTATTTGCTGATGGTCAGATTACCGTTGCACCAACGGGAGGAGCTGGTGCAGGAACATATACTTTTAATTGGGGACCAGGTGCTCCAGCCGGAGATGGAACTCCCACAATTACGGGATTACTCCCCGGAATTTACACAGTAGCAATTACAACAGGTGGTTGTACTTATAACTTCAGTTACATCCTAAATAATATTGCCGGTCCTACCACCACCATGTTACATACCAATGTTTCTTGTTTTGGTGCTTGTGATGGAACGGCTAGTGTTGTAGCAGCAGGTGGAGCAGGTGGATATGTTTTTGATTGGACTCCAGGTGCACCTACAGGAGATGGAACAGTTGCTATTACAGGATTGTGCGGAACTATTACCTATACCGTTCAGGTGACGGATGCAGCCGGCTGTATTACCTTTGATTTAGACACTGTAAATAACCCTGCTTTAATTTCACCAAATCAAGTTGTTGTAAACGAAAGTTGTGGAGGCACTTGTGATGGAAGTATTACATTATCTCCGTCAGGGGGAACAGGAGTTTATACTTATTTATGGTCTGGAGGATTACCACCAATATCAAGTCAAACCGGATTGTGTGCTAGTGGAAGTCCTTATACTGTGACTATTACGGACGCAAATGGATGTGACACAACACTTACTATTTCAATTGTTTCTCCTCCAATGTTAATTGTTACACTTTCATCTACAAATGTGCTATGTGCAGGTGCTTGTAACGGAACAGCAACCGCAACTGCAGTAGGTGGAACAGGTGCTGGAACGTATACTTATTCTTGGTTGCCAAATCCGCCTCTTGGTCCGCTTTTCCCATTACCAAACATCATTGGTTTGTGCCCCGGAACATACGATGTAACAGTTACAGATGGAAATGGATGTACTGCTTCCGATACTGTTACGATTACAGAGCCAGTTGCATTAACTACCATAACATCACAAACAAATGCTTCTTGCTTTGGTGTGTGTGATGGACAAGCGATTGTAACTCCGAGCGGAGGAACTCCTCCTTATACATTTGTGTGGAATCCCGGAGCAATAGCAAATGATACAGCAAGCGGATTGTGTGCGGGAAATTATATTGCAACTGTTACCGATTTTAATGGTTGTGTTTCATCACCTCCAGCAGTAATTATTACCGAGCCTGCGCCAATTCTTCCGAATGCAACATTTGTAAATCCAACCTGTAGCGGTACATGTAATGGAATAGCAACTGCAACTCCAACAGGCGGAACAGGAGTGTATACATATTCTTGGGATGATGGGTTATCACAAACAACCCAAACCGCAGTTGGATTATGTGCAGGAGTTTATATTGTAACGGTAGATGATGGAAACTGTTCGAATATTCAAAGTGTTACTTTAACCGATCCACCAGCTTTAGTTGCAAACGCTTCTGCCACTTCTCCAACTTGTGTTGATGATTGTGACGGTAGTGTTACTTCTAATCCTATTGGCGGAACAGGAACATATACTTATTTATGGAATCCTGGTTCTGTTGTAACACAAACGGTAATCAATTTATGTCCTAATAATTATACTGTAATTGTTAATGATGGTAATGGTTGTGCTGATACACAAGTTGTAGTATTGGCAAATCCTTTAGGTATTGATGTTGTAATTGGAAGTACTCCTGCAAATTGCGGAGCATGTGATGGAACAATATCACTTGTTCCTACCACTGGAACCGGGCCTTATACATTTGTTTGGACAATTGGAGGATTGCCTCCGCCACTTCCTTTTGTAGGAAATGGAACACCAAACGTTACCAATGTGTGCGCAGGATTGTACGATGTTTTAGTAACGGATGCGGATGGTTGTGATTCACTATTCACAATTCCAATGAATAATTCAAGCGGACCAACAGGTGAAACGGTTATCACTACAAGCACTTCTTGTAATGGAGTATGTGATGGAACAGGCTCAGTAACTCCTATTGGTGGCATAGCTCCATACACGTTCTTGTGGAATGATGGCCCGCCAGCAACTGCATTGGATACTGCTTTTGGATTATGTGCAGGAAATTATTTTGTTCAGGTTACTGATGCTAGTGGATGTATTCATTTTAGTCCGGTTACTATCATTGAGCCAACTCCAATCGTTCCGAATGAAGTGATTACAATGGCACTTTGTAGTAATATTTGTACAGGTGCAATTGTGGTTACACCAAGCGGTGGAACAGCAGGATATACTTATTTCTGGGCTCCGGGAGTAATAACAGGACAAGGAACAAATAGTGTTTCAGGATTATGTGCTGGCACCTACACATTAACAATTACGGATGCGAACTCATGTGTGCAGGTAGATTCATTTGTTGTGGGACAATCTACTCCGCTTTTAGCAACAATTAATTCAACTAACATCTCTTGTTCTTCTGCTTGCAGTGGAATTGCATACGTTAACATTAGTTCAGGAACAGGTCCATATACAATTCAATGGAACGATTCATTCGGACAAACTAATGATACAGCATCAGCATTGTGTGCTGGAAATTATTCTGTTGATATAACTGATGCATTGGGTTGTACAATTACTTTAAATATTACAATTACGTCAACACCACCTGTTTTAGCAAATGCTGTAATAACGGCATCCACATGCGGATTGTGTGATGGGACTGCTGGACTTACTCCTATAGGTGGTACAGCAGGTTATACTTATTTGTGGAGCAACGGACAAATAACTTCATCTGCTTCAGCTTTATGTTCCGGTTTATATACAGTTGATATTACAGATGCGAATGGTTGTGTTACCAGCGTAGCTATTCCTGTAAATAATATTGGTGGACCAACAAGTGCAACAATCGTTTCAACAAATATTACTTGTAACGGACTGTGCAACGGTGTAGTTACTTCAGTTGCCCCTGTTGGTGGAACGGCTCCTTACACCTTCTTGTGGATTGGAAGTGGTGCAACAACTTCATCTGTGGGAAGTTTGTGTGCTGGAACTTATTTTGTACAAATCACAGATGCAAATGGTTGCTCATTAATTGATTCAGTAATTATTACGGAGCCTGCTGCAATTTCTGCAAATCAAGTAATACTTGCAGCAACTTGTGGACTGTGTGATGGTTCTGTTGTTCTTGCTCCTACTGGTGGTGCAGGTGGTTATGCTTATTTATGGAATACCGGTGCAACAACTTCTTCGTTAGCAAGTTTATGTGCAGGTGTTTATTCGGTTGATATTACCGATGCTGCAGGTTGTATAATAAATGTAGTAATAACAATAAATAGTCAGAGCGGTCCCACACTTGTTGCCTCTTCAACATCTGTTACTTGTAATGGTTCATGTAATGCAACAGCGAGTGTTGTAGCTTTAGGTTCTTCTCCTTTTGCATATTTGTGGACACCAACTTTACAAACAACACCTATTACAACTGCAATACTTTGTGCAGGAACTTATTTTGTTCAGGTAACGGATAATGCAGGATGTGTGACGATTGCATCAACTACTATTTCTGAACCTGATTCAATTGGATTCAGTGTTGCAAATGCACAAGATCCATTATGTAATGGAAATGCAAATGGATCCATCACCGTTATTCCTTTCGGAGGAACATTGTCTTATGCATACTCATGGACACCGACTCCGGCACTTGGACAAACTACTGGAACAGCAATTAATTTAGATGCAAATACTTATGTGGTAACTGTTACAGATACCAACGGTTGTGTTGCAACTCAAACCATCACATTGGTAAATCCTGTTTCTTTAACAATCAGTAGCACATTTGTTCCTTCTAGTTGTAATACAATTCCCGATGGTTCAATTGATGTAACTGTTGGTGGTGGAACTCTTCCATACGCTTATCAATGGAGTGGTGGCTCAACAGCAACCACTGAAGATTTAGTAGGCGTTTTAAGTGGAACCTATACAATAACTGTTACAGATTCGAATTCATGTACAATTGCTGACACAATTATTTTATTGCCAAATCAAACGGTGATTGCAGTTGCAGGAAACGATACTGCTTTTTGTCAATCAAGCGCAGTTACTTTGAGTGCTGCTACAAGC
>Ga0163151_10004963_pt1 | contig 17388 bp, 2 predicted proteins | sample OliLakLV19MP5IB2_FD_145596 | JGI IMG/M metagenome (GOLD analysis project Ga0163151, IMG submission 145596) | Freshwater microbial mat bacterial communities from Lake Vanda, McMurdo Dry Valleys, Antarctica - Oligotrophic Lake LV.19.MP5.IB-2 | ecosystem: Environmental > Aquatic > Freshwater > Lake...
TCGGAGGAACTGACGAAACAGCATCTCCATTCGGAGTAAATGTCTCAGCTCAAAGCCTTTATGTAGGAAGCGGTTCTTCTGCTTCAGGAAACATTATCTTCAAAGCCTCAGACGGAGACACTGGAATTTTTGCTTATAACACCTCTGATCAATTCACCTTCACCGGCGGCACTATCGCCATCACCCCTGTCTCAGCCGGAGCCCTGACCTTAAATCAATTTGGTACTAGCGCCGGAGAAACAGCTGAAGTCAGATTTATGGAAGGCGGAGCTACCTCTACTCAATACGTCGCCTTTAAAGCTCCTGATTCTCTCTCCACAAACGCAGTCTACACACTCCCCAACCATGATTCTTCCGCCCCTTCAGGCGATTACGTCTTAACCTGGCAGACAGGTAACACTTTAGAGTGGAAGGCCGCAGGCGGAGTTTCTGGTGCAGGAGATATAACAGCAGTCGGAGATGTTACAACCGGCCTGGCATTTACTGAAACAGGCAACCAGGGCAGCATCCTCTACTTTGAAGGTGCAACTTCTGATACTAATGAAATCTTATTGACTTCAGGCGATCCTGGTGCTGACTTTACAGTTACCCTGCCATCAATAACAGGCACACTTGCTTCTTTAGCCGGCACCCAAACCTTCACCGGAGCTAAAACTTTTGATGACATAGTAATCGCTGACACAAATGTTTCATTAAGCGGAGCCTCCACAACGTTAACCTCAACCGGCGCTTTCACCTTAACTCCAGGCGGTGCTGTAACTTTGGGTGACGGCGGTGACACAATGGCAATCAACACTTCTGATTGGGACATCTCAGCTACAGGCGGCATAACTAATGCAACTTATGAAGGCCTAACAATTACCTCAACCACAGGGACTTTCACTTTAGCTGCAGGCAAAACCTTGACAACCAACAACACCTTAACATTTGCCGGTACCGACGCCACAACCATCACCTTCCAGGGCACTGACACATACGTTGGAAGAACAACAACTGACACTTTAACCAACAAAACTCTAACTGCTCCAAGATTTGCAGACGGCGGCTTCTTAGCAGATTCAAACGGCAACGAGATATTAGTTCTTGATTCCAACGCTTCAGCAGTTAATCAACTAACCATCGATAACTCCTCAACAGGTAATGGATTAACATTAGCTGCAACCGGAGATGACACCGATGTCTCTCTTTCTATAGATGCTAAAGGCGCCGGAGTCATCAACATCGGCAACACTTCAACAGGTAACTTAGTTTTCGGCGGTGGTTCAGGTTCAACTGGTTGTACTTTAACTAACTCCACCGGAGCCTTTGCCTGTACCGGAAGCGTAACTGCCTCTAACATCTCAGGTTCAACTTCCGGCACAAACACCGGAGACCAGAATATCTTCACCACAATAGCCGTCTCCGGAGAGTCTAATATAGTTTCCGATGCCACATCTGATACCTTAACTCTGGTAGCCGGAACTGGAGTTACCATCACAAATAACGCCGGCACCGATGCTATTACCATCTCAGCCACAGGCACAGGTGGAGACATCACCGCAGTTGGAGATATCACTACAGGCGATGCCTTCACTAACTTAACAGGTGGAACTAGTAACGGTAACCAGCTTTACTTCGAAGGTTCAACAGCCGATGGCTTTGACACACTATTAACTGCAGCTGATCCAGGCGCAGACTTCACCATCACTCTTCCAGCTATTACCGGAACAGTAGCCCTCCTCGAAGGCACTCAGACTTTCACCGGAGCCAAGACATTTGACGATATAACCATCGCTGACACCAACATCTCCTTATCGGGAGCTTCTACAACCTTAACTTCAACCGGCGCCTTCACACTCACACCTGGCGGAGCAGTAACCCTAGGTGATGGCGGAGACACCATGGCCATCAATACTTCCGACTGGGATATCTCAACCACAGGAGCAATCACCAATGCAACTTACGAAGGCTTAATCATCACTTCAACAACAGGCACATTCACCTTAGCTGCAGGAAAAACAGCTACTATCAACAACACCCTAACCTTTGCTGGCACAGACGGAGAAACTTGGACTTTCCCTGATGCAACAGGCGGGACATCCGGCACAGTTGCTGGTATAAACCAAACCCAAACTTTCTCAGAAGCAAATACCTTCTCTAAAGTTAATACAGCCGGCGGTTCAGCAAACTCAGTCACACTTTCGGGAACACTGGGAGCTTTTGATGGAACAGACACCTTCAGAGGTCTGTACTTAAACTACACCAATGCAGATCACGCCGGCGCAACAAACATATTTAATGGATTGGATATAGCCAGCATTACCGGAGATGCTCAGGCTACAGAAACAGCAGTTAATATAGGTAGCGGCTGGGATAGCGCTTTCTCCGTTGGCGGAACAACAGTCATCAATGGTTCTGGTCAGGTAGTTGCCGGACAAATCACAGGTACGCTCTTCACCTTAGCTGCAACAACCGGATCAAATTCCACAATTGCTCAAGGCAGTACAGTCACAATTGCTGCTGGTACCGATATAACAACAACTAATAACGCTTCAGGTCAGGTCACAATAGCTGACTCCTCAACTTTAGCAACTGTTACCGGCAGAGGCGCTTCCACTACTACTCTAGTTGACTTAAACGGAGGTATCGCAGTTGACACTTCTAACTTCACAGTCTCAGGAACAACCGGAGCAGTTGTTACAGCTTCAACAATTACTGCCATTACCGATGAAACAATTAACGGCCTGGACATTAACGCTGGCTCGATCTCAGACGTAGCAGGATATTCTCAACTTGCCGGTAACTTTGTCTACACCAATGCTTCAGGTGACTTTGGAATTGACTCTGATGCCTTTGACGTCACCAATGCTGGTGCAGTTTCAGGGATAACAACCCTTTCCCTCTCAGGCGCAATTTCTGATACAGATTCGGCAGTCAGTGTTAATGATGCGCTGGATGTAGTCGGAGACTTTAGCGTTGCCACTAACAAATTCACAGTCGCTTCAGCTACAGGCGCTACAGTTATAGCTGGATCTGCAGATGGCACAGACGCTTTGACTCTAACTCTCGGCGATATATTAGTCAGCAATGGTGACTTAGACCTATCCGGCGGTGACTTCAATGTAGTCTTAGATGCAGCTGATGAAGTTGATATTTCAAAAACCGCAGCTGCAGCAGCCACTGAGGAAGGTATTGACTTAACCTTCACAACAGGCGCTGGAGACGGCTCCGATGTTTACTCAGGCTTCAGAATTGCCGCCACCAGCGCTAACCACTCGGCTTCAAGCGACAAACTTTACGGAATCAATATTGCTAACTTAGCTTCAGCTGATGCTGAAGGCGCTGAATCAGCAATATTCGTTGGCACAGGTTGGGATGACATCTTAAACTACAACGGCACCACTATTATTAACGGCACAGGCCAGATAGTTTCAACCGGAATCACCGGAACATTATTTACAATCACAGACGGAACAACTCCTCAGACAATAGAGCAGGGAAACACTATTACATATGCGGACGGCACCGATATTAATGTCGTCACATCCGCAACCGATACGGTAACTGTTAATAACACCTCAACTTTAGCCACAGTCACCGGCAGAGGCGCTTCCACTACTACTCTGGTTGACTTAAACGGAGGTATCGCTGTTGACACTAATAACTTCACAGTCTCAGGCACAACCGGCGCTACCGGAATAGTTGGAGCAATTACAACAGGCACTTCCCTTTCTGTCAGCTTCGACAGCGCAACTCAAACCGGAGCATTAACAGGTGCTTTAATCGACTTTGGAAACATTACTTCAGATGCCACGAACACAGTTTACGGCTTAAGAGTAGCTGATCTTGGCACAGCTTCAGCATCCACAGAATATGGAATCTACCAATCAGGCACAGATTGGGATTATGGATTGTATGTTGAAGATGCCGCATTATTTAACACTACTCTGGCCGTAAACGGCACAACAATCGGCCTTGATCTAGATGCTGACGCTGATAATCTAATAGGAACCTCAGCTACAGCGGGCGGAGCTGCTTCCAATCTTTACTGGGGTAACGACTTACTATGCGATGCCACAGCAGCTAACTGCGGTTGGGCAACATCAAGCTCCTCCCCATGGCAGACAAGCACAGGTGTCGTCAATTTAGTAACCGGCGGCGACACAGTCACAATCGGATCAACTACAGCTTTAGGTAAATTAGCAGTTGACGGCGATGCTGACGAGATCCAATTATTGATCCAAGGCAACGGCACTCAAACCTCAAACTTAGTAGTCTTCGAAACCTCAGGTGGAACTGATCTCTTCTCACTCACCAACGCTGGTAACGCTACAATCGCTGGTAACCTGACCGTTAGCGGCACTTCCCTACTAGCCACCTCAGCTACTACCATCACTTTAGGTTCAACCGGAGCCGATACAATTATCCTGGGTAATGCTGGTGCAGACACCATCACTATTGGTGACACCGCCTCAACCGGAGTTTCAATAACTGACAACAATTGGAATATCACAGCAGCCGGCGCCGCTAATTTCGTTTCAATCGGCGCTACAACTCCAGGCACAGGAGCCTTCACAACTCTCTCCTCAACCGGCGTCACAACTTTAGGCAACAACTCCTCAACCGTTACAATCGATACCACATCATGGGATGTCTCAGCAGCCGGCGCCATCTCCGGCTTAACCGGCTTCACCCAAGGTTCTGGAGCATTCTCAACAACTTTAACCACCACCAACGCCGCTCAGTTCGCTTCTTCAACTGCTAATTCAGATACCCTAAGACTTCTACCTCAGTCCGGCACAGCCACTAACACTTTTAACGGCATAATCACTTCAGTTGACTTAACAGCTTCTGATAAAACCTGGTCCTTCCCTAACGCCTCAGGCACAGTTGCAGTCTCAGCTTCAACCCCAATCGCCTTAAATGCCACAACCGGTGACATCTCCTGTGCAACCTGTCTAACCTCATCCGGAGGCGGAACATTCGCTCTAACCCTTTCCTCTGATACTGGCTCAGATGAAACACTAAATGCTGGTAATACAATAGAGATAGCCGGAGGAACTAATGGAATTGACACAGTCACCTCAGCTACAGACACAGTAACTCTTAACTTAGACACAACTGAAATCGGCGCAGCAACTTTTGGTTCAGGCGCAGCTGCATCCTACACCTGGACTTTTGATAACTCCGGCACAGACACCACAATGGTTTGGGGTTCAGGTCTTGCCACTTACTCAGGCGACTTAACAATCTCCGGTGGTGACTTAACAGGCGCTAACGGTGAATCATTAGACATCGGTGAAGCTGCCAACGGCACAATCTCCTTAAACATCGACGGCACTTCAGGCTTAAACGTCGGTTCAACAGGCATCTCCTCAATAGGCAACGTTGCTCACAGCATTGTCAATTCCGCAGGCGCCCTGGCAATTGATTCAGCAACCACAGGCGCAATAAACATTGGAACAAGCGCTAATGCTAAAACCATCACCCTAGGCAATGCCACAGGCGCTACAGCCTTGGCTTTCAATTCTGGAACAGGCTCCCAAACCTTCACTTCTCAGGTCGTTTCCGGAACAACAACCACATCAGCCTTCGTCTTTGACGCCACAGCTTTGACAACTGGAACAGGTTCCTACTTAACTTCCGATTCGATCACAACCGGCAAGTTATCTCAAATCGCTACCACCGGAAATACATTAACTTCAGGCACATTATCAGACATAAGAACAACCTCAACCGCTTTAACCGGAGCTGCCGGAACCGGCTCGTTAATGAATCTGGATTGGACCCCAGGCTCAGCTACAACAGCAACTGGTGACCTGTTCGCTCTTAACATCGGAGCCAACGGTACTACAACCGGCAAATTATTCAACATTCTTGATTCCGCTTCCTCCCTTTTCTCAGTCTCAGAAGTAGCCTTTGAAACTTCCCTCCCCGCCAACTTCACCTCACCTGGCGATGTCTCAATCGCCAACGACCTCCAATTCACTAACCCAACAGCCTCATTTATAAAATCTTATTCCGCCCTTACCCTCCAGGCTGGAGATCCATTCGGCTCTTCCAACTTAACCCTGTCTACCTATAACGAAGGTTCAATTTATATTCCATCAGCTGCAGCCACAGCTAACGCCGTTGAAATCTCAGCTCCAAACTTAACAACCGGATCCGCTTTAGCAGTTAACGTTACAGAAGGCACCTTAGCTGGCGGTTACTACTTCCGGGCTTCAGACACAACCGGAGGCACAGACGTCTTCACAATCGCTGAAGACGGCGTCACCACGATTGCAGCTAATACAGCTACGACAACCGGATTGATAATCACCGACACCGATTTCACCAATGCTCTCTCTCTTGGTGATAACAACATCATCGGCACCACAGGCGCAATCACTTACACCGGAGCCACAACCTGGAGCTCAACCGGAGGCAACGTCACAGTCCACGCTAACTCCAACACCGCTAATCTCTTCCTCTCAGGCGGTGACACATTACCTTCATCAGTAGCTGACGGTAACGATGTCGAGATCAGGGCAGAAGATGACATCTTCTTAAACCCAACAGACGACGTCAGACTCTACGCTAACGGCGCCGCCGTCAGTTGTGCCGGTAACGCTAATGGTGGAAAATTAACAACAGACGCCAGCGGCATTATCGCCTGTGCTGACGATGCTAACGCCGGAGCAGCAGTAACTTTACAGGATGCCTACAACAACGGCACCTCCCCTGCCACTATCTCCCTACTCGCAGCTGATGACGGAATAGTCTTCACTAACCCAACCTCCCTTGGAACTGACGGAGCCTACTTACTCTTCTTAAATCAGGCTCACACTACCGGAGCCGTATCTGCTCTTGATATCACCCAAGCATCAAACAATGCCGACGCTGTTAACCTTATTGCTAACGCACTGGATACCGAGAATATCCTGGACATCTCCGGAACAGCCTTAACAACAGGAGCCGCCATTAACATCGCCTTAACAGAAACTGCCTTAAACGGCGGCTTCTACTTAAAAGCTTATGACAACACCGCCACAGCCACAGTTTTCTCAGTTGGAGAAGACGGCGCCACAACCATAACCGGATTAGAAGGATCAAACATGTTGACAGTCACAGCCGGAGACGCAGTAATCTCCGACGGCTCACTCACACTCACCGATGACGACAACGCAACATCATTCGCATTAACAAACAACACTGCCACCACAGCTGATGTTATGACAATTTCCGGAACAGGAATAACTTCAGGATCGGCTTTAACTATTACAGGTAATTCTTCAACTGGGATTTCATCCGGCGCAAGCGATGGCTTTGTGAATATCACTGCTGATGTAGGCTCAGCAGGCACTCAAGGCAATCTAGTCTATCTTGCCCCTGACTTCTCTGCTACAACAACCACAGTAAGTAAAGGATTATTCGTTAACGGAACTGACTCTGTGTCTTCTGCAACCGGAAACGGAAATTACGGGATCCATTCCCTCATAACTACATCAGCTGCTCACGCCTCAGCAACAAAAGTAAACTATGGCATTTTTGGTGAGATAGCAAATTCTTCAACTAATAGTGATACGTCAGTAGGAGTTTATGGAAAGAACACTATCTCTGGTGCATTATCAGAAGCAAGCGGATTAAGACTTGGATATGGCATGATCGGTGATCTGGATGTATCCGGGGCAACGACAGGAGTAGGCAGTATAGCTGTTTATTCAGGAGGCACATTTACATCTCATTCAACCGGAAATCATACAAACGGAACAACTGTAATTTATGGTGCAACAGCGGCCGCCGGAGTCTCAGGTAGCGCTAGCATGGCCGGCAGCGTTCTGGTGGTTAATTCATTGGTCGCAGGAGGAGACGACGAAGTTGTTCAACTACACACAGGAGGAATTCTCTCCTATGCTGGCCTTTTCCTGGATAACCCAAGCATGAACACCACCGGAACAACTACCAAATATGGCATCAACATTGAGAATTTTGCTGTCAATCCTGCAGATTACAATTATGGCATCTGTTTTGATTGTGATGGGACCTACACAACTTCCTCCTCTGTAAACGGAATAACCTGGGGAACAGACGCCAACACTGTGACATTATACAGATCAGCTTCTGATACCCTAAGAACCGATGATGCATTTAATGTAAACGGGAATTTTAATGTTAGTTCAGCTGGAGCTATTTCTGCAGCTACTGGAATAACTTCCTCAGGAACCATTAACTTCTCAGGATTGTCTGTTTCATCGGCAGTCTATACCGACGGATCAAAGAATCTCACCTCAACAGCTCCAACATCAGGCGCAATTGGCTACTGGTCAAGAACTGGAACGACATTAACTACAGCAACTGCAGCTGATAACGTCACAGTTGATGGAACATTCACAACAAATGGTGTTATGACACTTGGTGATGGTGGTGATAACTTTGCATTGAACTCAAATGTATTAGACATTAGTACTGCAGGTGCAATTACTAATGCAACTGGTGTAACCATGACTTCAGGCAACTTCTCTAGTTCAGGTGACTTCAATATCAACAGATCAGGTGGAGCAAATATCGCTTTTTCAACTAGTGCTGCTGGTAATGGAATTGGTTTTAACAGCGCAGTTGTCTCAACCGGACAAGTTAACTACAAATTTACTCCGGCCGCTCATATCAACATGACTACTGAAAAACAATCCTTACTCGCAGCTGGAGCAACATATACCATCACCGGAGGCTATGCTACACAAAGGTTTAATGAATTTGACCAATTCACAATAACTGCTGGGTCTGCCCTAAATATCAGCAGCGAAGCTACAACCATGAGTATTGGCGGCGCCCCAATATCAGCAGGATCTGCAACCATAGCTAACGCTTACGCCTTAAAAATCGATTCAGGAACATCTGTTGCAGCAGGCGTAACTAATGCGTATGGCCTCTCTGTCTCAGCCCCAACAGGCGCTACCAACAATTACGCTGCAACCTTTGCTACAGGCAATGTTGGTATTGGTGACACTTCGCCAACATCACTACTTACAGTAGGTGCATCGGATGCTTTCCAAATTAACAGTTCTGGTAATATCGTTAATTTAGGCGGCGCGGCTCATAGCATTGCAAACTCTTCAGGTGCATTAGCAATCGACTCAGCAACCACAGGTGCCATAAATATTGGAACAAGCGCCAACGCCAAAACAATCACTCTTGGCAATGCCACCGGCGCCACAGCCTTGGCTTTCAATTCCGGAACCGGCTCCCAAACCTTCACCTCCCTGGTTGATTCCGGAACAACAACAACCTCAGCCTTCGTCTTCGATGCCGCTGAAATCAAAGCCGGAACCGGCGCCTACTTCACAGCCGATGAATTGACAACCGGAAAATTAGCCCAATTCGCCACAACCGGAAACACTCTGACAACAGGAACCTTAGTCGATGTCAGATCCACAGCCACATCCCTAACAGGAACAGCCGGAATCGGATCTTTAGCCAATCTTGACTGGTCCCCAGGATCAACAACAACCGCAACCGGCGATCTTTTCTCCTTAAACATCGGCGCCAATGGTACAACCACAGGCAACCTGTTCAACATCCTTGATTCCGGTTCCTCCATCTTCTCCATCTCCGAAACCGCCATGACTACTTCCCTACCTGCTAACTTCACAGCTCCTGGCGACGTTGCAATTGCTTACGACATCAACTTTACCAATCCAACTGCCTCATACATCAAGAGCGCTGCACCTCTGGTCTTTGCAGCTGGGGAAACATTTAATTCATCTAACTTAACCCTACAAACTTACAATCAGGGAACAATTGTTTTTGATACAGCAAATACTACTACTACCTCAATTGATGCCTCAAATAGTACTCTTACTACTGGCACACTGCTTAACTTAGCATTAAGTAATACTGCATATACTGGTGTTGCAGGAACTGGGTCAGCTATTAATGTTGCTCAATCAGGTGTCACTACTGGATTCGTCGGCAACTTAGTTGGAATTACTGGTACCTCTACCACTGGAGCAGGTAATTTATTGGGCATTACCGCTGTTAATACGACCGCCGGATCAGCTGTAAATATCGCAAGTAATGCGCTTACAACCGGAACTGGACTGTTGATCAGTCACACCACATCAGCTATCACATCTGGAAGTTTGTTGCGAGTTACCAGCACTGCAACAGATTTGCTTGCTACCAATGGACTCGTCCAAATTTCAGCTACTGGAGCATTTACTTCTACTTCTAATGTGGGATTATTAAACATCTCCTCATCAAATGGGTCTCAGGTATCAGGAACAGCCCTTAACGTAGTTCAAACCGGAACCACTACCGGATATACCGGTAACTTTGTAAATATCACCGGATCCTCAACCACCGGAGCTGGAAACTTGGTACTGATAACTGGAGCCAATACTTCTGCGGGAAGCGCTTTGAAGGTTGTTTCAAATTCGTTGACTGCAGGTGGATCAGCAATTACGGTTAATAATACTAATGCCACAACCGGCGGCTTTGGTATCAATATGGATTCTGGTACTACCACAGGCGCCACATATATTAATTTCACCGATGGTCCTACGGTCCAGGGTTCCATTACTAATGCTGCCGGAGCCGCTGTTTTGTACAACACTACTTCTGATATTAGAACTAAGGAAAATATTACTGATACAAGCAAAGGTCTTAATGATTTGATGAAGATTCAAATCAAAGATTTTAGTTTCATTTCAGATGCAAATCATTCCCTATCAACCGGTTTTATTGCCCAAAACTTAGTAAACGTCTTCAAAGACGCAGTAAGTACTAATGGGGATAATGGCACCGATCCACTTGCACCAGGCACTTCACCATGGTCAGTAGACTACGGGCGCATAACACCACTTATCGTCAAAAGTGTCCAGGATCTAAACTACAAAGTTGAAAATGCTTTACTAACTATCAATCCTGATGGACTAGCAAACGGAATCACAGCCTCCAAGATAACAGTCAACGGAGACATCAATATAAGCGGAGTTGCTACAGCTTCAAACTTCTCAATCGATGCCACCCAAATCAACAGAAGCGGCACTTTGGCCACAATACCGGTTAATTCACAAAACAAGATTTCCCTCGCCGATGTAGTCAATCAATTGAATAATCAAACCACCACAAACACCGGTAAGATTTTCGGTATTGAAAGCCAACAAGCTTCACAATCAGCTCAACTCGCGGAAGCTAGAATCTTAGGCGAACAGGCTATTACTCACGCTGAAACATTAGATGAAAAGGTCGCCTCAACTTCAGCTAATATTTCCTCTTTAAGCTCCAGAATTGATGAATTATTGGCAAGCTTAGGAGGTGATTCCAACGAATCCACAAATTCCTCCAATCTCCCCAATCTACCTTATAACCCTAATCTCCCAAGCCTAACTCCTCCAAGCGAGTTACTGGCTACCGGATCTGCTACTCTGGCTAACATTAATATCACCGAAAAAACCTCGACCATGAATCTTGAAGCCTTGGACGCCACAGTCTCTGCCACCTTCAAATCCTTAGGCGAAACTTTCCTGGGCAACACCACAATAGCTGGTGACTTAAGTGTTGATGGCACAATGTCCTTCACAAACGGCAACTCCATCAACGCCTTCCCAGTCCTCTACATCCAAAATAATCCATTAGCTCAAGCTGTCGACTTCTTCAACGGCTTAGTTACCATCAGCAAAGCCGGAGTCCTGGAAGCTAAAGTAATTGTTACAGACCAAATTAAAGTTAATGCCGGAACTTCAGCCGGCACAGTCATCATCCCAGCCGGACAAACTGAAATTCCTGTCTTGAATGATTTGGTCGAGGATGATTCAATAATAATCCTGACTTCAGAAACCGCCGGCGCACCGAACTTAGCAGTCAGCGCTAAAGTCGCCGGCTCCGGATTCATAGTCAGCCTGAACACTACTTACTTAGAGGATGTTAAATTCAGCTATTTGATTGTAGGAACCGAAGAAGCACAAAATTGACATCCAGACATGACATTAGAAAATTGATTTTCTAACCTATAAAAACTAATGAAAATAAATACACAAAATAAAACCTCTCAATATATGTATATATACATACTTATATATCAAATATACTCACAGCTTCTTAGGTCTTACAAAACACTTTTTTCTAAAGTCTCAATATTGGGTAAATCCTATTCTCATCCAGCTTCATATTCTTTCAAAATAAACCAAAAGGGCCTAATCAAATTCTCTAAACACACTTTAATTAGTTACTTAATAGTCTCCACAGTTCTCGTAGGCTCAGGCATCATCTTCCTCTTCAACCCATTAGGCGGAGGAATTAAACAAGCCGAGGCTGCCTGGTTTAATGATAATTGGAGTTATCGCAAAATCATCCCCATCACCGCCAACACCGGTATTGATACCGCCTCCTACGTTGCTGTGACCCTCACAAATACCAACACCTTGGTATCAAATGGCCAGCTTCAGTCTGACTGTGGAGATATGCGGTTTACGAAATTTGGCGGAGAGATCCTTCCCTACTATATCTCTTCTGGATGCAATAGTGCCTCAACTGTAGTACATGTTTATTTTGATACTCTCCCAGCTGGAGCTTCTGATTTTTATTTTTATTATGGCAATCCCAGTGCCGTAAATGGATTTTCTGCTACTGCTTTTTCAACAGCCGCGGTCTCAGTGACAGTTGGCACTGTAGGTTCGGAAGAGAAAGCCCCTTCACCTACAGGTTATTGGAAATTTGATGATGCTCAGGGAACTACCGCCCAGGATTCAACAAGCAATAACTATGATGGAACACTCTCAGGTACACCTACATGGAGAACTGAGGATGGGTGTATTTCTGGTAAATGTTTGCGTTTTAGCGGTAGCAGTCAGCATGTATCTACAACTACAACTGGATCTCTAGTAACAGCTACTGCTGGCACGATGAGCGTTTGGGTCAAGCCAAGAGGCACTAGTCCAACTGCGACTGATGTCTGGGATATAGATGGAATTTTTGCAGATGCAGGCGGAGATATGGGTATTTATCGTGGCATAATCGGCGGTCTGGATAGAATTTGGATATACAATTACGACGGGAATCAGGATCTGATCGGGATCACCTACAACACTAATGAATGGGTACAAATTAGCTGGGTTCACACTGGAGGCACTCTTTATGCCTATAAGAACGGCAATCTTATTAGCTCAACTGCCAGCGGGAATACTGATTTAAATAATCCAATTGACATTGGTAAAGGGATGGATGCAGGTGCCAATGGCACATTTGAAGGTGATATTGATGAAGTCAAAATTTACAGAAACGGTCTCTCAGCTGCCCAGATCCTCGCCAACTACAACGCCCGCTCTAATCCTGAGGGAGTTTCCTCAGCCCTAGGAGCAAATACCCAAAACATGCCTGGGGCTTTGTCTAATGGGTTAACTGGATATTGGAAGATGGATGAGAGTAGTTGGACAGGTGATTGTTCGACTGATTCAGCTCTTGATTCCTCAGGTAATTCACTGCATGGAGATGCCTGCCCGAACGCCTCAGCTCCCTCTCCTGGAGCAGGAAAGTTTGGAAATGGGGGTAACTTTGATGGGACAAATGATTATATTTCAATCCCTGATGGAAGCTCGGTTGAACCCAGTGGTGATATGACGCTGTCTGCCTGGGTTAAGTTTGATACGCTTCCAGGAGCGGGTGTGGACGATAAAATTATATTTAAAGACGTTACCGGCTCACCATTTGTTACCTACGAGCTTGTATACAATGGAAATGGCAACTTTTATTTTGGGAGAGTTAATAATAGTACTACTTATGAATACGCCTCTTATACCATAACTGCTGCAACAAATACTTGGTACCATGTCATAGGTGTAAAAAGAGGAGATAAAGTCTATTGTTATGTTAATTCACTATACAACGAGAGTGAAACTGACGTCTCGAGTGGTACATTATATAATTCGGCTGAAGTTCTATCGATTGGCGGAGATACTGGTAGTGATTCTCTCGATGGTATTATTGATGAGGTTCGTATTTATAATCGAGGACTCTCTTCTTCAGAGATACAACAGCTAAATCTCTGGGCTCCGGGACCGGTTGGGTATTGGAAGATGGATGAGAAAACGGGCACAGTGGGTGCTGATGCCTCAGGATACGTTAACAACGGTACACTGGGCTCATCGACAGCTTTGCCAACCTGGACTAATGGTAAGTACGGTAGCTCTCTCAGCTTTGATGGCGGAGATACCTTTTTTGTTGCTGATAGTGCTAGTCTGAGTATCACAAATGGATTCTCTTTATCCGGGTGGATAAAACCAACTAATGTTAGTGGCTTTAAACCGATTGTTACTAAAGAGGGTGGCGGGCAGACTGGTTACTTTCTCTATTTAAATGGAGCAAATGTGTACACAGGGTTTGGAAACAGTGGTTTTTATTCTCAAACAACTTCTACCGCCCCGATTACTGCAGGGATATGGACACACGTTGCTTCTAGTTGGGACGGCACAACTCTAAGAACTTATGTAAATGGGGTATTGTTACAATCTTCAACACATGGATCGACTGTCGCGGATAATTCCGATAATCTTGGTATTGGGGCAGCATTTGATTTAAGCTCTACTACAAATGGAGTAATTGATGATGTCAAAGTTTACAATTATGCTCGTTCTCAGGGGCAAGTAGTAGAAGACATGAATGCTGGCCACCCGGCTCCTGGCTCCCCTGTCGGCACTCCTTTGGGATACTGGAAGTTTGATCAGGGAGCTGATAATACTTGTTCAGGTGGAACCAATGATGCCTGTAACTCTGGATCGGGAGGTACTACCTATGACGGCGCAAACACCTCAAGTACTTGGACTCAAAATGGTAAGTTCGGCAAGGCTTATTCCTATAATGGAAGCTCTGGTCGGGTTGATTTTGGGGATTTTACTGCTTTAGAAACAGCCACTCAGGCCAGCTGGTCTTTTTGGGTTCGGCCAACAACACTGGCCACTTCTCAGGCGCTACTGGTAAAAGCCAATAATGCAGCAACCCAGCAGTCATGGTCAATTATGACAGATTCGAGTACCTCAACGGCTATTAGGGTTAGGATTGCTAGTGGCGCAACTGATCAGTCAAATTATGGCGTGACACCTACCGGGGTACTGGCTAACAACACATGGGCGTATGTAACGGTAATCTATGATGGCGGGCAATCTGGTAATGCAAGCAAATTGAAAGTATACGTCAATGGGCTTCCACAAACGCTTACCTTCACTGGAACTATTCCTACAACACTTCAGGCAACAACCTCTTCTATGCGTTCTGGTGCCTGGTCAGATGCCGGTGGAACTTTTTTTAACGGTATTCTGGACGAGATGAAAGTCTTTACCCAACCACTTACTGCTTCCCAAGTTCTACTTGATATGAATGGCTCACAGGCCCAGGTAATGGGTGCAATATCTGACAGTTCAACAGCCGGCAATGACAATGCCTCAACCAGAACAGCCCAATCTGCAGCTTCAGAATATTGTATTCCAGGCGACGCTTCAACCTGTACTGCACCGGTAGGCAGATGGAATTTTGAGGAAGGGACAGGAACTACTGCTAATGATACCTCTGGTAATAATAGAAACCTCACTTTAACAAATTCCCCAACTTACGGTATTGGTAAAAGTGGTAAGGGGATTGCCTTCAGTACTAGCATCTCAGATAATGACCATTTGATCCGTGCAGATGATGCTAATTTTGATTTTGGAGCAGGAGATAGTTTTACAATAGAAGGTTGGTTTAAACCGGACCCAACTATTCCAGGAAATCAGCTACTTGTTTCTAAGTATAACGAAGCTGGATATCAATTAAGCTATGGTGGGACGAACGCGACTGCCGCTTGTGGAATAGATTATGATTCTACCTGGACTCCCACCGATGTTTCGAGTACTGCTGACGGTGTAATGTTCGGGGGCTGGAACCATGTTGCTTGCGTAAAAAATGCAAATAGCTCATTAACAATATATGTTAATGGTCAGGCAGGAATTTCTATAGATACTTCTCTTACAAATTCGACCTTAGCTAATTCTGGTTCATTAGTTGTTGGCATAAACCCTAGTGGGGCTGGTGCCGGTACAACAATGGATTATATCGGCTCAGCAGATGATATACGGATATTTAATTACGCCCGAACCCCAGCCCAAATTGCCTGGGATTACAATAAAGGCGCCCCAGTTGGCTACTGGAAAATGGATGAATGCTCCGGGACAAGTATTAAGGATTCTGCCGGAAATAGTTTGACTGGTACTTTAACAAATGCGGGGACTCCAGGAACCTGTACAACTTCAGGATCCTGGTTTAACGGAGTTTCCGGTAAAAAGAATTACTCTATGAATTTTGATGGCTCTGACGACAATATTGCAGTATCGGATAACGATAAAATCTCAATTGATTCAGGCTTAGCTCAGGGATTTACATTCTCATCCTGGGTCTACCCCAGATCTGACGGTGAAACAGACGTCGGTGAAATCTTTGACAAAGGAACAAATACTTTTTGCCGGACAAACTCAGAATCCGCCAGCCGGGTAGCTATAACCTGCAGAGTAGATCTCACAACAGATGCCGACTTTACCGTGGCTTCAGCAATCCCAATCAATCAATGGAGTCATGTGGCTTTCAGTTGGACAAATGATGCAGACGATGAGGTAACTATCTGGATAAATGGAGTTCCCAATACCTCCACTGCCACATTTGCCGGTGATGGAGCAGCAGATGCCAATGCCCTGACTCTAGGAGGCACTCCAAATTTCGACGGACAACTTGATGATTTCAAAATTTTTAATTACGAACTGACTACTACACAGGTTAAATCATTAATAAATGACGGCGCCACCCGCTACGGCCCAGTTACTGGCGCACCATAAAACCTTGACTAACTACATTAACTGTCATAAAATAACTTTATATGTCACAATCACACATTCGCATCGCCAGAACACCGGAAGTTCAGAAGGTATTATCCTTACTGAGGCAAAAATATACTTTATTATCAGAAGCTGAAATTATTAAAACTGCGCTTTCAGAGAAATACAAAAAAGAATTGGGAGAGATAGAAAAAGAAGAACGATTGAAGAAAGCGTATGATCATGCTATGGCTGAAGGCCACAAAATCGGCGATAGGCTGCTTGCTAAAAAAGGCTTAAAGCGGGAAGATTTATCTGAACAAGAAATTTATGACCTTTTCTTCGATGACCACAAACGCAGCTCTTAAGATTGTCGTTGATACTAACTTATTTTTATCAGTATTTGTTTTTCGCGGAATGATGATGCAAGAAGTTTTTGATTTAGTTCTTGCGAAGAAAATATGCATGCATTTCTCACCTGCTCTTAAAACAGAACTCCAACGAAAGATGCAGCATTTTCAAGTGGGGAAATCGGAACAAGATGGGGTATTAAGTTTTATTGAAATGAGTGGTGCAGTTATCAAGCCACAGATAC
>Ga0163151_10004964_pt1 | contig 17387 bp, 18 predicted proteins | sample OliLakLV19MP5IB2_FD_145596 | JGI IMG/M metagenome (GOLD analysis project Ga0163151, IMG submission 145596) | Freshwater microbial mat bacterial communities from Lake Vanda, McMurdo Dry Valleys, Antarctica - Oligotrophic Lake LV.19.MP5.IB-2 | ecosystem: Environmental > Aquatic > Freshwater >...
CACCTGCATTGTAAGCAGTGTCGAGAGACTCAACAGAACTCGTGTCGGTGTCAGCGGCACAGGCCCAAACGTCAGTAGTTTCGTTCCACTTAAGGATCTGAGTGTCGGCACAACCCTGGAGCAAAGTGGCGCCGCTCGAAAGTACCTGAAGACCAGAGCCAGAAGAAGTTGTTGAGGACAGGCCATCAGCGCTCGCAGCGAGTGTGAAGGTTACGTCATCGGCGTTAGCGACGATAGCGCCGTTACCAGAAACAACGTTGAGCGTCGTTGCGGCTCCGAGTGAGACCGCACCGCCGTTCGCCAGACCAGTTCCAGCGGTTACGGTTACCGAGGAATTAGTGAGGTCAGCGTTGTCGATGTTCGTAATCGAGTTCCCCGTTCCGTTAGCATCGAAAGCAACTCCCGTCAAAACACCGGTTGATGAAATATCCCAGTCTGAGGAATCGAGAGCGATGGTGGCGGAACCGTTGCCGATCGTGCTCACGCCCGTCGAGCTCAAAGTAGTGAAGGCGCCGGTCGAAGGCGAGCTAGCACCAATAGCCGTGCCGTCAATTGCGCCGCCATTGATATCAACCGTGCCAACCGTCAAAGTTCCGCTGATGTTCTGATTTCCGGTCAAGGTAAGTTCAGCAGCCGTGACGTCAAGATTTCCAGAAGCATCGGCAGCCAAAGTGACATCAGTAATACCGACTCCGGAGCTATAAAGTTTAAGCGCTCCCCCAAGAAGATCATCCGTTCCAAGGTTCAACTGCCCTGTGCTCTCGTCGAAGAACAACGAAGCGGCAGCTACACTCGTTGAGCCGATAACGAAATCGTCCGCCACCTGAGTCAAATACGTAAATGTGCCCGCATCGGTCCACTTTGACGATCCAGAAGCCAAGCTTCCGATCACCGTATCGAAATCATTCAAAACCGCCTGTACCGTGGTGCTGGCCGAGTTATCAAATTCGTCAAAGACGCCAACGATGCTTGCACCAGAAGTGATTGCATCCGTACCCGAGTCATCAAGAGCAATTGCGCCGACAGTCAAACTGGTGGTCGTTACTGTGCCAGCTAAGTTCAAGTCTCCGGTCGAGCTCAAGCTGTTAGCGCCAGAGAAGAACTGCACGCTGCCCGTAACCCCAGACTGAAAAGTTAACGTGTTGCTACCGGTGGCATTCAATTGTGGATTCGTACCGCCAAGCACCAAGTTACCGCTCGTGAGGACAGGAATCTGATCTCCCGTCGCTGACTGTGAAGCTGCAAAACCGCTAATAGTATTGGCATTAATCGCGTAGCCAGACGATACGATCCGCTGACGTGGGCTTAAAGTATCAAACGATTCCACACCGTCGCCCGGAGCACAACTTGCGCCAACCATGGCCGCAACCTCGACGTTCAAGTAAGCCTCGTCGGTAGATTCAAAGTCGAAGTCGAGAACATCGCCGCCAGCAGATACGTCACCGATGTTCACACCAAAGACACCGTTGGTTACTTCAACCGTCATCGGAGATGGCGAACCGGTTGGCCACAACTTCACATCGCCACCACCCACAGTTGCGTCATCGTAGAACGAGAACTGAAAACAGTAATCTGTACCAGAAGCGCCTCCAATCAAGTTTCCCGAAGTATCAAACAAACGACCCTGGTGATGAATAAGCGCAGGCGCTCCGGTAGCGGCCAAAGCTTGCTCAGGAGCCAAGGGTGACAAGCCGCTCGTGGCCAGTGAAAACAAAACCAAACTGGCAGCCAGTTTTCTTAGCGAACGCATCAGTTTTTGCTGTTTATCAAACGCGTTTACCACATCCCCCGAAGCTATAAATTCACTGACACTATTATAGCTTATTTTTAGCTAAATTCTGGCCCTGAACTGTGGGTAAGATGAGGAAAGTATGAGCCCCCGCCGGGGGCTCATATTAACTCCTTAAATCGCCTCTTTTCATTAGCGAATTATGATAACAACGTGCCAATGAAATTCTCTCCCAAAATTGCCTTCTCCACTTGATCGTATTTCTTACCGTTCACCACCGCCACACTCATGCCGTACTTGTGGCAAAACTTTGCCGCCACAGGATCAAATGGAGCCGACAAACCCGGTGACCAGTCATCGCCCACCATCTTACGATAGTCGCGCCAACGCATCTCCTCATGCGCCTTGGCGTCAGGGTTTATCCGTGGGTCGTCGCTATAGACAAAATCGATGTTCGACAGGTTGACGACGCTCTTAGCATCAAGCAACTGAGCAATCCGACAAGCCACAAAATCCGTACTCCAACCTGGTCGCCAACCGGCGCCGATAAGCACATTGCCCTTCCACTCATTAACCGGAGGAACAGCCAAAGGATTTTTATACACGATCGGATGAGCGATGTCGCGTAAAATCGTGCGTACAAGATGTCCGTTCAAACGCGTAGCATGGATTCCCATCCAGTCCAAATCTTCATCAGAAATCTTCTGGACCGCAGAGGCCGCGTCAATGTAGTGGCGCGCCGTCTTGCCACCGCCAGTAACAATAACAATCTTCCTCCCCTGCCCGATTGATTTCAACACCAGCTCACGCAGCTGCTTTAAAAATTCCACGTCCGGTCCACCGTCAGGAACAATCAAAGAACCGCCCACCGACAGGATTAACGGGTCGTTTGTGTCGAGTGTCAATTTTGGCATAGGTTAGCAAGAAAAAATCGCCCTTACGAGCGATTTTTCTGAGTTAATCTTGTTTGAGAAACCAACTAGTAATCGTACTCACCGCCCACAAGAAAATGGCTACCATCAAGGCCGGCAAGAAGCCGTCAACACTCACACCCTTCACGAACGTACTCATGAACCAGACCAGACCGGCGTTGATCACGAACGTGAATAAGCCCAGAGTAAGAATCGTGACAGGCAGCGTCAGTAGAACGAGGATAGGGCGGACAATAGCGTTGAGCAATCCGAGTATCAAAGCCGCGATTACGGCAGCATAGAAAGACTCAACTTCAAAGCCGGCGATAAATTTTGTCGCGGCGATGAGCGCCAGGGCATTGATCAACCATCGCAAAATCAAACGCATAAACTATTCGTTATCGTCATCTGCAACTTCAAGCGTTGCAAATTTCTTTTTTAAATCAATGACTTGATTCTCCACCTCGGCTAGTTTCTTTTTACACACCTGTGCCAACTCAAGACCGCGCTCAAATTTCTTGAGTCCTTCGTCCAAGTCCACCTCAGCCGTCTCGAACCAGGCAGTGATTTCTTCCAGCTCCTGGAAAGCGTCAGCGAATGATGATGATTTTTTTGCCATATGATCTACACCCGTTAAGGCTGGGCTAAGCCCAGCCCCTACAATAATTTCTCCTGCTTACGTTGACCGATAATTTCCGTATCAACACTACCTTTCGCGAATTGTAACGAAAGACGCTCCCCAACCGCAAGTCCGGCCGGATCTTGCACGATTCCCTTAGCATTTCGCGCAATTGCGTAGCCGCGTTCCAAAACACGAACAGGATTCATGCTCTCAAGCACACGCTCGAGCGTCGCTAGACGGCTTGTCGATCTTTCGAGGGTTAGGCAGTAACGCTGCTCATTGGCATGCTCACGACGCTGAATATGTTCACGCGTAGCCACTAAACTGAGCCGGAAGCGATCAAAAGAGTGTGATAGGCCTTTCGTGGCCGCCTGTAGACGATTACCGACGCCGATGAACGTTCGCTCAAAGAGCATAGTCGATCTTTCGACCCGCATGTGAAATTGCTGCAACCTATTCATGACCCTGTCGGTCATACGATCTTCAATGTGCATAACGTGCTGCAAAAGATCACGCCGATCAGCACACAGGCACTCAGCCGCGTTTGATGGCGTCGAGGCTCTGACGTCGGCCACAAAGTCGCACAAGCTCTCGTCGCGTTCATGGCCCACCCCTACAACCACTGGCACAAGCGAACTAAACACCGCCCGTACAACGCGTTCATCGTTAAAGGCATGAAGGTCTTCTAAACTTCCTCCCCCGCGCGTAAGCACAATCATATCTGGCCTATCAGGCACCGGTAAGCGATTAAACATCGCAAAGGCTTCACAGATCTCTTCCACTGCGTATTGACCCTGCACATGAACATTGGCGTGCAGAACAGTGATACCACCCGTTCTATTGCCCAAGATTCGCAGAAAATCGCCATAAGCGGCGGCCTCACGGGAAGTAATCAAACCTACTGATCGAGGAAATTTTGGCAACGTGCGCTTACGAGCAGTATCAAAAATTCCTTCGGCCGTAAGCTTGGCCTTAAGCAACAAATACGCTTTCGCGAGCGCACCCTCACCAACCGGCACCACACTCTCCACGTTCAAAGAAAACTTACCAAAGCGTTCGAACACTTTTGGATAACCAGTGACGCGCACTCGCATACCGCTCTCAAGCGGCATGCCTAGTTGGAAAGTGGTCATGAAGCACGGCACCTTTACCTCCACCTCTTCGTCTTTCAAATCAAAATTGATCCACTTCCCCTGTGAGATTCTAAAATCAGCCACCTCCCCCTCAATGGCAAACGTCTCCGAAGGAATGGTTCGGAGTGTTTGGTTAACGAGTCCCAGGAATTGGGAAACGGAAATGGCTGGCTGTTCGGTCATGGATTATTTTGGTTCAATGTAAAAAATTCGATGAGCACCCGTGGTCGGATCACCATTGTTCCAGTCCCTCATCGAGTCCATGACGACATCGGTGTCATACACATAATTCTCACCGTTACGTGTTCCTGGATCATTGGTAATGAAGGTGTCGGCCGTGTATCCGCGGATCACGTACATGTGATAGAGCGGGCCCTCGCCTGTGAAATTTGGATTACCAAGCTCACGCCCAGCAGCCGGCACAATGACGGGCTTACCGGCCGCCACCAGCTCTTTAATATCCTCTACACTCGGGTTATCGATAACCACCGCCTTGAGCCCGTAATACTCCTCGATAAACGTTACCGCTTCGGCCACACTAATACTGTAGCCCATGCCAAGCGAGGTCTCAAGATCAATCATCTTGTACAACTCAGGGTCCACAATCGCCGGATCAACCTTACCCGCTGCTCGGCCAGCGTAATACTCTACCGCCATAAAGAAGGAGGCTTCCTCGCAAGCATCCTCGTGGAGCGCGTCCCAATTCCCAGTTGGAGCTTGAGAAGTAAACGGCACAGCTAAATTCAGTTCTACCGGTAAAGTTTCCGGTTCAGGTTCAATCGGTTCAGGATCTGGTGTAGTCGTGGGTTCAGGATCTAACACCGGCTCTGGCTCAGGATCGCCCTTAATATCCTCGTAAGCTATCGAAGGAACATTCGAGGTCGGAACTTTATCGGGACGCACCGCGTCAACGATCTTAAGACCAAAAGCCACAGCGATAACCGCCAAGACCAAAAAGCCGTACCAGGGACTAAAGCTTTTCTGTCGGCTTCTTTTCGGAAAACCTAGCATAATACTGTTGAGGTGGGGCCCGACGGCCCTACCTACTTTGCGTTAAAGCCCAATTTCGCAAGGCCCAAGTAGCCCGGACGTCGTCTTCATTGTAGTCGATAACGTCCTGAAGTGAAGTCTTATTACCACTTTTTAGCCATTCCTCAAACCAGAGCACTGAGTTCAAACCCGAAGCGTCATCGTGTCGCCAACGGAAGCCAATATATTGAGCGATATCTTTCAGAGAGTAAAACGACAAGGGGAAAACGACGCTCTCTCGCAAGCGTACCAGGATATCGACTGACTGCTCCTCGAGCATGGTTAAAACTTCACGATCCGTACTGTACTTCTCCCCCAGGCTGCGGAAGGTATCCTGTTCGGACCAGCCGTAGTGATAAATTGGTGTACCAATGTAGCCACGAATAAAGGCCACGAATTGCTCCCAAGCCTTTTGTTCGTCTTTGGGATCCTTGGCTAAAAAGGCGTGATATTTTTCTTCTTTGCCGTTCACCTCAAGCACGCCAAAAAGATAATGCGCATCACGTAATGGATCGCTTTCGATATCGATAATCAGAGCCGTATCGCCCGGCGGAAGATCGACGGGACGTAAGACAAAGTGCCGTTTTTCCGCAATAGCCCTAGCCTGAGTATGCAAAAACTCAAGTCGATCACGACTAACACCAGTGACCTTGCTCGCTACCAAGTCAGGATGCAGAGCCGCAAGTTCCGTAACAGTGTTGAACCCCGCTGCGTTGAACTCCTTCACCTCACTGCGCCAAACACGATTCAGCCGAGACAAATCATCGCAGCTGACGGCGTCTTTTTTGCACTCATGAAACCACGGCGACTGCTTACAATCCGAGGTCAAAAAATGCGGCTCCTCATTGCCCTCTAAAATACGCTCAATAGCATCGAGGGTTAAGTGATAACGGGTAGCGATCTCTGACAACAAATAACTTTCGATCTCGCCGCTCGTGCGCATGACGTAACCCTGCACCGGCTTTAAACCTTGAATTAATCCAAGAATTTCAGCGTAAAAGCATCCCTGCATTTTGTACTCGTCTTTCAAGTGACGAGAGCGCTTAATATCACAAGCGACGTAATAATAATCTCCAAAGTTGGACTTGCCTTCAACTCTTTCCAAAATATCTGGGCGAGCCACGAAGCGATCGTGAATAAGCACTGCGCGATAAATTGTTTGCGCGCCCTGCTTCATCTCTGCGATCGTCCTCACGGCCGCCTCATCCATGTCTTCTTCAACAATCTCAACCACCTTGCGGCTGGCAAGTAGCTTTCTCTCGACCTCTGGCAACAGCCCATCCTCCTGCAAGCGTCTACGCAAAGCATCCTCAAGATGCCCCGCCCGGGCGTCATGAGCCACCCAAGAAGGGCACTTGAGATACTGATAGAAAGTATGTTCGGAAATGCGGGGGCGCATGCGAGTAGGATAGCCGAAAATCAAAGTTATTGGAATTAAAGACCGCACCTACCCGATGCGGCCTTCGTAGACCTTCGTGTTGATGCGGTTGTTGTTCAGTGTCCCGACGACACGGGGCTCTGCCAATCCTCAGCGAGCTTCATGCCAAGCTGGAGCCCCATATCGAACAGAAGCTCATTGATCTCGTTCGAGCTCTTCCTGCCGAAGTTCTTGATCTTTAACAGCTCTGCCTCAGTCCGCTCAACGAGCTGATGAATGTACTCGATGCCGGCTTCCGCCAGACAGTTCTGGGAACGTACGGTCAATTCGCACTCGCTGACCCGCTTAATGAGCCCGCTAATCTGGCCTTCGGTCAGGCCATGACCTTCACCGAGCCGGTGCATCATCTGCGCCAGCTGGTCTTCCTGAGTCGCGCGCTCTGCCTGCTGTTCGAGCCAGAGCAGCGGCACATCTACCTCCGGACACCAATCAGAAGGGACGAACGTCGCCGGCCTGATCAGGTATCCGCGCACCCGCTTCTTCATGAGCGAGGGCGAGTCTTCGCTCGGGCTAAGCGGGCGCATCTTGCCCAAGCGCTGTCCCACGTAATGCACGCCGCGTTCGTGCAGCTTGCGCAAAGTGATCTTGTCAGCCTGGAGGGCCTCGTCGATGATCTCCTCGAGGGCCCACAAGAAGTCGGGCTCGTCCCAGTAGGGCGGGCTCCACCGGTCGATCACCGACAGGTCACGCGGCAGACCGTAGACAGCCTCGAGCTTGCGCTTGATGAGATCTCCCCGATGCAGATTCCCACGTCCGCCGGAGAAGTTCACTAGGTAGATCTCGCCCAGGTAGAGCAAGTGGCGAGCGTGGAACCAGGCCTTCTCCGCCTCGGACAGCGCGGCGTTAGCGATTTTGATGGACAAAATGCGCTGCAAGAGCTCGGCTTCGAACTCCCCGCCCTCGGTCAATCGCAGGTAGGACGGCAACCTGCCTTCGACCACGCACTCAAGCGCGTGGCGGAGAGTCAGCATAACGATCGAATCACACCGTCCCTGCCGCAGAAGTTCCTGCACCTGAGGCAACAGACGCTCGATGTCTGCGAGCACCGCGGCACCATCAATCTCCGACTCCAGGATCTTCTTGGTCATGACGACCTCCGCAAAAGCAGGTGGTATCGATCACGTGATCGACAGAATAAACTAGCAAAAATTGAGGAAAAAGTCAAAACAAAAGTCGAAAGCGGCTATTTGCCAACTTCTGATTTTCATCTTTAGACCGATGTTTTTAAGTTACTTCTTGTCCTCAATAACAACCGTCGTCATGACATCACCCGCACGGATCTGGTCAGCTACCTCCATACCTTCAAGTACACGTCCGAAAACTGTGTAGTTTTCATCCAAGAAGTAAGCTGGGCCAATGGTAATGTAGAACTGACTACCGGCCGAGTTTGGATCCATGGATCGAGCCATGGCTACGATACCGCGATCATGCTTTACGCTGTTAAACTCAGCAGGAATGGAGTAGCCGGGGCCGCCAGTGCCATCTCCAGATGGGTCACCGCCCTGAATAACAAACGGCATCGGATCCTTTTCGACGCGGTGGAAGGTTAGGCCATCGTAATAGCCGCCTTCAGTCAGGTACACGAAGTTTGAAACCGTAATGGGAGCCACTTCAGGCAAAAGTTCGAAAACGATCTCGCCCTTAGGGGTGGTAATACGTACCTGCTTATTCTGAATCTTGTCGGCCGGGAGTTCGCCCTGGAAGGTCCAGGTTTGCATAGGATCTGCCATAGTGTCAGCTTTGGATGAATCTTGAGTGCCTAACGATCCAGTCGGAACATCCGTAGCTGGCGTTATCGATCCGGATTCTACACAACCAGCGCCAAACGTCAAAAGGGCCAAAGCTAAAAGCAAGGCGGGGATGTTACTGCGCATATTGCTGTATGGACACGGCCATGCCGTGTCTTTGCTGTTAGGATTGAAGATACGAGACTTGGGCTTCCAAAGCCTCCACCTTGGATCCTTGAACTTCGAGGGCGTAGATTGAGGTGAACAGAACTGCGGTCAGAGAAAAGACAAGTACCAACATGAGCGCCATGAGTTCCATACTTCCAGCCGGAAGCGCATGGCAGCTACGGCACACACTCGGCACCGATTGCATAGGCATGGCCGCAGCAACTGGCTTGCGAACTCGTGATGAAGAAGTTTTTTTAGCAGTAGGCATACGTCCTCCTGAACATTAACTATGTTTGAATCTCGTCGAGTATATCATATTCAACAAGCGGCCTGAGAGACTCATCCTTGGTGCAACCACCGTTGCTTGAGGTGAACCAACGTGTGACAAACACAAAGGTTAAAGTCTCTTGCGTCTCGCCAATCTTTACAGAAGCCTGACGCTCTAAACGCGAGAATGACTCACCGTCCCCCACACGAACTGCGCCACCGCAACCCCCATGTTCTCCCGCTGACAATAAACGTACCGGCTCCTGATCGGCTTCAACGAAAGCGACAGCGATTTCATACCCAACCGCGTCGGCTGGTGCTTTGGCGCGAAATTCGTCATACACATTCGCAAACACTGGAGCGCTAAACGCCGGAGCACTCCCGAGCGCAAATTCACCTAACTGCGCCGTTTCGATAGCTACAAGTTCGTCTGTATGAGCAACGATAGGTGTAACCGATTCCCACATCTCAAGCGCCTGATGAAAACGGTAAACTCCTAAAGACCCAACATTGCCTTGCTGAGAGTCTAAAAGTTCAAAAGCAATAACTGCCGGCTCATCCAGAGTCACGCCGTCGGGAGTCACAAGGTAAGAAGACCCCAGCAAGGGGGCATTCACCGCCCTAGCAATAGCCACCTCGAGTGGCTGGGTTTGTCGTGCTAGGCCCGTAACAGTAACTACACCATCAAAGCTTGTCATACTCGAATCCTCCGGCTCTGTGGACACAAAATAGCCGGCAGTAATGAGGATTACTGAGGCTACTGCCAAGGACGAAAGCAAACGTTCAGGGAGCATGGACATAGTATAGCCCCTCCTGGGCCTCTTCATCCTTCGCTGTCGCTTGAGAAGAGGGCTGAGGAGGAAAGCTAGGCAAATGAAAAACCCCCGTTAGGTTTCCCTGCATGTGCAAGGCATCCCAACAAGGGGCGCAAGAAAAAGGGAGGGCGTGGTCCGTGACACATGAGACGGCTGTTCTTGGCCGCCGAGCCTGTCAGCCCCAGACTTTCCAAGGTCCGGAGAAGACTCTCAGGGAGAAAGCTCCTTGATCCTCAAGGCGAGCTTCTCTCGCAACTTCGAGACACGGGTCGTGTTGTACCCAAAGTTGCTGTCACGGCCACATTCTTACCCCTTCTGTGCCACAAAGGTGGCTTAGCCGACATCCTACAAAATCAAAGTAACCAAGTCAACCATTCATCCCCATGAAAGCGGCTATTCTTCCCACGGAACACCCTCACGTCCAAACATGCCGTAGTTAGCACAAGCAGCGTACATGGGGCGACGCAGATTAAAACGTTCCACAATGGCTTCCGAGCGAAAATCGAAGCGCTCATTCACAAGTTTAGACAGGTCAGCGCCGTCTCCCCCACGAGCAAACAAAGATACCGGCTCTTCTAAACCAACGCTGTACACGGCGGTAATGAGTACATTGGCAGCCAAACCTTCCTTAACAATCTCCCGAGCAGCAAAACGCGTCATGTAGGCTCCAGCCCGAGAAGGCTTGAGCGGATCTTTACCAACCATAGCCACTCCCCCATGCGGGAGGAGACCGCCATACGTATCTGACAAAATCTTTCGGCCACTAACGCCGGCGTTCATCGTAAAGCCACCTGTGGTAAATGGACCGACAGGGTTGATAAAGACTTTTACATTTTCAACACTGCCGAGCACGGGAACGACAGCATGCTCAAGTAACAACGTCTGAACCTGGTTAATATCCATCTCTTCAGTGTGAGCGGCGATCACTGTTACCGAAATCACCTGCTCGCCACGCATAGCCAATTGCACTTTGCCGTCTGGACGCAACCATGAGAAGCGCAAATCCGTACGACGCAAATCATCAATACGACGCGCGAGGGCGTTCGCGTACACCACTGAACGTGGCATCATCTCGCGCGTTTCGCGTGTGGCGTAGCCGTACACAATCGCCGTTCCCGATGCGCCAGCAGAAGTGCGTGGCGCGCGGAGGCGCTCCTCACTCGGGCGTTCGAGGTTTACAAAGAGTTCGATCGGTTCCGTATAACCAACATTCACGTAAGCCTGCTTAGCAATCTCCGCGACATCAAAGTCGGCGCGAGAATCAACTACGCCGCCCAACATCACCATCCCATTTGAACCCAAAGCCTGGATATCCATTTTGGATAACAAGTCACGGCGCAGGTACTCATCAACTACCGATTCAACGAGTAAATCGCAAACCTTATCCGGATGCCCTGCGAGTGGCGCTTCTACGGCTTTCAACATACTTGGGCGCAGTTTAAGGCTTCGTCCCCACAAAGGCAAGATGATTGACTTTTTGCCTTAGTCTAAGGTATAATCTTGCCCGCCAACAGGAGATCTATTTGCCAGATGACCTCGGCCACAGTCTCGACTGTACTCTCGCGGAAGACATGACCCGCCTCGGCATCTCCGTCGAAGGAGACAAGCTCCTGATCATCGGAGCCCCTGGGACCTTCTCGACGGCAGGCCGCAAACTGCTCGGCGACCGCCTGAAGGTAGCAAAGGACGGAACGTTCATCATCACTCCCGACCAAACGAAGGGGGAAAGACTGGAAAAGGTGGATTCAGGACCCCTGCTCGTGCGCCCGAGAATCATCGCCGTCTTCGGAGCCTACAAGCTCAAAGTCGTGATCGTGCCAAACCGACACGACACGGTCAGGGTAAGCCATGCCGTCTTCACCAAGGACAGCTTCAGCGAATACGAGGCTGGCAACCCCCCGAAGCCGGATCCGCTCGCGACGATGCTCGGTCACCACGGCCGACGACACCCGCTACCCTCGCAAGACGAACCTGCCCAACATGGGGAGGTCGAGCGACGATGCCGTACAACTCGACGAACTTCCTGAGTCGCCGCCGCGCCTCAGCCCTGCCTTGGACACAACATGATCCAGGGCTTTTGTAATTTTAAGACAACGTTTAGGCCGCATATTTGACCTTTTCGTTGGTTTCTGTTACTATCTGGGTCTTATTTAACCGCCTTTTGTTGCATCTCCCCCCATTACCCCCTTTTCTAAAGGCCTGGGAGTCCGGAGAAGCCGGCGGTCTCGAACCTCAAGCTGACGATTAGTCATGACTTACCGGGGTGAGAGTCATGAATAATTATGTCAGAACAAATCACTGCCCCTCCAACGGGTTTTACCGGTCTTGGTATTAACCCAACGTTACTTTCGATCCTTGCCGCATCTAATTTCGTTGTCCCTTCGCCTATTCAGGCCAAGGCTATTCCTGTCGCCATTGAAGGCCAGGACGTTATTGGTATCGCACAAACAGGAACTGGTAAAACTTTGGCCTTCGGTATTCCGATGATCCAACGCTTGGCCATGTTCAAGGGCCGCGGCTTGGTAATCGTACCTACCCGCGAGCTCGCTATTCAGGTCGAGGAGTCGCTCCGCAAGCTCGGTACAAAAATCGGCATGCGTACCGCTGTCTTAATCGGTGGTGAAAACATCGAAAAACAGAAGCGCGCCCTCCGTACCAATCCTCATGTTCTCGTGGTAACTCCAGGTCGTCTTATCGATCACCTTGAGCAACGCACTGTGAACTTGAGCGATATCAAAATTTTGGTACTCGACGAAGCTGACCGTATGTTGGACATGGGTTTTGCTCCGCAGATCAACAAGATCTTGCTCACCGTTCCTAAGGAGCGTCAGACCATGCTGTTCTCAGCCACCATGCCGCAAGACATCGTCAAAATCGCTACCCGCCACATGAAGTTGCCGGTCCGGATTGAAGTTGCCCCAGCCGGAACTGCTGCTGAGCGCGTTGAGCAGGAGCTCTTCATTGTTGAAAAGGCCAAGAAGCGTAGCTTGCTTGCCACCATCTTGGCCGAATTCACTGGCACCGTGCTTGTCTTCACCCGCACCAAGCATGGCGCTCGTCAGACCTGTAAGTCTGTTCAGGACATGGGCCACACCGCTGCTGAAATCCACTCGAACCGCTCATTGGCCCAGCGCCGCGCAGCTCTCGATGGTTTCAAAAATGGTAAATACCGTGTGCTGGTCGCGACGGATATTGCCGCTCGTGGTATCGACGTTAAGGGTATCGGTCTCGTGATCAACATGGACCTTCCCGACAACGCCGAAGACTACGTTCACCGCATCGGTCGTACTGGTCGTGCTGGAACCACTGGTCGCGCCATGTCATTCGCTACCCCAGATCAGCGCGATGAAATTCGTGCGATCGAGCGTTTGATCCGCAACCGTTTAGCGGTAAGTAAAATGCCAGCCAAGCTTGTTGAAGTCGCTGCCCTGCCCCCACGCAGTAACGAAGATCGTGATGATCGCCGTGGCGCTCGCCCAGCTATGAACATGCGCGGTCGTGGCCAGGGTCGTTTCATCGACCGTGGTGCCCGCACCAAGGCAGTGAACCCTCGCCCGCCTTTTGTTCGCCGCGAGGACACCTTCAAGGCTCCAGCCTCAACTACTCCTGATATGCCACGCGGCATCAGCACGGACGACGAAGACGCACCAGCTTACCGCTACGAACCACGTAGCCGTGGTGCCAGCCGCCGCCCACCCCCAAGCCGTGGCGCAGCCAAGTCTGGTCGCCGCCGCTAAACAACAAAAAAATCACCCCTCGCTTGTCGTGGGGTGATTTTGTTTATCCATAAAAAGTGGCGCCGTCGCTCGTCGAGCAACAGCGCCTGTCAGGCGGTCTTCTTCTTTGGACCGGTGATCTTCCGAGGCCTCCAGCGCCCCCGCCTCTTGAGACGCGACCTATAGCGACGGTAGTGGAAGGCGCACTTACCACGAGCGAAAACCGGGCCATCGCAATCCGGCATGTGGCACGCTTTCAACTTGGGAAGCGGCTCCCAGCTTGAGAGATCGGGTTTCCCCTCCTTTTTCCATTGACGATCGTGAGTTCTGCAGTGATGCTTGGTATGCCGGTTTCCGCCACACCAAGCGACTGAGCACTTGCTGTAACTTGGTAGCGGCATGCTTTTCTCCGCTTCTATGAAAACATTTCTGTAGGATTATCGTCAAATAGCATGGTTATCCCCATCCAAAGATAGTGTTCGTTTTCTGTTCGTGTATGATACGAACATAACCTGAACAAGTATGCTTCCTCCTCTCACAAAAAAGCAGCGCCAAGTGCTCGACTGTATCGAGGGTTTTGTCCGCAAGAACGGCTACACACCGTCGTATCGGGAGATTGCTGAAAAGCTCGGTCTATCTTCCCCCGCCACGGTGCATCAGCACATCAAGGCGTTGTGTGAGAAGGGTGTCATCAATACCGGTGAACATGGCGTAGCTCGATCGATCGAGGTTGTCGAGGTAACTCCCCTGTCGCCGCTCGTTGTCATGCTACCGCTTGCAGGTTTAATTACCGCTGGTGAGCCGATTGAAGCCGTAGAGGAACGCGAAGCCATGGCCATCCCTACGGACTTTGTCATGGACGCTATGAACTCGTACGTACTCAAGGTCAAAGGTAGATCGATGATTGAAGATGGAATATTTGATGGCGACTACGTGATCGTCGAAAGAAATCCCTCGCCTAAGAATGGTGACATCGTCGTAGCCTTACTTGATAACGCCTACGCCACACTCAAACGTTTCTACCGCGAGAAGGGGCACATTCGTCTCCAACCCGCCAACAGCACCATGAAGCCAATTATCGTGAAGGGCGATATCAATATCCAGGGAATTGTCAGGGCCGTGATGCGTAAATTTTCACATAACTAAATCCGTAGATGGTAGATAGTTAACGGTAGATGGTCGTGAACCGGATGTCCGGCCACGCAGTCTATCTACTATTAGCCATCTACTATCAACCCAAATATGACCACAACGACTCTTCGTCACTATCAAGTGACGCCTGATTATTGCACCCCAATTAAGCCTACAGGTGTCTACATCTCTATTGATCCCCCAGCTACAAACCGCGCCGAAGTTCAGCACGCAGCCCGAATCTGGTTCAACAAGCGCAAACTCCGCCAGCACACCAGACAAGTCATCGATTTTATCAGCCTGCCTCTTCGGGTGACGCTAAAATACAAGGTGCAGTAGGTCTCGCTCTAAGATCCCGAGGTTACGAGGGATCTAGAAAACGGTGTGCGGCGTAGCAGGCGAACTTCCGAGCTTTGTAACACTCCATTCACTAGACCCTTCGCCTTTGCTCAGGGTCTTAATGCACCCTCTCGTTATGCACGAGTTCATGAACGATCCCATCGATGTCTCTGTCGATTTCACCGGACGCAGAATTAGGCCAAAGCGCGTTCGTTGGGGTACGAAAGTGTATGACATCGAAAAAGTGAATCTGGTGCATGGGGCGCGTGAAGGACAAAAAAGAATCTTTTACTTCTCAGTTTCAGACACAGCCAATTTCATGAAGTTAAGACTCGATACCGAAACGTTAGAGTGGCGCTTAGTCGAAGTTTACGCCCCTTAACAACAAGACCGTCCCCGGAGGACGGTCTTTGTTTTATGAACAGGATTATTCTCCATCTCGATTTCAATTCCTACTTTGCTTCTGTCGAACAACAGGCGAATCCTTTTTTGCGTGGGCTACCGATCGCCGTAGCCGGCAAGGGACGGCATTCGATCGATGTAGCCATGGCGCATCGGGGTAGCAAAAGTATCGCCATCGATCAACTCCAGTTCCAACGCTCAGTTGTCACCACCGCCTCGCGTGAAGCCAAGAAACGCGGCGTGAAGACAGCTATGGGTACCTGGCAGGCACGCAAGGTCTGCCCCGAGATGCTCGTCATCCCCGGTGACCCACAAAAGTATGGCGACGTGACTGCCCGCTTCATGAAGATCCTTAGAAAGTACGGTGATGCCGTTCAGCAATTCAGTACTGACGAAGCCTTTGCCGATGTCACCTGCGCATCGGGTGGAGACTACATGGGAGCGGTTATTCTTGCCCAGCAAATCCGAGCTGACATCGCCGAGGAATGCGGTGAGTATTGCACGGTCTCTATCGGTATCGCCTCCAACAAGTTCTTGGCTAAACTAGCTTCTGAATCTAAGAAACCCAATGGTCTCACCTGCGTTCAGCCGCATGAGGCCGAAGATTTCGTTCTCACACGACCCCTAGCTGATTTCTGCGGTATTGGTCACCGGATTGAAAAACATCTAGAGAAACTTGGCGCGACGTCAGTAGCTACGCTACGACGACTACCCTTGCCCCTGTTGCTGAGCGAGTTCAAGAGCTATGGGTATTTCATTTATAACGCCGCTCGCGGTCTTGGCTCTGACGAGCTTCTGCCGGACGAAGATCCTAAGTCAGTGGGAAACTCTTACACCTTCCCTCATGATCTGAAGAGCAGCGAAGAAATCTATCAAAATTTATTAGCCTTGGCCGATCGTGTAGCCTGGCGCATGCGCAAACAAAACTTCGTAGCTACACATATCTCGGGCTACATTCGTTACAGCGATTTTGGCGGCTACGGTTTTCACAGGCGCTGCAAAGATCCACTCATCGATGGCCTCGAGATAGCGAATACGGCCTGGAAGGTCATGGAAGAAAAAATCGATATCGCCCAAGGAGTCCGACTTATCGGGATCTCGGCTTCTGGACTGCTACCGATAGGCGGGAGTAATTCCCTCTTCGAAAAAGATCGTCGCAAGGCACGGGCCCTTCAAGCGCTTGATAAGGTTACCGATAAATACGGCAGTGGTGCCTGGCAGAGAGCGGGAACCATGAAAACGTCGTTCAAGGAAAGAGTGAGCGGCTGGCACTACGACCACGAGAGTTGACCCCCTCTAACTCCCCCTTAGCAAGGGGGAGAGCGCCGTAAAAAAGAGGATGGGCGGCCACGACATCGTCGTGGCCGCCCCGTACATTCCTACCGTCCCGTACGGACGTTGGGAGGAACTAGAAGTCGATCCTGTACTCGTAACCGTCGCGGACGGCCCACGGCTCGATCGGGGTCTCGCCGTTGTGGATCGGCGCTTCGACTCCCGCCTGGCCGTCCAGGGTGCTCGTGAGCACGCCGCGGTCACGGAAGTCGGTGTAGTAGTCGGACCAGTCGCCATCACCGTTCTCGTCGAAGGTGTGGACGCTGAAGGCCTCGATGTCGCCCGCGCCGTCGGTGAACTGCACGCTGCAGTACCAGACGTCGTCGGGATCCACGCAGAGCTCGGCGTTGGCCCAGGTAACCTGGTTGGGGCTACTCACGACCACAGTCCAGCCGTTCACGCTGTTCACGAAGTTCTCCCAGGGCCGGTTCGCGAACCCGCTGTTGTCCGGGTAGCTCTCGCAGCCGGGCAGCAGATCGGTGGCGACCTCGGTAGCGGTCCAGGTGAAGGAGATGTTGGTCTCCAGGCCCAGGTCGCACTCGTCCTCGTAGCACTCGGGCGCGAGGATGCCGTCGCAGTTCTCGTCGATGCAGTTGCCGGGGGTGTGGATGGCTCCGGGGAATGTGGT
>Ga0163151_10004966_pt1 | contig 17377 bp, 18 predicted proteins | sample OliLakLV19MP5IB2_FD_145596 | JGI IMG/M metagenome (GOLD analysis project Ga0163151, IMG submission 145596) | Freshwater microbial mat bacterial communities from Lake Vanda, McMurdo Dry Valleys, Antarctica - Oligotrophic Lake LV.19.MP5.IB-2 | ecosystem: Environmental > Aquatic > Freshwater >...
GAAGCCTACTCGTTGCGCAAACATTAAGCAAAGCCCTAAACAAGGCTTTTCGTTCTATCCCTGGCGCAGCATTAGGGTTTAATTTACACTTAAAAACATCTGCCGCTTTTTTAATCCTTTTTTACTTTTTTCGGTAGATTTTTATCACACTATTTTTAAACAAACTCAATAATAACAAGGCTTACAGAGTTTTTGAGGGACGACTATTTATAAACTGGGAGTTTGTTTAACTAGATTTTCATATACATGCATTTTTTAACTCAAATACAATTTAGTTTACAGCATAAAAAGGAAGCTGATCTCTCAGCTCCCTTCAGAAAAAACCCTTACTCTGCGGGTTTATTTGACCCCACATTTAAGCAGGATCAAATTTTATTGGAATATTATAATATGAACTAACCGTTTTGCCTGCAAGTTTTGCAGGGCTCCATTTTGGCATCGAACTTATTACTCGTAAAGCTTCTTTATCACACTCTACACAGTTTTCAACACCTTTTAGTATTTCGGCTTTTTCAACAATTCCTTCTTTAGTAACAATAAATTTGATGAACACCTTCCCTCCTACTTTATTATCTTTTGCGCTAGTTGGATATTTTAATTCTTTACTAATATACTTCACCATTTCTAGCGCCCCTCCTTTGAACTCGGCAATTTCGTCAACTTTTTCAACTACATCCTTATCGGTTTGTGCATTATAACTTACACTTAAGAATAATGCTAAAATAAATACTGCTTTTTTCATGTGAATTGTTTTGGTTAAGCAAAATGCGAAGATATAACGCGTGTTACTATGCAAAATTTATAAATGGTGGTGATTTAATGGTATCTGGTTCTTTTGCGGATGCTTTGCCAATAAATACCAATAGAACAAGAGAGGATTCAGGGTTCGTAATTCCCAAACCGCGTGAGGGATTGCAGCGAAAATCATTTTTGCCCTGCCTCTTTGGCGCAAAAAGATTGTTCGCCGCGGCGAACGGAAAGCCCGACGGCGAGCGAACTTCCATTGTTTGCGGTGAGGTTCGCCAACACGCCCAAATAATTTCTAAAAAAACGAGATCAAACTCTTAGCTTCCGAATTTTAAAAATAAAGCCTATCAAATACCACTCGTTCCACTCAAAATGGTAAAATTAATATTTTCAGGGTGCTCTTCAGGCTTTACAGTAATAACAGGGATCTTACTCAAATGAATAACTTGTTGTGCGTATGGTCCCAAAAAGAATCCACTTAACTCAGCGTCTTGATCGCTCATAATAACTATAAGGTCTGCGCCAATTTTTTCGGAGTATTGCACAGTTGCTGTTGCCCGATTTTTTAATCCTGATAATACATCCGAAGTATACGTTACTCCTTTTTCCTTCGCTAATTTTTCTACTTGGTGCAAAATAAGTTCCATTTGTGGCTTGTGATTCTCATCTTCAGGTCCTAATAAAGCAACAGCATGTAAATGCGCGCTAAATTGTTTCGCCATTTCAATAGCATACACCACTTTTTGACGAGAATGCGCGCTATTATCAATAGGAATAAGGATCTTATTATATCCCTTATGATTGGCGATTTTACTCATAGTCATAACTTGGCAATTTGCTTTTGTAATAACGCGTAAAGCATTGCTCCCAATAACCAACTCTTCCATAGGAGAGTAGCCGTGAGTTCCCATAACTACTAATGAAGCATCAATTTCCTTGATTGTATCTATAACTTCTACCGCAGGAATTCCGGTTTTAATGATGCATTCCACATTCACACCAAATTCAGAACGCACATCATTGGCTAGTTCATTTAATTTATTCTCGATCTTCTTTTCAAATTCGAGCGGGTCATTTAATTGCAACACCGGTAAAAATAAATTTTGTCGAGTATAATTTGAATTGATCACGTGCAACAAACACACATCACCTTTTGTTAATTGAGCAACAAAAGCACCATGCTGTATAGCTAATAAAGATGTTTCGCTAAAATCAATTGGTATAAGGATCTTCGAGGTCTTAAAATGGATCATAGTAATTTGGTTTTATACAACCAAAGTTATAGGTATTTTTTAAAGAAACAAGTCTTCAACTATTTTAATGTGAGAAGTGCCACGTTCTCCACATGAGCAGTTTGAGGGAACATATCTACAGGCTGCACTTTTTCGATGGTATATAAATGCTCCATAAGCGCCAGATCGCGGGCCTGAGTGCTTGGATTACAACTTACGTAAACAATGCGACTAGGTTTTAAATTCATCATTACCGTTATCACTTCTGGGCTCATTCCTGCTCGCGGTGGATCGGTAATTATCACATCCGGGTTTCCATGTGTATTTACAAATTCATAAGTAAAAATATCTTTTATATCTCCGGCCGCAAAAAAAGTATTTTTTATTCCGTTATTTTCTGAATTTTTAAAAGCGTCTTTTACGGCCGCTTCTACATATTCAATACCCGTCACTTTTTTACAATGGCGAGCAATAAAATTGGCAATGGTTCCTGTGCCGGTATAAAGATCATACACAACATCCGTTTTTTTTAACTGAGCAAAATCTCTTGCTATTTTATAAAGTTCGTAAGCCTGCTCTGAATTTGTTTGGTAAAAAGATTTTGCGCTGATATCAAATTTTAAACCTTCCATTACTTCGGTAATATGATCCTTTCCTGAAAACGTTTTAATATCCAGATCTTGAATAGTATCATTTCCTTTCGGATTATGGGCGTATTGTAAAGAAGTGATCTGCGGAAATTTTTCTTTCAAGTGTAAACAAAGCGCTTTCATGTCCTCTTCGTTATTTTCAAACATACTCAAAACAACCATCACTTCTTTAGTAGACGTTGTACGAATAATAACAGTTCTTAAAAAACCGGCTTTACTTCTGATATCAAAAAAAGTGAAGTTATGCTTAAAAGCGTAATCTCTTATTGCCAACCTTATAGAATTACTTGGCTCAGCTTGCAAATAACAATTATTGATGTCTAATATCTTATCAAATAAACCCGGAATGTGAAATCCTAAAGCGTTTTTATTAGGAACCTCAATTCCGTTTTTTATTTCCTCATTGGTAAGCCACTTTTTATTAGAAAAAGAGAACTCCAATTTATTCCGATAAAAATAAGGTTCTTTATTTGCTACAATCGGTGTAACATCTCCGTAGGTTAATTTCCCAATGCGCGTAAAGGCATCGGTAACATATTTTTGTTTAAAACACAATTGCGTTTGATAATCCAAACTTTGCCATTTACAACCACCACATGTTCCAAAATGTTCGCATTTAGGCTGTATTCTGTTCTTAGAAGGTGTAACTATTTTAGTAACTTTTGCTTCGGCATAGCTATTCTTTTTGCGATGCACCATTACATCAACCACATCGCCGGGAACTGCGCCTTCTATAAAAACTACCAAATTTTCATGTTTGGCAATAGCCTTTCCGTCAGTAGATGTATCTACTATCTCAAGTCCTTGTAATTCAAAGTTCTTTTTGATCTTGCTCATTTTACCAGATGCGCAAAGTTAAGTATCTTTGGCACATGGCTAGGTACTTTCTTAAACTTTCTTATAACGGCACTGATTTTAATGGCTGGCAAGTTCAGGATAATACCCCAAATACGGTTCAACAAACAGTTCAGGAAAAGATAAGCCTTTTATTAAAAGAGAACATTGAATTGGTAGGTTGCGGGCGAACAGACGCTGGTGTACATGCCAAAAATTACGTAGCTCATTTTGATAGTAATGCCCCAAATTTGATAAGCAATAAAGCGCATTGGATCTATAAATTCAGCACAATCATGCCTCCCGAAATTTCCATTCAGGATATTATTCAGGTAGATGAAAAAACGCATGCTCGTTTTGATGCTTTATCGCGCACGTACTATTATTTTTTACACCAACAAAAAAATCCATTTATTGATCGCTTTAGTTATTATGTGTACGGAGATATTGATTTTGAATTGATGAATAAAGCGGCACACGTTTTAATGGATTATAAAGACTTTACAAGCTTCAGTAAATTAAATACCCAAACACATACCAACAACTGCAAGATCACCAAAGCTATTTGGCAAAAAGTGAGTGATGGCGAATGGCGATTTACTATCAAATCTGATCGCTTTTTAAGAGGCATGGTTCGCGCAATTGTTGGAACACTTTTACAAGTTGGTAAAAACAAGATCACCATTGAAGAATTTAAAAAGATCATTGAAGCCAAAGACAGAAGTAAAGCGGGCAATAATGCTCCTGCCAATGCCTTGTTTTTAGTTGCTATTGAATATCCTAAAGACCAACACAGTGAGTGAGAAAAAAGAAAATAAATTAAACTTCGCTCTTATCAAGAGGATATTAAGCTACTCGAAACCCTATAAATTTCGTTTTGCAGTTTCTATATTCCTTACTCTATCTTTATCAGTACTCGCCATTATTCGCCCGCTATTAGTAAGTAATGCATTAACCACTGATGTTTCCGAAAACAAAAGCATTCACGACCTTAATACTTCCTGTTTGATCATCCTTGGATTTATCTTTTGTGAAGCTATTCTTCAATTCGCAAACATTAGCACTACCAATTTTTTAGGACAAAGTATTGTAAAAGACCTTAGAAATCAGATCTACCGACATATTTTAAAATTAAAGAATACCTATTTTGACAATACACCAGTAGGTATGTTGGTAACCCGTTCAATTTCTGACATTGAAAGTTTGAGCGATGTTTTTTCGGAAGGATTTATAGTAATAGCAGGCGACTTTGTGATGCTTATTATTTTTGCAAGCGCCATGTTTTGGAAGAACTGGGTATTGGCCTTACTTGTATTTACAACTATTCCCATCCTATTTATTGCAACCGCCTTATTTAAAAACGGTGTAAAGAAAACATTTAATGAAGTAAGAAATGCAGTTTCAAATTTAAATACGTTTACGCAAGAACATATAACAGGCATTCGCGTTATTCAACTATTTAATAAAGAAAAAGATGAACACGATAAATTTAAAGTGATCAATGAACAGCATCGTAATGCTAACATTCGCTCGATATTTTATTACTCTATATTTTTTCCTGTGGTTGAGATCCTCTCTTCTGTGTCTATTGCTTTAGTAATTTGGTACGCTGGTGTAAAATCCTCTACACTTCATGTTACCCTAGGAGATCTTACTTTTTTTGTGATGTTAACCAATATGATGTTTCGTCCTATTCGTATGCTGGCCGACCGCTTAAACACCCTGCAAATGGGAATTGTAGCGGCGGATAGGGTTTTTAAAGTATTAGATACAAATGAAATCATTCATGACGCCGGCAAAATAGAATTTTTGAAAATAAATGATAGGATCCTATTCAAAGATCTTTGGTTTGCTTATGTAAATGATAATTATGTATTGAAGAACATTAACCTAGAGATCAAAAAAGGTGAGCGTATTGCCTTTGTTGGAGCAACAGGTTCAGGAAAATCAACCATTATAAATTTATTGAGTCGATTTTACGAATACAACAAAGGAAGTATTTCTATCGACGGCAAAGGTATTGAAGACTATTCCTTAGCCTCCTTAAGAAAGAATACCGGGGTGGTTTTACAAGATGTGTTTTTATTTAACGATAGTATATATAATAATATAACACTTCATAATCCTGGCATTCACAAAGAAGAAGTAGTAAAAGCCACCAAACAAATTTGCCTGTATGATTTTATTATGAATTTACCCGGTGGTTTTGATTATGAAGTAAGAGAAAGAGGTATAAGCTTGTCAGCAGGGCAACGACAATTGATCGCCTTCATCAGAGCTTACGTTTATAATCCCGAAATATTTGTGTTAGACGAAGCTACTGCCTCTATTGATACACCAACCGAACAACTTTTACAAAAAGCAACTGATATCCTTACGCAAGGAAGAACTTCCATTATAATTGCGCATCGTTTATCTACCATTAAAAATGCAGATAAGATCATTGTAATGGAAAAAGGCGAAGTGATCGAACAAGGCAATTTAAAAGAACTCCTATCTACCGAGAGCAAATTCAAAATGCTTTACGAGATGCAACAGGGAGAGCTTATAGTTTAGGTTTTAAAAGGCAGAAACCAAAGAGATGCCTTGCATCTCACAGAGTTTTGCACAGATTGCACAGAGAATACAGTGTTTAAACTAGGCTCTTTTTGAACTCAGTGACCTCTGTGCAAAACTCTGTGAGGTTGAAAGCCTCTGTGGTTTCTGCCTCTAATTCGAGACTCTTCCATCCTTCATCACAAGTGTGCGATCGCCCATTTTTGCCAATTCGTTATTGTGTGTAACGATCACAAAGGTTTGCTTTAATTCGTGGCGAAGTTTAAAAAAAAGTTGATGTAATTCACTTGCATTTTTACTATCCAAATTTCCGCTTGGTTCATCAGCAAAAATAACTTTGGGGTTGTTGATCAAAGCACGAGCCACTGCCACGCGTTGCTGCTCGCCCCCACTCAACTCAGAAGGTTTATGAGTAGCTCGGTCTTTTAAATTAAATAATTCCAATAATTCAACGGCTCTTGCTTCTGCTTCTTTTTTTGATTTTTTTGCGATGAAAGCAGGAATACAAATATTTTCAAGCGCATTAAACTCTGGCAATAAATGATGGAATTGAAATACAAAACCAATATTCTCATTTCTGAAAGCCGCCAGTTTTTTGTCGTTTAGCTCAACCACATTTTGTCCATTAATTAAAACTTGGCCTGAGTCAGGCCGTTCCAAAGTTCCTAATATCGTAAGCAATGTAGTTTTACCTGCTCCCGAAGAACCAACAATAGAAACAACTTCTCCTGAATTTATATGAAGGTCAACACCTTTCAATATTTCCAGTGAACCGTACGATTTATGAATTTGTTTTGCTACGATCATATTATGCTAAGTACAAATAACACATCAAAGTTATGATTAAAATTCCTAAAATATCCAATATCAATCCAACTTTAAACATATCTTTCGTATGGATCATTTTAGTTCCGAATACAATGGTATTGGCTGCCGTTGCCACCGGGAGCATAAATCCAATAGACGAAGCAAAAGTAGCCGGAATCATCAACAATAAAGGCGATACATCAATGTTTTTTTGCAAGGCCATCATAACAGGAATCGCTAATTGTATGCTCGCAATGTTGCTGGCAAACTCACTTATAATAGTTACTATACAACAAATTCCTAAAATAATAAAAATAACAGGTACACCTTTGAGCACCATTAACTGATTTGCCAACCATGTACTCAAACCGGTTACTTCAAAACCATACGCCAAAGCAAAACCCGATCCAAACATTAAAATAATATCGTAGCGGATCTTTTTGGCGTCTTCCCATACTAACAAAGCATTGCCTTTATCGGTTTTACTGGGAATAAGAAACAATAACATGGCCGCTGCTAATGCTACAAACGAATCGTCAACAAATTTAGGAACCTTAAACAAATTTGCCCAGCCATGCATTTTAAATATTCCAAGATCTATATCTGCCCTTGAAAACCATAAAAGTATACAAGAAATAAAAATTCCAAACACCCATTTTTCTTCGGGACCCATTTTTCCCAATTTTTTATACTGCTCCCGAAAATAATCTCTACCAATCTCAAACGAATTCAAGTTCTTCATAAAATATTTACTTAACACTGTATAACACACTATCAAAAAAACAATAGCAATAGGATACCCTATCATGCTCCATTTTAAAAAATTGAAATCATAATCTTGCGCATACGTTTCGCGAAACACTTTAAAGAAATACATATTCGGAGGAGTTCCCACCGGAGTAGCCATTCCGCCAATTGTGGCCGAAAAAGCTAAACCTAACAACATAGCCGCTGCAAATTTTTCTTTATCGTGTTTTAAATACTGTTTTGTTTCGTGGATGAGCGCTAATACGGCACTAAACAACATTACTGTGGTGGCGGTATTGCTTATCCAATTACTAATTAAAAAAGTTGAGATCATTGTACCCAACAAAACGGTGCGCGGGCTTTTTCCTACAATAGATAATATTTTTAATGCAATGCGTTTGTGCAAATTCCATTTTTCAATGGCAAATGCAAGCATAAATCCACCAAAAAATAAAAAAATAATACTATCAGTATATTGCTGGGCTACTTCCTTAACTTCGGCAATTCCCAAAACCGGCAACATTAATACCGGCACAATTGCAGTTACCGCCAAACCTACGGCTTCGGTAACCCACCAAATGGCCATCCAAAGTGCAATGCCCGCCATTAAGCTTATGTTCGGGTTTTTTGGATCCAGATCAATGAATAACCAAAAAATTAAAGCCACTAAAGGCCCAAGAATTTGATAGAGGTATTTAGAGTTGAAAGTGATGATATAAAAATAGCATTTTTTTTGGAAATGAGAGGCAGAAACCACGGAGAACACAGAGTTTTTACACAGAGAACACAGAGAGAAAGCTTCGCTTTCTTAAAAACCCATAACTAAAACTATTGGAGACCTCTGTGTAAACCTCTGCGAGCACCGAAGACGTCTCTGTGGTTTCTGCCTCTACAACGCCTCACTCACCACTTCCTTCACATCGTTTGGAAGTAAGCGTTTCAACAAAGCCTCAATGCCTGCCTTTAACGTCATAGTGCTGCTTGGGCAACCGCTACAACTGCCACGCATTTGAACGGTAACTATGCCGTCTTTTAATTCTTTGAAAGTAATTAAACCGCCGTCTTGCTCAACAGCGGGACGAATATATTGCTCTAATATTTCAATGATCTTATTTTCCACATTATTGGTTGGCGATACATGTTGTGTATTTACACTCACCGTTTCCTTAAAGGTATTATCTTTTTCCACTTCTTTTTGAGGCAATTTTGTTATTACCGCGTTTCCTTTATTTAAATAATCGGTAATAAAAACACGAAGCTCATCTCTTATTTCTTTCCACTCTACTGAATCGGTTTTTGCAATAGAAATAAAATTAGAAGCAATAAAAATACGTTTTACAAAAGGGAAATTAAATAAAGCTTTTGCAATAGGCGCATCCTTTGTTTCTGCGGCTGATTGATATTCTGCTGTTGCACCACTCACTAACAGCAATTTATTAGCCACAAATTTGAGACTCCCTGGGTTTGGGGTTTCTTCGGCGTATATAATGTAGGGTATTTCTTGTAAATCCATGATGTTTTAACTCTACAAAAATACGAAGCAAAAAGGGATATTTTGTTTAAATTTGTTTAAAGTTTGAATTTTATGCAAATAAAGACAGATTTCCTTGTTATTGGTTCGGGCATTGCCGGTTTAAGCTTTGCTTTAAAGGCAGCTCAAAAGGGTAAGGTTATTCTTATCACCAAAAGCAACCAGGATGAAAGTAATACCAAATACGCTCAGGGCGGAATTGCAGCCGTTTGGCACGATACAGATAGTATTGAAAAACATGTTCAAGACACCTTAGTTGCCGGCGCAGGATTGTGCGATGAAAAGATAGTACGCATGGTTGTTACCGAAGGAACTGCGCGCGTAAAAGAATTAATTGACATAGGAACTCAATTTGATAAGAATCAAAAAGGCGAATATGATCTTGCAAAAGAAGGCGGCCATTCTGAAAATCGTATTTTGCACTACAAAGATGTTACCGGTTACGAAATTGAACGAGCGCTTTTAAGTAAAGTTAATAAAGACCCCAACATCACCGTTTACGATCACTACTATGCTATTGACATTATTACACAACATCATTTAGACGAGCTTGTAACTTCAAAAACACCCGGGATTACATGTTATGGTGCTTATATTTTAAATACACGCAACGGCCATATTGATACAGTACTTTCAAAAATTACCATCATGGCTACCGGTGGTGCGGGAAATGTATATGCAACCACAACAAATCCTACCATTGCAACAGGAGATGGAATTGCAATGGTGTATCGTGCAAAAGGACATGTAAAAGATATGGAGTTTGTGCAGTTTCATCCTACTTCGCTTTACAAACCTGATGAGCATCCGAGTTTTTTAATTACAGAAGCCATACGTGGTTTTGGTGCTGTACTAAAAAATCAAAATGGAGAAGAATTTATGGGCCGTTATGATTCTCGTGGCTCTTTAGCGCCTCGCGATATTGTGGCGCGTGCTATAGATAATGAAATGAAAATTCGTGGAGAGGATTTTGTTTATTTAGATTGCCGCCATTTAGATAGAAAAGGATTTATAGAACATTTTCCTAATATTTATAATAAGTGCATCAATTTAGGTATTGATCCCTTTATAAAAATGATACCGGTTGTGCCTGCGCAACATTATTTATGTGGCGGAATTATTATCAATGAATTTGGGCAAAGCAGCATTCAACAATTATATGCCATCGGCGAATGTGCTTGCAGTGGATTGCATGGTGCCAATCGTTTGGCAAGCAATTCGCTTTTAGAAGCCGTTGTATTTGCTCACCGTGCTTATGAGAGTGCTACTGCTGCACTAGAAAAAATTTCGTTTAACGAAAAAATTCCAAACTGGAATGCCGAAGGCACAGAGCACCCCGAAGAAATGATCTTAATTACACAATCAAAAAAAGAAGTACAACAGATCATGAGTAATTACGTGGGCATTGTGCGCAGCGAATTACGTTTAAAACGTGCTTTTGATCGCTTAGAGATCCTTTACAAAGAGAACGAAACACTTTACAATAAAACTATCATCTCCCAAGAGCTTGGCGAACTTAGAAATATTATTTGCGTAAGCTACCTCATTATTAAACAAGCCATGCGCCGTAAAGAGAGCGTTGGTTTGCATTATACCATTACTTGATCCATCCATTTTGTAGCTTTTTTACAACCCGTACAGTAAAAACACCTACGAAGAATGGGTGTTTTTACTCTTGATTTTTATTGTCCTGCGTCTTAAGTTTGTAAATATCCGTTACTATAATATAACACACTCGTGTGGTTCAAATAATATAATAATGCCAAATTGCTTAACGTATCTAAAAGGCTCTAATTAAAAAAAATAAACATATGGATGAACTAAATATACCCGCGACGATAAAAACACCTGAGGTTAAACTACAACTGAATGGTGCGTTTAATTTCAAAGGCAATTCATACCCCGAAAACGCTACTGAGTTTTACGAACCTATTACTAATTGGTTAGATAGTTTTTTTAAAGTAAACACTTCTAATGTAAACTTAACCGTTGATCTTAAGTACGTAAATACATCAAGCATTAAATCTCTTTTAAATACTATCATTAAAATTAGATCTTCAAGCAATAGCACTGTAAAAATTGCATGGATATATGAAGTGGAAGATGATGATATGCTTGCCACCGGAGAAGACCTTCAAAAACTAGCCATGCTTCAATTTGAATTTATAGAAAAGAATTAACGGATATTTAAGTAAACCGTAATATTAAGCTCATCTATTAAAGATTTCGATAGCAGCACTCTAATTCCAAAAAAAGACGGTGCTCGCGCGGTCTCGATAATTATCGGGATTTAATCCGTGATACGATAAAACACCGCAACTGTACTGTAGAATGGAAATAAAAATATTTAGGCTTTTAAGATGAATAGAGACTACTTCACAAATTCATACGAACTCACCACAACATATTTGCGATAAATAACGTTTGTACCAATTTTTCGCTTGGTCTTTGGCAAGTTTATAGTTTATTTCTAAAAAGAATTTAACGTAAAAGACACGAATGCCAGCAACAGTACCGTAACATTGATATCCATTTGTAAGAGGAATAAAACGGTGCTTATAGTTAGTCGAACCTTAAAAAGTATTTTTATTATTTGGGCGCCTTATCGGGCTATCACTTCAAGCTTGTTTGTCCTTTGCTATGTTTGTCGCACTGCGGGGTCTGCGCTGAAAAAGCGAAGCCTCCTCGTAGCGCAAACATTAAGCAAAGCCCTAAACAAGGCTTTTCGTTCTATCACGGGCGCAGCATTACGGTTTAATTTACACTTAAAAACATCTGCCGCTTTTTTCATCCCTTTTTACTTTTTTTTAGAGATTTTTATCGCACTATTTTTAAACAAACTCAATATATAACAAGGCTTACAGAGTTTTTAAGGAAGGACTAATTAGTAGAGTTTCAAAAAGTATCTTTCTGTAATTTGGGCAGGCGGGCACGCTTGGAGTTTATCCTAGACTAAGTCGAAGGGATGCAACTAATTATTCCTTCACAACTCTTTGCGTTGAACTTCCCGCTTTCGTATTTACTTTAATAAAGTAAACACCGTTAGCGTAAGAACTCAGATCAATAATGGTTTCATTTGAAACTATAGGAACGGTTTTTAACAGGCCGCCTATTATATTAAAAATTTCTGCATTCAAAATACCATAATCATTTTTAATGATCTTCATTGTAATTTTGTTATTTGTAGGATTCGGAAACACTTTAAAAATAGATACATCAGCCGGTAATTCTTTTACGCTAACCGGCAGTACGCACATATTTGGTATTCCCCAACCTATGGTGTTGTTTGGTGTTAATTTATTTGACGCTGTTTTTCTAAGCGTATCTAAAACTTTCATTGTTTTAAAAGTGTTATGACGCTGCCAAAAACACGCTACTGCTCCAGCTAAAACCGGGCAAGCAAATGAAGTTCCGCTTCCGGTATTAAACCCGCCAGACGTATTCGCTACCCAAGCATTTGCACCTCTTGCTACAAGATCAGGTTTTATGCGACCATCTGCTGTTGGTCCTTTTGAACTAAAACTTGCGTAAGACCCTAAACTATCAATAGCTCCAACGGTACAAATACTATCCGCATCAGCAGGTACACCAATAAATTGCCACGGAAGAGTGCCATCATTACCTGCAGAATTTAAAACAAACATTCCTTTGCGCACTGCCATAGTTGAAGCAATACTCATGTGATACGTTTTACCATTCAATGCTGTGTATGTATGATTAAAAGCTGCTTTATCAAATGTGGTATAGCCAAGTGATGTAGTTAAAATATCTACACCAACGCTATCTGCAAATTCAGCGCCTCTGATCCAATTATATTCTTCACTTGGTGTTTCCGGTGAAGCGTCTTCAGTGCGCAATAACCAATAATTTGCTTGTGGCGCTGTTCCTACCATTACACTTGGCACACAAGCAGCCATGCATGACAATACCGACATTCCGTGCGAGTTGTCTTCATAAACACTATTTCCGCCAGTAACAAAATCGCGTGTTCCTAAAACACCTCCACGTGCAAATAAACTATCAAAGGCCGGTAAAATATTGGCATTATTAAATCCCGCATCCAATACAGCAATAGTCATTCCTTGTCCTTTGTAACCATAACCATGCAAGCACACAGCGTTCAATTGCTGCGCTTGCCAAAATCCCACACCATAATATTCAACAATACCTTGGCTTTTTGCCTGCTCATTGTTTTTTTCCGGAATTGCTTCTTTCTCAAAAACAATTTTAAATTTATTTGTAGGGTTAGTGTTTACAACAAATGAAAGCGAATTGATAGCATTAGTTGCGGTTGAAATTGCAACACTTACGGTACTTGTGATCACTACAGCCACTGAATTCAACCATTTTGAAGCATACAAAACTTGCACATTGGTAATATTATCAATTTGTGTAATGTAAGCCGGTGTTACAGGAAGATCTGTTTGGTCGATCGCAATACTTTGCGTTGTTCTTCTATCAACCGATTTTTGAGTAAGAAAAGCGGTTGGTGTGCCAACCGAATAAGGTGTTCCAGTTTTATCTGCCAACTTTATCCAAAATTTTGTAGAGGCTTGTGCATTAAGTGCATTTGCGATAAAAGCAATTAAAATTCCAAGTACTATTTTTTTATTCATTTCCATAACTAACTAATGTTTGTTTGTATATAAATCCTTTTTCAATGCGTTGTTCAACCGGAATATTGGCAACAACCGTATTAGAGTAAATGTCCTTTATTTCACGATACACTAAACCTATTCCTTTTGAATATTTTTCTATATTATAATGAACAGAAATAAGCGTTCTTTCGTCGCGTTGCTTTACAGTTAAAACTTTGCTTAGTGCATTTCCATTTATAGTTTCTGCTTTATCAATAATGAAATAGGCATACATTAACTCTCCTAAATTATTATTAGCATTTCCATTCCAAATAACATTTAAGGCAACAGGAAAGATCATTTTAGTAAAACGTATATTACTTTCAGCAACCTGTATTTTTTTATCGTCGGCATTTACCATCCACACTTCTTTAATAGTATATGGTATACTATCGTATAGCTTATTGGGATTATACATTTTTATAAAACGCTCTAACCTAATAGCAGGCCGGCCTTCGTTATCGGTAAAGCTCTCTACCAACTTTTCCTTAATACGATATTTATACCTTACCGTATCTAAAGTTAGGTCGTTATAAACTGTACTATCCACATCGTAAATCACAAACTTACCCAACTTTGTAGGATAATAATCCAATCCTAACACCGAAGTAGCGTCTTCTGTCTTTTTTTTACATGAAGTAAGCAATACGCAAACCAATAGTATAGATCTCAGAGCTTTGATATGGCAATTTACGAAAAAAAAAGCAGTCCCTAAAATCTATAAACCCCTTGGTGGGCTTAAAAACTATTAGTAAATTCGGGTATTCTTTAGCATGAGCCAAGAAACAAAAGACGCGGTAAACCTTATTTTAACAGATTATTTAGAAGCTAATAAGCACAGGAAAACATCTGAGCGTTATGCCATCCTAAATGAGATTTATTCGTACGATGGGCATTTTGATATTGAGCATTTATATTTGCTCATGAAGAACAAAAAATACAGAGTAAGTAGGGCCACTTTGTATAATAATATTGAGATTCTGATAGATGCCGGCCTGGTGATAAAACACCAATTTGGCAAAAATATGGCCCAGTTTGAAAAAGCGTATAAGTACAAACAACACGATCATTTAATTTGTACCGATTGCGAAAAATTATTTGAGTTCTGCGACCCGCGCATTATGCAGATCCAGAGAATGACAGAGGAACTTTTGGATTTTAATATCATTAATCACTCTCTTAATTTTTTTGCAAAATGTAGAAGTTTAAAAGAAAAAGGACATTGCGAACACATAAAAAAATAAATTATGGTATTTGAATATTTTATAACACAAGAAGCTAACACAGCAACAATTACTCTAAAAGGAGAATTGATAGAAAAAAATCAAGCGAATGATCTTATCAAAGAAGCTGATGAATTATCTGCTGCCAATTGCCAAAAATGGGCCATTGATATGAGCGAGCTCAAATACATGAATAGTAATGGACTTAATACCCTTATTCAATTGCTAACCAAAGCACGTAAAATTGGTGGTGAGGCTGTTTTATATAATTTGAATAAGAAGATCCAAGAGTTGATATTAATCACCAAACTCAATACTCTTTTTAAAGTAGCCGGAACAAAAGAAGAGGCTATGAAAATATTGGAAAACTAATTACATTTTGAGCAAACATTAACTACTTTTTAGCTAGTAAATTTTTTATCTCAACCAGCTCGTTTTTTATTTCATTCAATACTACCGAATCATTATTTACAGTTGCAACTCCACCTCTCGATTTTTCTTTTATCACTTTTTCTCGTTGCAATAATATCATATTCTTAAATTCTTCCGCATCCTCCACACCCGGAATACTCATCATATTACTATGATGCGCTCCTCCACCGCCTGCAGTTTCTACACGAATAAAAGTTAATCCGAACGACCGTAGAACAGGTCCGCCAATGAAAGAAACATCTTGTATGTTTTCTAAGGGTATGGTTTTTTCAATATGCACAACTACGCCTTTTGAGAAAAATAAATTCTTCTCGCTTAATTCGCACTTTAATGTTTTAAAGAATTTGCCCGACAGCCATTGACCCAAACCGCACAACCAAAAGGGAATAAAAATAATTCCCACAACGGTAACAAACATATAAAATAATACAACTAAAAATATATACGTTTTAAGTGTGGGGTTAAATACTCCTTTTTTAAAATTATATTTTGATTTTCCATGGTTTTATGTTTCTATTTCCAGAATATTTCGCAGATCCACGCAGATCAAAACATCTGCGGAAATCAGCGCGATCTGTGGGAGATCTATATTACGATTTGCAATCCATCAAACGCCAACTCAATATTATCAGGTAATTCCTTATTCACGTCTTCGTGCAAACCTAATTGATGAGAGATATGCGTAAAGTATGCTTTTTTTGGATTCAGTTCTTTTACAACTTCTATGGCTTCGGTAAATGTAAAGTGCGAAATGTGCGGTTCGCGACGTAATGAATTTAAAACTAACACATCTAAATTCTTCAACTTCGCTCGCTCACTTTCTTCAATCAAATTAGCATCGGTAACATACGCAAAATTATTTATCCGGAACGCTTTTACATTCATCATATAATGTTTTACATTGATGGGCTCAATAGTTATATCGCCAATAGAGAATTTCTCTTGATCAAATTCTATGACTTCTATTTGAGGTATGCCCGGATATTTATCATCTGAAAAAATATAGGCGAATTCCCTTTGTAAAGCTTTATACACTTGCGCTGTGGCATACACAGGCATCACCATTTTATTAATAAAGTTAAAGGCACGCACTTCATCTAACCCTGCAATATGATCTTTATGCTCGTGCGTAAATACTACGGCATCGAGCTTCGTAAATTTCTCACGCAAACATTGCTGCCTAAAATCCGGACCGGTATCAATAATTAACCGTGTTTTTTCTGTTTCCACTAAAATAGACGTACGTGTTCGCGTATCACGTTTATCTTGGCTAATACAAACCGCGCAGTTACAAGCAATCACCGGCACTCCTTGCGAAGTTCCTGTTCCTAAAAATGTAATCTTAATGCCTTTCATTGAAATACAGAAATAACATGTAAATAAAATGCCTTCAACACCCATGGCTTGGTTACAGCAATTACAGCTATTCCAAAAATTGCGCCCCAAAAATGTGCTTCATGACTAATACCATCCGAATACGTTCCTTTACGTTTACGTTGGATCAAATAAAAACTTACACCTAATAATAAAATTCCTACTAACCATCCCGGCATTGGAATAAAAAATAATGCCACTACTCCGGTTGGATTTAAAAGTATCCACACAAACATTACTGCCGAAATTGCTCCACTGGCTCCAAGCGACGAATACGAAGGATTGTCTTTATTTCTAACGTATTCGGTAATTGATGCAGCGTATATGCCACCTGTAAATAAAAAAAGATAAACCACCGAACCTAATTTATAGCTGTCGTAAAGCACAGGAAAAATGCGCGTTTCCAGATCGTGACCAAAACTATATAAAGCCAAAAAATTAAACAGCAGATGGATATAATCGCCATGAATAAATGCATGCGTTAGAAAACGGTAATGCTCATTCTCGCGCTTAATGGCATACGGATAAAATAAATATTTTTGCGTTGCTGCCGGATTCATAAAACAGTACACCGAGAAAACGGTAATAATAGCAAGAAAGGTATAGG
>Ga0163151_10004972_pt1 | contig 17361 bp, 10 predicted proteins | sample OliLakLV19MP5IB2_FD_145596 | JGI IMG/M metagenome (GOLD analysis project Ga0163151, IMG submission 145596) | Freshwater microbial mat bacterial communities from Lake Vanda, McMurdo Dry Valleys, Antarctica - Oligotrophic Lake LV.19.MP5.IB-2 | ecosystem: Environmental > Aquatic > Freshwater >...
AACGAACGTTTCTCGCCGGACGAACCCACGCCGACGTCACTGGAAACTCTCACTGAATGTGCGCGGAATCATCGTGCGGTCGCGCGGGTGCTCGAGCCGAGCGGTCGAACCTCGACGGCTTGGACTCGAGCACGCAGGTCGGGCCGCGACGTGTGGCGCACAGCGCGTCGAATGTCCGCGGACTCGAATCCCGCGCTGGGGACAGTCTTCGCTCGATGCTTGTTTTCTCGTGATTTTCGACGACCCGAGCGCTCGCCGCGCGTTCTATCGGAAGGAGGGAGTCGATGGAGCACTCGCACTCGCACTCGCTCATGCAGTTTCAGTCGCAGTCAAGTATGCCCTCGCAGTCACACATGCCGCCGCAGTCCCAATCCGTTCGACAACTCGACCTGTTCCGTCGCGGCGGCACGCGAGCCGGCGCGGGTCGCAAGCCGAAGGGCGACCGCGCGCTCGTGCCGCACGACACGCGACCGCGCGTGACGCGGCACACGCCGGTCCTCGTCACGACGAGGCTCCTCGCGGGACTGCCCAACCTGCGGAGCGAACGCACGCTCGTGCTCTTGCGCGCGACGCTCGCCGCGGGCGCGAACCGATTCGGCTTCCGGCTCATCGAGTATTCGATTCAGTCGAACCATCTGCACTTCGTTGTCGAGGCGCCGGACGAGATCGCGCTGGCGCGCGGCGTGAAAGGGCTGCTCGTCCGCGTCGCGAAGGCGCTGAATCGCGCGTGGGAACGGACGGGCCGCGTCGTCGGCGACCGCTACCACGCGCGTATCTTGAAGACGCCGCGCGAGGTGCGCAACGCGCTCGTCTACGTGCTGCAGAATGCGCAGAAGCACGGCGCGCGCATCGTCGGAATCGACGCGCATTCGTCGGGCCCGTGGTTCAGCGGGTGGATGGATCGGACGCCGCGCAAGGATCGTGCGTTGCCCGAAGCGAGCTCGTGGCTGCTCCTGTTCGGATGGCTGAAGCGCGGACGCATCGCGACGAGCGAGGCACCGCGTGCGGATCCCGGTGCGGGGGGCCGAGCGGGGTTCAGAGCTTGAGCCGACGGCGGCGCTCACAGCCAGGCTCGTCGACGCGCATGCCGGGACGCACGACGACGCGCATGCCGACGCGCACGGCGAGGCGCACGACGACGCGCACGACGACGCGCACGGCGAGGCGCACGGCGAGGCGCACGACGACGCGGCCGCCGACGCGCACGGTGTGACTTCGCGCGCCGCGCGGGTCGCGGCTCCGGGCAACGCGCCCGGACGCAGTGGATCCCTAGAGATCAACCGCGCTCGAGTCGTGATCCCGGAGCGCGGGGCTGCCGGGCCCGCACGCGGGCGCCGACCCACACGAATGCCGGATGCGCCAGAAATCGAGCCTACGGGCTCTCGGATACCTGTGGCGCCGCTCCCCGTCCCGAGAGCGTGTGACCACTTCACACGCTCTGACCTCCCGGCTTGACGTCCGCGGGCTTTCGGCGCGGACTGGACACGTCGTTCGGGGTTCCGCGTAACGGCGGAGGCCCCCCGAGCGGAGTCCATTCATGCACGGGAAATCGCACGAGACCGAGTCGCTGGAGGCGCTCTTCCTTCGCTGGCGCGACGACGAGGATTCCGAGGCTTTGGCCGAGGTGCTGGCGCGCTCCGAGGACGAGCTCCTCGTCATCGCGCGGCGGCAAGTCCGTGACGAGTCGGCCGCTTGGGATCTCGTACAGGAAACCTGGCACACCGTGCTGCGCGACGCGCGCCGGTGGGACGCGGAGCAGCGGCTCATGCCGTGGCTCGTCGGCATCCTCCAGATCGAAGTGCGGCGCGCGCGCCGTGCAGCGACGCGGATCCCGGATCCCGCGCGTGTGACGACGCCGACCGTTCCGGAAGCCGACGCCCATCTTCCCGAAGCCGAAGTGCGCGAGCACGTCACCGGTGCTTTGGCGCGCTTGCCCTCGATGTACCGCGAAGTGCTCTCGATGCACCTCTTCGAGGACCTCACGCACGCGGAGATCGCGCAGCGCACGGGTCGTGAAACGGGGACCGTGCGCGTGCAGGTGTTCCGTGGTCTCGCGCAACTGCGGAAGCTCGTGCCCGCGAGTTTGTCGCTCGGAACCGCGCTCGCGATCCTTGCGCCGCGCAGCGAAGCGGCGCGACTCGCGCCACTACTCGACGGCGCCGCGCGAATCGGCAGCGGCGCGGCAGGCAGCGGCGCGGCAGGCAGCGGTGCTGCTGGCAGCGGCGCGGCAGGCAGCGGTGCTGCTGGCAGCGGAGCGGGCGCGGCCGGCGCGGCGAAGACCAGCGCGGCGAAGACGAGCGCGACGAGCGCCGTGAAGCCGAGCGCTGCGCTGACCAGCACGACCGCGGGCGGGATCTCGTCCGGCGTCGGAACCGCTTGGCTCCTCGGTGCCGCCGTCGCGACGCTCGTGACCGCGACCGTGTGGTTCGTCACGCGTGACGAAGCCGCAACACTCACGACGGATCGCGCGGTCGCAGTCGTCGGCCCCGCAGGCTCGGGCGCGCGCGCTGCGACGTCGAGCGGGACAGACAGCGGCCTCGCGGACGCACCGGCCCATGGACGCAGCGGTTCGACCTCGACGCCGATCGTCGCGCCAGGACCCCAACCCGGCGTCCGCCTCGTCGCACGCGTGGTCGGGCTCGAGACCCTGCCGAGTGGCGCACCGACGCTCAGGCTCCGCGCCGACGCCCGCGGACCGCGCGTCGTGAAACTCGATGCCGCGGCGTCGTTCGAAGTCGACCTCACCGATTGGTATGCGCCGACGGGACTCGCGCCGCGCGAGTTCATCGCGGAGTACGACCATCCCAACGGCCTGCCGGTGCGCGTGCCCGTGCTCTTCGACGCCGATGCGCTGACGCGTGCGCGGACCGCGGCGGAAGCGGGAGCGCGGCAAGAGATCCCCATCACGTTCCGCGTCGAGCCGCCCGCGGCGCGCGTGCACGGACGTGCCGGTTGGAACGACGACGCCGGCGCAGACTCTGCGTTCGGGCGCTTGGCGGCGCTCTTCGCCGTGGACGAAGTCGGCGGACTCGCGGCGGACCCTGTCGAAGGCGTCGCCGTGCGCGACGACGGCACGTTCTCGCTGCGCGCGGCACGCACGGGCCGACACGTCGTCGTCGTCGCCGCGTTCGGCGGTGCCACGCGACCGGAGACGATGCGCCTCGATCTCGTGGCCGGCGAGGACCGCGACCTCGGTCGCATCGCGCTCGGCGCCGGATCGAGCGTCACCGGCGTCGTCCACGCGGATCCGAATGCCGCGAATGCCGGCCTCGAAGCGGTCGTGCGCTGGAATCTCACGGAGGTCGAGCGCGTGCTCTCGGTCTACGGCACTCCGCTCGCGTGGACGGGTCGTTCCTTCGAGCGCGCGGGCGGTGAAGTCGCGCCGGAGCACGACGGTCGTTTCGCGATCCGCGGCCTCGGAACCGGCGCGATCGAATTCGAGCGCGGCTACACGAGCGCCACGAAGCAACCGATGGTCGAGTTCCCGATCGGTCCTGAGTTCGTCGTCCGCGTCACGCCTCCGCTCGCGGGTCTCGTTCTCGAACCGCCGAACTCGATCGCGCGCGTCACCGTTCGCGCCAACGGGCGACTGGTCGAAGGCGCCATCGTCCGCTTCGAGCCGGCCGATGGTTCGGGTCGGAGCATGGGGACCGATGCGCGCGGCTTCGTGGACTTGATCGGCGCCCGCGCCGGCACGTTGTCGGTCTTCGGGCCGGGTTTCCTGACCTTCACGAGTCGGTATGCCGGCCCGTTGGAAGGCCCGATCGACGTCGATCTACAGGAGGCCGTCCCGCCCGGTTTCCTCCAGATCCGCGCGCCGGACGTCGCCTGGAAGGACGTCGTCGCGCGCGTCTTCCCGGCCTCGGTCGTCGACGACACGACGCGCGCCGCTCTGCGACGTGGTGAGCTGCCGAGCAGCCTGCGCGAGGTGCGCATCGTTCCGTTGGACGAAGTCGGCCAACTGACCGACCCTTTGGATGCCGGCTCGTGGTGGATCCATCTCAGCGCCCACCGCGACGCCGTCGACGGCCCGATCGCGCACGCGCGGCCGTTCGTCGCCGAAGTCGAGATCGATACGGGCGCGACGACGCAAGTCGATGTCGCGTTCGATCTCGCGGGCCGCATCCGCTTCGCGCCGGTCGCTGCGTCGGCCGACGCGCCGAGCGGAGGAGAGGGGATCGCGCTGGAGCTGATCGACGCGACCGGCAGAAAGGTGCCCTTGCCCCTCACGAGCCTGTTGCTCCGCGGCGACGCGCGCCAAGGTCGCCTGAAGACCACGGATCGCCTCGTGTACGGCGCGAACGCGACGAGCGGGCTCCTCGAGCCGGGGAATTACGTCGTGCGCGCGACGATCGGCACGGAGACGCGCACACACTCGATCACGATCGAGGCCGGTCGCACGACCGTGGTCGATCTCGAAGCGCCCTGAGCGAACGCCGGCGCGGGCCGGCGCGAACGCGAGGTCGCGCAGCGGCCGCGGACGTCACACGATCGAGTGCTCCGCGGGCCGGACCACGCGGTCCTGCGAGCACGCCGGCGCATTCGCGGGCTCTCAGTACCGCAAACGCACGTCGGTCACTGCGACCTCGCCCGACGAGACCACGATGCCCACCGACCCGCGCAACTCGCCCGGCTGGTACGTGATCTTCGCCACGGACTTGTCTCCCAAGAAGAACTCGGCCACGTCGTCCTTGACCTCGATCGCGATCTTCACGGCGGCGCGCTTGTCCGCCTTGATCGAGGGCAGCGCCTTCTTCGATTTGAAGCCCTTCTCGAGCTCGGCGACCATCGCCATCCCTTGGCTCATGACGCCGACGAGCTGCAGGCTCTCGTCGTTGGCGCCGAAGACGAGCATCGCGAGGCCGCCCTCCCCGAGCTTCGACGTGTCGAGCACGGCCTCGTAGCGGTAACGCGCCGGCGGCACGTCGGCCACGTAGGCGAAGTCGGTCTCCTCCGTCGTGCACGCGAGCACTCCATCGGCACCCGTCCAGCTCTCGGCCGACCAGGCACCCAGTTCGGCATCGATCGCGACGCGACGCCAACGTCGCACGTCCGCCCCCGACGCTTTCGCGATCTCCAAGGACGTCGCGGCGAACGCGTCGGGCAGGCCGAACAGCGCTTCCGCTTCCTGCAGGAACGCCAGCGCGACGTGCGGCAACCCCGCGTCGGCGTAGGCCTTCGCGGCGGCCGGAGCTGCGTCGAGGAACTTCTGGTCGGCGACTGCGAGGGCCTCGGCGACGACCTTGTCGATGCGCGCGACGCGTTGACTGCAGACGTCGCGCAAATCCTTCGCGGAGAGGTCCTCCGACCCGGGCAGAGTCGCGCTCTCGTCCTCGACGCCGCGCAGCACTTCGAAGGCACGCCGGTAACGGGCCAACGCCGCGTCCGGCTTCTTCTGAGCCTCGAGGACTTCACCCAACTCCACCAACGCGACCGGATCGTCCGCGCGTCGGCGCAGCGCGCGCAAGAAGCTCTCTTCGGCGGATTCGATCGCGCCGTCCTGGCGTTGTTTGCGCCCCATCTCGATCAGCTTGTCGGCCACTTCGGGCGGCCCGAACTCGAGCACGTGCAACTCCAGGATCCACGACTTCCAGCGCGCTTCGAAATCCGCGAACGTCGTGATCCCCGGTTGCTTGGCCTTCGTGACGAAATGCTCGACGAAACGGGCCTGGATGTCGTGCTTGCCGCCCGACTTGTACGACGCGAGGAACGCGCGGTAGGGCTCCAAGTAGGGCCGCGTCGACTTCTCGTCCTCGTAGTTGTGGAAGAAGTAAACGAGCCCCCACCCGAACGGGTAGTACTCACCCGGGTACGAGCCCGGCGTGTTGTATTCGATCGTGTCGACGAGCGTCGGCTTGCCATCCTCGATGTAGTACTTCAGGCCCTCGAGCCGCTCGTGCGCGACGAGGTTGAACTGCACCGAACCGTTCGGGAGCAGTCGCGCGCCCTCGAAGTAGGACGCCGTGCCTTCGTTGAGCCAAGTCGGGTACCCGCCGTTCGGCAGCGCGATCCGCGTGAACTGGTGGCTCGCCTCGTGGAACAGAGTCGACCACAACGACGAGAGCGGATCGCCGTGCGCCGCGCGCGGGTCGTAAGTCACCACGCGCAGTTCCGACGGCGAGAAGAAGCCGCGGATGTTCTGGTCGGGTGACTTCCCGTCGTCGCCCTTCTCGTGCATGTCGAACTCGGGTCGCTCGCGATAGACGCTCAGCGTGACGCGCGGCGTGTCCCCACCGCGTTCCTTCACGCGGAAGAACTTCCGGTAGAAGCGATTCATCTGCTCCATGGCGAGCGAGAAGGCCTCGGCCAACTCGATCCCCATGTTCGTCTTCACCGTGTACTGGTCACCCTTGATCTCGTAGGCCTTGTCCCAGGTCTCGTGCTTCTTGTCTTCCTTCGCGATCTGCTCAGGTCTGCGCTTCTTCTTGGGCTTCACCGGCACGTCGACGCCCGAATCGAGGAGCGCCTCGACCGCCTTCTTGTCGGCGAAGATCTTGTCGAGATCGGCACGCGCCTTCTCGGCGGCCGGTCCGGAGTCCACGCGCGACAGGAGGTAGACCGCCGAGACGGACAGCTTCTTCTTCGCGAGCGCCGAACCCGCTGTCGCGAGCGCGGTCTGGTACTCGCCCGCAACCGTCGAGCCCTTCACGGGGACGGTGTCGAGGGCGGCGGCACGCGCCGTGAGATCGAGGACCGCCTTCGCGGTTTCCTTCGTCGTCGGCGCGTTCTTCAGCGCGATGCTCGCGTACCACAGAGCCTGATCGTTCTTGCCCGCGGCCTGTGCCGCGCGTGAGGCCGCGTCGAGGAGCTCGAACGATTCCGGCTTCTTCTCCAGGTCCGCCTCGGCCTTCGCCAATTCCGTGTCCTGCGGCGAAATCGCGCGTGCAGGGAGCGAAACAGCGGCGACTCCACCAGCGAAACCGAGGCCGAAGAGCAGGATGACGAGAGACTTGTGCATACGCATACGGGACGACTCCGAACCAAGCCTCGAGTTCTGAAACGAACTACTTGCGGGTCATCGCCCAGGTCACGTCCCCACCGATCGAGCCGGACATGGACACGTCGAACTCCATGCCCTCTTGCTGGGCATGCGCTTCGATGTTGACGTCGAGGCCGAGCTCGGCCTTCATCTCGTAGGTGTACATCACGCCGGTCGCGAGGTCCCACAAGAGGGCTCCTTCGCCGCGTAGGGTCATGGAAGCGCTGCTCGAGAACTCCATGTCGATGCCGCCGCCCCCCATCTCTTCCGCCTGCTTGAGGATCGGATCGAGATCGAGACTGGCCTTCCCGTCGTACACGAACGTGATCTCGCCGACCTTCGTTCCGGCCGCGTCGCGCGTGCCTGTGTACGTGCAGGTGACCTTGAACTCCTTGAAGGCCGTCTCGAGCTGCTTCGCGAATTCGTCGGTGATCGCCTCGACGTCGGGTCCCTCTCCCGATCCGTCGCCCCCGCCGGCGGCGATTCCGCCGGGGAAGAAGAGTGCCGCGAGGTCGTCGCCCGACACGTCCCAAGTGTCGCCCTCGCCGACCTTCTTGTCGGGGAGCAACGCGCGCACTTCCATGTCGGCGTCGAGGCTCTCGAGCAGCGCGTCGTCGCCCTTCGACTCGTGGAAGGACTTCTTGTACTCCGACTCCTTCGCGTCCCAGAGGAACTGAACGGACTTGCCCTCGAGATCGTTGTCGCCTTCCGGCTCTTGGACCTCGTCACCGATCTCGAGCTTCAGTTCGATCTTGTCGTAGCCACGCAGGAGATCGACGGGTGCGCCGTCTTTCGTCGCGCGGAACGTCTCGGTGACGTCGATGGCGATGCTGAGCATCAACTGCTGCGCGGTCAGCTGTTCGATCGAGTCCGCGGGAACGGGCTCGCCATTGAAGGAGATCGACGCTTCCTTGACGGCGAGTTCGGCATCGATGCGCAGCTCCTTCTGCGAGGCGAAGTCTTTCGCCGGATGGAACGAGACATCGTCTGCGAGCGCAGCGAGACCAAGGGTGAACGGAATGCCGAGGACGGCCAGGAAGTACGCGTTGGAGTGCTTCATGAGGGTGGGCGTCGATGACGCCGGCGGGAGGATATCACGCGCTCGCGCCTCGTCCCGAGGCGCACACGAACTTGACCCGGCGGGCACACCTCACCCCCCCGTGACCCGCGCGAACGCTCGAAACTGCGCGATTCCGGACGCGACCCCGCTGGTCACTCGCTCCGGATGGACGCTCACTCGGACTAGGCGCTCACTCGGACTAGGCGCTCACTCGGACTCGGCGCTCACTCGGACTCGGCGGTCACTCGGACTCGGCGGCCTACTCGGACCAGGCGGCTCACTCCCACTCGATCGTGCCGGGCGGCTTGCTCGTCACGTCGAGCACGACGCGGTTCACGCCGCGGACCTCGTTGATGATCCGGTTCGAGATGCGGGCCAGGAGTTCGCGCTCGAGGTAGTGCCAGTCGGCCGTCATGCCGTCCTGGCTCTCGACGATGCGCAGCGCGATGCAGCTCTCGTAGGTGCGCGCGTCGCCCATGACCCCGACGGACTTCACGGGCAAGAGCACGGCGAAGTACTGCCACAAGCTCGTGTGCACGCCGGCGCCTTCGACTTCGCTCGTGACGATGCGGTCGGCAGCCCGCAGCAGGGCGCAGCGTTCCGGCGTGACCTCGCCGACGATCCGCACGGCGAGACCGGGGCCGGGGAACGGTTGGCGATCGACGATGGCGGAATCGAGGCCTAGATAGCGACCGATGGCGCGCACCTCGTCCTTGAACAACTCGCGCAACGGCTCGACGAGCGTCATGTCGAGGTCTTCGGGCAACCCACCGACGTTGTGGTGGCTCTTGATGACCGCCGTGTTCCCGCCGTGCACGTTCACGGACTCGATCACGTCGGGATAAAGCGTGCCTTGCGCCAAGAATCCCGCGGAACGGAAGCGCTTCGCCTCCACACGGAACACCTCGACGAAGTCACGGCCGATCAACTTGCGCTTCTTCTCGGGGTCGGTGACACCGCTGAGGCTCCCGAGGAAGCGATCGGTCGCATCCACGACCGTGAGATCCATGTGGAAGCGCTCGCGGAACGTGCGCTCGACTTGATCGCGCTCGCCGTGCCGCAGGAGCCCGTTGTCGACGAAGATGCAGTGGAGCCGTTCGCCGATCGCCTTGTGCAAGAGTACGGCCGCGACCGAGCTGTCGACGCCGCCCGAAAGTCCGAGCACCACTTCGCCGCTCGCGCCGACGAGCGCGCGCACCTTCGCGATCTCGCGCTCGACGATGTTGTCGGGCTTCCAATCGCCGGGCAGCTTGCAGACGCGCAGGAGGAAATTGGCGAGCACCTCCGCGCCGCGCAGCGTGTGGCTGACCTCCGGATGGAATTGCACGCCGAAGAGCCCGCGCTTCGGGTCCCCCACGACGGCGTAGGGACACGTGACACTCGAAGCGTAGACCTCGAAACCCGCCGGAATTCGCGCGACTTGGTCGCCGTGGCTCATCCACACGACCGTGCGGCCGCTGATGCCGTCGAGGATCGCCTCGGGTCGTTCCACCACGAGCGACGTGCGGCCGAATTCGCGCTCTTTCGACGCGAGGACTTCGCCGCCGAGGGTTTGCGACATCCATTGCATGCCGTAGCAGATGCCCAGCACGGGGACGCCGAGTTCGAGCAACTCACGCGGCACTTTGGGCGCGTCGGGCGCGTACACGGACGCCGGACCGCCGGACAGGATCACGCCGGCGAGATCCATCCGCCGCGCGACCTCGAGCGCGCGATGAGGAGGCGCGATCTCGCACCAAGCATTCGACTCGCGCACACGCCGCGCGATGAGCTGCGCGTACTGCGTGCCGAGATCGACGACGAGGACACCGCGCGGTCCGCGGTCCGCTTGACTCGTTGCTTGCATCGCTGCCCGCCCTACTCCGCGTGGAAGTAGTTCGGCGACTCCTTCGTGATCGTGACGTCGTGCGGATGGCTCTCGCGACGACCGGCGTCCGTGATGCGCACGAACCGCGCGCGCTCCCACAGCGCGGGAATCGTCGGTGCACCGACGTAGCCCATGCCGGCGCGCACGCCGCCGACCATCTGGTAGACGAATGCCGAGAGCTTGCCCTTGTACGGGACGAGACCTTCGATGCCCTCGGGCACGAGCTTGTCCGTCTCGGTCACGTCACCTTGGCGGTAGCGTTCCTTGCCGCCGGCTTGCATCGCGCCGAGCGAACCCATCCCGCGCACGCTCTTGAACGAGCGGCCCTTGAACAGGACGACCTCGCCTGGACTCTCGTCGAGGCCTGCGAAGAGGCTGCCGAGCATCGCGCACGACGCGCCCGACGCGAGCGCCTTCACGAGGTCGCCCGAGAAGCGCACGCCGCCGTCGGCGATGACGGGGACACCCGATCCCTTCAGAGCGTGCACGACCGACATGACGGCCGTGAGTTGCGGCACGCCGACGCCCGCGACGATGCGCGTCGTGCAGATCGAGCCGGGCCCGATGCCGACTTTCACGCCGTCCGCGCCGGCTTCGACGAGCGCGCGCGCTCCCTCGGCCGTGGCCACGTTCCCGGCGACGACGTCGACCGGATGGCGACGCTTCATCTCGCGCACGGTGTTGGCGACGTTCGCGCTGTGACCGTGCGCCGTATCGACGACGAGCACGTCCACGCCCGCTTTCACGAGTCCTTCCGCGCGTTCGTAGTCGTGCACGCCGATCGCCGCGGCGACGCGCAAGCGGCCGCGGCTGTCCACCGCCGAATTCGGGAAGGCCTGGAGCATGTTCAGGTCCTTCATCGTGATGAGGCCCGCCAGCTCGTCGCCCTTCACCACGAGGATCAGCTTCTCGACCTTGTGTTTGAAGAGGATCTCGCGCGCTTCTTCGAGCGACGTGTTCGGCGGCGCCGTGACGAGCTTGTCCTTCGTCATGATCTTCCCGACGGGCGTGTCGTCGCTCGTCTGGAAGCGACAGTCGCGGCGCGTGAGGATCCCGACGACGCGCCGACCCTCGGTGATCGGCAGGCCGGAGATGTTGTGACGCGCCATGATCGTGCGCGCTTCGCGGATGGTCGCATCCGGCGGCAACGTCACGGGATCGAGAATCACGCCGTTGGCCGAGCGCTTGACCTTGTCGACCTCGCGGATCTGGCCCTCGATCGAGAGGTTCCGGTGGATGACGCCGATGCCGCCTTCGCGCGCGAGAGCGACCGCGAGCTTCTCCTCCGTCACGGTGTCCATCGCCGCGGAGGCGAGCGGGATGTTCAGCGGCACGTTGCGCGAGAAGCGCGTCGCGAGCTGGACATCGCGCGGCAGGATGTCGGACTCCTGCGGGACGAGCAGGACGTCGTCGAACGTGAGGCCCTCGGGGAACGAAGGCAATTCGCTGTCGGCGGACTTCATGGCGTGGATCCAGATCCCGGTCTGGTCGCACGCCGCGAGGCCTCTCTTCACGGCGCGGCCGGGACGGTGGAAACGGGGAGCGTAGCGAGCGAGGCGACGGGCTCCAAGCGCCCCACGAACTTCCCACGAAAAGTAGAGGGCCCGGACACCCCACCGAAGTGGAATGCCGGGCCCAAGAAGGAGGAGATGGCCTTTATGTCGGGCGTTCCATCACCGGGCCTGATGAGAAAAGCGCGTGGATCGCCGAACCCGCGCGACCCGAGCCGCCGCGGATGCCGATAGGAGCTGACCCATGGATTCCGCCGGCCGCACCACAGAAGCGCGCTCAGCTCCCTCCGCTATCCTCTCGCACCCCGATCGCGCGAACGCGCCGGGAATAGTGCCCACGATGCAGAGACCGAGGAGCCCGCGCCGCCCCGGCGAGCCGACGCGCGTCGCAGTCGTCGGCGCGGGTTACATCGCGGATTACCACCTCGACTGCCTCGGGCGGATCGCGGAGTGCACGACGGTGGCGCTCGTCGATCCCGATCGCACGCGCGCCGATTCGCAGAGCCGCCGTTTCGGCATCGACCGCGCGTTGAGTTCCATCGACGAGTTGGCGACGCTCGACATCGACGTCGCGCATCTCTTGACGCCGCCCGAGACGCACGTCGCTCTCGTCCTGAAGCTGCTCGACATGGGCATCTCGGTCTTCGCCGAGAAACCGCTGGCGTTGTCGGCGGAGGACGCGCGGTTGCTCGCCGCGAAAGCAGCCGCGCTCGGCCTCGTGGTCGGCGTGAACCACAACAACGTCCACCATCCGGCCTTCTCGCGGCTCATGGCGCGCGTCACCGCGGGCGAGATCGGGCGCGTCGAGCACGTGCAGGTGACGCTCTCCGTGCCGTTGGCGCAGCTCGACGCGGGCGACTACGCGCATTGGATGTTCCGTGAGCCGCGGAACATCGTGTTCGAGGCGGCCGTGCACCCGCTGGGTCAAGTGCACGCGCTCGTCGGCGCGCCGAAGCACGTCGAGACCACGCTCGTCTCGCAGCGCGAACTGCATCCGGGCCAAGTGTTCGTCGACCGCTGGTCGGCGAGCGGCACCGGAGAGCGCGGTTCGATGCAGATTTACTGCGCGTTCGGACAAGGGTTCACGCGCAACACGATCCAGGTGCTCGGCAGCGATGGGTCGCTCGAGGCGGATCTCTTCCACAACACGCTGTCGGGCGAACGCAAGACGGTTTGGCTCGACTTCTGGAACAGCTACCTGGCCTCGTCGCGCCGCGGCGCCGAGATGCGCCGCGACGCGCGCGCTACGTGCAAGCGTTGGTTCCAGACGACGCTCGGTCTCGCTCCGCGCTGCGATGCGTTCTACGTGGGCATGCGCGAGTCGATCGAGCAGTTCCATGCTGCATTTCGCGCCGGATCCGAGCCGCCGACTTCCGCCGCGCGCGCCGCGGAAGTGCTCGCCTGGTGCGACGCACTCGCGTCCGCGGCACCGGCCGCTCCGCCGCGCGCGAGCGAACCGCCGGCGCCGGGCCCCGCACGTCCGGGCGAAGTCGTCGTCGTCGGCGCGACGGGTTTCATCGGCACGCGCACGGTCGCGAAGCTCCTCGAGATGGGCTCGCCCGTGACCGTCGTCGCGCGGCGCGCGCACTCTCTGCCGCCGATCGTGGCCGAGGGCGTGAAGTCGGGCCGCATCCGTTTCCTGCGCGGCAAGCTCGGCGACGATGCAGCGCTACGCGCGGCGTTCGCCGGCGCGGACGCAGTGATCTCGCTCGCGACCGGCAACGGCGACACGTGGGAAGCGGTCGAGCGCAGCATGGTGCAAGGCTCGCGCGCCGCGGCAGAGGCTGCACTCGCAGCTGGCGTGCGGCGCTTCGTCTACGTGAGCTCGATCGCGTCGCTCTACACCGGCCCCGACGTCGGCGCGGAGATCCGCGACTCGATCGAAACGGATCCGAGTCCGAGCCAACGCTCGCTCTACTCGCGCGGCAAGATCGCGGCCGAGCAAGCCTTGCTCGCCCTGCATCGCGACAAGGGACTGCCGCTCGTCATCGCGCGACCGGGCGTCGTCATGGGCGCCGGGACGCCGATGCAGCACTCCGGACTCGGCGTGTGGAATCGCGACAACCACTGCGTCGGTTGGGGTCACGGCGAGGACGCGCTGCCCATCGTGTGGGTCGACGACGTCGCCGACGGACTGGCGCGCGCGGCGCGTCACCGCGGCACGGAGATCGACGGAAAAGCCCTGAATTTGTGCGGGCGCACGCCGTTGACCGCGCGCGAGATCGTCGAGGAGCTGAAGCGCGCGACCGGTCGCGACCTGCACTTCCATCCGCGCTCGCTCGCGCTCTCGCAGTCGCTCGAGATCGGGAAGTGGATCGTGAAGAAAGCGGGGCGCCGCGCGGGTGTCGAATTCCCGAGCTGGCGCGACCTGAAGGCGCGGTCGCTGGCGGTCACCTTCGCGTGCGACGTGGCGCGTTCCATCGGATGGAAACCGACGGAGGATCGCGAAGGCCTGCTCGAGCGCTGCGTGCGCGTCTATCGACCGCGCGGCTGACGCACGCTTCCTTCGCGCCAGTTCGTCCGGCACTCTCGGGTTCGAGACTGCGCTGCATGGACGCCAAGACGCTGAACAAGTTGCTGTTCCACCTGAAACGGATCGTCCTCGGGACGGCCACCGTTCCCGAGGATGACTGGCAGAAGCTCGACATGCTCGTGCCCGCGGCTTTGCGCGCACCACCGACGGCCGAGACCGTCGCGCTGCGTCACATGCTCGAAGAGTTGGCGCGGCGCATCGCCGATCGACGTCTCGTCGACAACGTCTACGCGCTGAACCACGAGCTCGAGCGCGTCGCGCAGGCCGGCGGACACAAGCCGCCGCCGTCGAAGGGGCCGCGCACTCCGACGCAGGAAGTCGCGGACCTCCTACGCGGCCGCACGGTGCTCTTGATCGGCGGCGACACGCGCCAGGAACATGCGGACCGTCTGCGCGAAGCCTTCGAACTCGCGGAACTCTTGTGGCCCGGCACGAGCAAGTCGAACCCGAGCGTCACGGTCTTCGAACCGCTCGTCGCGCGCCCCGAGGTCGTGCTCGTCCTCATGCTGATCAAACTGAATCGCCACGGAATCACCGAGGAATTGCCGGCCGTCTGCGAACGCTACGGGAAGCCGGTCGTGCGCCTCGTCGGTGGCTATCACCCCGACCAGGTCGCGCTGCAGATCCTGAAGCAGGCGGGCAAGCGCTTGCGCGGCGCCTGAACGCCGGAACGAGCACGGTCCCGAGTCCCCCGCGCGCGGCACGGCGATCCCGTGTAGCCTCGGGACTTCGACGCGCGCCGCGTCGGTCGGAGGCCCCCCATGCGCTCGCTCGATCGTTCCCTACTCGTCAGCGTCTCGCTCGCGGCCCTGGTCACGACGGCGAGCGCACGCCAGCTCCTCTCCGACTTCGCCAAGGACGTCGCCGCGCCGCCGTCCGACATCGTCGAAGGTCGCCTCGTCGCGCCGGCACCGTCGGACCTCGCGGTCGCGTCGCGCGCGCACGCGCGTCCGCTCTATTCGCGCTGGAGCGAGTCCGACGGCTGGATCGTCGAGGCCGACATCTCCGTCGATGCGGACGGACCGCTGGCCCTCGCGATCCTCACGCCCGGCCCCGTCGAGTGGTCGTGGACGCTGACGGACCCGAGCGGAGTCGCGCTCGATCTCGCCGCGAGCGCGACGCGCGAGCGACGCGCGAGCGACGCGACGGGCTCGCGGAAGTCGGCGGGGCGAGCGGGGATCGCGTCGACGTGCACGCGGTTCGCGCGGGAAGTTGGACGGTTCGCGCCGTCGCCGGCGAACGCGCGCGCTCGAATCCACCGGGTGAAACGTGGCTTTTTGCGCGCTCGGCGGGTCCGGCGCGTCTCGTCACGCACGCCTCGACCCTCGCCACGCGCAGCGACGTGGAGATCGCGATCGTCGCACGCTTCGAGGACGCCGGGCCGCTCGTTCGCGTTCGCGGAACCGCGACGATCCAGCTCGCGAGCGGAGGACTCGTCCTCGCGCTGAGCGACGACGGCAATCATCAGGATGGGCTCGCCGACGACGGCACGTTCGGCGCGATCCTGCCGCTCGGAACGAGCGGCGACGTGCGCGCGCGTGTCGAACTCCACGGCATCGACGCCGCCGGAGCGCCGATCGCGCGCACCGCGCAGATCGCATTTCCCGTGATCGAACGTCGGCTGCTCCTCACCGGCACGGCCGACGCGACTCTCGCCGACGACGGTCGCGTGCGGATCCGCGTCGAGGCCGTGACGCTGGACGCGGACACGAAGATCCTCGTCGCGGCGGAGGTCTGGGGCACGAACGCGGACGGTCGGCTCGTGCCCGTGTGTTGGCTGGCACGGATGCAGACGCCGCGCGAACGCGCGGGACTAGTCGACCTCGAACTCGCGCTCGACACGCGTTGGATCGCGATGGCCGATGCACGTGCGCCGTTCGCCCTGCGACGCGTGCGCGTGCAAGATCCCGACACGCAGGTGCCGCACGACTTGGCGAGCGAGATCGCGTTCGTGATGCCCTCGATCCCGGCGAGCGTCGAGCCCGTGCCGCTCGTGCCGACGACCTCCATGCTGCAGGGCTCGACGAGCGCGATTCCCGCCGGATCGCACACGCTCGGAACACGGACCCTCCTCACGCCGACGCTCGCCCTCGTGCACGGCTACTGCTCGGGCGGATCGATCTGGCCGGCAGCCCACTTCAGCCAGCCGAAGCTCGAGTTCTTGGACCCCAACGCGAATCGCACGCACGATCAGTTCGCGTTGCTGCTACGTCAGGCGATGGCCGCGCGCTCGTCCTTCGGCGTCGTCGCACACAGCCAGGGCGGTCAAGCCGCGCTCCACCTCTACACGTTCTACGCGAGCGGACTCGATACAGCGCTTGGGCCGCGGCTCATTCAGAGTGTCGGCACGCCCTACCAAGGAACCCCGCTCGCCTCGTTGGGCGGCTTCTCGTGCGGCGTGAACAGCGACATGACGACGAGCGGCGGCCCCATGTGGATGTCGACGATCCCGACGTGGGCGCGCGAGAAAGTCTTCTACTGGACGACGCAGAACTCCGGGAGCGCCTGCAACTTCCTCGCGAGCTTAGTCCTCAACGACCCGGAAGACGGAACGACGGAGATGATGCGCGGTCAATTGCCCGGCGCGAACTCGATGGGTCACGTGAACGGTTGGTGTCACACGACCGGCATGAGCAATCCGGCGCAGTACACGGACGCGACGCGGAATGCCGACCGCAACGCGCAAGCGGCGCGCTGAGAGCGCGTCAAGAAATCGAGCCTACGCGCTCTCAGTAGCTCGTGGCACCGCTTCGCGTCGCGAAAGGCCGTGATTTGTAGGGCTCCGGGAAGTCGTGTGAGCCGTCATCGGCGGCGCGGGTACTCGCGACCGAAGTTCGACCCCTGCGGGTTGGCGTTCGCGCTGAGTCGAGCTCACGTCGCCTGCAGCGCCCACGAGCTCCGGAGTCAGTCCGGCCTCGTTGTATGCATTGCGAACCGACGCTGGAGTCGAGGCCCGGGATGGACGGAGGAGGGACCGGCAGGGGGCGCCTACCGCCAGAAGCGCTCGAGGCGCCTCCGAAGTTTGGGTGAGCAGCTCGAAGTTTCCGTGAGCGGGGATCCGGGTATTCCGCACACCCGTCCCGCCTGCGTTCGGCCGCGAGGCGACACGTGGACCGGATGTACGCGGAATCATCGGCGCGCCTGAACTGGTCGGCGCGCACCGGACCTCTCGACCTCGGTTGCGGCGTCTCCGGTCGCGTGCTCGAGAGGAGCTGGTGTCGACATGATTCCATCGGTCCGACGGTCCGACGGTCGAGTGCGAGTGCCGAGTGCGGCTGCGTGTGCCGGCTGCGTGTGCCGGCTGCGTGTGCCGGCTGCGTGTGCGAGTGCGAGTGCGAGTGCGTGTGCGTGTGCGAGTGCGAGTGCGTGTGCGTGTGCGTGTGCGTGTGCGGGTGCGGGTGCGGGTGCGTG
>Ga0163151_10004973_pt1 | contig 17358 bp, 17 predicted proteins | sample OliLakLV19MP5IB2_FD_145596 | JGI IMG/M metagenome (GOLD analysis project Ga0163151, IMG submission 145596) | Freshwater microbial mat bacterial communities from Lake Vanda, McMurdo Dry Valleys, Antarctica - Oligotrophic Lake LV.19.MP5.IB-2 | ecosystem: Environmental > Aquatic > Freshwater >...
GGTACAGCCGTAGAGCAAGCAGTCGGTCTGGGTAAACCTGTAATTCAAATTGCGGGGCGAGGACCACAGTTTACTTATCGTTTTGCCGAAGCTCAGATGCGCTTGCTAGGTGAGTCAGTCCAGACAATTGGCACTGTTGCCGCTACGCCCGAAATCCTTCGATCGACGGCTCTACGAGTCAAATCAACTTTGCAAGATCGGGATTACCTCCAAACTTGTCAACAAAATGGATTGGAACGAGTCGGTCGATCGGGTGGCTCGGAACGAATATCCGATCGACTCGCCGCTTATCTATCAAAAAAGTAAAGAAAAACAAATAAGCTAGGCAAATCAGAATAGCCTGAACAAACAAAGTGCTGTAACGCCCGCAACATCGGGCAAATTGTAGCGCAGCGGAAATTTGGTCCGTGTGCTTGCGATTGTTATACATTCTTAGCTCCAAGCGACATGGCACCCTAAATAACCATTAATAATTATCTTCACCCAATCGCCCTCGGACTGCCCGATGGCATACTGATACCGATTATTTTGGACGGTGAACCAGCTTTCAAAAGCATTTGCCTTATCGGAGCATACGCTCACAAATGCTCGACTCCCAATTTCTGGGTATAGATGACTAGACGGCAGCGAGAAAAATAACTCCAATTGATCTTTTGTCATCCCAGCCAATGGAAAAATATCAATAAACTCGGGATCATCAACGCGCTGTACGCTGAGTTCATTGGCAATATGACCGCGAGCGAGTTTTAGCACCACCTCTCTCACACGCTCTTCCTCTGGCTGCCATATCAGACCACCGCTGCTATCAATTCTTTTCCCATTCTCAATCTTATCTGCAATAGCTGGCCTTGCTTTAAGGGTGGCGGCTATCTTCGGTCTAAAACTCTCGTTGGGAGTAGTGGTGCCATGAACTACACACTCGATAAGACAGGCTAGGTACTCCTCGGCCGCCGAAAACCCTTGGTTGCATGAAGAGCATGATTCCGCGACAGGTAAATTATCAGGATATGGCTCATCCAACAGAATCTTTGACGGCACGTGATCTCGTGAGTCAGGCACACCACCGCAATAGGCGCAAATTCCTCTCAGCCGATCATCGATAAAAAACTTTTTAGGATCCATATGTATAACGGCAGTAAGTTTAGCCGCCGCTAGTATTATATGTCTATTGCCGATAACCTGAATACGGTCGGCTTCAACGCACATGTTCTACAGACGGCGCGATAACGTCAATCTCTTTTGCTATCATGAGATAACTTCCGCAAAGCCCTCACAGATAGACTTTCATCGCCGTCTTGTGGAACTGTATGTTATGTGGAAAATTTCCGTATAAACCCCGTCTATCTTGAAAACCATAGTTTGCTCAGCAGGTTTTTAAAATCCTGTAAGCTGTGCAGAGTATAAGATTAAGCCTTAATTTTAACGTTTCACCTTAAACTACAGGTCTCAACTTGGATGGGGTTTAGGTTAGAGTTTGACTAATGTACGTATGATAGTCTGAACATGCTTTTAGTTACGCTGCTTTACTGTTGACATGCAAATTTATAGCCGAGTAAAAGACATCACGATGAATGCTCCTAATGGTGATGCCAATAGTGAAATCGGTGCTTTTCGATCGATCTGGCACAACTGTAATTTTCTCGGTTGCCAGCTTAAACCAATGGGCGAACCAATCACGGATCAGGCTGTCAGCAGTAAGCGCAAAACTCTTTGGGTAGCGATCGCTCTACTCTCATGTTTTTTGTCGATCGAATGGATAATCGGTTTGCAAAGCCAGAGTCTGTCTCTCCAAGCTGATGCTGGGCATATTCTTTCTGATGTCACGGCACTAGGATTAACTCTAATTGCCAGTTGGTTAGCCCGTCGCCCTGCCGAGGGACGAGCCACATTTGGTTATCGTCGGGTTGAAGTTTTAGCGTCACTGATCAATGGTTTGAGTTTGGTGGCTGTTGCTGTGTTTATCGGTTGGGAAGCTTGGTCGAGATTTTGGGTTCCTACACCTGTGATCGGAATGCCGATGCTAATTGTGGCGGCAATCAGTCTGGTGATTAATGCACTCAACATCAAGTTGCTTCACGGTCACAGTCATGACGACCTGAATATGCGCGGCGCGTTTTTGCATGTAGTCGCTGATACGGTCAGTTCGGTGGGAATTACAGTTGCGGCTTTAGCTGTCCACTTTCTGCATTGGTTCTGGATGGATGTGGCGGTTAGTGCTGTGGTTGCAGTTTGGATTGGAGTAAATGCCCTGCCACTGGTCAGAGATAGCCTAGAAGTTTTGCTGAATTACGCGCCTCGATCGATCGATACCGCGCAGATTGAAGCGACATTGAGATCGTATCCCGCCGTAGCTGCGGTTGAGAACTTGCATGTCTGGTCGGTGACATCAGGCGAAGTTGCTCTATCAGCACACCTGATTGTGGAGTCTTTGAGCATATCTCTGAGTGCCCAAGAACGAGATCGATTGATTGCCGCAATTCAAACCGATCTCGCTCAATCTTTTGGGATTCATGCCGTTACCTTACAGATTGTTTGTCGTAGTAATATCGGCTCCCTTACTGTTACTCCATTATTTAGTCAGAGCATTATTTGATGCATAAGAACATGAAAGTCTCATTAGTCAAAATCTATCCTTGGTCTTTGTTCCTATGTTTAGGAGTGGGTAACTTAGCCTTTTCTCATGCTTCGATCGCTCAGGCACAGACTCAAGAGAGAGCCGATCGAAAGCGTCTTAGTTTTACGCTCAGCCCCCAACCGCAGGACACATTTGACTCATTGATGTTGCAAGCAAAGCAGATAATTGAACGGACTGCGACCCAAGTTTTTACCGAAAATCCCACAGTTACTCAAGCCTACCTAGAGGTTTTGGGCGATCGAAACGGTCAGGTTGTCCCACTCCTAACTGCAAACCTGCTTCGATCGAATTGGCAAAAGAAAACGGGAATCCAACCTTGGCTGAAGTATTTCGGTAGTGCTGAGGTGCTGCTGGGGTATGCGGGTTCTCAGCCAACCCTTGGTGCGCAGGCATCACCACCTACGCGGATCACGTCTAATGTTGCTGCTCCAGCCCAGACAAGTACGCCTAGTTCCGATCCCGTGCCAATAGTTGAATCGCCAGTGGCACGGGATCAAGCGGCTGCCTCACATCAAGAGCCAAATTTCTATTAGTGCATCCAAATCACTAAATAATCAAGTTTTCCATTAACTACGAGGTGTTCAAATGATCGCAATTTCTAGAAGATATACACAATGGCTGGGCTGGTTTTTGACTGGCTTAGTAGCTGTAGTTGTGTTCTCGTTCGCTCAGTCTTCTCTGGTGGCTCCTGTTGCTCCTGTGAGTAACGGCTTTGGCAATATCAATTTTGCTAACAATAACGAGATGGCTGCCTCACATCTAGAACCAAATTTCTATCAGTAGCTGACAGATTAAATCAACTCAAAGGGGTATAAGATGACTAGATTTTTCGATCGATATCGACCCTTGCTGGCAAAAATTACTGCTTGCCTGTTTTGTAGTGCGATATTCGCGGTTACTATCCCTACTCTAGGCAATTCTGGTACAGCATTTGCCGCAGGTAACGGTTTAAACGTAATCATCATGATCGGCGATGGCATGGGCTGGAACATGGCTCGTGCAGGTGCTGTTGCCAACGGTGGACGGTTTTACAGGGCTGGCAAAGGTGCAGGGCTAAATATGCAAACCCTATCTGGTTATGCTGTGGCGACCACCTATGGCACAACGGTACAAGGTTCTAATGGTGTTTTTAGTAACGGTCTATCAGCTCTAGATGACAGTAATCCAGTTACAGGTGCTAGCCCTGTGCGCTCAGGATTTGCGTTCAATCCTGCATTCAACCCTGGCACTCCACCTGCTCCACTCAAAGGTTTTGCGACCAGAGGCACTCCTTGCAGTAATGGCGGTGCGACTTCAGGCGGCAATCTGATCGGTTACAACCCAGCCCTTGGCGGTCCTATGCCTTGGATTCCACTTACTCCAGCCAACGCAGGCAGCTATAACGTTGAGTACCTCAAGTGTAGTTATCCAGACTCTGCGAATACTGCAAGTAACCTCTACACAGGCGTGAAGAGCTATAACAATGCCATGTCTGTAAATCTGTTTGAAAAAGCTGACCAGACAATTTTGCAAGCGGCGGCACTTAAAGGTAAATCAACTGGGGTTGTAACCTCAGTCCCAATTACTCACGCTACACCTGGTGCGGCTGTATCTAGCGTCAACCGTCGCTCCAAGTATGATGCTGACTTCCCACTTTTAGATAACATCCTCCAAGAGGCCATTCGCCCTGATTTTGTCCAAACCCTAAATCCCCCGGCCGCACCTCAGGGATACTTACCGACCGTGATGTTAGGTGGTGGTCATCCACTAGACTTCCAAAATTCGGGTGCATCTGGACCTGTGAATAATTTCTTCTACATTAAAAATTCCACCTATACCGAACTCAGTACCAAGCCAACATCAAACCGCTATGGCTATCGTTTTTTAGAGCGTGGTCCAAACGCAGCATCGACCTTGTTAAGTACGGCTGATTCGATCGATCCCAATGCAGGTGGCAGACTATTAGGTTTGTACGGAGCTAGAGGACAGAATGGGAATCTCCCTGTCAGTAGTGCCAATGGTGACTACAGCCTCACTGGACTGAATAACTTTACTGTTAACAGCACGGTCAACTCAGTCACGGGTTTACCAAATCCCGACAAGGTGCGTCCTTTGTCTCCTGGTGAGACTGATGCTCAGTTTATTGCCAGAGAAGTGAATGAAAATCCGACACTTTCCGATCTCTCGCTGGCTGCACTCAAAGTTTTGGGCAAAGACCCTGATGGTTTCTGGTTGATGATCGAAGGTGGAGATATCGATTGGGCTGCCCATGACAATAATATGGATAACCTGATCGGTACTGTTAAAGACTTTGATAAGGCAGTCGGCACTGTAATTAGCTGGATTAATAACAATGGCGGCTGGCAGAAGAATGTTTTGATTGTCACAGCCGATCACGACCATTACCTCACACTCAACAGTAACTTCCCGCAATTGCTAGCATCGGCATCTGGTTCAGATATCCGTAATGGCAATTCGATCGTTGGAGCTGAGGCGTTGACCTACGCCACTAATGCTCAAACTGCAAATGCGGCTGGACATTTCTGGGGTTCTGACGATCAGTACAAGTACGGCTGGGGTAGCCATAGTAGTCGCCCAGTTCCTGTGTACTATCAAGGTGCGCCAATCAACCTCAATCAGTTTGTCAGCCAAGGTTTCACAAGCTATGGCTTCAATATCCCTGGTGTGCCAGGCATGGTTGACCAAGTTCACATTTACAAAGCGATGCTTGATGTGATTAACAAGTAATCCATGAGATTTGTGAGTATGGAAACTCCATAGTTCTATACTCACAAACGTTCTAAGAGACAGTCAGAAAATAATCGATCCTTTATTTACCTTAGAAATCACTGGGATCGCCCACTCCTATAGCAGCAATTTTCTTAAGTAATGGGATCATTTACTTTTTGGTAAACTCTAAGAAAGTTCTAAGAAATTTTAAAAATTATAGAGGTCAACTTTGAGAGGTAAGAACATTAATCCGATCAATCGAAGGAGCAGCTAAAAGCGAACTCTGATCCAACCACAACCAATATTCGTAATTACCAGTACGACCTTGAATTGGCGAGGGAGACAAACCGCGAAAATGCCAATCTAGATCGATCGAAGTTTGCAATACCTGAGGCTTGGAAGGATAACTGCCAAATTCATGAAGTTATGAATCCGTAAAAAATAATCACAACTAAATCAATATGAAAACATTAAACACGAAAAAAATCTGTGCGAGCGGGGTAGTTACTCTCTTGGCAAGCACTCTAGCCTTTGCAGCTTCTGCTGATGCGATCGGCTTTTCGGGAGCTTACGATCCTGCCAACTTTACCTTGACCAATAGCAATGCCGATGGCCTTGTAAATACGTCTGCTCCAACTTCCATTGCTTTGACTGGTGGCAATAATAATCCTACTAACACGCCTCCTTTGCTTTCTGGTTTTACCACCTACGCTGCTGTTGCTGCTGCTACTGGCACAGTTAGCTTCGACTGGAGTTACACAACAGCCGATACTTCTCTTGATCCATCTTACGATTATTTTAGCTATTATGTTAATAATGGTATTCCTACTCAACTTACTGATGATTTAGGTTTGCCAAATCAAACTGGTACGGCTTCCTTTACCGTTATCGCAGGAGATACTTTTGGTTTTCAGTCTGATACTTGGGATAATCTGAATGGAGCAGCAACTACGACGATTACCAACTTTTTAGCCCCTACCGCAGTTCCTTTTGAGTTTGAAGCCACAGGTGGATTCCTCGCAGTTTGTGCTTTGATGTTGACGAAAAAGCTGCTCAAGAAGAGAGCCGAAGAAAAGCTGAAATAGCCATAAATTGAGGTGGCGATCTGGTTGACTGACAAAAGTACTTGAAACCCATGATGTCTGACCCACAGATCACTTGCGCCATTTTTGTTAAATCGATGGTTACAGCCCCAAGTTTATTGCTCAATCTTCAGATTTGCTAATTTTTGAAGCCCTTACACATCAAGACTTTCATGAATGACTTGAGTTTTCTGTACCACCAAGGAGGGAACGGAAGAATATAGTATAGTTCCACATTTTATGAAAAGAAAGATATCTTTTGACAGCATATGAAAACATTTTTGGTCACAGGTGGAACCGGTAATGATGAACTTACAGGTGGCGGTGGGGCTAATCTCTTGCTTGGTGGCGCTGGGAATGATTTTCTCATCACCGATGGGAATGGGCCAAATATCATATCTGGCGGCGATGGAAGCGATACTGTTCTAGATTATTTTGGCAATTCAACGATCACAGGCGGATTAGGTAACGACACGCTTTTATCTTTCACTAGTACCTACGCCTATAATTCGCCTAGTGAAGGCGAAGATCTTATTCAGTACTTCGCATCAGGTGATACCAAGATTTCGATTAGCAGATCTGGGTTTGGGCTAGGTTCATCACCGCTAGGAACTTTGCCAAGTGGTCTGTTTACAACTTCATCGATCTATACTTCGGCTCAGAAGTTCTTTTTCGATACGGTGGCAAGTAATCTCTTCTTTGATACCGATGGTAGTGCAGGATTGCCCGCAACTTTGATTGCTCATATATCCAGTCCTATAACGGCATCAGATATTATTCTTGTCTGATTTTTCCAAGATTTGGAATCAAGATTCTAGCTAAACCTGCACAGGCGGGTTTTTTATTGTTTTAAAGAGGTCAACTTTGAGATGTAAGAACATTAATCTCATCTATGCTAGGAACAGGTAAAGTAGAAATCTGATCCAACCACAACCAATATTCGTGATTACCAGTACGACCTTGAATTGGCGAGGGAGACAAGCCGCGAAAATGCCAACCTAGATCGATCGAAGCTTGCAATACCCGATCGATCGACTCCGCTCTCACATGAGCATCTCTAATAATGCCATTTTTGCCTACTTGGTGTTTACCTGCCTCAAATTGGGGCTTGACTAGGAGCAAGACTTCACGAGGAGATCGAAGCAGTGACCAAAGCGCAGGCAGAATTTTGGTCAGCGAAATAAACGATAAATCCAGTACCGCCAGATCGGGCATGATATCTTCTGGTTGGTAAAGTTCTTCTGGTTTGAGATAGCGCAGATTTGTTCTTTCTTTCAAGACTAATCTCGGATCGATCCGAATTTCCCATGCCACTTGTCCATAGCCGACATCAATCCCATAGACGCGGGTTGCGCCATTTTTGAATAAGCAATCGGTAAATCCACCCGTAGAAATCCCGCCATCAAAACAAATTCGATCGATCACCTGCACCCCAAATGTCTGCAACGCTCCCGCCAATTTCTCACCACCCCGCGAAACATATGGCGATTGCTGTTTGACTAAGACCTCGGCGGTTTCGATGACTTCAGTGCCTGGTTTATCGATTACAGTTCGATCGACCTGTACCCAACCAGCCCGAATTGCTCTCTGCGCCTGCTCTCTCGATGGCACTAAACCCAAATCAACCAGAAGGAGGTCTAAACGCTTTTTCAAACTCAGTTTCCTTGATAAAAATTAGAAACAATTAACAATCGCCCTCTTAACCAAAATGTCGTAATTCTGTCCATTCCAATGATAGGGCAACCGCACACGTTTCTTAACAAATGACAAATTCTCAGCAAGATATACAAAATCTGGTTTGATGTTAGCTTCTGAGATGAAATATTGAGCAGCATCGGGCAATTTTAGTTGCTGGGCATAAATTTCCTGAAGAACTTGTCGCTCAAAATTAGAATTTGGATCGGTTCGATCGAGTAAATTTTGATATTGTTCGTCCCTGCTCATATCAGGAAGATGGCGAGTAATCTGGCTTGCTGTTAGCTTTTCTAATTAATTCTCTTTTCAGCCTTTAAATAAATTGAGCAAATATCGTCCGTAGGTTGCCAATAGAGTTAGCAAAGTACGGCGTGGTTCTTGAAGGAAAATGCGCCAATCGGAAGCGATCGACCGATTGATAAAGTCTAAACCCACTTTGGGTGGCAAACCCAAGCGAAAGGCACGGCGAGCTAGGTAACGGAGATGGATCGCTCTTGCCAATCCATAATGGCGTTTGACGAGATCGGGTGCATATTTTCTTGCCTTATCAATCAGCAAATCCCAGCCAGATTCCATGCGATGGAGAGATGCCGATAGCCCTGACGGACTGGCGCGGTAGTAGATTAATACTCGATCGATTCCTTGTATTTGCCAATTCGTCCCGTCTAGATTTTGGTGACAGATCACCCGAAATAGCCATTCTAAATCCTCAGAATAACTCATGTCTTCGGCAAAACCTCCCACCTGTGCGAACACGTCCGCCCGTACACAAGGATTGGACATTGTAGTAGTGGGATTTTCGTAGAGAAAGTCTTTGGGCTGAAGATTGGTGAGGCGCGATGTGGAAATTTGCCCTGTGGGTTTGCCATCAAAGCTCATAAATTCAACGCGGCTAAAACTGACGGCTAAGTTGGGATTAGTGGCAAAATGTGCGATGTGGGCAGCTAGTTTTTCGGGCAACCAGATATCATCGGCATCGAGAAAGGCGATATATTTACCTTTGGCAATTTTTACGCCATGATTGCGGGTTGCAGATACGCCTTGATTCGTTTGAGAAAGAACTTGAATGCGGCGATCTCGCAGTGCATAATTCTTGGCAATCTCTAAGGTTCGATCGGTGGAACCATCATCGAGAATCAATAGCTCAAAATCCGTAAAAGTTTGAGCTAGAACTGACTCAATGGTTTGAGAGATGAAGTTGGCTGCATTGTAAGCAGGCATGACTATGGAAATTATCGGAGAAATCATCGGATTGCTCATGGTTGAACCTCCATTGGTTTAAGCATCACTTTTTCGATATTACGGGTTACCCACAAGAGAGCTATTAGGCTTTAGTTTTGCCAAACGATCTTCGTATACCGACCACCAAGTATCCCATTCAGATTTGATTTTTATAGTGACTTCCTCTAGGGAATGTACCTGTGGTTTGAGAGGTGCTTTCTTTCTAAATTCATACCAAGACTTGGGTGACCAGAGGGAATCTGAGATCAACTGAAATGGTAAGCTCAGAACAATAGCAACCAGACTTCTGTAAAATGAACGACGTTGGAGAATAATCTTAGGATCTAGCTGGGCAGATTGGAGCAGACAGGTAAAGGCACGCCCCTGTTTTCCACCTTGTCGGGCACCTTGGGCTAAATAGTAATAAAATTCAGCTTTAGACCACTGATAAATAATATTGGGGATTTCGGGGTGATTGGCTTTAATCGTGGTTACGGTTAAATTGTAAGACTTTTGCATCACCGTACCTAAGCTAGACATACTACCAAAAGACTGACGGTAGCCTACTAAAATCTCTGGGACAACTCGAAATTCGTATAATTCTGCCATTCTGAGCGCAATATCCCAATCTTCGCATCCCTGCGACTCCCGTTCCCGCAGATTTTTGTTATAGCCACCAATTTGTTCTAGGCAAGATCGTCTCATCAAAGGGACGCTACCATTGCCAACAAAATCCCGATAAACTAAGTCCAGCAGAACTCTCCCTTCCCGATTGCTAGCATTACAACCACCTGTGAATCCTCCGTCTTCGTCAATGTGTGCCGACCAAGCATATACAAGTCCGACCTCTGAATTGGCTTGGCGAAAACACTGTACTTGCTTTTCCAGCTTGTGGGGATACCAAATATCATCAGCATCAATGGGAGCTACAAATTCGCCTTTCGCTGTTTGAATGGCACGGTTACGCGCGGCAGCAACTCCAGCATTAGCTTGTTGAATTAAGGTGATTCTTGGATCTCTGTCGCTAAACTTTCTGACAATTTCTGGGGTTGCATCTTTAGAGCCATCATCAACTACAATAACCTCAATATTTTGATAGGTTTGTGCCAGAATTGACTCCAAAGTGGCTTCGATAAATCTGGCAGCATTGTAAGCGGGGATAATGGCGGAAACAAGCGGTAAATCACTAGAATTATCTAAAAACTCCATAGTTGGGGATCTCCAAAGTTTAGTTAGCTTTTTGAACTTGGTTCTGAATATACCGTGATACCCAGATTGTATAAAGTGGTAGTGCCACCCAATGCGATATAAGCACCGCCGCCGCTATGCCCAAAATTTGCCAATGTATGCCGATCAGGAGAGCAATCGCAAAGAAATTCGTAAAGAACAGATTCCATCGCAGATCCCAATCGGGTTTGTCCAATGCCCACAAAGCTCTAGAGGCAGCATTGGCAAAGGGTCGTGGAATTGCCGATAGACAGATTAAGATCAAAATTGGAATTGCTGCAAGCCATTTTTGACCAAAGATAATCGGTACATAAATCGGTGCAAGGCTAGATTGTAAGATTACGAGAGGAAACACAATCCAAGCGATCGTTTTTAAACTGCTAAAATAGCGTTCCTTAAATTGAGCGGGATCGGAACGGGCAGCGCAGAGATGGGGGAACAGAGCCGAATCTACGGCATTGATCGCACTCATACTAATTCCCAATCCTGCATTAAAGGCAAAGTAATAAATCCCTAAAGCTTCCACACCGAGAAATTTGCCTGCAATTAAATAATCCAGATTGCTTCTCAGCGTATTCATTAACTTTACGCCTAAAACGCTGCGTCCAAAGCGAGTAATTTCTTGCCAATTGACTAGAGTAAATTCCTTTGACGGTCGCCAAGGATTATTGAAGTAATGCACAATTACCCAAATTGGAGCAACAATGACTTTTGGCAACACGATCGCCCACATTCCCAAACCACAAAAAGCGAGGATAATCGTCAAAACATTATCGATCGAAATCTGTAAACCGTTAGCTAGAGCCGTAACGTGCAAGCGATTCTCTCGCTGCGTTAAAGAGGCTTGTACTAAGGAAATGGGAATTATCAAATAAACTAACGCCATCACACAAATGGGCAGAATAATCTGGGTATCTTGGTAGAACCAAGCAACGGGAATGGAAATTAGACATTGGGTGATAAATAAAGCGCCGCAAATAATCCAGTTAAGGCAATAGGCTGTTTGAGAAAGTTGCTTTAATTCACCTTGATCGGATTGAATGAGTTTGTCCCAAATGCCATTTTGGGTAAATACATTCACAAATTCGTTAGTGGTCAGGACTAGAGCCGCCAATCCATAGTCATATTTAGAAAGAAGCCGCGCTAAAACGATTGTTGCTGCTAAGCGTGAAATGCGAATAAATAGTTCTGATAAGCCTAACCAGCCTAGATTTCGGAGAAATCGACTGGCGAGCTTTTGTTTGAGTTTATCGATTAAGTTCCTAATAGCTGACATAGTAAGTCCTCCCATTCTGTTAAATGTCGATCCCAAGCATTCTTCACGGATTCTCGCCCCTTGATTCCTCGATCGATTAGTTCTTGGAGGGACATTTCACAAATCTGGGCGATCGCTTTTGCCAAAGTCTGTGGATCATCGGGAGGAACCAGTAATCCCAATTCCTGTAACTGCTCAACTAAGCCATCCACCGCACTCGCAATAATCGGTTTGCCCGATGCCTTAACCTCAAGGCAGACATTGCCCCAAGGCTCCCAACGTGAAGGGATAATCACCACATCGCAATTGTTTAAGAAAGCAGGAATATCATCGATCTTGCCCACAAATTGAACTTGGGGATTACCTGCTGCTAATTTTTTTAATAAAGCTTCATCGGAACCATAGCCAGCGATTTTCAAATGGAAATTGAGATCGGGGAGTAACTCGATCGCTTTTAGCAAAATATCAAATCCTTTCTGCTCATCAAAGCGCCCATAGGCAGCGAAGATCAATGGCTTTTCTATCGGCTTTAAGGGAAGTGCTAGAAATCGATCGCAGTTTAAGCTTTGTTGAATAATGGTTAGTTTATTGGGTTTTATTAATTGATGTTTCAGCATCCATTCCCCTTGAGCCTTAGAAACCACAAGTAAGCGATTAGCACACCAGTGACATAGCTTTAACATCAGTCGAAATCTTGAAAGTGAAGGTACTTTTAATCGTTCAAAAGTAGCCGAATAATGATGATCTTCGATTACTAGTTTTGATTTTTGCTTATATATCTTTAGTAAAATCTTTAAGAGGAACAATCGGGGTAATATTTTCCAAGAACAAGCATCATGGACAATAATGATATCGGGCTGATTGTTGGTCTGGAAAATGCGTAAACTGGCGATCGCTCTTTTTAAGGGCGCGATCTCAAATTCAAATTTGGTATTAAGCCTTGAGGACATGAGACTGCTCAAACTGGTTTTCACGCCACCCATGCGCTCATCACTAAGTAAATTCAATATTCTCGGTTTCATAGTTTCGCTCGTAAAGTCTCTATTGATTTCCTAAAACTTGCCAAAGTAACGATTCCCATGCTTTAAGATAATCTTCCCCCGATGAACTCACCGCACAACGACCATTTTGCCCCCAATTTGTCAGAGTCTCATCGGGAAGTTTGATAACTTCGGAAATTGCCTTAGCCAGAGAGTCAGGATCTTCCGCAGCTACGACCAACCCACAATCATTAACCTGCTCAATCAATCCATCAACCGCCGTCACAATCACAGGCTTACCAGCAGCCTTTGCTTCTAAACATACATTTCCCCAAGGCTCCCACCGCGACGGAATAATCACTACATCACAGCTAGACAGAAAATTAGGAACGTCATCAATCTTGCCTAGGAAGCGCACATTTTCTAATTCCTGTGCCAAATCCTTTAACATTAACTCATCCTCTCCATAGCCTCCTATCAGCAATTGAACTTGCTCTGATGGCACTTGCCGCATGGCGCGTAACAGAATATCAAATCCTTTCTGTTGACTGAATCTGCCGTAAGCACCTAATGTTAGGGGTCGATCGCATGGCTTATGAGGTAGAGCGAGAAACTTAGCGATCGGTGGTGATTGCTGAATCACAGATAGCTTTTCAGGTGTAACTAATTGAAAGTCTTGCATCCATTGACCTTGAGCATGGGAAACTGCGACAACACGATGGGCTGTCCCATAGGTAAGTTTTAACATCAATCGAAATCGCCATTTACTTGGGACTTTGTACTGCTCAAAGCCCCTTGAATAATGATGATCGTGAATGATTAAACGAGTTTGCTTGGAAATCTTCCATAGGGTTGTAAGATTTTGCCAAGAACAGGGATCGTGAAAAATCGTGATTTCTGGCTTAATCGATCGCAAAGCTGATTCACTCTCGCTAACATTTGCTGTCAGAAATTCAAACTTTTCTCCTAAGCTTGAATTAATCAAGCCTTCCATCGTTTTCTTAACTCCGCCGAGATTGCGATCGCTTAATAGTTTTAGTACTTTAACTTTCATAGCTAGTTTTGTTTTTGATGAATAGCAATGCTCAGTATTTAAGTTTTCGATAATTCTTGTTTTGGCATTAACACAGGTTGCTCACTGGCTTCTAAGCTATCCCTAGCTTTGCTATCCTTTGCATTAAAGCCGATGCCCATCATCACGAGTCCCGGCCAGAAGAGATAAGCAAGAATTTCTAGATTCTCGCCGAAGGTGTAAAAGAACAGAACTAAAATCATGCTCAATCCCACTTCTGCTGCTTCGCTCTTTTGAGATTTAATCGTGAGATCGACAAAGCTCCAAGCCATTGGCACGGCAAGCGCTAAAAAACCAACGAAACCTTTAACATATAGCAATCCATACCAACTGTGGTGAGAGCCAATCGGCATATATTCCACAAGGTGCGGTCCTTTTTCGACTACCCCATGTCCCCAGATCGGTGCTTCATTTTCCCATCGATAACGGGCAATTCTACCTAGCGCCGCACGCACGCGGGAAGAATCCTTTCTTGCGGCTGTGAACTTTTCACTGAAGTCTTCGATCGCTTCGATAATCTCATTCAAGGTGATACTACCAATAAAACTGGCTATTCCTAAGCCAATGATAACTAGAGGACGACTGAGCTTCGACAATAGTAAAGTAATCAACCATACCGCAGGCATTGCAATCAAAGCCAGCCTTGATGCCGAAATCTGACACATGACGAGACATCCCGCCATGCCTAACCAGCGTAATTTGCGATCGCTTTCCCTCAAAACCATAAAGAAATAGATATTAGCAACAAAGCCCAATGCGGGAGCCCAAGGCGTAAATAATCGCCATCGGGGTTTACCTTCTCCTGGATCGATTTCGTAGAGCATCACCTCAAAAAAGTCAGGGCCAGGTCCACCAACTGCTCTCAGAGGTGATACGTAAAGCCTCTGCGGTAAATGTAGATAAAATGCCAGCACAAAAGGAATAGAAATTGCAAGGGTAAAGGCACAGATTTTCGACGCAGCACGATACATTAATTTGGGGCGAATGTTCAGACAACCAACTAAGGGATACAGCGCTAATAGTGCCCATCCCTTCGCCCATCCGATTGTGGATTTAATAATCTCTCCTAATCCCAGATTAAAATCGAGATGTCCCATCACTAGAGCAAGCTGCATGACTAACATACTTACTATCCAAACCCATATTCCCCAAGGGATGGTAATTCTCTCCTCTAAGGGTGTGTCATCATCTTGTTTCCATAGCTTTATGCAGAGATGAGCAAATAATATCCATGCTAGGACTGCTCCCAAGATATACAGTCCACCGATCGCATAGAACCCAAAAGTCCAGATAATGGAAATCCAGATCGCTCTCTCCGCAAAGTTTTGTGGCTCGATGGTTTCCTTCATGATTCTGCGATCGCTCTTTGGGACGATTTGATTTTGCCTTTGATGTAAAGGGCTGTTTCTTTACGCCACCAAAGCATGGCTAATCCAGTGGTAATGAGGATAGAGGCAACACCAGCACCGACAAAAACAATGGAAGGTTTAGGCGAAGTCTTCTCATCGGGTAAGGTCGGCTCCGAGATCAATTGGGTAACGGGATAGGAGATAAAAATATCGGACTTGCCGAGATCTAGCTTGGCTAGGGTCGAAGCAAATACGGCTTCGGCAATTTGCACTTCCCTTTGGAGATTATCGAGTTTGGATTGTTTTTGAACGAGAATTTTTAAACGCGCTTCTAATTCCAGAATTTGGTCAGTCAGAGCATCATTTTGAGCAACCAGTCCTTGCTGATCAGCTTGCATGGAAACTAGATCGCGGAAGAGACTCTCACGACTAGAACCCGTTTCACTCTTAATACTCAGTTTTTGTAAGGTGGTGCGATCGACTTTTCTGCCTAAAAGCGAACTTGCTCGATCGAGCATCGCAACTCTAGCTGCTTCCTGTCTGGTTGCTTCCTTAACAACTAGGGGATGATTATCGCCCCATTTGGCTTTGAGAACGACGAGCATAGCACTAGACTCGTTATAGTCTTTTAAATTTTGTTGAAACAATTGATCCGCTTGCAATAGGAAAGCATTGGAAGCTTCAGGAACTGTCAATTTCAGATCCGAGGATAGTTGAGATAATCGGGTGGTCGTCTGTTGGACTTGAGCAAAGCTTTCCACTCTTTGCTTGCGTAATTGTTCAATATTGCTAGACAGATCCTTGACTTGATCGCTGGAACTTAATCCTGATAAAGCTTTATATTCAGAAAGATTCTTTTGGGTCTGCTGAAGCTTTTGCCTTGAGGAAGTCAAGGTTCCTTGAGTGCCCTGCTCCCGTTTCGCGACTTCTTCTATACGCAATTGTGTCAATTTAGTCTGGAGCGCTGCATAAATAGCCCTCGATCGCTTTTGAGCATCTTCCGCCGTTGGTCCCGCAACTTCAAATTCCATGATTGAAGTGTTGTCAACCAGTTTGATTTTAGGCTTTCCCAGTTGTTTGACAGGAATCTTTAATTGTTTGGCAGCTTCATTTAAAACCGATTCATTGGTGATCAGAAACTGATAATTTGCCCTTGGGTCCATAGACGCGCTGCCAAAAGGTGAACTGCTAGAAGAACTCGCTTGTCCGATTTCTGGTAAATTGACGCTCACGCCCGAACCAGCACCAGGTACAATCATCGCCCAACCACTGGTATAAACTGGCTTTGCAGTTTTGAGATAGGTTAATGTAATTCCCCACAAAGCTGCGTTAGCTGCTAGTCCGATCGCTGCATACCTAGCATATCGCCAATACTTGACCTTCTTCACCGCTGAGTTATCGTCAGAGCTATCGGCTACGGTTAGGGCTTGATTCATGGGGTCATTGGCAGTCATGTTTCATTTCCCCCTAAAGATCAAGTTAAAGGGTGTAAAGAGAATATCTGTAATTGTTCGCACCACATCTCGTACATCCGAAACTGTCGAATCATAGCAACCTACTCCATCTTCAGGCATCAGAAATGGATTATTTTTATCATCGGTAGAATCGCGAATTAGAGCCTCCACATCTCGATCTAATACTTTGGTTTCTCCCGTTTGGCGATCGGTACGGACTAATACGGCTCGGCGTGAAGCATTAGTCGATGACGTACCGCCAAGACAGTTTGCAGAGATGACGGCTTGAGAGAACCGCGCACCATAGAAAAATCCCGAACCATCAGACTTTGCAGATGAACTGGCGTTGCTATTGGCGGGAATAGTTAAATTAGAGAGAAATACGCGAACCCCAGGGGGGGTGATTTGCGAAGGTCGCACTAACCAGTTTTGCTGCTCCGTCAATTCGGGTACAACCACTCGATCGCCTGCAATCAGGGGAACATCTTCCACTTCTGCGCCTGTAAATATGCCCGACAGATCGACAACCTGCTCCAATCCATCTCTAATCACGCGAATCTCTTTGACATTGGCTCTCGGTGTGACTCCACCTGCCCCCCGCAAGGCTGCTGTCAAATAGCGATCGGGCGGACTATCTCCCGAAGTTTGATTTTGCTGAAGGGTACGCTCTTCGGCAGTT
>Ga0163151_10004974_pt1 | contig 17357 bp, 14 predicted proteins | sample OliLakLV19MP5IB2_FD_145596 | JGI IMG/M metagenome (GOLD analysis project Ga0163151, IMG submission 145596) | Freshwater microbial mat bacterial communities from Lake Vanda, McMurdo Dry Valleys, Antarctica - Oligotrophic Lake LV.19.MP5.IB-2 | ecosystem: Environmental > Aquatic > Freshwater >...
CCATTATTATTAATGAAATTAATTGAAAATATAACTCATCAGGATTTTTCAGAATACGCAAAACAAAATTTATTTGATTCAGACGATATAGTAATTAAAGAAAAATATCCCTACACCGATAGAAGTTTAATGGCAATACCGTTTGATTCAAAATATACGATTGATTCTTATAAAATGGCGCTTCCAATTTTGTTTGCCAGTAATGTAAGAGGTTTATACAATTGGTTTGATAAAATCCATTCCAACAAAATGATAAGTCAGAAATCTAAACTTTTTTTAGGGAAAATAGCAAACATTTTGACAGATGAATTCAAGCAAAGTCCATTGGGAATTGTAACAACCTGTCAAAAAGAAACTTTTGGTCTTCCAGACGTTATTGAACATACTCACGATGGTTCAAATGGGAACTATCAAGTCATTGCAAGAAGATTTAACAATAATGACCTTTCTATTATTATTCTAACAAACCAAAAAAACAACAATCTTTTTGATATTTCTGAAAGTATTTACAAGATTGTAACAAAGAACTAAAAATAAAACCCATAGCCATGACGTCAGCGGCACTGCGTATGGGACGACCCTTTAAAAGTGAACAGATAACAAATTATAAAAACAATGAAATATCTTTTTTATACCTTTTTAGTACTGACAACTTATACGACACTATTTGCTCAACAGAAATCACAGAATGACAGTATCTACATCATTCAGGACAGTGTACTAATACCTACACGAAGTGGTATTGGCATTTCTGCTATCATAGTCCGTAAAAAAGTAAATAAATCTCCCTTACCTACAATCCTTTTTTACAATACCTATCTTGGTGCCAATGATGCTATACGCGGGAAAAAATCGGCTGACAGAGATTATGTGGGTATTGTAGCTTATCCTCGTGGTATTAAAACTGACTTAAAAAACTATGCCCCTTTTGAACATGAAGGAACAGACATATATGATATTATTGATTGGATAAGTAAACAATCCTCAGTCAGGCGCAGGACTCTGTCCTGTGTCTTCCCTGTTACTACTGCTTTGAGTTGAATACTATTTCAGTTAAAAAAGTTTAGTTTTAACGCTATTAAATAGTTACCATGAGCGCCGGATATAAATTTATTGATAATGAAGGAGTATATTTCAACACCTCAACAATATCATTCAGGCGCAGGAGCCGATAGCTATCAAGGATTTTATAGGTGTAATTTATTTTAGTCATTTAAATCTAAAGTCGAGTTTAAAATCAAAGAGCCACGGTATTTTAGGATTGACTCCTTCCTTTTCGAGTATTTGTGGAAGGTTCTGGTAATGTTGGGCCAGCCCTAAATCCTGATGATCCCTGTAGTAGGTTACAATAATGGTATCTCCTTCAACCCTGATATCTCCTTCCATATTGGTGAGTATTTGTTGTGCCATGTGATTGGCATCCCATTGTTTGTATGGTTGTGGCAATTTGTTTTTAAGTTGATGTGTTGCTGCCTGGGCTAGCAAAGCCATTGTTTGTTTGCCATACTTTATATTAAGATTAAAAGTGGATGCCCTGTTCCATCCCATGTCACCATTAAAATTAAAAAATTCTTCTATCGTCCATCTCTCCGGGTATATTTTGGTGAGCAGTTCGACAGGGTCTTTTGGTGAGGTTGTAAGAAAGGGCTTATAATTATATTTTCCAGGAATTTCTCCCTGCCGCTGCACAATCAACGGCAATATAAAAGGGCTGTCTTCAAACTGGAATGTCGTTTTTCCTATAGCATATCCGGCCCATAAAGGCTGATATTCCAATTCTTCATAACAGCTGGTTACTTTTTTGAAAGATGGCGCTGGCATCAATATGTCGAAGTTGGGATGCTGGTAAACATAATCGACTATTTCCCGGGTAAAATGTTCCTTATCTGCTACAAGCAGTGTATTTTCCACTCCTCTGTGTTCAATTATTTTTATTAGTTGTTTTGTTGCAGCGGAACAGTTTTTGCCACTTGAACCGATGCTAAAACCAAGGGGTTGCCCAGTGAAGGCATCAGCACAAAAGAAAGTTTGAAGCATTTTATGGGCAGGCTGGTCTGGCTGTTTCTTTTTGCAGGGCATTATACGTTGAGTGGCCGAACATATCCTGTGTGGGTCTATTAAAACAATATGCTGCTGATCATAATGATGCCGCAACCCCCTGATCTGCATTAGGGCAACCTGCAGATCTTCATAGTTTTGCACAGTGTGGCTATCAAGTACTTTATGTACTGTTTCATCATCCGAAAGAAAAGACAATCCGTTGGCTAAAGAAAATCCCTGGTTACACAATGACCCCCGTACCCTCAGCCTGTTTACGCAAAGGGCCGACTCATTCACCATTTGCAAAGCGATACGAGTATTGATGTCATCTGCTGAGGATCTATTAAAAGTGCCTTTCAGCAAATCCCAGGTGCCCATGCGTAAATATTCCGGCACCAGCAGCCATAGTCCCATATGTGTACCCGATAGCTTACTAGCCAGTATCTCACGGGTGTAACGTTCATTGCTTTGCATCGTTACCGATGCTGCACGCTTTTCCCTTCTTGTTTGCTGGATAACTACAGCCGTTGTTGTATTATCCGGATTTAACTGATAGAGTTTTTTTTTGAAGGCCATATTGCTGTATGGTCCTTTCTACACTTCGATTGCTTACCGTTATGCCGGTTTGATTAAGCTTTTGTGCGATTACCGCAGCATTGGCATCAGGATCTAAAAACCGAAGGCGAATAATTTGCTGCACCAACTTTTCAGTTCGCAGAGAATTTTGTTTTGGCCCACGCTTTTGATCAACCAGGGCATCAAGACCCATTTGCTTAAAGTTTTTTAACAACTGGTAATAGCGTTGCTCAGTGTATTGATACTTGTGAATGCTATGCTTAATACCAAGTCCATACACGCCTTCAATTAACATCATCATTTTACTGATAGTAGTATCCTGGGATTTTATATTAAGAAGGCCTAAATCCAAATCAGGGAGATTTTTACGGTTATTTTCCATAATACTAAAATTAATTATGGCGGCAAGTTACAACAAGGTTTTGACAAAACTATCATTTAAATAGCTAGAAAAGCTGATACAATAGTTTGAAGCTGTGAAACTTATAAATTTAACCGCCATATTTTATTTTAGTATAATGGTATCCTGAATGACTAATTTGGAGAAAAATTCCAGTGGAGAGTAAAATAAAATACCTTTATAAAATCCTTGATAGCTATCGGCTCCGTTCTGGTTCTGACTTGTTACTACTGCTTTGAGTTAAATACTATTTCAGATAAAAAAGTTTAGTTCTAACGATATTAATAAAAACACCATGAGCACCAGATATAAATTTATTGACAATGAAGCAGTGTATTTTACCACGACAACAGCAGCAGCATGGACGGATATTTTTACAAGAGAAATATACAAAGCAATCCTGCTGGATAGCATCCGTCATTGCCAGCAAAGCCAGGGTTTAAAAATACATGCCTGCCTCCCCGACTAAGTCATTTCCGTTCGACTGGGTCATCCGGGCGGGCAGTCTGGGGTGTTAATGAACAATCCCGCCCGGATGACCGGTCGTACGGGCATTTGCTTACCATTTGTAGTTGTAAGGACATATTTTGTGATTGAAAGGACGCAATATAAAAAGCTTTACTGCCATGTAATTAATTGATGCAGTAATCAATAATTCAAAGGAAAGCACGAAAGAATACCTGCTACATAATTTTGCAAGGGAAGGTAAAAAAAGTAGCAGTAATTTTAAACATAAGTTTTGGGAGCATGAAAATCACCCGGCATTATTGAACAGTTCAGAAATGTATAACCAGCGTTTAAATTATCTTCCTGCCCGACAAGCCATTCAGGCGGGCATTTTAACCCTGTAACAGCAGGCTTTGTAGCAGAGCCGTGGCATTGGATATATAGCAGTGATGCAACTGATTATTTTACAGAAAAAAGGGCTGCTGGATATTGTAATTTTGGATGGTTTTTAGGATCCGAGATTAGTAACAGGGAAGACACAGGACGGAGTCCTGCGCCTGTGGGAAAAGGAGGACTTGATATGCCTCCTTTTTTTTATTTATACTGCTGTTGTAATTACGATAGACGGTTTAGCAATATTGCCAGAGCGATAATTTTTCTCCCTTTTTTATGGTACAAATTATTATCAGCATTATTATACATATTATAATAGCATTGTAAAACGAACAATCCTATTTTTATCGATCTTAAAAAGCCTGCTTGAAAACCCCGCCAGTCATGGCATCCCGGAATGGAAGGGGGAACAGCATTAGCAAAAATAATTTTTGGTGACGTAAACCCGTCTGGAAAACTACCCATGACTTTACCAAAATTGCTTAAGGATTGTCCCATTTATCATTTTGGTGCCAGCGACCAAAGTGTAATTGACCTTGAGTATAAAGAAGGGCTATTTGTTGGATACCGGTATTATGATAAATACAAAATTGAGCCACAATTTGCATTTGGTTATGGCTTATCTTAGACTACATTTAAGTATGATAATCTTACAACCACAAAGAAAAAAGATACGGTTTTAGTGCAGCTTACAATTAAAAATACCGGTAAAGTTGCTGGAGCAGAAGTGATTCAGGTATATGTAAATCAACAAAAAAAAGTTTTATTAACACGGCCAGCTAAAAAGCTAAACGCATTTCAAAAAGTATTTTTAAAAGCGGGGGAAAGCAGGCAGGTTCAGCTTACATTAACAAACGAAGCTTTTAAATATTATGATGACAATAAGGAAGTCTGGGTTGCAGAGCCTGGAGTATTTACCATACAAGCGGGAAGCAGTTCTGGAGATATAAAACTGCAGTCGAAATAAACAGGAAACGCAAATCTGGTTTTGAACCTATCCGCCATACATTAAAATTTCACAAAAATTTTAATGATAAGCATTACAAGTGACTAATAAAGTATTTGACCGAAAAATTACGGCGGTTGCGCCGAAATAAAACAATTGAAAAAATCTATGTCGGCATGTGGTAAATCCGACAATGCGTTTTGGGCATGCCAATACAAAACCCCATTATGCCGATAATTGATTATCTTAAAAATAAATGTTATGCTCGGCGTAATTTTATGTGGCGGACAAAGTAGCAGGATGGGAACTGATAAAGGCCTCATAAAGTTACATGCCAACACGTGGGCACAAACTGCTGCAGATAAAATGTTGTTGCTTCAATTGAATGTGGTTTTATCTGTAAACGCCACCCAATTCAACGAATATTTATCTGTTTTTTTGGAGCCCCAATTAATAAGGGATCATGATGATTTGCAAGTGAGAGGTCCGCTTGCAGGGATATTGAGCGTGCATTTGCAATACCCGAAAGAAGATTTATTTGTGTTGGCCTGTGATATGCCATTAATGGAAACCATTATACTGAAACACCTATTGATGGCATACCAGGAGTACCCATTAAACGGAGCGTATGTTTTTTTAAATGAGGGGCAACCGGAGCCACTGTGTGCCATCTACACTGCAAAAGCATTATCCTGTATTGTAGATTTGTTAAAGGCAAATCAACTGCCTAAACATAGTATGAAATTTATGCTGGAGCATATACAAACTTTCACTATTTCATTGAATGATGATCAAAAAAAATTTTTTCGCAACTTCAATGCACCCGCTGAATTAAACGGGTTGTGATAGCAACTTACTGCTATCAACTTTTACAAAATCTTCCTTTGGCGCTTCACATAATTCACAGCAATAAGTTGCTGGTAAATTTTCAAATAAAGTACCGGGTAAAATTCCATTTTCAGGTTCACCTGTTTTATCATCATACACCGACAGGCAATGATTGCATTGGTGAAGCCAGGAGGCTTTCAAAATTTTTTCAGCCGTCTCATTTTTTGCAATTAAAATTTGGGGGGATAAGGATGGAAGGGTTTGGTGGTAGTTATAAAATGATATGATAGCCCGTCTTAATTGCTCCGCTAACAAAAATTTAAAATTTCCTTTACTAAAAATGGTTCCTGTTCTTTCGTTGGGATTAAAGTTTTTGGAGCATAAAATATCATACACAGGAAAAAGTCCAATTCCTGCAATAGTAATGGATGGCCTTTTTCTTACCAGTATGCTGCTAAATACTTCGCTCTTTTTTCTTGTTTTTATTCCGATGCAAATTCCAAATGTCCTGGTATCATCAAAATGAAGTCCTTTCAATAAATAATTCTTCAAATCAAGGCCCTCTTTACAATTATCTTCTACCTGAAAGTTCAGTTCATTTGCTGCATGGCGCACATTAATCTGGTGTTTTGCCAGCAAACTATTCCAATATACCCGATCTTTTTCTTCAATATTCTTTATGATGATAGTTTTCCATGGAGTGGAACAGAGTTGGCCAATTTTTGTTTGCAAACACAACTGGCAAAGCTCTTGTAAAAAACTTACCGGATACATTTCATCCCTTCGGTAAACACCTAGCCAAAATTTATCCTGGTAACGGTTTAATCCTTCGTAATAGGGCAAATTAAATGCCGGTAGTTTTGCAGGCATATCAGCAGTTTTGGTGATATAGTTTTCACTTCTTATCAATTTTAAAAGATCATCTCCTTTGGCAAACGCATTATCATAAAATTGTTCCTTGTGCAAAAATATCAGTTCCTCAATGTGCTCACTCATTCGGGCCAACTCATTGGTGTACACCATTTCTTTCCACTCGTAAATAACATTGGTTTTAGGAAAACGGATAAATAAATGCCAGAAATGTTGTGCCTGTAAAGAAGCTACCCAGTTGATATTACCAGTAAGTATAGGGGTAAAACTCTGGTTGCTGTCACTAATATTTATTTTGAGTTTGGGTTGAAAATCCATCAGATCAAAAATATCTTTGTATACACCTTCACTCAACCAGGTATTGGTAATAAACACTTCTTCAGCCGGATAAGAACTAATAATATTTGGAAAATTATCTTTCCCCATTTCATAAGAAACACCCAATAGCTGAAGGTGTTGCGTTAGTAAATCAACACTATCACCGGGAACATGAATGAGTAGTTGTTGGCGCAAGCCAAAACAAACCTGATCAATTTTAACTTTGCGTACTGCCACTAAAATATTGTACAATTCGCCGGGCGAAATAATGCCACCCAGAAAGTTTATTTTTATCGTTACCTCTTTTTCCATTTTTGTTTTCTGAATGGTCAATTGTGAATGGTGAATTGGTGAATGGTCAATTGTGAATGGTGAATTGGTGAATGGTCAATTGTGAATGGTGAATTGGTGAATGATCAATTGTGAATGGTGAATGGTGAATTACTAATTATCGTTTATTTTTTAAGAATAGTCATTGTAAGAATGATGACATAATAATTTAGTATGTTCCTATTCAAGCATTCTGTCTTCAATTTTTTTTATTATCATTTGCAAATTATCAATTATCAATTATCAATTATCAACTATCAATTAACCTAATACCATTTTACCCTTAACTATACCAGCCCAAACTCCTTCATTGCTCTTGGGAAATTTTTATTCTCATGACCTGGTCTATAAAGTTTTAATAAAGCAAAGCGCTGCAGGTTGGAGAGTGACCGCCACTGTGGAATTGAAATAAACCAATCATGTTCTTTTGCCTTAGACTGTAAAGAGGGATTAACCTCATTGCAATTTGCCCAGGCAGGATTATTATCTACTATCAAATTCACCGGCTCATTGGCGGTGTGCAGTAGAACCAACTGAAACAAATATTTTCTGTAGCTATTGATTTCATTTTGATCATTACAAGATTGAATCGTTAATTGATTTCTTTCTGCTACACTAAACTTGCTCCATTCTGCTAATTTTAATTTTACACCGGCTGCATCCAGTTTAAACCGCACCACCATTGGTATGCACCGGATATTGTTTTCCATAAAATCTTCTTCAAATTTAAAATGTAATGCTTCCGTTTTTAAAAGATTGCAATTGTTTGTTAACGTACTGTTCATAGTTAGATATTTTGTAAGTGCTGATGATAATTTTATTTCGAAAATATTTTACAAGCAAATTACGAATAGGCTGTTATTGCCTCTAAATTTACAGGTGATGGTTTCAATTCTTTTTCCAATATAACCTGTACCTCCGGACGACAACTTCCGCATCCCATACCAGCGCCTGTAAGCTGGCACAATTGCAACAGATCGGTACAGCCTTCTTTTATTTTATTTTTAAGGTTGCCCTCGCCCACGCCGCTGCAACTGCAAACGAGTTTTCCAATTACAGGTTCTGCTTTTTTACCGCTACGCAATAATTGAAGACGTTTATCACTCAATTCAATTTTATCCTGTATCAAATCCCTAAACTCAAGGAACTCACTTTTGTCTCCAATTAAAATAGCACCCACTAAACGATCATTGTGAATGATACATTTCTTATAATACCTTTTAGCTTTATCAATAAACACCACTTCCTCGTAAGCCGCATCATCAGGGCATTCGGCCATGCCCAGTGAGCAGAGATCCATTCCATGCATTTTTAAAATATTCATCAGCAACGAACCATGATAGTATTTTGAAATATCGCCGTTTAAATAACTGGCAACAATACCAGCCTGTTGTTCTGCAGCTGCGGTAATGCCATATAAAAAACCTTTAAACTCTGCTATTTCTCCAATGGCAAAAATAGCAGGGTCATTTGTTTGTAAATATTCATTTACTACCACGCCCCGTTTACAATCAAGTTCAGCAGCTTTTGCAATCTCAATATTGGGTGTAGTGCCAATGGCAATTACAATGGCCTGACAATCTATTTGCAAACCACTCTTTAATCGGATACCGGTAATTTCATCCTTGCCTAAAAAACGATCTATCTCATCATTGTAATAAATGTCCACTCCCTTTTCAATTAATTCCTCATGCAAAAGCTGGCTACCCAATGGATCAAGCTGGCGATCCATCAATCTTGAAATACGTTGTACAATGGTTACATTCACATTTACTTCCCGCAGCGATGCCGTTAATTCAATGCCCAATAAACCGCCGCCCAATACCAATACTTTTCCTTTGGCCGGGTTTATATGCGCTCTAAAATTATCGGCGTCCATCCTGCTTCGCATAGTAAATATCCCTTTCATTTTAGGGATATCTCTCAGCATTGTTGCCCGGCTTCCGGTAGCCATTAATAAAACATCATAGCCATGTTTGTTGCCCTCGCTATCTATCACTATTTTATTTTCCCGATCAATATTTTCAATGCTGATGCCGCGGTGTAATTTTATATTGTAGTCGCCTTCTTCCTTGTTAGTCATCTTCACCAGGCTGTTCCATGGCAAAGCACCACTAATGTAATCGGGCAGTAACACCCGGTTATAAAAAGGAAAATTTTCTTTACTAAAAACAATAATCTCATCGGTGGTATTTAGTGCTCTGTAACTTTTTACAAATCCACAGGCACCGGCGCCGGCACCAATTATAATTATTTTTTGTGTTGGCTTTTTATAGCGCAGCACTTGTACAGCGGTGAATTTAAAATCGGGTTCCTTACTTTTTGGATCAACCAAATTTGATGTAAGGTTGTTGGCTCTGTTTAAATCATTTTGCAAAATTTTACCCCAATGCATCGGAAGAAATACAACACCTTTTTTAATATCGTTGGAATATTTTGCTTTAACCCTTACTGTGCCTTGTTTACTGATTATCGCCACCAGGTCATTGTCGCTGATGCTTCTTTCCCTTGCATTTTCAGGATGTATTTCCAGAAAAGATTCGCTGGTGTGTTGTTTTAGCTTATTTACTTTTCCCGTCTTACTCATGCTGTGCCACTGATCACGAATACGCCCTGTCGTTAATACTAATGGAAATTCTTTATCTGGTTGTTCACTAAGATTATTATCAGGAAATGAATGGATGATTGCTTTTTTTGATGGAGTATGAAACTGATGATCTGTAAATAACCTCAGTGTGCCAAATCCAGTGTAAGGCTTGTCCGTAGCAGAATTCATTTCTTTTGGGAAAGGCCATTGAACAGATTTCTTTTCTTTAAGCAAACTATAATCTAAGCCACTAATATCAATATTGGTACCCGCAGTTAAGGCAGCATGCTCAGCAAAAATATCTGCCATATTTGTAAAATTAAATCCTTTAAAACCCATTTTTTTTGCAAAGCGGCAAATGATCTCTGCATCCGGTATAGCCTCACCCGGAGCAGCTACAATTTTATTAAGATAGCTGATACGTCGTTCTGCATTCGTCATGGTGCCTTCTTTTTCTGCCCATGCAGCCGCAGGCAAAATAACATCTGCATATTGCAATGTTTCAGGTTTGTTACTTACATCCTGCACTACCACAAATTTGGCTTTCTTTAGGCCGGCTTCGGCTATCCGTACATCCGGTAAACTAATTAAAGGGTTGGTGCATAATATCCAAACGGCTTTTAGTTTTCCATTATTCAATGCTTCAAACATTTCTGTAGCAGTTAACCCTGGTTTTGGTTGAATAGTACCCAATGGTATTTGCCAGAATCTTTCTACTTCGTTTCTATCTGCTTCGCTGGATAAATCCCGGTGTGCAGGTAATAAATTACAAAGGCCACCCACTTCACGGCCACCCATTGCATTTGGCTGTCCGGTTAAGGAGAATGGCCCTGATCCTGGCTTTCCGATTTGTCCGGTAATTAGGTTTAAATTTATGAGGGATAGATTTTTATTAACACCTATTACACTTTGGTTAAGTCCCATAGTCCACATAGTAATAAATCCTTTGGCATTACCAATGTAAGATGCAGCCAATTGTATGTCACTTTCATTTACACCACAAATAGCAGCAGATTCTATAATGGTTCTTTCAAAAACTGTTTGCCTGTATTGTTCAAAACCTTCTGTATGATCTTGTAGAAAATCGAAATCAATTTCACCATTTTCAATCAGGCATCTGCCAATCGCATGATGAAGAGTAATGTCGGTACCCGGATTCAATTGCAGGTGCACGTTGGCGATAGAGCAGCTTTGTGTTTTGCGTGGGTCGCTTACAATAATTTTAATGTCAGGATTCTTTTCCCTTGCTGCTTCAATCCTACGCCATAAAATTGGATGGCACCAGGCAGGATTTGCACCGGCAACAAAAATACAATCCGCCAGTTCAAGGTCATCATAACTTACTGGTACGCTATCTTCGCCCAGGCTCATTTTATAACCTACCACTGCCGAACTCATGCAGAGTCTGGAGTTGGTGTCAATATTATTACTGCCGATAAAGCCTTTAATTAGTTTGTTAACTGCATAATACTCTTCGGTAAGACACTGCCCGGAAGCATAGAATGCAACCGAATCGGGACCATATTTTTCAATCAGTGTTTTAAAAACCGCTGCCGTTCTATCCAGTGCCACATCCCACGAAACCCGCTGCCGTGGCTGATTTTTGCCATACCTCATTTCAGGATACAATAAGCGGTCGGTGGTGTCTGTTACCGTGTAATGCAGGTTCATGCCTTTGCTGCATAGCATGCCTTTATTAACCGGGTGTTTTTTATCTCCCTCCACAGTTATCTTCCCTAAAGAATCTTTATTTACTACAATACCACATCCTACACCACAGTAGCAGCAAGTAGTTGCAAGCCCGTATGGTTGCTTGCCTGTATTATTACCGTTTAGCTTTACCTGGATATCCAATGGGTTAATTTTAATTTATTCAACTGATAAAAAATTAAAGATTATTGCGCTTTTAATGATAAGTGAACCAGAGATAATTCTTTTATATCGGCTCCCTTTTTTGCAGTAATTGTTCTAAATATAAATACGGCTACCCCTATGCCAACAATAATATAACCCAGCAATGTAAATGCAGCGGTATAATCAATCAGTTCTTTGGTTACTACTACTCCGTTTTCAATCACTTCTCTTGTAGCGTGTACAGCTTTTTCTTTAAACATAAACGCAATCAGCATGGCACCAATATTACCACCGGCGCCAACAATACCTGCCACACTACCTACAGCAACCGGGCTAATAAATGGCACAAGGCTATAGGTGGCGCCGTTGGCCATTTTAAGACTTAATCCAAAAAAGAACATCATGAAAATAGCCATGCTCAAATTGCCCGATTTGGCAAACCAAATGATGCCAATACCTTCTAACAATAACAATACAGACAATAACATCGTTTTGCCATCAAAGCCCCATACTTTTCCAATTTTATCTGCTACAATACCACCCATTGGCCTGGCAAATAGATTGATCCATCCAAATATGCCTGCGGCCATTCCGGCTACAGCCATGGTGGCTCCAAATGAGTCCATAAAAAATAGCGGCGCAAAATTATCCACGGTAATTTCTACACCAAAGCAAGCTGCGTAAGCAATGGTTAAAATCCAGGTACGATAATCTTTTGCTGCAACCAAAAATGTATTTTTCTTTGAATCTACTGTGTAACCAATTTCTTTAAAATCTCCTGCCGGCGTATCTTTCGTATAGCGGTAATATAAGTAAGCACATACCAGCAGCAATATACCAGGTACTATCATGGCATATCTCCAGCTATCTTCTTTGGTACAAAAGCCAAGGCCAACAAAGCCTGCTGCAATCATTGGCATAAAGAAATTAGCTGCACCACCGCCTGCATTACCAAAGCCACCTGCTGTTGCATTGGCGGTGCCCTTTATGTTGGGCGCAAACATAATGGATGTATGAAACTGTGTAATTACAAATGAAGCACCAATTACACCAATGGCTAAACGAAACAAGAGGAACGACGTGTAGGTATTACTTGTACCAATTAACAAAACAGGAATGGCACAAATAACCAGCAACCAGCAATACACTAAACGAGGGCCGTATTTATCTACCAGCCGGCCAATTAATAAACGAGCCACAATGGTAGCAGAGACTGAAGCTATTTGTATATTACCAATCTGGTCTTTGGTTAAATGCAATTGGTCTTTGGCAATCTTCAATAATGGTGCCATACCAAACCAGGCAAAAAAGCAACAAAAGAATGTGAACCAGGTAATGTGAAAGGTTTTCATCTGTACTCCTTTCATTGATAATACGTTTAGTTTAGCTAATGGCTGGTTCATGGTTGTTTTTTTAGTGTTGTAATTTTTCGGTTATTGATTGTTGCACTTTAGGGCAATTGAATTGATTATGATCTGAAGGTTCATAATAAAACACCCTTTTAAACTTTCCTTATTACAAGGTTTCTATGTCATCGATAGAAAATTTATCAATTAAAAGACTTAAAAGTCTGTCATGTATTTGCATGTAGTCCGGCAAATGCACAATATCTTTTTTGTTACGTGGCCTTGCTAAAGGAATGTCAACAATTTCTTTAATAGTGGCTGCAGGGCCATTGTTCATTACAACTACCCTGTCTGCTAAAAAGATGGCTTCTTCAATATCATGTGTTACAATTACAATTGTTTTTTCCCTGTTATCTAAATTCCAAAGTTTCAATAATTCTACATGCATATTGCTTTTAGTCAATGCATCTAATGCACCAAAAGGTTCATCCAGCAACAGAATGCCTGGGTTAATGGCGAATGCCCTCGCAATGGCCACCCTTTGTTTCATACCACCGGAAAGCTGGCCAGGCAACTTGCTTCTATGTTCCTGCAGGTTTACCATGGTTAAACACTTTTCTACAATTTCTTTTTTCTCAACTTTTGATTTGTTTTTTAAAGCCGCATCCACTGCTTCGTAAATATTTTTGTAAACGGTAAGCCAGGGTAATAATGAATAATTTTGAAATACCAGGCCTCTGTCGGGACCAGGTTTGGTAACTTTTTTGTCGTTGGCAATTACCTCACCACTTGTAGGGCTAACCATACCGCTGATGGTACTTAGTAATGTAGATTTACCACAACCGGAATGGCCAATTAATGCAACTATTTCACCTTTTTTTACAGATAAGGAAATGTCTTTTATGGCGGTAAAATTTCCTTTGTCTGTTTTAAAGTTTACGGTTACATTGTTTATTGCTATGCTTTCTGTTATTTTATATAGAGGCTTTGGTAAGTTTTCTGTAATGGTATTTACAGTTTCCAGTTTTGGTTTCGGCGCTGTTAATGTAGTACTCATATTATTGGTTTGAGTTTTAAAATTTGGTTTATTTGCTGCTTTGGTTAACTGCTTTATTGGAAGAATAAAGCGAAACACAAAAAGGTGTTATATAAGTAAGTGCTATTCTTATCATATTTTTTACCGTAAATTTTCCCTCCCAAAAAACATCATAACTATTTATTAAATTCAACATACTTCCAACTGTTAGAGCAATCAGTAAAGCAGTGGAAATATTTTTTTTATTTATAGTCAGCATATTTTATAATTTCTGTGATAGAATTAAGCGGTATAGGTAATTTTTTTTTGTATGGCACTAAATAGTTTATCTAATAATAAACCAACCGCACCGATAATTATAATAGCTACTAAAATTTTTGCAGTACTGCCACCATTAAATCCTTCCTCCCAAACAAAGTAGCCAAGGCCTTGTCCGCCTGAAAGCATTTCGCCCGCTACAATTACCATCCAGGCAATGCCAATTGATAATTTTAATCCCGTAAAAATATGGGGTAACGAATAGGGTATCATAATTTTGGTAATGTATTTCCAGGGAGAGAAGCCAAATGCCTTGCTTACGTTTTTATGATCTTGCGGTATAGAAGCCACACCAAAAGAAGTATTGATAACGATTGGCCAGATGCAACAAATAAAAATCATAAATACACTAGCCTTTGGAGAGTTTTGAAAAATAGCCAGTCCTAATGGAAACCATGCCAGCGGCGATACCGGTTTCAATATTTGTACTACCGGATTAAAAATATTCATGATTATTTTACTGTTGCCCATCAATAACCCCAGCGGAATGGCAACCAGGCTTCCCAGGCCAAATCCTATACCCACTCTTTGTAAAGAGCTTAATAATTTTGTACCAATGCCTGTAATGTCAGGATCGTTTTGCATGGGGTTTTGAATTACTTCCTTAAAGGTTATCCAGGTAGCGGCGGGTGATGGAATTTCGTTTTTAGTAATGTTGGAAATGAAATACCAGATTGCTAATAAGATACCCATACCTCCTAAAAAATAAAGTAGTGATTTGATTGCTTTTATTGAAATATTTTTAATCATTTTATTTAATTTTTTATGATGAAAATAAAAAGAAGTAAGGCCGTAATTTTTCATATTACACTACAACGGCCTTACTCTTTTAGATGGCAGTTATTTTTTTGCTGCTGCGATATACGGAGCAGGGTTGTTAGGGTCAAATGTTGTTGGTTCTAAATTTGTTTTAAATGCTTTCATGCCATCAGCCGGAACGGCTATGCCCATGCTGGCTGCAACTTCTGCATACAAATCATCCATTATTAATTTATCTGCAACAGCTTTATAATTAGGTACGGTTGTCACCATTCCAAAACGTATGTATTGAGCCATAAACCAAATACCAAAGCTTAATCTTGGTGCATTTACATCACCACCACGGAAAAAAGTCATTTTATCAGCACCATATTTCTGCACACCTAAATCGCAACCCAAATCATTGCTACCCAATAGCCTTGCTTCAATTACAGCAAGCGGTGCGTTTACATAATTTGGACGAGTTAATATAGAGGCTGCTTTTTTTCTGTTGCCCATGTCATCCAGCCATTTGCAGGATTCTAAAATTGCTTTCATACAATTTTTTAGATCTTCTCTTTTTGTATCAGAAAAAGTTTTATTTACCACCAATGCTTTTTCAGGATGGTTGGTCCAGATATCCTGACTGGCTATTTCGGTAAAGCCAATATTTTGTGCAGCCGCCACTCCGTTCCAGGGTTCGCCCACACTGTAACCTTCCATATTATCAACCTTCATATTAGCTACCATTTGTGGTGGAGGAATAGTAATGATGCCAACGGATTTTGAACTTACACCGCAGGCTGCAAGCCAGTTACGCAACCATATATCATGCGTGCCACCGGGAAATGTCATTGCAAAAGTTACTTCCTTGCGTGCCTGTACTGCCTTGATGGCTGCTGCTACTTTTTTAGTTTCTTTAAAGCCAACTACTCCACAAAAATCTTTTGATAAAGTAATAGCCTGGCCATTGTTACTTAACGTCATTGCTATACGCATTTCGCTGCCCGCTTTGCCACCAATGCCTTCGTAAACGGAAAAGGGCATTGAGTATAAACAATGTGCACCATCCAGTTCGCCGTTTAAAATTTTATCACGGATAACTGCCCAGGAGGCTTCTTTGGTTAATACGATATCAATACCATATTTTTTAAATAAACCTAACTCTTTGGCCATTACCAACGGTGCACAATCTGTTAATGCTATAAAGCCCAGTTTAACGGTGCGTTGTGCGTACGAAACAGTTTGCAATAATATGGTAAGCAGCAGAAAAATGCTGAATATTTTTGATTGTATATTTTTCATTATTGTAGTATTATGTAGTTAAGTAAATTGATTGGAATTATGGTTGTTTAATGGCTACCGGTTTGGTATAAAAGAAATCAGGTGTAAATTTTAGCATGAGATAAAACCAGCTTCCTGTTTTATTATAGGTATCAGCTACTGCATCAGTAGTGGCCTGCCCTTTTGCAAAAGTCATACTGTTGGTAGCTTTCATTAAAGAGTATCCCAATTCTATATTTGAAAACTTGTTTAAGTTATAATTCACTACAAAGTCAAACTCGTTACCCAAATTTTTTGTTACTAAAGAGCCATCTGCTTTCTTCATGTCTTTGTTTAATGAGAAGTTGTGGTAGTCTAGTCCAATGGTAAGCATGTTACTACTGTATTTTACTTTTAAGTAAGGGTTATTAAGACCACCAGCAGGTGACCCCGTACCTACATAGAAGTAATCCATATAGCCCCAATGCTTATGTGGTGTACCATACAATGGATCAAATTTTTCGTCGGTCGTTGTACCAGCATCGTTGCCACTCAATACATCATACCCTGGTGTTACACTAAATTTACCTTTTTGATAAGTTACTGAAGCCGTGTAATGGTAAGCGTTTGTCATCTTTACGGCATCCCTGTTTTTACCAGATTGTGCATAGTATGCAGCTTGTACTGCTATCTTACCAAAGCCAGATGTATTACCGATTGTATGATTGATCATTAAACCATAAGTAAAGCGGCGGCTGGCGCCTGAATAATCAAAAGCATCTGTGGCACCGGCAGAAACAAACCTTTTGCCGTACACATAACCTGCTCCGGCAGTACCTGCCGAATCAATTTTAAATTTTCCAAAGTTATCATTGAAGAAAAGCGAAGAGAATTTTGTTTGATTGAATTTTTTACTGATATACAAACTGGTAAAAGATTTATAATGCTGGTTACCTCCGTTGGTGGATGGGGTGTTTACCCATACTGGCGTTCCAAATTTTGAGCTGTTATTTCCTGCGTTGCCTGCCGGAGCCATTGGTAAAATACCTGCCGGAGTAGGCACCACC
>Ga0163151_10004975_pt1 | contig 17355 bp, 18 predicted proteins | sample OliLakLV19MP5IB2_FD_145596 | JGI IMG/M metagenome (GOLD analysis project Ga0163151, IMG submission 145596) | Freshwater microbial mat bacterial communities from Lake Vanda, McMurdo Dry Valleys, Antarctica - Oligotrophic Lake LV.19.MP5.IB-2 | ecosystem: Environmental > Aquatic > Freshwater >...
GACCAATCACCTGCCGAGCACACGAGTTCCGGCTTTAGCCGGTGCAGACATTGCACACAAAATGATCATGGAAATATTTAAACCTCTTGAAAATGCCTGCACCCCGCCGGCTGAAGCCGGAACTCCAAACCTTCGCGCGGTGCGACCAAGAGTGAGTTCGTTGGCAACTTGCCGCCCATTTTTTGGGCTGTTTTTCTCCTGACGTCGTCTCCTAAAATATGAAGGGTGAAAACAAATTCCTGCCGCGTTTGCTCCGGGAATATTATCAAGGGGACGCCTTCAAACAAATCAAGAAGGTCTCGTCTCGTCTCGTTGTCTATTGGACTCATGAACTGCTTTAATTAGAGGAAACCTCCTCAAAGGTGCCAATTAAATCCATCTTTTTTTGACCGACAGAAAAAGTCGCACCTGTTATGAACTGGTCACTTGCAAAGAGATTGCTCTATCCAGCAGCGCTGTTCTCGGTCCATATCGACCGGGAAATCCTGTTTCAAATCATGAACCACACCGAATCGCCACCGAAAGAGTGCGCTCCAACAGCGCACCCGACCTTTCGTGAAGCGCTCCGTTTCTGGATAAAACTTGGCTTCATCAGCTTTGGCGGTCCTGCAGGTCAGATAGCCATCATGCACCGGGAGCTGGTCGAGAAGCGGCGCTGGATCAGTGAGACCAGATTTTTGCATGCCCTCAATTATTGCATGCTCCTTCCCGGACCGGAGGCGCAGCAGCTCGCAACATACATCGGGTGGCTGCTGCACAAGACCAGGGGCGGATTGGCCGCCGGGATTTTTTTTGTGCTGCCTTCCATGTTCATCCTCTGGTTGTTGAGCCTGGTTTATGTGAACTACGGAACCCTCCCCTGGGTGGCCGCGATCTTTTACGGGCTCAAGCCCGCCGTCCTCGCCATCGTGGCGTCGGCTGGAATTCGCATCGGAAAAAAAGCATTGAGGAATGAACTCCTGTGGGGGATCGCGCTGATTGCATTTTTATCGATTCGTTTTCTCCAAGTCCCGTTTCCCGTCATTGTTTTCGGAGCTGGATTGATAGGATTGGTCGGGGGATTTTTTTGGATGGAAAAATTTGTTCCGCCGAGAGCCTCGGCTGACAAGGGTAATCTGACAGTTTTGGACGACTCAGATCTGGCTCCATCCCACACGCGTCCGTCGTTTTGGCGCGGTGTGAGGGTCTTTTTCATCTGTATTTCGCTTTGGTGGGCGCCGGTTCTGGCCTGCTCGGTCTGGTTGGGCTCAGATCACACGCTGGTGAAGGAGGGCTTTTTTTTCAGCAAAGCGGCGATGGTGACGTTTGGGGGTGCTTACGCGGTCCTGCCTTACGTCTCGGAGGAAGCGGTTAAAAATTTTCAATGGCTGACCGCTCATCAGATGCTGGATGGCCTGGGTCTGGCTGAAACCACACCAGGTCCGTTGATCATGGTGCTGCAATTTGTCGGGTTCATGGGTGCATTTTATCATCCCGGACCGTTGTCCCCCTTGTTGAGCGCAACCCTTGGTGCTTTCATGACTACCTGGTGTACTTTTGTCCCTTGTTTTTTATGGATTTTTTTGGGTGCGCCTTACATCGAGCAGTTGAGGGGCAATCTGCGGTTGACCACCGCGCTCGCCGCTGTCACGGCCGCCGTGGTGGGGGTGATTTTGAACCTGGGTGTCTGGTTTGGTGTTCAATTGTATTTTCCTCCCAACCTGCCCGTGGATCTGTTTGCAATTTTGTTGTCTCTGGTGGTTTTTATGGGGCTGCAAAAATTTAAATGGGACGTGATTCCGGTGGTTCTGGGGGCCGGTCTGGCAGGATTCGTTTTCAGATTTTTAACCGGAGATTTGTAAGTTCCGGACGCGGAAAGCCCTGGATCTCAGCTCAGGAGTTGCGGGTCTGAAAGTCACTTTCCGCTCGAACCTTCTGGTTTCCAAACATCGGACAGGCCTCAACCGATGCCAAGCAGTTCGACCTCGAAGACCAGGGTGGCATTTGGGGGGATTGCGCCTGGATATCCGCCGACGCCATATCCCAGCTCAGGGGGGATGGTCAGCTTCACCTTGTCCCCTGTCACCATGGTGGCGACGCCGAGGTCCCATCCCTGGATGACTTGGCCCGCGCCAAGTACAAAACTGAACGGATCGTTCCGGTCCAGGGAGCTGTCGAATTTCGACCCGTTTGTCAGCCAGCCGGTGTAATGGACGGTGACGGTATCTCCATTCTTGGGAGCAGCACCTTTTCCAGTCACAAGTTTTTCTATTTTTAGATCGTTCGTCGCCATGCCCTCACCTTCTTCTTAGAGGGAGAGCGAGTCAATCAGCTCCTTTCGGATTCTTGGCAGAGGATCGCGGGCATTCAAAATTTACCTTAACGGGGTTGACTTGGGGGAGCAACTGCTGAGAATACCGAGTTTATATTTATCGGCCTGATATGCCGCCACTTGGAGTTAAATTGATAACATTCGGATGCCTTTGTTCCTCGACGTTATTTGCGGGGGGGAATTTGGGCGATTACCTGCATTATGATGTGGGACCGGTGCATCTCAGGCCGCACCTGGGTGTTGCGGAGAAATTTGACGACAATATTTTTTACGACGGCATGATCAATGGAAGCCCGTTGCCGCCGGTGGAACAGAAGTCTGATTTTTCCACGATTCTTTCGCCCGGCCTGGTTTTTTCCATCGGGACGGAGGATCTCAATTCGTTATTGTTCGATTACACATCAATGAACAGCCTTTACTGGCAATACCCTCAGCTCAATGCATTTGAGCATTATTTTTTGTTCCAGGCGAAACTGAGCCCGGACCGGTTCAAGATTTCGGGCCGCACCACGTATCAGATGCTTTCCGGGGTATTGGGAGGAGAGGTCAACGCCCCCGACCCGGTTTCCCGGAATGTCGCCGACAGCGGTTACAGGGTGGGTTACGAACTGACTGCCAAGACCGTCATTTATACCGAACTCTCCCATTTCCGTTACGATTTCGAGAATAACTCGACCTATATTGACTACGACACGCTCCGAGGTTCAATCGGTTACGAGTTTTCAATTTTTCCAAAAACCGCCTTGTTTGGGGAGATTTACCTGGGTGAAACCTTGCCAGCATCGAACATCCCGGACCGGTCGGGCGGGCCAAATTCGACCTTTTACGGTGGGGCGGCGGGAATGAGAGGCGAGCTGGCCACCCGTTTGAGTTATTTATTGAAGGTGGGTTACGAAAATAGAACCTATTCCAGTGGAATTGCAGGATCAGGCAATATCGTGATCGACGGATCTATGACCCACGCTTTTACGGAAAAGACCACCTTGAGCCTCGGTTATTCGCGGCGCAGCACGGTCTCAATCCAGGATCCAGGGGTGATATACCTGACGGACGCCCTCACCGCCCGGTTCTTGCAGGGGCTCGGTTCTTCCGGTAAGGTCAACGCATCCTTCGGAGTTTCGTACCTGGTGAATACTTTCGATGGAGCCCCTTACAACAAGCGGTCGGATGATTCAATAAAAATTACCTTTGACATCCTTTATAAAATACAGAATTGGTTGACGGGGAAAGTCGGATACGAATTTGAGCACTTCCAAAGCTCCTTCACCGGAATTCGTAATTACGAGGTGAACAGGTTTACCGTCCAGGTGATTGCAGGTTTTCTATGATATGAAAAGTTACGCCGCATTTTTGATCATGCTTTTTTGTTTCCTGGTTCAAAGCCGGGCCGAAACGGTGAACGACTACCTGATCGCACCGTTGGATGTCATCCAAATCGACGTTTACAACGAAAAGGATCTCAGCAAGGAGTTCCGGGTTTCCGGCACAGGCTCCATTTCATTCCCGTTGCTCGGATCGGTGGAGGTGGCCGGACTCACTCCCCAGGGATTGGAGACCAAACTCCGCGATCTCCTAGGCAAAGACTATCTCGTGACGCCGCACGTCATGGTCACCGTCAAGGAGTACCGCAAGCGGATGGTGACTGTGCTTGGTGATGTGGTGGAGCCGGGCCAGTTTGATCTTCCCGGAGAACAAAAACTTGATATTGTGGAAGCCATATCCAAGGCCAGAGGTTTCACCAAGCTGGCCAACAAGGATAAAATAGTCCTCACCAGGCAGGGGGCAAAAAAAATCATCAGCTTCAATGAAGCCTTGAAAAAGAAGGTTTTCCTGGAAGCAGGCGATATTATATTCGTTGATCAGTCGTTCTTTTGATTCGTTCGCTCTCTTCCGTCCGAGTCTTTACCTTTACCCGACATAACATGGACAATAACAATTTATCTTTGGCAGATCAGCCGATTGCTGAGGGAATCAATCTGCGGCACTACTGGCATGTGACGCTGGAGCGTCGATGGCTCGTGATCACCGTTTTCCTCTCCATTCTGATTTTGAGCTTGGTCTATCTTTTCCGCGCACCAAAAATTTACGAGGCTGTCGCCGTGCTGCAGATCGACCGGGAATCCGAAAATGTGCTCAACATCAAGGATGTTTTTTCCATGGATGGACGGGAGCAGGACTATCTTCAGACCCAGTATAAAAATCTTCAGTCCCGCACCCTCATCGAAACCATGATCACCAACCTCGGTTTAAGCAAGGACGCGGCCTTTGCCCAGACCAAGGACATTTACAAGGCGGTGGCTTCGGATATTTCGATTTCCCCGGTGCGCCTGAGTCGGTTGGTGAATGTCAAGGTGGAGAACAAAGATCCGGTGCAGGCGGCGCGGATTGCAAACGCCTTAGCGGAAACCTTCGTCAAACGAAACCTGGACATCAAGCTCGGAAAATCGACAGAAGCCACCGACTGGCTCAAGAAACAGGCCGATGAACTTGAAAAGGAAGTGAATGCTGCCGAGCGGGCGCTGCAAGATTACAAGGAAAAGAGCGGTCTGGTCTCCCTGGACGAGAGTGTGAACATCGCCTCCCAGGCGCTGCGACAAGCCCAAACCGAGCTAGACAGGGCTGACAGTGACGCTTCTACAGCCACCAAACTCGCCAGTGAAGTCAAACGGTTGGTGGAGAGCGGAACGAAGATCGACAGCATCATGGAAGTCAGTAGCGACGTTTTGATCAAACAGATGAAACAAAATCTGGCCGAAAAGGAAGCCAAGCTGGCCAACCTGCTGACCCGGTACAAAGCCAAACACCCTGACGTCATCCAGGCTCAAAAAGATGTCGATTCCTACAGCGCTTCCCTTCAGACGGAAGCGCAGAAAATTTTCGATGCGATCCAGAATCAAGCGGTCCTTGCCGTGTCCAAGGCGGAGACAGCACTTCAACGTCGCGTGGCTCAGGAAAAAATTCAGGTAACTCTGGGCACCAAGAGGATTGAGTATGAACAGCTCAGCCGCAAAGCCCAGCAGAGCAAACTGCTTTACAACAACGTGCTTGCCAGGATGAAGGAGACCGAGGTTGCCGGCAAAATCAAGACCAACAATATGTCGGTAATCGATCCCGCCGTTGTTCCCCAGGCTCCAATAAAACCGAAAACCATCGTCATTCTTGCGTTGGTGGTTTTTGGCGGGTTCACCTTTTCATTGGGGCTGGCTTTCTTCGTCAATTACCTCGACGACTCCATCAAGGGCCAGGACGATGTGGAAACCTATCTTGGACTGCCGTTCCTCGGTTACGTCCCGCACATCGAAACCAACAGCATCATCGAGCGGGATCTTCAGGCACATTTGCATCCGACGTCCAGTTCAGCCGAGGCATTTCGAACTGTGCGCGCGGCAGTTTCACTGGCCAACCTGCCTGAAAAGCTGCGCACGATCGTTCTCACCAGCACCGTTCCTTCCGAGGGAAAGTCCCTTGTGGCTTCGAATCTGGCGATCGTCACCGCACAAAGCGGTTTGAAGACACTTCTGGTAGAGGCCGACCTTCGCCGTCCTACGGTCCACAAAACATTCCAGTTGCACAGCCCGCTTGGAATCGCCTCTTACCTCCAGGGCAAGATCACCCGAATCGATGAGATCATTCACAAAACCGAGGTTCCGAACCTGGATGTCATCTGTTGCGGGGCCATTCCCTCCAATCCATCAGAGCTGATTGGTTCGGCGCGGATGCAGGAGTTTTTGGTTGAAGCCCGGAAACAGTATGACCGGCTGGTTTTGGATTGCCCTCCGATTTCGGCCGTCAGCGATCCCTTGGTGACCTCTGCGATGGCGGACGGTTTGATTTTCGTTTCTGAATTCAACAAGATCCGCCGCGAACATGCCCGCAAGACCGTGATGCGGGTTCAGAACGCCGGCATTCACATCCTCGGAGCCGTGATCAACAACATCGATTTTGAAGGCAAAGATTCCTACTACTACTCCCACTACTATTACCAGAACGGTTATTATTCGAGCCATTACAAACCCGAAAAGAACCAGTTGGAAGAGCAGCAAAATGTCGAAACTGTAAAAAAATCTTGACCGGCCATCATCCAACGCGCCTCTTCGGAGGCGCTTTTTTTGTGCTCAAAAGGCGCGCCCGGTTTTTGCCCCGCACCACCCGTCTCCCCTTAAGCTCATGCAGGAACCCCCCCCCATTAATTTGAAACGGTTAAGAACTCTTCTGGTCCTTGGCCGGACTTCAAATCTTCCGACCGTCTGGTCCAATTGCATCGTCGGCTGGATCCTCGCGGGAGGAGACTTCAAGTTTTCTTTTGTCACCGTGATCCTTGGTGCGACATTGTTGTATGTAGGCGGAATGTATTTGAACGATGCGGTCGATATTTCTTTCGACCGGAAATACCGTGCCGAAAGGCCGATTCCATCCGGGCAGATTTCGCATCGCGAGGTGGTGGTGCTTGGTGCGGCCTGGATGTTTCTTGGACTCGTTTGCTTCGCGTTGACGAGTTGGAACTCACTGTTCTGGGCCCTGCTGCTGGTTGCAGCGATTCTGGTCTATGATTTTTTTCACAAGCTGGTGACGTTTGCTCCGGTCTTGATGGGTTCCTGCCGTTTTTTGCTCCTCCTGACCGCGGCATCCGCCGCACAGGGACAAGTGACCGGGCCTGCGTTCTGGTCTGCAATAGCCCTGGCCGCCTACATTATTGGATTGAGTTACCTCGCCAGGCAGGAGAGTCGGCGAGGGACTTTGAAGCTCTGGCCGTTGAGTCTGCTTCTCTGCCCTGTGGCTCTCGCCTTGTTGACCAATGCGGGAGCTTACTTCAAAACGGCATGTCTCCTGAGCATCCTCCTGATCATCTGGGTTGCTTGGTGTCTGAGAAATCTTTGGGGTCCGCAACGAAACATCGGGTACGCCGTCAGCGGATTGCTTGCAGGGATTGTGTTCGTCGATCTGCTGGCTCTTGCGACCGCAAATGTCTGGCTTCTGGCTCTATTCTTTGTCTTGTTCCTTCTGGCCAGGATTTTCCAACGTTATATTCCGGCGACCTGACTTATGTCTTCGTTGGTCGTGCTCAGCGATATCCATTATGCCGGTCCGGCGGAGGCCGCTCGCGGCAGCAGAGAATCGTCGGCGATTTCAAACCCGCTGCTGAGGGTTGCCGTCAAGTTGTTCAGGGATTACATCTGGCTCAGGAATCCAACGGGACAAAACGGGCTGCTTGACGAATTTTTCAGTCTGGCTGGTACCCCGGACTTGGTTGTTTCCAACGGCGATTATAGCTGCGATTCCGGTTTTGTCGGTGTCACGCATCCCGCAGCCTTTGAAAGCGCCTTCATCTGTCTCACAAAACTTCGAAAACAATTTGGGCAACAATTTGAACCGGTCCAGGGCGACCACGAAATCGGCAAGCTGAGTTTGTTCGGTGGCAATGGGGGATTGCGCTTTGAAAGTTTTCGTCGAACGGTTGAGGATCTGGGTGTGTCTCCGACCTGGACGCGTCGCCTCGGCAAATATGTTCTTATTGGAGTTCCGTCCACCGTGCTGGCTTTTCCTGTTTTTCAATCGGAATCATTGCCGAACGAAGTTGAGAGATGGACCGGGGTCCGTCGAAGAATCTTAAATGAACTGTCGGAAACCCTCGCCGGGTTGGGTTCAAAGGAGCGGATCATTTTTTTCTGCCATGATCCGACCGCCATTCCTTTTCTCGCAGAAATTCCCGCAGTCCAACAACGCCTGGATCAGATTGAAGCAACCATCATCGGACACCTTCACAGTCCGCTGGTTTTCTGGAAAAGCCGGATGCTGGCCGGAATGCCTGCCATCCATTTTCTTGGCAATTCCGTCCGTCGTTACTCTTCAGCCTTAAATCGCGGGAAATGCTGGAAGGTTTTCAAGGTGACGCTCTGTCCTTCTCTCGCCGGAATCGAATTGTTGAAAGACGGCGGTTTCCTCAAGCTCGACCTTGATCAAACAATCAATGGATGTGCCACGATTCAAAAGGTCAGCATCAAACGATAATTCAGGCTCTTCAATTTGAGAATCTTCCCATAGTTTGGTTTCGCAATGACCATCACGTTATTCATCCCGTGTTTCGTGGACACCCTTTTTCCCGAGGTTGGAATCTGCATGGTGGAAATCCTGGAACGTCTGGGACACAAGGTGATTTGTTCCGAGGAGATCGCCTGTTGCGGCCAGCCGGCTTTTAACTCGGGTTATTGGGACGAAGCCCGGCAGGTGGCCCGTCCTGTCCTCAAAACGCTGCAAACTTCTGAAGCTGTCGTGGTGGCATCCGGTTCCTGTGGAGCCATGTTGAAGGTTTTTTATCCGCAATTGTTCGCCAAGACTCCCGAGGCCGGGGAATCTCACAAACTTTCTTCCAAGGTCTGGGAGTTTTCCGATTTTTTAGTCCGCAAACTGGAAATCACCGACCTTGGAGCGAGGTTTCCTGCGCGTGTCACTTTTCATGATGGCTGCCATGGATTGCGCGAGCTTGGAATCAAAAAATCTCCGCGGCTCCTATTGGAAAAAGTCAGGGATTTGCAGCTGGTTGAAATGGCCGATGTCGAAACCTGTTGCGGGTTTGGCGGGACTTTTGCCGCCAAGTTTCCGATGATTTCCACCGCCATGGGAGAGGTCAAATGCGCCAATGCCACCGAAACGGGCGCGGAATACCTAGTGTCCAATGATTCAAGCTGCCTGATGCATATCCAAGGGCTTTTGTCCCGGAAATCTAATCCGCTGAAAAGCATTCATCTGGCTGAAATCCTCAATCAAAAATGAGTTCATCCTTTCAACAATTTCTCACCGACGCCACACGGGTGGCCGGAGACATCCGACACCGGGGACTGATGCAGACCGCGTTGAGAAAATACGAGGTGGCGAGGGACCGGAAAAAAGCCGCCTTCAGTGACTGGGAATCGGCCCGTGACGCCGCAGCTGAAACCAAATGGGAGGCCATCAATCACCTGGATGAACATCTGGAAAATCTGGCGCAGAAACTTGAATCGCGTGGAACCAAGGTTCATTGGGCCAGCACCGCTGCGCAGGCGCGGGAGATCATCCTGGGAATCATCAAGTCGAAAGGTGCATGCTCCATCATCAAATCCAAGGCGATGACGGCGGAGGAAATTCATCTCAATGAGGCGATGGAAAAAGCCGGTTACGAGGTGGTCGAGTCGGATCTGGGCGAATATATCGTGCAGCTCCGGCACGAGCCTCCCTACCACATTGTCTTCCCGGCGATGCACCTCACGCGAGACCAGATCAGTGAGCTGTTCGAAAAGGAGCTGGGAAGCGCGCCGACGCGTGAGCCTGAGGAATTGACCATGATCGCCCGCCGCGCGCTGCGGAGCAAATATATCACCGCAGACATAGGGATCACCGGCGCCAATTTTGCCATCGCTGAAACTGGGATGATTTCGATCACCGAAAACGAGGGAAATGCACGGCTGACTGCCGCGCTTCCAAAAACCATGATCACCCTCGTTGGTTTGGAGAAGATTTTGCCGAAGATGGAGGATCTGGCACTTTTCCTTCCCATGCTAGCCACAGCGGGGGCCGGACAGGCTCTGACCTGTTACAACACCATGTATGGCGGACCGCGCCAGCCGGGAGAAGTCGATGGGCCGGAGGAATATCATGTGGTGCTGCTGGACAACCGGCGTACTGAGCTGCTGGCCGACCCGGAACAGAGGGATGCGCTTCATTGCATCCGATGCGGTGCCTGTCTGAACGTCTGCCCCATTTTCAGGAACGTGGGCGGACACACCTACGGGACGACCTACAGCGGACCAATAGGCAGCGTGATCACGCCGCATTTAAGAGGTTTGCAGGAATGGAAACACCTTTCCGCCTCCTCTTCTCTTTGTGGCGCCTGCACCGAAACCTGCCCGGTAAAAATCGATTTGCACCACCATTTGTTGCACAACCGCCGCAACGCGTCGGCGTCACGACCTTCATTTTTTGAAAGAAAAGCTTATCAGGTTTTTGCGTGGGTTGTGAATCGCCCGGCGATTTATCGGATCGCAAAACAGTGCGGACGGATTTTGGATCCAATCCGGCGGGCGGTACAGGGAACGGTATTGGATCCGGTCAAACCGTGGACTAAAACCCGGGATCTGCCGCCCATGCCTGAGCAATCTTTTAAGGAATGGCATCGGAACCGAAAATGAACGAGCGTGAAAAAATTTTGGGCCGAATCCGGGAGGCGTTAAAGGTGAAAGCGTCTCGTCCCGGAGATCATGGCGACGGGCAAGGGACCGCTCGTTTTACCGGACGACCGGTCGAGGGCGCACGTGACTGGCTGCCTCCCGGGGGCGATACTTTCGAGGAACAGGCGGCCAGATTTCAAACTGCCTCCACCGAATTAAAAACCGATTTCAGACTCTTAAATTCGATTGAAGAAGTGCGCTCAAATCTGGCTGCCCTGAGCACCGAATGCGGATGGAAAACGGTGGCGACGCATGTCGGCGAACTCACCGATCAGGTGGTTCCTTCCCTCGGATTGCCGGTCTTAAAAACGGACGGAGGTTATGACGTTCGAGCCTTGGAGAAGTGCGACGTTGGAATCACCGGGTGTGATTTGCTGGTGGCGCAGACCGGCAGCGTATTGGTGACCAACCGGAGCGCCGGAGGCAGGGCGCTGAGCGTGCTTCCACCGCATCACCTGGTTCTGGCCCGCCGCACCCAGATGGTTCCCGACCTAGCGACGGCCCTGCAAACCGTGCAGAAACGTTATGGCTCAGATTATCCGAGCATGATTTCTTTCATCACCGGCCCGAGCCGCACCGGCGATATTGAACGAATCCTGGTTTTGGGCGCACACGGGCCAAAGAAGCTGACGGTCCTGGTCTTTTAACCGTAACAATTCAGTTTAACCGCGAATGGACGCCAATAAAGAAGGGTTATATCACGGCTTTCTGACACTTGGAAATCGGTCACGAAACGGTGATCATGGTGGCCGCACCCCAATTGCTATTTTGTGGCTTTCTATTCGCGTTAATTCGGTTGCACCGTCCATTGGCGGTTTCCTTCTTTTCCTTCTGCATGGACCCGGTTTAGAAGTGGCAAGGGCCAATCGGTCCAGTATCCAGGGGCCTGCGGACGGTTCCACCTCTGCTATCTATCGGATGCTCGACTAGCCGATCGTTTCTGGGTAGTTTTCCCGGACTGTGGAAAAAAAAAGAGAGCGAATTCTCAGATTGCTCGAAAAGGTTCCGGAGTTGAGCGAGGACGAAAGACATCTATTCGCCCGAAGCCTAGCCGCCACACCCGACGAACGGTGGATGATGCACGAGAATTTTCTCCGCTCGCACGCCTTATACACTCGCTCCGACAGGAAAAAATACGGTTTCAAATAGCCGGCATGAGCGCGGCAATCCTTCAAGGCGTCCCTGCCACCACTTTGGACACGGATATCTGGATTGATCTCCCAGCCCGTCAATACATTCGAGTCTTGAACCTTTGCGGAACCTTGGGAGCCGTGGTTCGTGCAAACACTGTCGTGGAACTCCTCGATGGGTCACTGGTCAACTTCCTCTATTCCATCGATGGGATCAAAAGTTTTAGCCAGGAACTGAAGCAGGCTAAAAAGCTTTCATGGCTGGGGTCCAAAGTTTTCGTGCTTCCTCTGAGGAGAATTTATCTGAGTAAGAAATTTGTCGGAAGGCCCAAAGATCTTGCTCATCTCCCGCTTTTGGAGCAAACCATGAAGCTCGAACTCAGGGTCAGAGCCCGGCGGGTTGCTTCGCCAAAGCCGAAATCAAACGGCAGACCTGATCGAGCTTAGAACGCCGCCAGTTTTTCCAGTTGTTTCACCCTCCTGGTGATGTCTGCAGCCTTGATTTTGGTTGTGCGGTTGAGTCCGAAACCTTCGCAGCAAAAGGAGGCAGCGACACTTCCATGAATCATGGCGCGCCGGATGTTTTGATCAACATTTCCTCCCACCTGGGCCAGGTAACCGATCATCCCGCCCACGAATGAGTCTCCGGCTCCAGTCGGGTCGATGACATTTTCCAACGGAAAGGCGGGCGAGATGAAAAGACCTTTTGGCCCGGACAAAATCGCACCGTGTTCACCCTTTTTGATGATCACATATTTCGGGCCCATCTTGTGGATTTTGGCCAGGGATTTGACCACGTTGTTTTCCTCCGTGAGCTGGCGGGCTTCGCTGTCGTTCAAAACAAATGCATCGATCCGTTTCAAAAGCTTGAGCAGGTCGGGCAGCGCGATGTTGAGCCAGAGATCCATGGTGTCGGCCACCACGAACTTTGGTTTCTTGATCTGATCCAGGACATGGTGTTGCAAGGCCGGGGCGATGTTGGCCAGCAGGACGTAGGGAGTCTTTTTGTAAGATTCTGGCAGGTTGGGGTTGAACGTCTCAAAAACCCCCAGCTCGGTCGCCAACGTCCGGCGGTTGTTCATGTTGACTTCGTATTCCCCGGACCAATGGAAGGTTTTTCCGGTGACAGTTTGAAGTCCATCCAGATTGATCTTATGGCGGCGGTATAAAGAGACGTAAGCAGTGGGGAAATCGTCCCCGACAATCCCCACCAGATTCACCGGAGCAAAAAAGCTGGCGGCAACCGCCGCGTGGCTGGCGGATCCTCCCAAGAGGCGGGGATTTTCCGCGTTCGGAGTCTTGATGGAATCGAGAGCCGTGGAACCGACGATTAAAACACTCATGATTGGATTGTTTCGATGGGGTGGGACGTTAAGCGTTGTTTAAATTCGTGACAAGCCTCGACCACGTCGGGTGCGTTCAGGATGGCGGAAACCACACAGATACTACGGGCTCCGGCCGACAAGACTTGGTCGAGATTGGAAAGCTTGATGCCGCCGATGGCGAACCAGGGAACCTTCAAGTTTTCTGCGGCCCATCGGACATAGGTGGTCGTTACCGCAGGGGTCGTCGGTTTGGTGGGGGTGGAATAAACAGGGCCAATGGCAACATAGTCCGCTCCGGCATGAACCGCCTGCCTGGCCTGGTCCGGCGCATGGGAACTCAAACCGAGGATGAAAGGTCTGCCGCCGCTGTTTAGATCGCTTTTCTGTCGATGACCGGCTTCAAAAAAATCTTCCTGGCCGAGATGGCATCCGTCCGCACCGGATTCGAGCGCGATATCGAGATGATCGTTAATGATGGAAATCACCCCGTGCTCACGGCAGACCTGGACGAATTCGTCTGCAAATTGTCGGACCAGTGCCTTTGGCTCGTTTTTGGCCCGCAATTGGATGATGTCAGCCCCTCCGAGGCAAAGCTGCCGGGCGAGGAGCCCCAGCGGCCGCCTGCAGGTGTACCCCGTGTCGATGAAAGCATAGAGTCGTCGGTCTTCCATCCTCATGATCCGCGTTTGGTTCAGGCGTTTTCTTCGATCAACTCGCGCCGGGCGCCGCTGAGAAGTTGCTCAATGAAATTGGTGGAATAAACCCCACGCCGAAAATTGGCGTCTTGAAGGATGGCTTGTTCGAAGGCGATGGTGGTTTTGACCCCAGTGATCATGTATTCGCTCAGAGCTCGGCTCATCTTGTCCATGGCATCACGCCTGTCTTTTCCGTAAGTGATCAGCTTGCCGATCATGGAATCGTAGGTGGGCGGGATGGTGTAGCCGGCATAAACATGGCTGTCCACACGAACCCCGCGGCCTCCAGGAGCGTAATACATCTCCACTCGACCGGGGCAGGGCCGGAAGTCATCAAAAGGATCCTCGGCGTTGATCCGGCATTCGATGGCGTGGCCCTTGAACTGGACATCACTCTGGGAAATCCGGATCGGTTCACCCATGGAAATCATGATCTGTTGTTTCACCAGGTCGATTCCGGTGACTTCCTCGGTGATGGGATGTTCCACCTGGATCCGTTTGTTCATTTCCAGGAAGTAAAAATTGCCGCTGTCATCCACGATAAACTCCACCGTACCGGCGTTGGTGTAATGAGCCATTTCCGCAATTCGAATCGCGGCTTTGCCCATCTTTTTCCGGAGATCCTTGAACTTGTTCTCGATAAAGGGGGAAGGGGTTTCCTCCACGACCTTCTGGTTCCGGCGCTGGATGGAACAATCGCGTTCGCCAAGGTGAATGATGTTTCCCTTGTGATCGCCGAGGATCTGAAATTCGATGTGGTGCGGGTTTTCGATGTATTTCTCGATGTAAACTCCGGAATTTCCGAACGATTTTTCAGCCTCAGTCCTGGCTGTGTGATAACCTTTGATCAGGGAAATGTCATTGTGGGCCACCCGCATCCCGCGACCGCCTCCTCCGGCCACAGCTTTAATCATCACCGGGTAACCGATCTTCTTGGCCACTGACAGCGCTTCTTGTTCGTTTTCGACCGTGCCATCGGAGCCGGGAGGTATGGGAACACCCGCCTTTTTAGCCAGCAACCGGCTCACGGCTTTGTCTTCGAGAGCGTTCATGGCTCTTGAGCTCGGGCCGATGAAACGGATGTTGCAGCTTTCACAGACATCTGCGAAGTGAGCGTTCTCGGACAAAAAACCGTAGCCAGGGTGTATCGCATCCACATCGGCTATTTCGGCGGCGGAGATGATGCGGTCAATCCGGAGATAACTCTCGGAGGAAGCTGCTTTACCGATGCAGATGGCTTCATCGGCAAGCTGAACATGGATGGAATTGGCGTCGATTTCCGAATAGACAGCGACTGTCCTGATATTTAATTCTTTGCAGGCCCTGATGATGCGGACTGCAATTTCACCTCGATTGGCGACCAGGATTTTTTCAAACATGACAATCTACGAAATGGAGGTGAGTTAAAGGGGGCGGATGCGAAACATTGGCTGGCCAAACTCCACCGGCTTGGTGTTTTCGACCACAATCTGGGTGATGATGCCCCGGGCCTCGGCCTTGATCTCGTTCATGACCTTCATGGCTTCGATGATGCAGACTACGGTGTCGGGGTTCACTTCCGAACCGATTTCGACATAATTCCCGGATTCAGGAGAAGGAGCGCGGTAAAAAGTCCCGATCATGGGCGACTTGATTTCGGTGTAGTTCGTATGGGCCTGGACTGCGGATGCTGGAGGCAGAGCTGGTTGTTGGGCGGAAGCAGGGAGCGGGTATGCCAAAGTTGAAGCTTCGTCGTAAGAGGATGCGCCGTTGGAACCTCGTTTCAATTTTATTTTAAAATCCTGTCTTTCCAGTTCGAACTCAGAAATAGAGTTCTTTTTCATCAGATCAATCACCGCCTTGATATCTTTTAAATCCACAGTAGCTCCTGGTTTAAGTTCAACTAGCCTTCCAACTTGAGCAACAGGTTGCTTTGAAGAAAACAAGCAGCAGCCGAAAATCGACCCTGCTTCTATCACTTATTCAAAATGCGGAGGGGACACTAAACAGCTCGTTTTGGCCCGTCAAGAAGTAAAAACCGGAGGGGAGAGTCGTTGGAAAAGTTCCTTAAAGAAAGCGTAAAATCCATGAAAATCAGGGTTTTAAGTTTGCTTTAACGCTAATTGCAGCATCCAAAGCCAAAAGATAAGATTCCGGGCCAAATCCGGCGATGATTCCGTGGCAGACAGCAGCCAGGGTGGAGTGGTGCCGGAATTCCTCCCGCGCATGGATGTTGGAGAGGTGGATTTCAATCGTAGGAATCTCCACAGCTGATATGGCGTCCCGCAAGGCGATGCTGGTATGGGTGTAGGCTGCGGCGTTGATCACGATTACATCTGTTTTCCCCAATGCCTGCTGGATCAGACTCACTAATTCGCCCTCGTGATTGGATTGCAGAAACTCGATTTCAACATTTCTTGAGGCGGCTTTTTCCCGGACCTTGGATTCGATCTCAGTCAAAGTGCATGTTCCATAAATGCCAGGTTCACGTTTGCCCAGCATATTCAGATTCGGTCCGTTGAGAAAAAGGATCTTCATGCGCTCAGTCCTGAAATCCTATTTTGTTTCACCTTCCGTGTCGATTCTCGAATCTTCAGCGCGCTTGAAAGGCCGCAACCGAGGAAAAAGAAATAAGGCCAGGCGATACCCGGAATGTAGAGATTGACCTCAGAAAACCCTTGGATGGCGATACCAGCCATGGAAAGCCAAAGCCAAAACTCGAAAGAGCGCCAATCGTGGCTATATCGATACAGCCAAATTAGAACTCCAATAATAAAGGCTGAATAGGTGAAAAACCCAAGAAAACCTGAATCGGTCGCTTGTTCGATATAATCGTTGTGAGTCAGCCGTGCCATTTCTGCCTCGGGCTTTTTAAGCTTAGAATAGACTTTTCCAAACGTTCCAGGACCAGAGCCAAAAATTGGGTTTTCGAGAGTATTTTGCCACGCACCGCTCCAATAATCGCTTCGAGCCACCACACTGGTGGCACCTTTTTTGAAGAACGATTGATACTTAATTGCAAAACCGAGAGTTCCTATAGCGATAATGAAAATCACAAATCCAAGTTTTTTAGCTTTTTTCAAAGGAATTCTTAAGATCGCGAGGCAAACAAGGCAAATGAGGATCAGCCAGCCCGATTTTGATCCGGTCCAATAGAGACAGGCGAGGGCTGCCGCACAAAACGGAACGAACATCATCCACTTTAGAACGGGTTTCACCCGCTGAAGCAAAAAAACGGTCACATAAATCAAAAATGGCAACGTCATCAAAATGAGTCCGGCCAGGGTGTTGGGGTAAAACAGGGTGGAAAAAATCCGGTTCGTTTCCATCTTTTTCAACAACTCGGGAGGCGGGTTGGAAAGTGTGGGGAGGATGTAGAGATGAAAATATTTCCGGGTCTGCTCCAGGCCTCCAAAATGTTGTTCAAAACCTTGATGGAGCACGAGCAGAAATGATCCCATGAACATCCCCCAAAAAAGCAGGGATGTCCGGATCTGTTCGAAACGAAAAAATCCAGTCAGGCAAAAGAGGGTGCAAACGGTGAAATGTATGACCGTTGGACGGGAGAGTCGGGGTTCAACAGAGAAAAAAGCACTGGTCCATTGCCAGACCAGCCACCCAAGAAGAACCCAGAGCAAACCGCGGGATCGAGGAGCGGGGAATTTTTTGTTCGCGCTCTTCCACGCGAGGAAGAGCAAAGGCGGCAGCAAGAAA